>Ga0209420_1000676_pt1 | contig 17136 bp, 15 predicted proteins | sample BlaSpr_A8_OM1_O1_FD_187972 | JGI IMG/M metagenome (GOLD analysis project Ga0209420, IMG submission 187972) | Forest soil microbial communities from Thunder Bay, Ontario, Canada - Black Spruce, Ontario site 2_A8_OM1_O1 (SPAdes) (version 2) | ecosystem: Environmental > Terrestrial > Soil > Boreal... | reverse complement strand
ATCGCGACGAGCAAATGGCCGCCTCGCAAGGTCGAGATCGAGAGCTTGATCGTATCTTCGCTGCATCTGGCCAGCCGCAAAGTCGCGAAGCAATTGTGGCCAGGTCTCTTCGGCATAGCCGACGATGATGGAATCGGCGTTGGGCTGCGCGTCGTCGGGAACGAGGGTGACATGAGGTCCACCCAGAACGGTAGCCATCCCGCGTGATCGGAAATGTTTTGCCAGCTGATAAGCGCGCGGGGCGGTGCCCGTAATGACGGTCAATCCGACCAGGTCGGCATCAAGGGATTCAGGAACTTCCTGGATGCCCTCATCGATGAGTACGACCTCAGCGTTGAGTTGAGGAGGGATAAGGGCGGCAAGAGTAGTGAGCGTCAGCGGTTGGTAACGCAGAGACTTACGGAAAATTCCCCCACGATGGCGGTACAGCGGCCCTTTCGGGGAAACCAGAGCCAGTCGCAAGGGTCGTCCATCACCATGGAACACGCGATGCCACCTCCTACGGCCCACCGATCAGCCCGTGGACAAACTGCTTGAAATCCTTGGCGGAGATATTATAGTTATCCTCCACTTTGTCAAGTAATGCTGCCTCAGACGCCTCAGACAGTCGAAAACAAGATTGAACGGAGCGACACGTAAGAGCGACACCTAGGAAGATGGACATGCCGAATCCGCCCCCACGTCTGTCGATCGTGCAAATTGCAGAGCACGCCGATCGCTGCCGTGGGGACCGCTATCCATTCGACAGTAACATTCCGATCGATTTCACGAAGCCCTTCGTCTGTCCGAGTTTGACCGCTCTCTATTACACCCCGTCATGGAACAGTTTGGATGCTGAGGATCAGCTACGATGTACCCAACTTTCAGCCCTATCGTTCAACGAGGTGATCGCTTGGTTTGAAAGCGGGTTTAGCTCAACCTTACGCGCACTCATGCGAAGCGATCAGTTGCCGGAGGAGTTGAAATCTCTCTTGCCAGGTTTTCTCGAGGACGAGTGTCGGCATCAAGAGATTTGGTGGACTCTCAACCGTTGTGTTGACCCCGTGCGATATTCGCGCAACATTCCGTCGATCGCGAAGATCGCTCCTGTGGGGCGCACTCTGATGGGGTGGCTGGCGAGCCGTCCCATTGATTTTCCCGTCGTCATTTGGATCATGCTGGTTCTGGAAGAACATGGCAACGAGATTGCCCGCCGATGTGCGGCAAGACGGCCCCATGAGATCGAGCCACATTTCGCAGCCGCCTATGTAGCGCACGTGCGCGACGAGATCCGCCATGTTCAGATCGACTGCCATTTGCTCGATTCGCTGTGGCCGTGTCTGCGCGGATGGCGTCGACGAATCAATATCGAGCTCTTCCGCTTGGTGATCACGCGCCTGCTGTTTAAGACAGAACATATTGCGATGTCGGTTGTAGAGGAACTGGTACGGGAAAGGCCGCGACTTCGTCCATTGCTGCCGCGACTTCGCATCCAGCTTCGCGAAGTCGGCCAGGACCGGGAATTTAGAAGCATGATGTTGTCCGCGCGCTCGTCTCCCATTGTTTTCCATCTTTTGGATTCGTTTCCCGAGCTCGAGAGCGTCGTCGCATGACCAGGGTCCACAAAATCCCTAACACAGCCAATGCGGTTGTAGTGGCGGTGCAACTCTCCGTCGTGGCCTTCTGCATCGCGGAGTGCAGAGTGGCCAACCGCTGGTGGTGCATGGTAATCGGAGCTGCGTTCGTTTTGACCTTGAACTCGGTTTACTTCGCCATTCATGAAGCGGAGCATGGCCTGTTGCTCTCCAACCGCCGATGGAACGAACTAGCGGGGACGGTTCTCTCTGTCCTGCTTCCCGCCCCATACACTTTCATTCGCAACGTGCATCTGGCACACCATGTGCATAATCGCTCGGACGACGAAGTCTTTGATCTGTACTTCGAAGAAGATACGGGCTGGTGGAAGAAGCTGCAGTTTTTCGGCATTCTCACGGGAGGGTTTTGGCTGAGCCTTGTAGTCGGCAACATCGCGCTTGCGATGATACCCATGCGATGGCTCTCGAAAGCCATGGAGATCGACCGTCCTTCGGCGGCGGTGATCCGCTACGTCAATCGGCGAAACCAGTGGTGGATCCGAGCAGAGGCGTGGATGGTCCTTCTTTTTCATTCTACAGTTTGCTGGCTGCTCGGCCCGCGCGCGATTCGATACGGTTTGATCTACCTGGTTTTCGGCATGAGTTGGTCAACGCTGCAGTACGTACATCATTACGGGACTTGCCGGGACGTCTTGCGCGGCGCGAAGAACTTGCGCTACGGCTGGCCGCTGGATGCACTGTGGCTCAACCATGGCTGGCATTTGACACACCACCTTCATCCTACAGTGTCATGGCTGCACTTGCACCGAGTCGCGGGTGAGGATGAGCCCCGTACGGAATCGCTGGGCAGCGCTTATCTGAAAATGTGGCGAGGTCCCCTGTTGACCAGGGAACGTGTGCAGAATCGGTATGACGGACACGTTGTACAACCGTAACGCGGTGGCGATCGACTGGCCGGTCCATCGTCGACTGATGATGGTGCTGATCGGCTATATTCCATTCAGTTTGTCAGGCTTGGTGGTAGCTTGCGCCGTATTTGCCGCGCGACGCTGGGGCTTTGTTACGGGGATCGGCTGCGGCGTAATTGTGCTTTATGTTTTACCGCTGCTGGCTTTTCGCATGGCGTCCTTGTTGTTCAAACCTCGGCCAGGGCGGCATTCCCTAGCATCGGCGGATTTCCTGCATTGGTGGTTGTCTGCACAGTGGCAACTGATTTTTAACCGCTTTCCCATGCTCGAGGAACTTCTTCGAATCGTTCCCGGACTCTATTCGGCCTGGCTTCGTCTGTGGGGGGCGAAGATCGGCTCACTCGTCTATTGGAGTCCCGGCGTTGCGGTCCTGGATCGAGCCTTTGTGTGCATCGGCAGTCGCGTGGTGTTTGGCGCGGGGGTGCGACTCAACCCCCATGTGATTGTCCCGGGTAAGAAGCGGGAAGCTCAACTGTGGCTCGCTCCTGTCACCTTGGGCGATGATGCCCTGATCGGCGGCTACTGTCTGATTACCGCCGGCTGCACGGTTCCGGCCGGAGTTTCTTTGCCCGCCGGCAAGTACGTTCGACCGTTTTCCACCTGGCAAGATAACGAGCCGGCACAAAGCCGATACGAGGGCGATTCGGATTGAGCCGAAAAGAACCTTTACTTTCCGCGTTAATGAGCCGACTTCGATCGAATATGAGATTGAAGGCTGTTATGTTGCTCACCTTACCCGTAGCCGTGACAGTTGGCTATCTTGCGATCCAACGCGCTGTTGTTTTTCCAGACGGGAGAGTTCCGGTGACGTGGTTCGACCACGTTATTCCTTTTCAGCCGCGTTGGGTCTGGGTGTATCTCTCGATGTATTTACTCAATCCCATTGGGCCTCTGTTCACGCGATCGCGGGAGGACTTACTCCGGTATGCCCGCGGCCTTCTGTTCTTTTTCGTTTGTGGATTCCTGTGCTTTGTATTCTTTCCGGTCCCGGGACCGCGGCCGCCTGCGGCGGACGATTTCTGGCTGTATCAGCGCCTGATTCTGGTGGATCGCCCCTACAATTCCTTTCCCTCCTTGCATGCCGCATGTGCAGTTTATGCGGTTCTCTTCGCGGCCTATGCATCGTGGGATACCTCACGTCCCCAGCTGAGAATGTTCCTGGTTTCTCTGGCGTGGCTGTGGGTTGGCCTGATCTTGTATTCGACCATAGCCATTCGTCAGCATTTCGCGATCGACTTGCCCGCCGGTATGTTCCTGGGCTTGCTTGCGCAATGGCTTTTTGTCAGTCGGACCTCGCGCCCATCGAACATGCCAGCGTTCGTCGACCGAGAGGCTGCGTGATTCACGAAGCCCAATGCGTCGACCTCGCCCCTCCGCGGGCGGAAGCCTTCCCCGACTCAGCCTTGGGCTGGTACATACTTGGTCAATCGCACGAAATAACGAGTCGACCGAAAGCGATAGAGTTATTCGGCCAGCGGCTCGTTTGCTTCCGTCTGTCGTCCGGGAGACCGGTGGCAATGGATGCCCGATGCTGGCATATAGGTGCAGACCTTGCGAAAGGCGCCGTGGCGGGTGACCAGATCGTCTGCCCATTCCATGGTTGGCGATATGGAGCATCTGGAAATTGCGAGTACATACCAAGTCAGGCCGAAATCCCCGCGGGCGCGCGGCAGCGGACGTATCACACCGAAGAGCATGCCGGATACGTGTTTGTCTTTCCATGCGATGTCTGCGACCATGTGCCGCCTTTTTTCGCCGGCACCGAACGGGCCGAACTCCTTGCCGCTCCGCCGTTCGAATTTGTGATCGAGTGTCCTTGGTGGTTGGTCGGGACCAACGGCTTCGATCTTCAGCATTTCACCGGCCTACATCATCGTCGCTTGGTGGGCCTGCCCACGATCGAATGCCCTCATCCGGCCGCGCGGAGAATCGTGACGACCTTTGAAATTTGCGGAAGCAATTGGCAGGACCGACTCACACGAAAGTTTGCCGGTTCCCGAGTCTCCATGGACGCGACGATCTGGTCTGGGACACTGGCGTTCGTCATGGCGCACTTTCACGATTCGCCGACCTGGGATCACCACTCCACGCGAACCAGCAGTTATGGCATGACCGAGATCCGCGCCATCTCCTCTCCTGGCCAACAGAAATCGCACGTGCGAGTAACTATCTTCCGCAAAAGGCGGCCCGGTTTAGCCGTGCTTGACTGGCTGGACGTGCGAATCAAGCGATATTTCATTCATGCCTTCCTAAAGCCTGATACACTCCTGCTGACTCGGGCCCGGTACAACCCAGACCACTTGATCCATGCCGACCGGCAAATGATCGACTATCTCTGCTGGCTGGCATGCGTGTCCAGCAAGCGATCCTCGAAGGAGCCGACATGATTTCCAGACCTGCTGTGGTTGTGATACTGCTATTCGTTCTGGCGCTGGCTGTCGTTCCTGCCGCTGCGGAAGATAACCCCTCGATTGCGCCGGCCGAAGATGCGTCTACAACTGGGTTGGATCATTTGCGCGCTGCGCTAAAAGACGCATACGCGAAAGGCGACATCGACGCCATGATGCGTTATCTTCATCCCGACGTGGTTATTGTTTTTCCGGATGGCAGCATCTTGAAGGGCCCCCAGGCTTTTCGCCACTATTATCAACAGATGATGACTGCTCCGAATCACCGTGTAGTCAGCTATTCTGCAGATCCCCAAGTCGAATCCCGAACCGTGCACAACGATGTCGGTCTTTCCTATGGCTACATGAACGATCGATACGTTCTAAATGATGGCAGGAGTTTTGCCCTGAATAGTCGGTTCACGGTGACCGTTTTCAAGTCCCTCGACGGGCCGAAAGACACAGATGGCTGGATGATCCGTAGTTTTCATTCCTCTGCCGATGCCTTCGATAACCCCATCATCGCGATGGTTGCTCAAGGCGTATTTTGGAGGGCGGGAATTGGTGGTGCGGTGGTGGGTACAGCGCTTGGCTTGATTCTCGGCAGCTTCGCTCGTCGTCGGAAGACATCAACCGCCTAGCCAAAAAGGCCTTGGCAAAGTAGGACGAAACGCCGAGTCGACAACTAGATCGCATTAGCAGTTGGCTGTCGCTAACCGCAGAAAAGCACTCCCTAATCTAAATCTTTAAGTTAGCGCTTGTGGGACAGCGCCCCATAAGCGCTGCTAACTGAAGCCAAGACCTTCCGGATTGCCGACCACTCAAAATCGAACGCACTACAACCGTCGCCAGAATTTCACTCTGCCATAGCGCCGTGCTGAATCAACTCGCGCCGAACACGGCAGTTCTCGCCCACATTGGGTAACTAAGCTCAAGGCCGAACCACAATGCATATCCGGTTGGACCCTATATCATGGATGTACCCGATCACCGAAGTCGTTTCCTGGCTCTCAGACGAACCAGGAAACGACGTGGATCTTGCATGGGAATGCCCAGCTTGAAACCTGGCCATGATGCCGCTCGCCGCCGATTCTGGTTGGCCATGTCGGGGTTTGTCATGGCGCTTGCGCTTCTGCCCTTTTCCTACAAAGTCGAACGTCGCCTGGAGACAGCTTCTCACATCAAGGGCGGAGAATCCGAGAAAGTTGACCTGGAACTGGCGCAGCGTTTCCATTCTCCGTACGCCCACCGCCTGGTTCTGGTGATCAGCGGTATTCCCGATCCGGATTCAGCCGAAGGCGCAGATGCATTGGGCTTCTTAACCAGTTCATTGCGTAGTGTGCCAGGCGTGTCGGGTGCTGTCTCGAGTCTGGATTGGCCCGATCCTCTGTTCACCGGGAACAATGGCGGGGCCTTGATCATCGTCGGATTGGACCCGCACGATGAAACGGTCGAGGCGTTGGTCCCCAAACTGAGGGCAAGAGCAGACTGGATGGAAGGTCAGCTCAGGTCGCAATACCCCAATATCAAACTGGAGATTACGGGTGAAACGCCACTGAACTTCGATCTTCGCAAGGTCAGTGCAGATGACGTCAACCATGCCGAGGAACGAGCGATGCCGGTAACCCTCTTGCTCCTGTTGCTGGCTTTCGGCAGTCTTGTGGCCGCACTATTGCCCCTGGGAGTTGGAGTACTCTCAATCTCGATGGCGATGGGTGCGGCTGCGCTACTCTCGCATTATCTGCATCTGTCGATTCTGGTGCAGAATCTGGCGACGATGCTCGGCCTTGCCTTGGGCATCGACTATGCATTGCTGATGGTGAGCCGGTTTCGCGAAGCATTGGCCGAGGGATATGATCCCGGCTACGCTGCCGATATTGCTGCCGGGCAAGCGGGGCGTACGCTGATCATCTCGGCCGCGACAGTTGCAATCGGATTTTCAGCGCTGCTGACTGTGCCCATCAGCGAACTGCGCTCCATCGGGATCGCTGGTCTGCTGGTAACCGTTTGGAGTGTCATGCTGTGTACCTTCATTCTGCCTTGGGTGCTTGGTCTGCTTGGGCATCGCATCAATGCCGCCAGAGTGCGTCTTCCAGCCCGACGACTCAAAACGCCCGACAGCCTATGCGCGGCGAGTGAGCGGTGGGTGCGGTGGGGCAGCATCATAACCCGCCGGCCCTGGACAGCTCTGCTTGTGGCCGGGATTCCGCTACTGATCCTTGCATTCCAGGCCCGGAGAATCTCTCCTGGGATTCCTGACCATGACTCGCTCCCGGCCGCAGCCGAGTCGGTGCAAGCACTGCGCACGCTTCAAGGCATGGGGCGGTCGGGTATTGTGCAGTCCCTCCGAGTGGTTCTGGAGTTGCCGCCGCAGTCTCCACCGCTCTCGCCGGCTGGCTGGCTTGCCGTCAGTCGCTTGACGAAGCGCTTCCAGAGCGATCCTAGAGCGGAAGAGGTCTTATCTCTTCCGACCCTCACGGGAATGTCCGACACTGCCGATGCTGTCGACGATGTGCCCGAGTCCATCCGCAAGAGTTTTCTTCGCAGCGATGGCCAAGCTGCTTTGATTGAGTTGCTGCCCACCGCCACCGTTTCGCCCAACGAACAGATACGATGGGTACGAGAGGTGCGTTCCTCCGATGTCGCGGCGATAACCGGCTTGCCCGGCGCAGTGCTGCGTGTCGGCGGCGTTCCCGCACTCGACGCAGATTATGACTCGGTAGTAAAAGAGCGGCTACCGAGGGTGGTCCTTGGCGTCGTATTGGGGAGCTTGCTGACGCTCCTGCTCGGGTTACGTTCTCTATTTGCGGCGGTCAAAGCAATTCTGCTCAATCTGCTCTCCGTTGGCGCTTCATTCGGTACGTTAGTCGTCGTTTTTCAGGAAGGCCACGGTAGCAAACTGTTTGGGCTCCACGGACCGACCGGCACCGTATACCCGATCGTGCCGATTCTCTCGTTTGCCATCGTCTTCGGATTGAGCATGGACTATGAGGTCTTCCTGGTCGCCCGAGTCCTCGAAGAACGGCGGCGCGGTCTATCCGAGAGATCAGCGGTGATCGAGGGCCTGGCGCGGACGGCCGGGCTCATCACGAGCGCGGCGGCAATTATGATTGCCGTCTTCACCGCATTCACCGTGGGAAGCTTTCTGGTCGTCCAAATGCTGGGCTTTACGCTCGCCGTGGCGGTGTTCATTGATGCTACAGCGGTGCGGATGGTTGTTGGGCCGGCGCTATTGCAACTTGCCGGCGACTTGAATTGGTGGCCCTTGGGCTTATATGGGGCCCCGGCAACCTCTGAAAAGGAGCTCATCCCATGACGGCGAACACCGTGCATGCTCCAGGGACAGCTCGCATGCCGAATCAAGTGATTTGATTTATTTGATGTTCTCTCCGGGAGCACTGGAACGGCTGATGTCAAAATCCTTGCGTGCAAGATTTGCCTTTCCCGAGCCCCCTTCGATTACAAGAATCGAGGAGCCGGGCTTGCCCTGCAGCTTTGCCTCTACTTGCGTCGCAGACCAAACGCCGCCGATCTGCCGCAGCCCATAGTAAATGAATTCCTTCTGCTGTCCCGTCCTGCGAAGCGTCTTCACCCCGTGCACAGGGTACAAAATGCCGCGGTCAATCCACGATGTCACCGAATCATAGTAAGTCCGGTCCTGAGAACCGGACATGCTCTTAAGGACAAAGCAATCCCGTGCGCCGTATTTCTCCGGTGCCAGGAGTTGCTGATTCTTCCAGAAGAACTGGCTCTCTACCATGTCTTCATAGGAGAAGTCTGTTCCCACGAGTTGGTCGTTCCAACGTTCGAATGGCAACAGGCTAGCGGCCTTCTCGCCAGCAAGCGCCGCCTCGATGGTCACGTGCCCACTCACGCTCATATGCAGAAGAAGGCTCGTCTTCTCTGAGCCGGGTCCCGAGATCTCGCATAGCAGAAGCAGACCATCGGAAAACCAGTGGGCCTTGGCGACAAACTTGTAGCTCGTGCGCTTGCCATTGCCTTCCACCCGTGTGAGTCGCCCGGTCACGCGGTAGTCCAATTTCTCAATACGCTGGCGCGAGCCCGTCAGCACAGTCTCCAGGTCAGGATTCGCCGCGTAGGCCCGCGATGGATGCACCAGCGAGAACAGCACTAGCAAAGCGATCGATGCGTGAATCGTCCCAATGGCGCAATTCACCCATCTGGCCCCGGGATACCGGCTAAACTTGCGGCGGCGAGAGAGCAGTGCGACGCGGCGCAGGAAGGTCATAGCTATGTATACAACCAAAGTCCGTATAGCGCCCATCCAGGGCGACGGGTTTCTCCCCTGAGGTGGCGCAGCTTCGCTACTGACGGATTTCGGTGGATATACTTGCTGGCCCAATCTGAATTTCCATCCTCCTGTCACCGGAAAGGATGGAAATCCAAGGCTGGTCTTCATTCTTCCCACGGCTTTTCCCGGAAAAGCGCCTTCAAAATTCCAATGACAACGAGAGGATGATCGAGTCCAAGTTGGGAGCGTAGTTGCTGGGATTGCTGAATTCAATCTGGTTGGCCCCCGCCTGCAGCGGCACTGGGATCACGGTGCTGGTCGGCGTGCCGAAACTGTAGCCGTTCAGGTCGATTTCCCGCGCGGTATTCCCGTTGACCGAGATGAAGAATGAGCGTTGTCCCTGGGTCATGTAGTCGATCTCCATCTGGTAAGTTCCCGTCGCGGGCACGACCACATTGTCGAAGGTGACCCTGCTTTGCGGGTTGCCGCCCAGATTGCCCACCGCAGCCAGGCCGGAGCAGTTTCCGCAAAAGCCCGCCGACGTCGCCGCTGCGCCACTCAGAGTCGCATTCTCCGCCTCATAGACGGAAAAGGCCGGATACGGTTCGTTGCCGTCTCCGCTGATAATGATACGGTCCATGTCCGGCGGGTAGCTCGTCGGGTTTCCAAACTGGATGCTGTTCGTCCCCGCGTTCAAACGAACTGGAATCGTGGTCGGGAACGGGAGGTTCGAGCTTCCGCCGCTCAGATTCAGCGTAATATCCGGCCCATCGTTGACATTGATGATGAACGAGCGGGTGCCGGTCGTCATGGAATCGACTTCCATCCGGTACACGCCCGCCTCTGGGACGCTCACCTTGAAGATGGCATAGTTGGCCGCCCCAATGCCGAGATACGTGAGTTTGTAGCCACTCGCGCAGGTGGAACATGAGGAGAGCTGCGCTCCTCCGTGCAGCGTCGCCGTTTCCGCCCCGTAAATCTGTGACGGCGGCACCGACGCCCGGCCGACGGCTGCGACCTTGAACAGGCGCGCTCCATGTCCCGGCAGCACGCTGGAGAAGGACTGGAAGAAAGGCCCCAGTTCAGAATGGCTCCACAGGTCCCTCATCCCGACCGCGTTGAGAAATCCGAGATCGTTCCAGTCGACGGTCACATTTGTAGGAAAGGCGTTGAGGTTGAAGATCGCGACGTAGTAGCTGCCGTTTCCAAGGTTCGAGACCCACACCGGTGTAAAGCCCCCCGTAACCTGCTTTGCCGGATGCCGGGACTGATCGACGGCCAGGACTTCATCATTGGTGAGCAACTGCTTTCCGTAGGCGGTCAGGTTGGTCAGGTCTCCGCCGAGATAAAGCGGAGCATTGGCCATCGCCCATAGAGTCATCGCGGTCTGCTGTTCGGTATTCGTAATACCGTCGGTGACTCCATTGCCGACCTCGAGCGAGTCGAGATCGTTCCAGCCTCGCGTGGGACCGGAAGCGCTCGCCCATCCGATCAAATCGTAAAAGCGAAGCTGAACGCGCTGCCATTCGGTCAAATTCGGACAGTCTCCTTCGCACTCGATGTCGCCTTCAATACGGCGCGCATTCGCGTTCTGCTGCCAGTCGCTCAGGTAGTCCTCATCGAGCGCCCAGGAGAGCGTAAGCCAGATAGGACGTCCGCTCAACGCGATGGCTTTGGAATAGGCCTGAACATCGGGGATGTTATTGATGTTGAGATTGTCGTTGTACGAGCCCGGAGTTACCGAGTCGAGCTTGATGAAATCGATGCCCCACGATGCATACAGGGTGATGATGGAGTTGATGTACTCCTGCGCCCCTGGCTTAGTGAAATCGATCTTGTAGCCGTAGCCAAATCCGTTACCGACAGTTAATGGCTGCGCTACGATGTCCTGAGCGTGATACGGCGTACCGAAAATAGGCAGATTTTGAGAGTAAACAGACGTGCCAATTCCGGGCAACAGATAGATACCAATTTTTTGCCCGTTGGCATGGATGTGCTGAATCATGTCCAGAAAGTGCGGGAACGCGGTCGTGTTCCAAAGCGTGCGGCCGTACGGATCGCTGTTGCCGCTCCAGCCCGCATCGAGGTTGATGTAACGGAAGCCATGAGCTTCGAGCTCGGACGAGCGCATGGCATCGGATTGCGCGAGAATATTCTGCTCACTCATCACGCTGCTGGAGGGTACAATCGTCTGCTCGCTATAGGTGCTCCAGCCTAAATAGGGCCTTGCGCCCACGCGATTGACCTGAGCCATGGCAGTTACGGCAATCGACGAGAGCGTCAGCATGGCGATGGCAATTGCCATGATCGGGTTCCGGATTTGCCTCATTTCGCTGTGCTGATCAGCCCATTCCTGATGAGGCGCGCTGCTAGAAATGCACGATTCTATCGCTGGTGTGTTCATGGAAAGCTCCTGAATCTTCGGTTGCTGCGTACAGTTTTCTGCCTTAAGGGAACAATTGCATCTCGATCTGCGTGCGAAACGGATACCCTTGTCGCCTTCATATTTGAGCGCTTATGTATACGATGAACCATGTATGACAGCGTGAAAAAGATCCGCATTCCCCAATCTGCACTCCGACCTGCATACGTCCAGCGGATCCCAATCTACCCCGAATCTGCGAATAAAGTCCAGTCTTTCTCCAGTATTTCGTCAATGCGCAGCTGCTTTGGGGTTCCACCCGTCGCTTCCGAGGGATAATTAAATCCGAGAGACGGCTTGAGAGGGTCTTTTGTTTGAGCGCTTAAATATGCGAGACCGAGTCCGTCCATGCCGGCAAGATACAAGAATAGAAGACGAGTGGGTGATTTTTCATTTTTCGCGGTCGCCATTCCGGACAGAACGCAGCCGCGAAGTGAGCGGCGCACATTTCTGGGGATTGCCTGACCCGGGAGCCTGTGGAATTCCCATGGCCTGGATTTTCAGCCTGTGCGGGAAGGTTCCTGGCGGCAAGACTCTTTCATCAACTTCCGGTTTGCCGGTGAGAACGAAGCCGCTGGCGGAGGACGCTGGGGCGTGGGTGATGCCCCAGCCGGACGAGGAACCGCCTCAGAGACTTCATGACAAATCCTTCGCTTTGGCTTCGAAGAACCGACCGATGATCGCTGCCCTTTGTTCCCAATCTTGCGTTTCGACGTGCAACTGCTTGCGTCCTTCGCGCCTCAGCCGATAGAAGCGCGCCCGGCGATTATTCTCTGAGGCGCCCCACTCGGACGCGATGGCGCCTTCTTGCTCCAGCTTCAACAGCACCGGATACAGAGTGCCTTGATTCACGGCCAGCAGATCGCCGCTGATCTGCTCGATGCGCCGGGCGATTCCATAGCCGTGCAGCGGTCCCAGAACCTCGAGAGTCTTTAGGACCATCAACGCTAGCGTGCCCTGTAAAGACGTCCTTTTATTGTTTTTGCTTCATAACGCCAGCCATTTTGGTTTCCAACAGGAAGGATGGTACAGTCTCTAGGGGGAAAGCAACAGATCGGAGTCCGCAGGTCCCCAAGTCTGTGTCTTTGGGTTTCTATCGACCCTTCCCCGTCGAACCAGCAACTGTGGTTGTGGGCGGATTGTCGGCCCCTCGAAAGGTACCGACCAGAGACCGGATCGACAGCGTCAACTGCTAGCCCCGTCCTGTTGACGGTCAGCGCTCGTGGGATAGCGCCTCAGGGTCGGTCGAGCACAGCTCGACTGATTTTGCCGGAGGCCCCTGCTCGACCAACCAACGTCGGGCCTTCGGCCCGAGGGCAGCCGAGTGCGGCTGTCCCCCCATTCAGGAGAAAATTCGGGCCTCTGGTGCGCTATCCTTTTAAGAGGTCGCAGGTCTAACTGGAAGACGGTAGTTGGGTTAGCGGTCGCGTCGGAGCTTTCGAATCCGGCCGGAAAATCTTCGTTTTCAAATCACAGGAACAAAAGCAACTCGGAGCGCGTACATCAGAGTGAGGGCAGCGGAATGGCTCCCAATCCCCACCTAGCCAATCTTTACAAGGAGGCGTTGTGAACGGTAACGGAAATCCTAAGAAGAAGCGTCGCAGACTGATTATTTGGGGCAGCATTGTCGCGGTGATCGTGCTGCTGATCGCGGGCGGAGTATTCGCGGCGACGCGTGGCGGCACCAAGATTGATGCTTCGAAACTGGCCAAGGTGGAAAAAGGCGACTTGGCCAAAAGCGTGGTGGCGACCGGTAAGGTCACGCCTATCACGAAGGTCGAGGTCAAGTCGAAGGCTAGCGGTATTGTGAAGAAACTTCTGGTCGACTACGGGGATCGTGTCAAAAAGGGACAACTGCTGGCCCAGCTCGATAAGATCGAGATCGAGGCGCAAGTGGCGCAGTCGCGCGCGGCACTGGACGCCGCTGAAGCTAACTTGAAGAGTTCGCAGGCCGACTTTGAACGCGCCAAGGTCGATGCGGAAGGTCCGGATGTTCCGCTGCTCAAGCGCGCTTATGACCGGGCTGTCGGAATGGCGAAGGACGGGGTCGTTTCCGCCTCCGCCCTGGACGATGCCGAGAAGAACTATGAGATGGCCCTGAACAAGCAGAACGTGTCGAAGGCGCAGGTCACCGTGCTCAAGGCCAAGATCGCACAGTCCGGGGCACAGGTGGCAGAGGACGAGGCCAATCTCAAACAACTCGATGAACAGCTCAGCTACACCGATATTGTTTCTCCCATTGATGGCATCGTACTTTCGCGCGATGTGGAAATGGGCGATGCGGTGAGCTCGATCCTGGTATTGGGTTCCTCGGCCACTCTGGTTATGACGCTGGGCGACACCAGCGAAGTGTATGTGAAGGGCAAAGTCGACGAAAGCGATATCGGCAAGGTGTATCTAGGACAGCGGGCCCGCATCAAGGTGGAGTCGTTTAAGGACAAAACCTTCGATGGCAAGGTGACCAAGATTTCCCCAATGGGTGTAGAGAAAGACAACGTCACGACCTTTGAAGTGCGCGTCTCGATCCAGAATCCGGGCGGAGAACTGAAAGCTGAGATGACCGCGAACGCGGAAATCATTCTGGAAGAGCATAAAAACGTATTGCAGATTCCCGAAGGCGCAATCCTGTACGACAAGGACAAAAAAGCCTCGGTGGAAGTACCGGACCCGAAGGGCAAAGATGGCAAGGACAAAGTTGCCGTCAACATCGGGATCTCAAACGGCGCGAAAACCGAAGTGTTGAGCGGGTTGAAGGAAGGCGATCAGGTAGTGCTGCAGTAAAACACGGCTTCTAGCTTCCGCGGTCCGGCTTCCGCTTCACAAACGCTTTTCAGAGTACCGAAAGCCGGAAGCCGGAAGCCGTTTAGGGTTTAGGGACGGTCATGACTCTTTCCGAAATCCTGCGCCAGGCGTTCGCCACATTCCGGGCCCACAAAATGCGCACCTTCCTGACCATGTTTGGAATCGTGTGGGGAATCGCGTCGGTGATCATCCTGGTGGGATTGGGTCGCGGCTTCAGCGTCGACCAGAAAAAAAACATGCAGACCCTGGGGAAAGATCTGGTCATCCTGTGGGGCGGGCGTACCAGTTCACAAGTGGGCGGGCGTGCGGCAGGGAGGGAGATTCACCTTAGCGTTGACGATGCGGAATTGATTCGCGACGAATGCTATCTGGTAAAGAACGTCAGTCCCGAACTGCGGCGGACGATTCCGGAAGTGAGCCAATACAATATGGCCAACCGCGGCGTCGTCGGCATGTGGCCCTCGTATCAGGATTTCCGGTCACTGAGAATTTCCGAGGGCCGGCTGATTACCGACGACGACGAGCGCGAGGGCCGGCGCGTGTTGGTGCTGGGGTCGAAGGCCTACCGTCAATTGTTTCCCGGTCAGCCCGCGATTGGGGCCAGCGTGCTGGTGCAGAGTGTTCCCTATTTAGTAGTGGGAACTCTCCAGGAGAAAAAGCAGAACTCGAATTACAGTGGCCCGGACAACGACTATTTGTTCGCGCCGTATTCGGCGGTATCACGCGATTTTCCGCCCCCCACCAAGCCTGGAGCTGGAATTACGCGCGGATATCTCGACGACATCGTCTTCGAAGTCGCCGATCCCGAACAACATGAGGCTGCGGTGCTGCAGGTGCGGCACACCCTGGCGCGAGTGCACCACTTCGACGCGATCGACAAGGATGCGTTGTTTATCTGGGATACGATGGAGGGCGCCAAGATGCTGGACAAAATCTTCGGCGTTGTGACCATTTTCTTCGGCTGCGTGGCCATCGTGACCCTGTGCCTGGGCGGCATTGGCGTGATGAACATCATGCTGGTGTCGGTCACCGAGCGCACGCGAGAGATTGGCACGCGCAAGGCAATGGGTGCCACCAAGCGCGATATCCTGCGGCAATTTTTCGCCGAGTCTGCCATGTTGACGGTGATGAGCGGCGTTCTGGGACTCGGCTTCGGAATGGGCACCTGCGTGGCCCTGGAAACGCTGCCCTTGCCCGACTTCGTCCCCCATCCCATTGTTTCGTGGATTTCGATTGTCGCTTCCATCCTGACGCTTTCGTTAATCACCGTGACCGCGGGCATGTATCCCGCCCAGCGCGCCGCGGATATGACACCTGTGGAGTCACTACGCTATGAATAAATCGGCTATGAAAAACTCTCGAACACTGCGCTCTGTTACCCTCTCCAGCCGGTCTGCATCGGCGATGCTTGCGATCGCGCTGGTCGTGCTTTTCACCTCCACCGCCGTATTTGCTTCAACGCCACAAGGCACATTCGAGAAAACGCTCACGGTGAACGGACCTGTCAATCTGGAAGTGCTCACCCGCTCCGGCGATGTCACGGTTCGCGCCGGTTCGTCCGGATCAATCTTCATCCGCGGGAAGATCTACGTCGGCAACCGCTGGCTCGGGACCAATCGGGACGCCGAAGTCCACGAGATCGAGCAGCATCCTCCGATCCGGCAGGAAGGAAACAACATTCACGTCGACTATATCGACAACGACATCAAGAACATCTCCGTCAATTACGAGATCAGCGTGCCCGCCGATACCGTTGTCCGGACGCGCAGCGGCTCGGGAGATCAGATCATCGAAGGCACGCGTGGCAACGTCGACACACAAACCGGCTCGGGCAATGTGAAGCTTGCAAATCTTACCGGCGAGATTCGACTGCAGACGGGATCAGGCGATGTGCGGGCACATCAGATCGCTGGCTCCTTGAAAGGTGGCACCGGAAGCGGCGATGTCGAAGTGGAAGAAACAAGTGCGGGCGACATTGAGCTGCACACCGGCTCGGGAAACGTTACCGCTCGCGGAATTCAGGGCGGCTTCCGGGGTGAGACCGGAAGCGGCGATGTTACCGCCGAAGGAACGCAGACCGGATCCTGGGAAATTCATACCGGCTCCGGTAATGTGCATGTACGCCTGCCTGAGAATGCCGCCTTCGATGCGGACATTTCGACCAGTTCGGGATCGATCGATGTGGGGTCGCCAATCGAGATGACGGTGCAAGGGCGCGTAGACGATACGCACCGGCAGATTCATGGCAAGGTCCACGGCGGAGGGCCGCTGCTCAAGGTGCGCACGGGATCGGGCGATATTCACATTTCCTAATTTCGGCGCACTAGAACAACTTGATTCACCACGGAGCCCTAGCGATAGGGGCTGGATTTTCTGCGCAGCAAGGCAAGAAAAGTCGAAGTGCTTCACGAATTGAATTCGTGTAATCCGCCTCGAGCGGTGGCTGGGAATTTAGGTTGACGCGGATAAAACAGTTCATGTATTTAAAGGAACTCATTTCGCAAGGCTGGCAGTCGTTGCTGCGCGATCGCATGCGCTCCACGCTGACCATGCTGGGCATCGTGTGGGGCTTGGCGTCGGTGGTGCTCTTGCTGGCCTACGGTCAAGGTCTGGGCGGGTGCGTGCTGCACGCATTCATGAACATGGGCAACAACGTGATCGTCATGTGGCCGGGGCAGACCAGCATGCAGGCCGGCGGGCAAAGGGCGGGCAAGAAGGTTACCTATGAATT
>Ga0209420_1000674_pt1 | contig 17139 bp, 13 predicted proteins | sample BlaSpr_A8_OM1_O1_FD_187972 | JGI IMG/M metagenome (GOLD analysis project Ga0209420, IMG submission 187972) | Forest soil microbial communities from Thunder Bay, Ontario, Canada - Black Spruce, Ontario site 2_A8_OM1_O1 (SPAdes) (version 2) | ecosystem: Environmental > Terrestrial > Soil > Boreal... | reverse complement strand
AACTCGCCGACCTTCAGTTGAAAGTCCAAACATCCGAGGAGAAACTTGTGCGCTACCAGAAAGACCACAGCATTCTCGGGGTTGATGAGAAGCAGAACATCGTAACGGCCAAACTGAACGAACTGAACAATGAGCTAACAGTGGCCCAGACCGATCGGATTCAGAAGGAGTCCAATTACAAGGTCGCTGGGGCTGGGGACGCTGCCACATCCGCCAAAACGTCCCGCGAAGGGGCGAGCAGCATGCTGGAGAAATTGCGTGAAAAGGAGGCTGACCTCAATACCCAATACGCGCAGGCTACGACCCAATTCGGTTCCGGATACCCCAAGGTTGTCGAATTGAACAATCAGCTCAAACAGGTGCGTGCGGAAATCGCGGCCGAAGAAACGAAAATGCAGCATGAGGTCCGCGATGAGTATTTGGCAGCCGTTCAACGGGAGAATTTGCTGACGACCGCATTCGAACAGCAGAAGCAGGAGGCTAACCAACTCAACGAAAGCGCGATTGAGTACTCGGTTCTTAAGCGGGATGCGGAATCGAACCGAGAGCTGTACCAGGATCTTCTGCAACGACTCAAGGAAGCCGGCGTGAGTGCAGGTCTGAGGTCGAGCAATATCCGCGTCGTAGACGTCGCACGGACTCCGACCTCCCCCATCGCACCTAACGTGCCCCGGAAGCTCCAGCTCGGCCTTCTGCTCGGCCTTGCCTGCGGTATCGGCCTTGCATTCGTGCTCGAGAGTCTGGACACTAGCATCAGGAATATGGAAGAGCTTAGCGCGATTTCGACGCTGCCGGCGCTCGGGACGATACCGCTGCAGCTCTCAAATAACGGCTACTCGCGGAAACGCCTGAAAACGGTATCGGCCGAAACCGACAAGTCTGGGTCTCCTGCTCTGGTCGCCTATGCACGTCCGAAGTCGGAAGCCGCGGAGGCATACCGAGCTCTCCGCACTTCGATTCTTCTCTCCTCGTTTGGTGCACCGCCCAAGGTGATACTCGTCACTAGTGCCTCGCCGCAAGAGGGGAAAAGTACGATCAGCGCGAACTCAGCGCTGGTCTTGGCGCAGCGCGGGAGCCGAGTATTGCTGATAGATGCAGACCTCCGTCGACCAAGTATTGACAGGTTGTTTGGCTTTCGATCTCGTGGAGGCCTCAGCACCCTCATAAGCGGAGTCGATAAGTTCGAAGATGTGGTAGTTCCGTTTACGCAGGTGCCGAACTTGTGGATTTTGCCAGCAGGCCCAATTCCGCCACAGCCTGCCGAGTTGCTCGGCTCGACCGTCATGAAGGATCACATCACGCGCTGGCGCAATGAGTTCGACCATATAATCATTGACACGCCTCCATGCTTATCTGTGACCGACGCCGTGGTCTTGTCTCCTGAGGTGGACCGAATCATCCTGGTAGCGCGCTCGGGGAAAACTACAAAACCCGCCCTTCGGCGCGCCTGTGATCTGCTCCTGCAAGTCAACGCCAGGGTAATGGGCATTGTCCTAAACGCGCTTGACCTGCGCTCGGGTGAAGGCTACTACTACACCTACGGCAAACTATACGCGCACTACTATGATGAGGCCTCACCGCAAGATGAGACTACGACCACCAGCAAAGTTTCGTAAGACGCGTGATTTCAGTTTGTATGCAGCAACATAGCGGGCGCAAAAGGCGCCCTCACCGGTATGGATTCAGATGCGGGTTGAATTGCGACCTCGACTTCGGAGATTTTCTTTTGCAGCCGCTTGCTTCGTGGTTGTAGCACTGTACCTGCAATTCGCCCTGAGAGCTTTCCTCGCTGCCCACTTGGCAGCGACTCCGGACTTATCGAGTCTCAACAAAGCCATTCGGCTGGAACCATCGAACGCTGAATATCGCGAACTACTTGGGCGAAGTTTGGCATTGTCCGGCGCAAATCTCGATGATGCTATTGCTAACTATCGGACAGCAGTGCATTTGAACCCCTATGACGCGCGGTATTGGCTGGATTTAGCGAGTGCCTATCAAGTGGCTGGTCGCATCAACGAGCAGGAACAGAGCGTCGAACTGGCGGACAAAGCTGATCCAACGACACCGAATGTCGCCTGGGAGGCTGCCCTCTTCTTTCTGGTTCAGGGTGATCAGGAAAAGGCACTTCGTTATTTTCACGTTGTCCTCGCCAACGACCCGGAGGCGGTTGATTCTGCCCTCCAGCTCTGCTGGCGTGCAACTGGGGACGCCAATCAAATTCTTGATCAGGCGCTTCCGCGAAGACCGGATCTGTACCTTTCATTTCTGCGTTTGCTTATCTCCAAACAGGAAGTAGTTCCCGCGGAAAATGTCTGGAACCATCTGATCGGATTGCAACAAACGTTTCCGACGAAGCTTGCATTTCCCTATTTTCAGTTTCTCATCGAGAAGCAACAAGTCGCAGCGGCAGAAACTGCGTGGCAACAACTGGCCGGCGTCAATCGGTCTCTTCAACCCTATCTTCCCTCTCGTGAAAACCTGCTCGTAAATGGAGGATTTGAGGAAAACGTGTTGAACGGCGGCTTTGACTGGTGGTACGGATCGAATCCCCACGCGACCCTAGCCATAGACACGAGTGTGTTTTACAGTGGAACAAGATCACTCTCGGTCACTTTCGATGGGCAAAATCCAGCCGATGCAGCAATCCTTCAGTTCGTCGTGGCAAAATCAAATACCGAGTACGAATTTAGTTCCGAGTCCAAGACCGAAGACATCGAGAGTGCCAGCGGTCCTCGCTTCGCGATCGTAGACGCGTACACCGATGCTTCGTACGTTCTCACGGATGATCTACTAGGCAGCAATCCCTGGCATGTGCAGCATGCACGATTCCAGACCGGCCCGAACACTAATCTACTGTTGTTGAAAATTGTCCGCCAGCCTGCGGGCCCCCTGATCCGGGGCAAGCTTTGGATCGACGATCTCAGGCTAGTGGAGAAATAGAATTAAGGATCGGCGAAGTTGAAAATATCATCGCTTGCGATTGTCGACACGACTGATTCTATTGATCTGGAGCGCCGCCGTGGCGAGCCTGGAGTCCTGCAGTGGGTGCTCGCTCTCGGCCTATGCGCCCTTTTAATTTTCGCGGTGTTGGCGTTCGGTGCGGTCGAACAGTGGTCGACCTTCACCCTCGAGGCCGGTGCGGCAGCTCTATTCCTTGTTTGGGTGGGGAAGCAGTTTGTTTCCAGGCAGGTGCAGTTGTCGAGAAATCCTCTGTACCCGCCAGCCTTATGTTTTTTCGGGCTCATCCTGGCGCAGGTTGCGCTGCGCAGGTCAGCCTACGGTTACGTTACCAAGTACGAAATGCTTCGGTACGTCTCGTACGGGATCGTGCTGCTCATTGCAGCCGAATGCGTCCGAGACGAAGATATTCGGAAGAAATTTGCTCTTGCTCTGATTGTTTTCGGAGCACTCTACGCCTTTTTCGCGTTGGCTCAACAACTGACCTTTAATGGCAAGATCTTCTGGGTGCGTACTGCACGATTTAATGGCTCAATCTACGGAAGCTACGTCAACCGCGACCACTACGCCGGTCTGATGGAGATGCTAATACCGTTTCCCTTGGTCGTTGGCATGGGCCATCTGCAGCGAGGGGGAAAGCGGGCTTTGGTCGTCTTCGGCGCCGTATTGATGGCCGGCACGATGTTTCTTTCCGGTTCGCGTGGCGGAATGATTGCTTTCGTTCTCGAAATTGTCCTGTTTGCTGCCCTGACCCTCGTACAGAGGAGAAATCCTCGTGTAGCACTCGGCTCGGTCGCAGTGTGCGTTTTGGTTCTCACTTTCTTAGTTTTTCTGGGCAAAGGGCAGGTTCTGGGCCGACTCGGGGACCTGGGCCCTGGCATCCGTTTGGAGATCACTAAGGACTGCTTGAGAATGTTCTCCCACCGGCCGGTGTGGGGGTGGGGCTTGGGAACCTTCCCAACCATCTACCCCAGTTATCGCAGCTTCTATACGAATCTGTTTGTAAATGAAGCGCATAACGACTATGCGCAGTTGCTGGTCGAGACCGGCTTGCTCGGCTTCTCGCTAATGCTGTGGTTCCTGATTTGTTTGTACCGGCATGGATTGCCGACCTCTCGCCGTTGGGAGTTCCAATGGGACGGGGCCGTCTCCCTCGCCGCTTTGCTTGGGTGCACCGGAATTCTGTTCCATAGCTTCGTGGATTTCAATTTGCAGATCCCGGCTAATGCTGCGCTGTTTTATGTGCTTTGCGGGTTGGCCGCTTCTCCCCAGGCCGGGTTATCCAGGCGGTCTCGATCCATCGGGAATCAAGAAATTGGAGGCCGTCGCACCCCGCCTGACAATCGCACTCCCGGCGCAGTCGAAATAATCGAATCCCGCATCATTCGTATCTGGAAGGGCTCTGGTCAAGCTGGACCGCATTCGGTGGTTCGCCGAACGAACGGGTGGTTGGAAAATACGCGACGGGAGAAACACGAGCGTGCTAGTCTATCCGAAACTTTACGTCGCAACGAACAGAGAACTCAGGAGGAGAAATGTCTCTGAAACTCCTCACCGTCGGGGTCCTGGTGGCAGTTGGTACCTTCGTGGCACAGGCCGCGGCGCAAAAAAACGAATTGTCGGGCATCGTTGGTCGTACTTTTATCAGCGACCAGGGCATCCCAGGCACCCCCGCTTATGATCCGGACCTGCACTTCGGCAAGGGATTGACCTTCGAAGTGAATTACGCCCGGCGGGTCATGGGTGGGGAACTTTTGTCCGTCGCCCTGGAAGTCCCGTTCGTAGTGAACGCCGATGAGCACGTGAACGCGTACACTAACCCATTCTTGGGCTACCACTCCTACTTTGTCACTCCCGCGGCCCGGTTGAATATCTTTCCCGGGACAGCAGTCTCGCCGTGGGTCAGTTTTGGCGGTGGATTCGGCTATTTCAGTGGAAGTTCCGGCGCTAACCCGAACACGACGGGGAACACCACGGGTGTATTGCAGGCCGGTTTGGGACTCGATGTGAAGATCTACCGGCACTTCAGCCTGCGCGGTGAAGGTCGAGAGTTCTGGTCAGGTGTGCCCGAACTGAATGTGAACACGGGAAAGGGCCGCCAATACAATCTTTTCGCCGGCGGCGGCATTGTCTGGCACTTCTGAATGGACGCATACACCCCGATTTCTTCCCGCAGGAATAGGTCCGACCACTCGCAGGAAATCCATGGAACTCATCGAAAAAACTAGGCACGTGTAGCGCATGACGGGAAGGGTTTCCCGCAGCGGTCCAGAAACTCGCCTATGATTTCACGGACGGTTCAGCAGATCAGCGTTTTCGTCGGCACCATGCGGTTACTTTTCCTCGACCTGGGCAAGCCGGAAGCCTAGTTGGGATGGCGTTAGAGAAATATAGGCCTCCCGCAGTAGCACCCGCTGGGCAGGGTCCGGCCTAGTCGCTCAGAAATTCCACGCCTCAGCGCCTAAACGATACGGAACGTAGCAAATACTGACACAATCGACGCGCTACGGTTTGGAAGGGCTGACGGGCGCGCCCCCGCGGCATAAAGCCCAGCAAGTGATTCCGACGATCACAGCGGCCCCAAGTCCAACGGCCCAAGGGGAGTCCAAAGCGGCTGTGGCGGCAATTGGGTTAGCCGGTGTACCACATCGTTCCTCATCACGTGTTACTTGCTGACCTTGATGTACCGTCACGTCCGAGAATGCCATTTTCGACGACCGGGCAGCTGCACCTTGGTAGTGGATCTTGACATCATTCTGATGTGCCTCCACCATCACTCTTCCATCCACATCAATGACGTCATAACGAGTCCACTCTTGCGTCAGGGGAATGACGGTCATGCAATTCACGCGCACTCTCATTCCTCGGGACGTGTTCAGTTGCAAGCCGCCATGGTCGAGGACGAGTTCATCTCCCTCGAATTGCACAATGGTGTCAGGTTGGACCATGACCGTGGATCCGTCAGCGTCGATTTTCGCCAAATTTCCCTTCTGGGTCTGCACCAAGTCGTGCAGAAAAATCGCGGAGGAATTGGGCGCGGGATTGCCATTCAGCCAGACTCCTCCGTCGTTATGGAGCATCGCCCGAGCGGAGTCCTGAGCCATCAGCGATACCGGCAAAATGACGAGCATCATGCCGCATAGGAATTTGCGCCATTCAAGCAAAATAGACTTCCCCTCCTCCGCAAAGAATAACTTGCCGAGTGCTTGCCGCCTATTGACTTGCGTGGTGACTGGAAGACGCCGGTACTGTGGAAACCTTGGGGCCGCGTCGTGGCAGCCCTAAAACGTTGAGGACCGCCCCGCTCCAGCGACACGTATGTCATGTTGTAGCCCACACGGCAGGGGCCGGGAGTCTCAGATCAGCGGATCCCCCAGTCTCGATGCAAGGTGGCTCTGTGGGTTTATTGATGTTGGAACAGCTATCCAGAACGCTCGGCGGGTCCGGCTCCGGACATGGAACGTTTTGGGTGCCAAGCCTCGGACCACACTTTGGTCATTTGTGTGCCTTGCGTTGTGACGCTAGACTTTTTCCTATACGCGTATGCGCAATTGGCTCACAACAGCAGCTGGCGTGACTCGCCTATCGGTCGCCTGTCTAAATAAGGGCCGTGCAGTTACAGGCATATTGATAGTTCTTGCGGCATCGTTCATTTCGACTCGTGCATTTGCGCAGAGCGGCTCCACGCCCAAATGGGAGTTGTTTGTTGGATATCAATGGCTGCATCCCGACGGCACCGGGACGGGGCCTGCGGTAGTCCCGGCTGCTACCTGTTCCGTACAGCCGAATGAAGTCATAGTGGGTGAACCCGTCACGGGAACCGTCACGGCCAGCAACTTCAATCCCAAGCACACGCTCACCTATGTCTGGTACCCCAGCAACGGAGGAGGTAAGGTCATTGGGAAAGACGCGACCGCCCAGATCGAGACCACGAACGCCGCCCCCAGCAGCTACAGCGTCACCGCCTATGTAACCGACGCCGAAGAGAACAGCAACAACGAAGCGAGCTGCACGGCTGAGTTCACTGTGAAACCGCCGCCGCCGAAGAATGCACCTACTATCTCTATCTCGGCCGGCCCGATGAGCGTTCGGGCTGGTGAAACCGTGACCTTGTCGGCCAACTGTACCAGCCCGGATGGTGTTCCGGTTTCTATCGCCGGCTGGACGGCCAGCGGCGGGACCATTTCCGGTACTGGCGATTCGGCCGCACTTAACACCGCTGGAGCAATGCCGGGAGCAATCGTCGTAAGCGCGACCTGCACCGACTCGCGTGGACCGAACGCTCAAGCTTCGACCGAGGTCGTGGTGGAGAACGCGCCTACACCTCTGCCGAAACCGGAGATCGAGGTCGTGGTGGAGAACGCGCCTACACCTCTGCCGAAACCGGAGATCGAAGTGATGGAATCTCGCCTCGCCCTGGAAAGCATTTACTTCCCGACGTCTATGCCGCCGGTCGAGAATCCCAACGCCGGGTTAGTTGCCAGTCAACAGCAAACTCTGGTTGCGCTAGCCGCCGACTTCAAGAAGTATCTCGAAAATAAGCCGGAGGCGCACTTGCTCCTGGAGGGCCATGCCGACCCGCGAGGCCGCACTAAATACGATCAGAAGCTTTCCGAGCGGCGTGTCGGCCGCGTCAAGAGCTTCCTGGTCGAACAGGGCATTTCCGAGGCCAACATTGATACCAAGGCGTTTGGCGCTCGACATGCTCTGACCGAAGCCGCAGTTAAGGATGCGATCGAGAATAATCCTCAGCTCAGCCCGGAAGAGCGTCAAAGGGCTCTCGGAAACATGGCGACGATTGTTCTCGCAAGCGATCGCCGCGTGGATATAACGCTGAGCACGATTGGCCAATCGTCGGTCCGACAATTCCCATTCAATGCTGCGGATGCTTTGACTCTGATCGGCGGCCGGGAAGACGAGGCAAAGAGGACAGTCAAGCCTGCGATCAACAAGCGTCAATGAGTCCTACAAAAAAAGGACGGATCTTGACCCTGGGACCTCGCGCCACAGGACAACGCAAACGACGCGGCCAGAACCAGAGCGAGAAGAAAGAGCTTGAGACAAAGCTTTTCCGTAACGCCCTCCTGCTTGATTGGAAGGTGGGGACCAGCGCCGAGTGCGGAAATTTACTTCAGAGTGCGTCGGCGGAATTCTGAGAGCAGTTGATAGGCGCGCCAACTCTAGGAGTTCATGGCTGCGACGGACTCACCGGTGTGCCGCTCTGGAGTAGCACCCAAATTGTCACACCGAGAATCGCGCCCCCGGCAATTCCGACTGCCACAGGAGAGTCGAGGATTCCCCCCGTTGCGCCGGCGGCAGGGAGTCCAGCGGCTCCGCCTTTCTTCTTTTCCTTCTTATTGTCCTTCTGCGACTGCGAATCATCCTGCGGCTGTGATTCGTCTCGAGTGGTTTGCTGACCTTGTGCCAGTGTGGTGGTGCCCGTGTTATCACTGATGGTCAGGGCGCCCTTTCGCGACGCGATCTGGACTCTACCATCCACATCCCTGACTTCAAATTCGGTCCAAACTCCGGCGGCTGGTGACACGATAACGGCGCCAGCGCGAGTTGCCAGTAATTTCGAGGTCGATATGGTCACGCCTCCGTGCTCCAACTTCACCGAGCTGCCCTCATACTGAACAAGCGAGTCATTCAGAACCAGGACGGTCGAACCTGTAGCATTGATGTTGGCAACGGAGTCCGCATTAGTCTGCACCAAGTCACCGGAAAAGATAGCGGAGGACCTTGGGATGCTGTTGCCATTAAGCAGTGCGGTTCCATGGCTGTACAGCATGGCATCAGGTTGGTCCGCCGCAAACAGCGACCCCGGCACAACCAGCAGAAGCACGCAACTTGCCAACTTACGGAAAGCAGCCATGCCCATCCCACACTCCGTTATTAACTAATTTGGTCTCTTCTTATCGCATCGTATCCTCCAAGGTGCTTGCCAGTCAATGGATTTTGTGCAGTTGAGCAGGCCTGTCGGTGGAAAACTTTCTCGACGCTTGCCGCATCCGAAGCGTTATCGCCAGCTTTACATCCATTGATCGACTATCTTCCACCAGGCCAGTCTCAGCCATTCATCCAACCACGTCTTCGCCCATTGGCGGTGAGTCCACCATTTGACGCCAAATTGCGCTTCGTCCCGCGCAGCCGCTACCGAATACTCATATCCCGGGAATTCGCGCCGGAAAATGCTTAACGCGCGCCGGGTGTGGAAATCCGAGCTCACGATCAGCACGTTCCTGCTGCCTTCGCGTGCCAGGCACTTCTCCGCATCCTTCGACTCATCCTTGGTCGACAATCCATCAATCGGACAGATACTGACAGATGCCGCCAGCGGCAAATCCTGGATGTACTTCTGTGCCAGCTGGATCTGAGTGAATTCGTAGATTTTCGCGTTCGCCGGGACATCGAGCACCACGCGCCGCCCATATCCCTGCGCCAGCAATTCGAGGGCGCGTTCCGGACGCCGGTCTGTTTCCCCTGCCAGCACGAGGATTACATCCGAGGGGAGTGGGGCGTCCACCACAAGAAATTTGCCGGCTCTCGCCGCCAGCCCGACCAGCAATCCTCCCAAAAGCGCCAGAGCTAACAACCCCCCGCGATTTCTTGCGCCCTGTGTTTTCATAAATTCCCGACTCCGGAGGATGAACCCAGTTTCTCAGCACCCGCAAGCACTACAGCACCATGCCTTCCCACAACTGCATGCTAGAATCGAAAATGAAATTCACCCCTGAAAGAGACCACCAATCGCGACGATGAAGAAGCACTCTGCCACAAATCGGACCACGAGCCTACCAGGTTACGATGAGCTCAAGAACAAGATCCAGCAGCGCCAGGCACGCATCGGCATCATCGGCCTCGGCTACGTCGGGCTGCCGCTCGCCCTGCTGTTCAGTGAACAGAAGTTCTCGGTCACTGGCTTCGATATAGATCAGCGCAAGGTTGACACCCTGGCTGAAGGCGGATCCTACATCTACCGCATCAGCGCGGATGAGATCCGGAGAGCCAAGGCGCAGGGCTTTTCGGCCACGTCTGAATACGCCAAGATCGCTGAGATGGACGCCATCATCATCTGCGTCCCCACTCCTCTCAACCAGTATCATGAGCCCGATCTCAGTTTCATCACCGATACTACACATGCCATTGCGCCCCATCTGCAGGCCGGCCAGCTCGTTGTACTCGAGAGTACAACTTACCCCGGCACGACCGAAGAAGTCATGCTGCCGATTCTGGAGAAAGAAAACAAGAACGGTCTGAAGGCTGCCCGCGGAGCTGCCTCGGGCAAACCCAGCGCAGAGAAGGAATTCTTTGCGGCTTTTTCTCCCGAGCGCGAGGACCCGGGAAACACCACGGTCGCGCGTCGCGACATTCCCAAGGTTGTGGGCGGATTGAATTCGCAAGCTTCAGAGCTGGCTGGCGCTCTCTACGGATCCATCTTCCATCGCACGGTTCCAGTATCCTCGCCCGCCGCGGCCGAGATGACCAAGCTGCTTGAGAATATCTACCGCTGCGTCAACATCGCGCTGGTCAACGAGCTTAAGATGCTCTGCCTGCGGATGAACCTGGACATTTGGGAAGTGATCGCAGCCGCTTCTACCAAGCCTTTCGGGTTTCATCCCTTCTACCCCGGACCCGGCCTGGGCGGCCATTGCATTCCCATCGATCCTTTCTACCTGTCGTGGAAGGCCAAAGAATTTGATTTCCGCACCCGCTTCATCGAGTTGGCCGGGGAGATCAACAACAACATGCCGTATCACGTGCTCGCCTCCATCGGCGGGGCCCTGAACCAGCACAAGAAGCCGGTGAACGGGGCGCGCGTCCTGATTCTGGGCGTGGCTTACAAGAAAGATATTGACGATCTGCGCGAGTCGCCCGCCCTCACCATCATCGAACTTTTGCAAAAAGAAGGCGCCCAAGTCAGCTACCACGATCCCTACTTCCCTATGATCGGGAAAGGGCGCAAGTACGACTTGCAGATGAAACGGACTGAGTTGGAGCGTCTGGGCCAGTACGACTGCGTCGTGATCGTCACCGATCATTCTGACTACGATTACAAAAAGATCGTCGGCGAAGCTCAGTTGGTCGTCGACACGCGCAATGCCACCAAGGGGATCGATAATCCCAAGGTTGTGCGGTGCTAAAGCCGGCTGCCCTGCCGGGGGCAGAACCCGGGAAGGCCCAGAGTAAAAGACTCGCTTGAGGTGCAATTTTTTGCTCTTTCTTGCCCGGCTCGGGCTGATCCTCGGCGCGGTCAGCATAAGTAACTGAGAGATCAGAAGGATAGACTTCCCGATTTGCCATCGAAATGGCCTTTGCCGTGCACTTTTGGTTCTTGGCAGCCAGCCCTGAGGTAGTAAACTATGAACTCCTCGATCCCCAGTAGCCCCAGGGTCTCAACGCTGCCCGGGGCCGAGAAACTTTCAAACCCGAACCTGGGTTTGAAGGACGGACGAGTAAAAGCGGCCATGAGTTCTTCTGCTTCCCAAGAGACTCTCTTCTCCCTGCTCCCGGAGACGAGGAAACCTTGGACCGAATTCGTTTTCAGCAGCGGCTTGCAGGCCGCGGTGATTACACTTCTTGTCTGGGTGCGGCTGTTGTATCCGACAGTTGTCACACCTCCCGAGCATTCATTCCGCTCGGTTGAACTGGTGAGCACCCCGGTTCCGGTGAATCATCAACCGCAACCGCCGCTACATCAGCTGCAGCAGCCCATAGTCATTGCCCGGCTGGACCCGCCAACCAACGCCCTGCGGCTGCCCGCGCCCCTGCCGAAGACTCCAGTGAAGGTTGAACCCGATCCTGCTCCTACGGTCGCCATCGCCGCCAGTAAATTGGAGCCGCTGCCTCCCGCACCCACAGCCGTGATTCCAAAGCAGGCGATAAAGACGAACGTGTTTTCCTCCGGGAGTTCGGCCACTCCCTCGTTGGCGCGCGCCCCCTCCCAGGTGCAGACCGGAGGTTTCGGCGACCCCAATGGAATTCCTGCTAAAGCGAATCAAGGCAAGGCCGTCAATATCGCGGCGCTCGGATCTTTCGATCTCCCCTCCGGCCCAGGCTACGGGAACGGAACCGGTGGCGCCAAAGGCGTGCCCGGCGTGGTCGTAAGCACCGGCTTTGGCAATGGCACAGCAGTTCCGGACACCCGCCCTCGGGCCACGGGCACGGTTCAACCGACCGGCTTCGCCAGTGCCGATGTGCCCGCGCCGCCCACCGTCCACTCTCGTCCCGCGGAAACTGCCGCCAAGGTTCTGCCTGCGGAAATTCTTACCAAGCCAACTCCCGTCTATACTCAAGAAGCTAGGAATTTGCGGATTGAGGGCGAGGTCCTGCTGGAAGTGGTCCTGGAGGCCTCGGGCAAACTCCGTGTCGTGCGCGTGGTCCGCGGATTGGGTCACGGCCTCGACGATAAGGCCGTCAAGGCCGCGGAACAGATTCAATTCAAGCCAGCAGTGAAGGATGGGCAGCCGACCGATTCTACCGTCGTTTTGCACATCATTTTTCAAATGGCGTAGCTTGTTCCCAGAAGGGTTCTGTATGCGAATTTTTCAGGTAGGTTTGCTCTCGTTTTTTCTGTGGTTGGTCTGGTCGTTACCCGCAGTCTCGCAAGACCCGACGTCTTCCGCACCCGCGGCCGCGACTACTGACGCGACCCCGGCGGGACAAAGCGCCGGAGGTCCGGTATCTGCTCCGCCCCCAGCTTCGTTCGATGAGGTCTTGGATCGCATCGTCCAGCGAGAGCATCTCTTTCTGGCCCAGATGCGCCACATGCATCCCATGATCGAGACTTATCTGCAAGATCTCAAGAACGACAAAGACGGCAATGCCTACCCTTCGAAAGATCAGTACTTCCTGGGACGCCTCGACATGAGCGATGGCCCCGAAGACACTTCATTCGTGGGCCAGCCCGGCTTCGGCCAACGCATGATCAAACACCTCACCGGCCTCTATTCCCTGCATTTCCTGCCGCTGGGGTTCGCCCAGATGGTAATCCTCGATACCGATTTCCAGAAGCGCTACTACAAATTCACTTTCGTTCGTCGCGAGTTTCTGGGAGAAGTTCGCTGTCTGGTAATTGACGTCGAGCCCCGGGCAGACTCGGGTATGGCCCGGTTCATGGGCAGAATCTGGGTCGAGGATCAGGATTACAACGTGGTTCGCTTCAACGGAACCTACTCTCCTCACCCCAAGACCAGCTACTATCTGCACTTCGACAGTTGGCGCCTGAATCTGCGTCCCGGCACCTGGTTACCCGCCTACGTCTATAGCGAGGAGTCCGATCTTAAGTCCAGCATGGCCAGGGGCATGCATTTCCGGGCTCAGTCCCGTCTCTGGGGATACGACTTGAAAGCCCTGACCAAGAATTCAGAGTTCACCCAGATTCTGGTGGATTCTCCGCAGGACGCCTCGGTGAAAGATCAGAGCGATGCGGCCGCTGACGCATCTCCCGTGGTCGCCGAACGTATGTGGGAGCGCCAGGCTGAAGATAACGCGGTCGAGCGTCTGCAGAAGAGCGGCCTGCTGGCGCCTCCCGGCGAGGTGGATAAGATCCTTCTGACCGTGGTCAACAACCTGATGGTCACCAACAACATCGATCTGCAGGACATCCGTTGTCGGGTCCTGCTCACCTCGCCTTTGGAATCGTTCACCATTGGGCACACCATCGTGATCAGCCGTGGCTTGCTTGACGTGCTTCCCGACGAAACCTCGCTCGCCATGGTCCTCGCCCAAGAACTCGCTTACATCGTGTTAGGACACAAGCTCGACACCAAACTGGCATTCAGCGATCGTATGTTCTTTCCGGATGAAGACTCGTTTCAGCGCATGGATTTCAAACGCCGCCCCGCCGATGAAGAAGCCGCAGATGCCAAGGCCGTGGAACTACTGAAGAACTCTCCCTATAAGGACAAACTGGGAACTGCCGGGCTCTTCCTGAAGTCTTTGCAGGAACATGCTCCCGACCTGCCAAACTTGATTCGCCCCCATCTGGGCAATGCCTTCGCGGCGGGTAAGGACGTCCGCATGTCGGCACTGCTGGCTTCCGCACCGCAGCTCGAACCGAAACGCACCGATCAGATTGCCGCGCTCCCGCTCGGCGGACGCATCAAGCTCGATCCCTGGAGCGATCAGGTCGAAATGGCAAAGGCAAAGCCCGTGGCCCTGAACTCCGCGCGCGAAAAGATGCCGTTCGAGCTCACGCCTTTCTTTCCTTATCTCACTAGACTCTCCACTCCGGGCGGCGAGAAGGTCGAGCTCAACACGCCTGCCACGAAGTAATGTGCGAGGTAGTCACCAACTTCTCGGAGAAACGAAGGCGCGCCTGGCGGCGCGCCTTTAACAGATCTTGATCTCAGTCGCCTGCTTCGATACTACTGAATGGCGCTGCTAACGTTGGAGAATACGTTATTGGCGTTCGAACCGATGAGCCGGACTGTGCCCACCACGATCACCAGAATCACTGCCAGCATTACCGCGTACTCGGCGATGTCCTGACCACTCTCATCGTTCCAGAGTTTCTGCCAAAGCTTTGCCACGGGCTCCGTCTCCTTAGGAATCTGTCTAAGCAGCCCCCTCACTCCAACGAGGGAAAAGCACCCAAACGTTACCGGACCAGTTTCTGCCCAGAGGCTGTTCTTCAGGAAATGATAAGTGGCGGGGCAGAGCCCGCCAATGGCCCGTAAGTGCTATCCTGCGGTTACTTCGAGCACAGGCTGTAAGTCCTTGTCAGCCAATGCTTTTCAGGGGTAGCGACTGGTTTACGGCAAACAGCGCCAACTCCAGTCGCGTCGACACCCCCAGCTTGTCGAAGATATTGCTCAGGTGGTGCTTGACCGTGTCTTCGCTGATCTTGAAGTACTCTGCAATTTCTTTATTGGAGTATCCCGCCACCACCGCCGCCACAATCTCCAACTCGCGCGGGGTCAGGCCGAATTTCTTCTGCCGGGCCTCGTCGCTGGAGGATTGCACCAGCGTGCGCAGGTATTGCACCAGGTTCGAAACGCTCTCCCGTCCCACCCAGTACTCGCCCGACATCACGGTGTGGATCGCTTTGAGCAGCAGTTGCGTGGCGGAATCCTTTAATACGACGCCCCGCGCGCCCAACTGCAGAGCCTCCACAATCTGGCTCTTCTCCGCCGCCGCCGTCAGCAGGATCACACGCACGGGCGTCGAATTCGCCGCTCCCGTGCTCAGATCCCGCAAGGCTTCCAGTCCGGGATGTTTCGGCATCGCCAGATCCAGCAATAGAATGTCGGGCTTCAATTGCCGCGCCAGTCTTACGGCTTCCGCACCGTCCGAGGCCTCACCCAGCACCTTCAAATCCGGTTCAGCTTCCAGCAGCCGCCGCAGCCCATCCCGGAAAATTGGATGGTCGTCGGCGATCACGATACGAACAGGCTGTGACTTCTTAAAGTTCATCAGAGACTTCTCCACCTCTCGGAACTTTGATTTCCAGGCGTGTCCCTACTCCGGGATTTGATTCTACCGTGAGTGAGCCCGCAATTAAACGTACTCGTTCTTTGATGATCATCGGCCCCTTGCCCATCTGCTCAAGTTCGTCCTGGGTGAAGCGTCCGGAAAACGGGAACCCTTTGCCGTCGTCCTCTATCGTCAGGCTCCAGTGGCTGGGACTCGCACTCAGCCGCACCAGCGCATGGCGCGCCTTACTGTGCTTGCGCACGTTCACCAGCCCCTCTTGTACGATCCGCAGCAGTTCCCGGCAAACCTTGTCCGGCATGTCCATTTTCCCTGCATCTTTCACGAAACGCGCCGAAATTCCGGTCTCCCGCTCAAACCGTTCCACCGTGTCGGTCACCAGGTGAAGGAATCTTCGCGCATCCACGTCGATTGACTTCATCTGCTGCATCAGTTCCCGCAGCTTCAGAACCTCCTCGCGCAGTAAGCCCTGTATCCGGCCCAATTCGCCGCCGACCACGGCCGGCGTGGTTTCTGCCTGGCGCCGCAAGACGTCCACCTGCATCTCAACCGCAATCAGCGACTGCACCGCGCCATCGTGCAGCTCTCTGGCGAAGCGCGCGCGTTCCGCTGCCCCCGCACGGCGCCGGAGCCGGTGTAGCAGGTAGACGTTGTACACCGCTGGCCCCACTTGCCGGAACAAATCCAGTAGAAAGCGCATTTCCTCAACTGTCTCCCCTCGCCACAACGGGTCAAACACCAGGACGCGGCCCCGCCATTCCCCTCCAAACACGAAGGAAACAGCAACCACGGACCCGAAGGATTGGCGCTCCTTCAGCCGCACCAGCGCGTCGGTTGAGGGCGACGGCACCTGGTTGCCCTCGCGGTCTAGCGCAATCACGGACCAGCGGTCTCCCTTGCTCGTTGCGTAAAATGCTTCTCCCGGAAAATCCCCCAGATAAATCTTCGATTCCCGCGGGCGGGAATCCAGCCACACGAAATCGGAAGTCTCATCTCCGTTGCGCAATTCGCCCAGAAAGGTTCTGTGGCTGTGTATTTCCTGCGAGGCCACCAGCAGTCGCGCCGCGCCATACATGCTTACGATTTCCTGGCTGATCTGCTGCAAAGTTCCCGTGAGTCCCGCATCCACCCGCACCTTCGACAACAAGCGGGTCACCACTGCTTTCTCCTCCCGCAGGCGCTTCTGTTGCTCCGCCAGATAACCCAGCAGCAGTCCCATCACCAGCAGGTAGACCGACAACATGAACAAACGTTTGGGTTCGAACTCGATGACGTTGATCTGCAGGCCAGACAAAACGTGCCACGGCAGGCTGTCTCCGCGCGTTGCCCACACGTGCAGTACTACGAAGCTCTCGATCCAAAGCAAAGCCACCTCGGCCGCCGCCGTGCCCAGGGTCTCCCATAAACCCCACCGGTAGGCCGACGCCGCCAGAACAAAGAAGAAGAATAGAAAAAACGGGCTCCGGGGACCCTCGGCGAACACCGAGATGAAGGCCGGCCATACGATATCTGCGGCATGAACAAAGATGCGAAACGCAGCTGTGGACTGTTTTTTCCGCCGCAGTAGCGTCATCACCAGCACGCCGTGGATGAGGTAAAGTCCCAGCAGACCATAGGCTACCGGCGCGTGCCCCAACTGCGTGGGATCCATATAGATGGCAGCTAGTGCGGAGATTGCGAGGAACACGCGTGCCGTGGCCAGCCAGCGTTCGATCCGCCGAATCTCGCCGGGATCGGCGGGCGCTG
>Ga0209420_1000673_pt1 | contig 17174 bp, 19 predicted proteins | sample BlaSpr_A8_OM1_O1_FD_187972 | JGI IMG/M metagenome (GOLD analysis project Ga0209420, IMG submission 187972) | Forest soil microbial communities from Thunder Bay, Ontario, Canada - Black Spruce, Ontario site 2_A8_OM1_O1 (SPAdes) (version 2) | ecosystem: Environmental > Terrestrial > Soil > Boreal... | reverse complement strand
CGCGAACTGCGCGGCGTCCGTGAGGAACCGGGCATCGGTGCTGGCCGAGCGCCGCCAGAGCCCGTCGGCGCCCTGCTCACAGCCGAGAAACGCGAGCACGGCCTCCGCGTCAACCTCACTGCAATCGAGCAGGTCGGCGACCTCGCCAGTCGTGTGCGGGGTCCTCGCCGCCAGACAAAGCACGTCTCGTGGCGCTCCTTTTCGCTCTACCCATCGCGTCCAGTTTCTCTGGAGTGACTGCAGGCCACGTTCGCACTGTGACCGCGCCGCTCGAACCGCCTGAAGCCCACCGTAGACACCGCCCACGGTGATCAGGCCGTCGATCGCCAGTTTGATTGCGGTAAGCGTCGTCAGCCAGTCGTCGGCGAGCGGGACGCCTTGGGGAAAGGCCAGGATCAGATACAGGCGGCGCGGGTCCCCCTCAACCGCGCCGGCGGCTGCGGCTCGCTCAAGTTGAGCCAGCGTCGCATCCAAAGCAACGTTGCCCCAGTACGCGTGCCCTTCCTCATCGATGAGCGGGATCGTGCGCAGCCATTCGCGCCCGTGGTACTCGTTGAAATCGTCTTCCGGGCGGTAGAGATCGACGAACCACAGTCGATCCCAAGACGAGCCCGTCTGCTCAGTGAGCCCAATGCCCATCGCCGCCGCCGCCTGAATCAGAACGGATCTCACAGAAGCGTCGTCCGTCGTCTCGATCACAGCGCGGGGCCGCTCAGCGAACACGCGTGGCAGATCGGGGCCGGTCCACGGTGCTGTGAAGACCCCCGGAAACGGACCCGTCAGAGCGGCTACCTCGATCTCGACCGGACGCGTGGTCATGGGGCAGGACGATAACCGAGGCAGGCATCCGGCAAAGCGACGAAAAGAGCGACGAAATCCTCCATGCGAATCATTGCCCCGCTTAGCTGGTTTGACGAGGACCGGCTCAGCCGCAAGGTGCGTCGGTCGAGTGACGCCGTTTCGACTTCGTGGAGCTTTGATTCCCGAAGATGATTTCGCCGAGCCTATGAGCGATGCGGGCGTGGACAGTGCCCACGCTAATGGATCGGATTTGTTGTGCTGGGATTGTCAACGCGTGACAGTTCGGCAGGCCGATCGTTGTCGCGCCTTCCGTGCTGACGAGCAGCCTTCCGCCCTCAGCCGTGATAACGGTGGTGACCGTCGGACGGCACGCTTGGAAATCGTCCAATTCAGGCGTGAGCGCCATGCTAGCTCGGACGACCGCTCCACTCGTACAGCGCTCGTCGCCGGCCCTACTAGAGCGGTGATGATCTCTCCAACCGGCCTTGACACTGGTAGCGCGAGCTTTCGGCCTCCCGACCGCCGCTGGTCTTACGGCTTCTCGCCGACGCCCTGCCCGCAGCCCAGCAGGGTGGCCCTTGGTGGCCACGAGCCAGCTGTGATGGCGCTGCAAGAGTGAGTCACAGCGTTGTCAGGAGCTGGCAGGTCCGCTGGCGGAGGCGGTGATGTTGTATCCGCAGCAGAAAACGCCCTCGCGGAATCGACCCGCCTCGGCTCACGGGCGCCGGGCCTCCCCTTTCGACGATCTCGAACGCTCGTCGCCGGCGGCGTCGCCAAAGAACGCTTCGAGCTCGGCGCGGGTGAGGACCTTGGCATACGCCCTTACGAGTTCACGCGCGAGGCCGTCCGTCGCACCCTCGATCGACCGCGTGCGCATCAGCCCCAAAACAGATCGGAGCGCGAGGCGTCGACGACGGCGCTCGGTTCGCTCGTGTGCCTCCCAGAGCATGCGGCGCCGGTCCGCTGGGAAGTCTTGACCTAGCCGGTGGTCAAGCGCGAGGTTCAACTCTGCACGCCTGAGTTCCCGATCGCGATCCTTCCCGTGCTGAGCAACCGATGTGTTGAGCGCCACGACGCGCCGGTCGTACTCGTCGTCCGAGATGCGTGGCCCATAGGGGCGCGACGGGCTAGCCATCTGAGTGGCCGGTCACCTCCGGATCGGCCAGCACGATGCGCTCTTCCTTCGGCAGTTGCAAGAGCTGCTCGTACTCGTCATCCGTCGTGACCTGGGCAAGATTTGCCTGAAAGTCCAGCGTGAGTTCGTTGACTTCTCGGATTCGGTCCGGGCGTAGCGACCCATCCGACCTCACCTGCTCCTCGACTATCTGCTGCCGCCGCTCAGTGTCCCGCCGGACCTCGATCAGAGCTTGACGACGATCGCCGAGGCCGGAACCCAGATAGAAATCGACCATCTTGGCAAACAATTGAAGATGGAAGTTCTCGCGCTCCTCTCGCGCGTCTGGGGCAACGAAGACGCGATCGAACTCGTCGTAAATCGCCAAGACGTCCGCAAGATAACGCGCGTCGGCCTCGTCCAGGTCTGTGCGTGTGGGTGATGGGACGATGGTCAGCGGTGCAACGCAAGCGGGGAGGTCGCCCGTCGTTGTGGGGTGCTGGTTGAACGGTGCCCTGCACGGCCAGACGCTGGCCCGGCCGTAGGTGCCGTAGAGGGCGTTCGAAAGCGGGTACCCGCGAACGCCGTTCACCGTGATGCCTGCAGGCAGCAGGATGCGATTGGCGGCCTGGTGGCAGACGCCGTTGATGAGGTAACAGGTGATGCCGGCGCGCTCGTTCGGCTCGGCGATCTCGTTCGCTCTGACGGTACTTCCGTCCGCCTGTCGCACGGCCGTGCCGCCTGTCTTCCCGCCCCAGCATGACCAGCCGACCGCTCCCGTGCTGCACTCGACGTAGGTGTGGTCTGCCGCCTTCCCGAACAGCGTCGTCGGATAGGCCTTCACGACCAAGGTTCCCATTGGTGGTCTCCTAACCGGGGTTTCCTGCGGGGGTCCATCATACGCCCGACCGAACGACCTGCGACTTCGATGGTCCGGCCATGCGGTTGCTGTGAGCAAGCGCGCCAGCGCAAGCCAGACACGACGCCCAACGCGGAACGAGCGAAGGAGTCCAATCCGGGGTCCAAATCGCCAACAGCCGGGCGAGCGGCGCCTGCTTCTCTGCGCCGGCGATAGCCGGCGCAGACGCGGACATCGCTGCTGCATAGGACGAGGAACGGGTCTGAGGCGCGGCGAGGCGAACGCTTTCGCTTCCCCTCGCGCAAGCGGGCGTCTGCGGATGCTCGGTCGGTGCGCTCGGAAGTCGTCCGAAGCATAAGCCTGAATGTCTCGGTCGACACGCTCGCATCCAAGGGTGAGGGAGCATGTATCACCGCTCGGTTTCAGACTGTTCAGTGTGCTTGCCTATCACCGCAAACATTCACGGGGCATTGGATGCCCACGACCAGGACGGTACCGGCGGATGACATAGCGATCGCAGCGTGATCCATCAGCTACCGGTAGCGGGGCCGGGTAACGGCCTGTGCCACTCTGACGTGCCTACCCGGCGCCCGGACCCGTGACATCGCCGACTCCCACCTGTACGCGGCGCGTGTTTCATTTCTGCTCCGAGCGTTTCCTCGCAGCGTTTGAAGAGCTGGGGTGTTCCCAAACTCTCGGCCCTGGCTGTTGGGCTGCCTCTGTACAGCTAGAGGGTTTTAGCCTTACTCTGTGCCCCAAGTACGTTCGTGCTGTAATAGCTGACCGCACGGAGCTTGCGAATGGGTACACGGAGCTTCCTTCCGCGCAGAGCATGGAAGTGCCCTCCTCCCACGCTTACATACAGCGCCTTAACCGGAAGGCCACTTGTGATCCTGAATGTGATCGTCGCCTGGCCGTGTCTGCGGTCCACATGCGTCTTGATGACCGGTGGGGCCAGGCTTGTCTTTAGCGGGGCGAGACGCCGTCCCTTAACGGTCTGCACGACCACTTCGCTACCGAGCGTTGCCGTAACGGTACCTTTCGGAAAGTACGCTTGGGGTCTGGCAGTCGTGCTCGCGCCTATCTCTTGCACGGTGAACGGCATGCGTGGGATGTGTAGGACGATCGGCGCCGTGGGGCTACTGAGGACGACCGTTCCAAGGCCGGCCGGGTTGGGTATTTGCGTAAGCCACCCTTGGGAGCCAGCCGTCGCAAGGCTGACAGGGTCAGTCTGTTTGCCGTTGATGACTTGGCTCGCGGTGACCACAGTACGGGCTGAACGCGCTGTCCCCGCAGAGGCAATCAGTGCCGACGGAGACACGTCCGGCAGCAGGGTTGAGAGATCGTCCTCAGAGCAGAGCAGGCTTGCTCCCTGGCTCATGACCAAACCAAGCCCGTTTGCCGGCAGCACAACCTGTCCCATGTTGTCGGGGTGCAGCAGGCCAAACGCGAGACGTTGTGCCCCAAGCGGCCCCCGCGTATCCGCTTCGCTCATACAGCCCGCCGGATTGTTCGTTACGGCCGTTAGCGCCGGTTTTCCATCCTCTTCCACGTAAAAGCCATGGCTCGGAAACAAGTCACTCTGCCATTTGAGCGCGAGGCCTCCATCGGCCTGAAAGCTGCCCGTCAGCGTGGAGTCGATGGCGGGCGTCACCGATTGGGGCGGTATAGGGTTCTTCGAGTCGATGCTCATGGCGAAGGAGGCTGAGCCCGTCTGCTGCACACGCACGTCGCTCGTCGCCGTCTTTTGTTCGGTACACGAATACGCTCCGTCGGGGCCGTTTTGGTTGATGTCTCGGTGGGTCGTCCCGTAGTGCGGGCCCGCAGCTTCGTGGAAGTTGGCGATTCGTGAACCGTCCCAATCGAATTCGAGAGACGACAGGACCCGAAAGCCGCCGGCATAGCCCGTGTGGCTCTGGCCATCGCCTCTATAAAGACTGATGACGTTCGTGAGAAGTTGGCTGAAGAAGGATGCGACATGGCACACCGGCTCGGTGAACTTCGCCACAATGTATTGCGTTGGTTCGAAAGGCGTAAACGGGTCGACGACATGGTCATACGGAATCCAGGCCTTGAGCTCCACTCGGTAGTGATGAATGGAAGATGAGCCACTAACGCCCCCACTTCCTCCTGGAGGAGATATCACCCCGCCGCTGCCACCGCCGCCGCCGCCACTCGTGGCAAGAGTAGTGAAAGACGCGGGGCCCGGGGTGTAGGTCATGCCGCTCCCCGGGTTGGTTGCGACGAGGGTAAAGTAGTAGGTCGTGTTCGGGGAGAGGCCCGTGAGGTCGGCCGACACTGCGACCGAGGCGGCTCCCGGGCCCGTTGACTGGGCGCAGGCGATCGTTGACCCATATGAGGACGTGGTGCCGTATTCGAAGTAACACGTTGTCGGGGCGCCGCCGGGATACACGGTCCCGTTGAGCTCTGCCGTTGAGGAGGTGATATTGGTGGCTGATTCTGTTCCCGCGAGCGCCGCGTCGGCCGTTGGCTGAGCGGTCCAGTTCGTCCCGTCCCAGCGCTCGGCGAGCGTGCGATATGCGCCGGTGGGTCCCTCCGTACTGTCCAGGTACTGGCCGACGGCTGTGCAGGCGTTGGCGGCTGTGCAGGATACGTCGGAGAACGAGGAACTGGTGGAGTTCGCGGGTTGCGGAGTCGTCTGGGTGCTCCAGGTCGTGCCGTCCCAGGACTCCACGAGGGTTTCGTTTCCGCTGGTGCCGACTGCCTTGCAGGGCACGCCTGATGGGTCGCACGAGAGGTTCGCGAGGTAGCTGTATGTCGATGCGCTTGGGTTCGGGGTCGGGCGGATGCTCCAGGTTGTGCCGTCCCAGGACTCGGCGAGGGTTTCCTCGTTGGAGCCCGTGAAGAGGCGCCCCACGGCGTTACAGGATGTTGCGGACAGGCACCAGACGGCGTTCAGGCTGTAGCTCGCGTTTGAGATTGGGTTCGGGGTTGGCTGGAGCGACCAGTTCGTACCGTTCCATGACTCGGCGAGAGCCAATTCTTCGCTCGGACCACCAAGGGCCGTGTAGTAGATACCGACTGCGGTGCAGGCGGTCATTGAGGGGCAGGACACGCCAAACAGCTGCCCGCCGCTCGCGCCGCTTGGCAGCGACACGGTTTGGATCGTCCAAGCAGAGCCGTCCCAGAACTCCACCAGTGGCACCGTCTGGCTTGTCGCGCTGCTGTAGTAGGAGCCGACAGCCATGCATGCTTTCGCGGTCGCGCACTGGACGTATGAGAGGATGTCGTTTGACCCTTCGGAGGGGGTGGGCGGTGGCCGGATGGTCCAACTCGACCCGTTCCACAGTTCGGCGAGTGGCAGCCATCCGCTACCGAGGCTGCTGTAGTAGGACCCGACCGCCAAGCAAGCCGTCGCGGCGGTGCAAGAAACGCTGGCGAGATTGCTCGACGCAGAATTGTCCGGCGAGGGGGTCGGCTCGATGGTCCATTTGGTCCCGGCCCAACTCTCGGCAAGCGTCGTGTTGGCGACAGCCGTGCCGACTGCTGTGCACGAGGAGCCCGTTGCGCACGACACGCCCGAGAACCGCGCCAGGTCGCATGGCTGGAACTCAAATGCGCACGAGTAGCTGGTCGCGTAGGCGGTAGCGAACCCGGTCGGCCCCGTAGGACCCACAGCCAAGCCGGAGGCGAGTGGGCCTTCCTCAATCGTGTTGGGTGGCTCACTGGCCAGCCTGTCTGCGCCTGATCGCTGGGGTGTGCCGCCCACGGCACGTGGCTCCAGCGCGGCTGCCGATTGCGACCCCTGGAGCCACATGCCAACGCCGCACGCTGGGATGAGAACTGCCCGCACACAAGCCGCGTTGCTAAGGCGGGCGCGGCAAAGAACCCCAGCCATCGGGCGAGCCTAACGGCGGCTCACATGACCGTCAAGTCCCAATGATCTGATTTCGCGGTTTCGCGGCGGGTCGCCCGGCTCTTATGCTCGGCCCTTACGCTTCCCGGGACGCGCCGAGGCAGCCGGGAGTGGCGGGACCTTCGCGAGCTTGCGCACGCAGAAGCCCATGTTCTGCTTGGTGCTCTGACGATAGTCGTCCGGCAGGTCGGGGATAGCCAGAAGGCGCTGACATGCCTCAAGTGACCCCTGGATGTCTCCTACCCAATAGGCGCTGACGGAGTACTCGAACGGCAGCCCCCACTCATACATCCACGGCGAGACGCACAGCAGGTCTCGCGGGACTGGCTGACCGAGACCCCGCAGGGCGAACTGGTAGGCCGCGTGATGCTCGCCACGAAGCCGTAGCCGCGAAGCCAACTCATACAGCGGCTCCATCCTCGACGGGCGGAACTCCCAAGCAGCGACGAGCCCTGCCTTAGCAGCGGGCCACTCCCCTTGCTCGGCTCGCAGCACGGCGGCCTGGAGCATGGCGAAGAACACTTCCTCGTCCCAGCCGCCCATCGCGACCCGGCGGTCATACATATCGATCGCGGCGTCGACGTTTCCAACATGGCGATGGGTCTGTGCGAGGTAGAACACCGTACGTGAGTTGGCAGGGTCCTGCTCGCGCGCACGCTCGAGCAGCTTAAGCTCGTTCTTGTGGCGCCCGCTCCGTGCCCCGCCAATCGACCACGAACGTACCCTCGCCCCATCAAGCAGCTTAATCGCATACTGGCTGCGACTATCGATGTACGAGTTGAGAGTACCCACGTAATGCCAGTCAAGGTCACCGCGAACCAAGCAGGTCCGGTAACCGCGGCTCACCTCATCCAGATGACAAAGCGCGTAAGCGTCGGCAGTTAGCGCGTCGAGCGCGCCTTGCTCAACTTCAAGCTTCGAGTCCGCATCTACAACGAGCAGATAATCAGCCTTGCCCCGCGCAAGCTGCACCGACCGCGTACGGTTGGAGCCAAAATCAACCCACTCGTGCTCGAAGAGCTCGCCAGGCACGCCGGCCATCTCGCGCCGAACCAGATCCTGAGTGCTGTCCGTCGAGCCTGTATCGCAGATCACCCAATAGTCGATGACGTCCCGAACCGAAGCCAGGCAACGCGCTAGAAACTCCGCCTCGTTCTTAACGATCATGCACAGGCAGATCGAAGGCATCAGTTGTCCCCTCCGCCGACGCACATGTCGATCCCCGGCAAGGCGCACACGCAGGATACTCTGGAGGGATGCGATCGAGCAGAGTCGCGACGGGGTGACGATCGACCCTGCGCCATACCATACCGTAGCGCTAAAAGGCCGCATCGATCCGTCCGGCGCCTGCGAGCTTCGGCGTGCTGTGAGTATCGTGCCTTCCTCCGCGAGGTGGGCGAGCGGCGTCCTCGTATCCCGCCTGGAGGCGACGTTCTGCGCAGGCTAAACAGTCGCTGTCGCCCGACGACGCCGGCGCATCGGACCCTGCACTACTGCTTTCGCGCCAGAGCGAGCGTCCGAGCGATGGCCGTGCTCACACTCGCTCTGGACGAGACGGAGCTGCCGAGGGCGACGATGTGATCACGCCTGCTTCGCCCATGCGTAAGCGATCGTCTCCCGGGCGTCAGACGGCGCGATCGAGAATCGTCCGCAGCGCAAGCGGCCCGGCCGTCGGCGAGTGTGTTGCTAACACGCGGGAGCAGTCGCACACGGGACTTCGTCGCCCGGCGGCCGGGTTGTCGTGGCCTCAGGAGATGTCGCGCAGCCGCCCGACGACGACCGCGGGCGAGGTGGACCTCAAGCGCTCGCGGGAACGGACTACCCTGCGACGTGACGGTGATGTCGATGATGGCCCGTCCCTTTTGGACGTTGATCTGATCAAGGTAGTAAGCAGCGCTCGGATGAGCCCGCCGGTGACTTCGTACCTAATCGGTGACGCCGAACAAGCGCAGGTGTGCCTTCTTGCTAAACGCGCGGGAGCACGATCTGGAGCTACTGGCTCGACTTCGGTTTCGCCGTAGCGAGTCGGAGCAAGGTCATGGTCACCAGATCCGACCCGCGCCTCCGCACCGGTTGCATGATGGTCTGGTCCCTAGTTCCCAGGGCGGCGGAGGCTCCGGGAACCTCGGCTCTCGCCCGGTGCCTTTGCAGTCGGGACAGATTCTTCCGTAGCCAGATAGGGAAGAGCGGCCCCGCGGTTGGCTCGGCTCTTTAAAGACGTCGACCAAGAACCATATTACGGCGCCCAATCCGAGGGTCGCTAGGAGCTGCACTGCAATCACAAGCTTCCCCATTCTGCTCGGCTAGCTGCGCGGATTTCGGAGCCTAGCACCAAAATCCGCTCTCCTGTTCGACCCGTCTTCGATTCACGGGGCGATTGCGTTCCGTGAGTACGTCCAGGGAGGCACACGTCTCGTGCCGCCGTCGCGAGGTATGAGGCGTCAACACGCTGCGATGGCTTCGAGCCTGCGCTAATGCACGGTGAGAACTTGCGATGCGCTTGCGTTAGTCGACCGTCCCTCGACTGAACGTCTGTCGATCCGTGCTGCTCTTGAACAATCCAGCAACCTCAACGCCGCAGTTTCAAGCCCCGATAACCAATCGCGGTGCGGATCGTCTCTCTCTCGGGCTCTATACCGGCGCTCTCGCGCTCCCTCCCGCAGCACGTGGCGACGGCTCCCTTGACATCAAAGCAATCGTGCGGGAACCCCTACCCCTCGCGCTCGCAGTGCGCGAATTTGCGAGCGTCTGCTGAGTCTCGCTTAAGACGCTCGCTGTGGACGGTCGGCTGGCGATCGTCTCACGCCTGCTTCCGCCTACGAGCGGTAGCCCAGGTCGGGCTACCGGACTAACACACACGTCCGTTATGGCATACGTCCGGTCGCAACGAGCGAAAGCCCTGGCCTGGCGGGGGTACGGCGTTGTCAGGACGTTTGCAAAGCGCCCAAAAACTGCATTAGAAAGCCGACCTGAAGCGTTCTCCTCGATGACGTTTTCCCTCCCTTCTCGCTTGCATAAGGTCGCTTTTGCGGGCTCAGGGTACATACTTGCCTGCTTCCGAGGCTCGGCTCGGTTGACGGAGCCCGTATTGCTTTCGTAGCTGCGCGCGTCGACCCCGAGATGCGGTAGCGGGGCCATGTCGGTGGTCCGGATGTGGGTTCGGTCAGAGCTGCGCAGAGCGTGCAGTCTCGATAGGGCTGCTATCGGACTATTGAGTCCGAGTGTTGGGAACGGGCGATTTTGCGGATGGTCTGATAGCTTCGGCGATGAGACTGGAGACTGGTAGGGAGCCTGAGCTATCGGGGGTGCTGGTGGATTCGCGTGAGCAGGATGGGCCAAAGCGCATACGCGCGGACGCTGACGTAGCCGCGAGTAGCGCGACGGCTGGGCCGAACTGGGTCTTTGCGCGTGACCAAGTTCATCACGACGGCGCGACGCATCAGAGAGCGCGCGCTCCTCGAGACGGCCGGAACAACGGGCGTGGGGCTCGTCAGTTCCGGCAACGACCAGGGGCCCGGCAAAAACATACGCGATGGTGGGCACGTCGAGTCCCCGAGAGGCCGTCTGACGACGAGCGGCCGCTCTGTGGCCAGGCTGATTGCCTTCGTACGGGCGCGACGCCGTTTGATCTCTACTGCCGAGTCCAAATCGGCGAAGCCGGCAATACGCATTTCTTGCCCCTTGGCTTTGTGCCCCGGGTACGCATCACTGTCGCGGCCCTGGCCGGCGGGATGCTTGGTGTCGTCGCTGTATGGAGCGCATCGGCGCCATCCCGAGTACCGCTGCTGGCGGCCGCTGGGCTGGCAGGAACGGTGATGTTGGCTCTTCCTTTGCGATTCTTTGCGCTCTCACGTGCGCTTGCGATTGCTGGCTGGCTCATTGCGTTTGGGGCTGCAGCTGTGTGGCGGGAAGGGCTGTTTCCCTCACACGCAGAGAAGCTCATTGTGGCCGGAGTGCTCGCTGCACTGCTTCTGGGGCTAGTCGCCACGGTCTTGGTTGACGATGACCAAAACAACGATCACTCTGAGGATGATGGCGCCGTCGCGCCGTCGCGCTTCTTGAGGTTCGTCGCCAGAATCCTGAACGAAGACGACGAGGATGCCGACATAGTAACGCCCTCGCGTTTCCTTGCGTCGCTACTGGTTTCGGTTATTGCACTGGGTCTGTTCTTGCTCGCATCGGAGGTCGATACCGGGGCCGCGTCCGCCAAGCTATCTACGATCCTAGTGCTCGTACTCGTCGCCTTGGTTGCTCTCTGCCTTGGTGCGGTTGCATTTACAGGATTGGTGCGTGGGGTCCGCAATGTCCAATATGACCGACCGCTGATTCGCCCCGATTCACTGCCGGCACCGACGGTCTCACGGCCGCAGGAGCCAGCGTCTCGCAGCTATGCTCAACTGTCGTTCCTTGAGGGTTTCTTGGAGGCGATGGCGGTAGTAGGGATACGCATCGCAGACGCCGTCGCAGGGGGATATGAAGCGCTTCTGAGAGGCATGTGGTGGCTTCTGAATCTAGCTATCGCTGCGGCGGCCCTAGTGAAGCACACCATCCATGTTTGGGTTATGCGAGCCCGCATGGTCCTCATACATGCGGTTGCGCAATCGTTGCGGGAGCTCTATCTAGCTGCAATAGTGGCGAAGGAGACGGTTCAAGATTGGGCTGCCGGCTGCCTTTTTCGGAGTCGCAATTCTGGTCACTAGTGCGATCATGGCAGTCGTGGCGTGCGGGTGGTTCGAGACCTATCTGATCGGCGGCTCGCTGGTGTATGGGCCACTTGGTCTCTCGCTTGCAGCGCTTGCATCTGTCGACTTCGTGCCCCTTTGGTGGACATTGACGAAACGGCCGTGGAAGGAAGTCGCGGAGTCGGCGCAACACAGCTCTGTGCGGGTGGGGCCGTTGCTTTTCGTTGGGCTCCTGCTAGTTGGATGGCTAGTCGGCCTCGCCGGTGTTCTCGGTCTTGGCCCTGTTTGGCCCGGACTGCTCACTATCGTCGGCAGCGTGATGCTTGCTGTCGTTACCTACCTGTACCTGGGCCGGCGGCGAGTCATCGCCTAATCCACCAGCCTGGACGACGACCACCAACCAGCCAGAGCTTCGCATCAACGGCAACATCGAGGGATGGCGCGGCTTCTCGCTCCCTCGCTGCTGCGGTCGGCGATGATGCGTACATCTCGCCTGTGCCGCTGCCATGCGCACGTGAGGATGAAGCGTACGGCCGTTTGGGATGGCAAACGCAGGGTCGCAGCGGGCGCAAGCGCGGGTTTGGCGCCGGTACGACGTTTGCAGGACGTTTGCAAGGTCCGCTAAACCGCATTGGAAAGCCAACTTGAACCCGTTCTCCCCGATTTTCCGCAGGGCCTTCCTTGAAGAAGGTCGTTTTGGAGGGCTCGCGGCACAGGGTCCAAGCGGGGGTGTGCGACGCAGCGCGACGGACTTCTACTCCTTCGTCCGGAGCAGGCACGACCACGGTGCAGCCCAGCACTCCTGGATCCGCGAACGAGCAGGAATGCTCAGCTCGACGGTCAACGTGTGGATGGCGCGGGCGGCGCGGTGGTGGGAGACGACGGGACAAAACGAGAGTCCGCACACGGCGAGATAGGTGTGCCGTTGGAGTCAGACAGCGAACCAAGGCTGGCGAACGCGTCGCCCGGGGAAACATCCACCACCGGGCCGCGACTATGCAAGCCGACATCACCGACTAGCACTAGCTAGGGCCAGAATGCCCGGCTCCGAGACCGTTCGACGCAGGAGGGAAAGAGCGCGGCGACTTCGCGCTCGAAGATCGAACGGTGGACGGCGATACTATTCCCCAAGGTGGCCTTGAGCGAAGGAGGGGAACCCGTGAATGAAGTCGCTGACACCCGTCAGTGTCCGTACTGCAAGGAGGAGATCAAGGCGGAAGCTATTCGCTGCAAGCATTGCCGGTCGTCGGTCGCGCCCGAAAAGCCGTCGCATGACGGAACCTGCCCCTACTGCAGAGAGGCCATCCATCCCGAGGCAATCAAGTGCAAGCATTGCGGAGCCTCGCTGGACCCGGCCGGCCCCCCGGAGGGCTGCCAAGGGTGCGCGGACGCGCTGGCTTCGAGATTGCCCCAGACTGACCAGATGCAGTCTATGGCGGCTTCGCTGCCCTTCGGCAGTGGGGGATTGGGGCCATCTCGTGGCGCCACGCCGCTGGCTGCCAGCAGCGGCTGTGGTCCCTGCGAACGATCCCTACACGTATATGGGTGGGGGGGCGGTGGCATTACGACATCGTCCTCGTCGAGAGTGTGCTGGCAGATACTCCAGGTCCCAGGCTCACACGTTCCCATACTGTTCACGTGGGAGGAGAGTTGTGGTCCCCGCCGAGTCTTTACCTGGTGACTTCCTGACTTCGTGTACACGTCGGCGGCCTCAGCCCTCTCGTTGTCCACTCGAAGCTTCTGCTTTCGTATGGATTCGACACGCTGGGCGGCTGGCGTATCGCTAGTGCATCGGACGATCTCCGGCCGTCAGTTGGGCCGCTGCCCGCGCTTCCGCAATCGCCAGCCGAGCGTGCGTGATCCAGTGAGGTCGGCCTCCAAGCAATTCGCGCCAGTTCCAGGTCCCTTGCACAGACTCATGGCCAGCGTAACGCCACGGTGTGATAGAGCTAACGTAGTGGTCGCGCACGCGCGTGCCGACTGCGTCAGGGAGCGACGATCTCGCCGCCGCGTGGCGTGGCCGGCAGCAATGTGAACTCGACGTCGAGTCCTACCTGGAGGGCGTCGGCCACGGCTGCGAGCTGTCCGACGGTCGGGTTTCCGCGGCCGCTCTCCAGAGCCGCGACCACCGGCTGGGAGACCTCCATGCGCTCTGCTAGCTGCAGCTGCGTCAGCCCGACCTCCTCGCGGGCGGCGCGGATGCGCCGTCCCACGAGCTGGGCGTGTACGGCTGACCGACGGGTGCGCGGCACGATCGGTTCAGTGGCGCTGGCGCGCTTGCTGGACGGCGAGGGCCGGCGTCCTCGCGTGGCGTTTCGAGACCTGCTCGGCTGGCTCTGTAACCTCGTCTGCGCGCACGGTCACGGCGCCGTTGCGGTATGCCGACGGCAGGTTGCGAGCCCACTCCTCGCCGTCGGTGTCGAAGTCGATGAGGCGTCCATAGCGCTCGCTGTAGACCGGTATGCCGACCTGTAGGAAGCGGGCGTTGCCGTCGATGACGGTGAGCTTCTGCCCGCGAACCTGGACTGTGGCGGCGAGACGGTCGACGAACTCGCCGTCGGGGCGGATCTCATTGGTGAAGATGTTGACCTTGACCATCAGTATCGCTCCTTCTCTGGAGGAGTCAGTATAGCCCAACAGGCTATCGTGGTCAACTAGAAATCGCCGGCTCGCAGGACTTCTCCCGATTGGCCTGTGCGTGCGACCCGGGCGCGCAGCGCATAGGCCCGGTCATCGCTCAGGAGCGGCGCGACGCCGAGCAGGTCGCGGTCGGCGGAGAGGCGCGCGATTGTCGCCTGCTCGTGCTCATCCAAGGCGGGCGAGAGCTGCCCGACACCGCTGTAGTCGAGCACGGGTCCGTGGGCAGGCGAAAGCGACGCTCACCGAAGCGCATCCGCAGGAAGAAGCCGGCGGTCTCGTAGGAGTTGTGCAGGTCGCCTGGCCGCGCAAAGGCGTAGCCGTGGTCGATGAGCCCCAGCCGGGCAGGCGCTTCGGCGCGCAGGTTTTGATCGTGGCGGTCCTGCGCGCCGATCAGCGCGTCGAAGAACGCCGCGCTCGAGATGAGCTGATCGAAGCCCACTCCCGGTTCGGGCAACAGCGCCGAGCCGCCCATACCCAGGCTGACGGGTCCGCTGGAGCGGATGTCGGCGGCGCCGGGTGGGTCAAACCACACGGCTGGCGCCACGAGCTCGCTCCACGGGGGCCCCAGCTCGCGTGCGAGCCACCAGGCGGCGACCTCGTGGATGCCGAGGTCTACGAGGCTGTCCTGCCCGTAGACGTGTGCGGCGCTCTGCCGTACGCCGTGCAGCGGCTTGAAGAACAGGGGCCAGCGGCGCCCTTCGTGTTCGGCGATTCCGCTGAGTACGGCGTTGACGTTCGGGTCTGCGGTGACGGAGCGGTGAGGCGCGTACGCGGGCGTGGGCGCGTCGAGCATGAAGCGCTCGTCGGGGTGGCTCAGCGATGCCTGTGCGGTGCGCAGGCGCTCCAGGCGCTCCCTGTCGCCGGCTACGAAATACACGCGCGGTCCGGGCTGGCGAGCACCGTCGGCTTCATTCGTCGGGTTCGATGGCGTCGATCAGCTGTCGGGTCGCTGCGGTCGTCTGTTCTGCGACTTCGTTGCGCAGTTGCTGGCCTTGCTCGCCGGCGACGGCGCGCGCAGTGTAATCGCCCTGGCGCCAGACATTGACCTCGCAGCCGAGCAGCTGCTCGATGTCCGCGATCGACTCCCAGCTGGGATCGCGAAAGTCGCCGCAGATCGGGCGTCCGCGAGTGACGTGCGTTTTCTCACCGTCGATCATCAGCAGCGTGCCGGCGTAGTGGGTCGGATCGTCGGGGTCCTCGTCGATGGTGCGGTGCGCGAAGCGGACGCGCGAGAAGGTCGGGGTACGCTTGTCGGCGAGGGAGGCGGGGTAGTGCTCGATGAGCTCGAACTCGCGGCCGTCGGTGATGACGCTTGCTTGGATCGCCGCGGCGACCATCTCGATCGCGTTGGTGATGCTGGTGGCGGGATTGTCGTCGAGCGCGCCTGCGATCACGATCGGCAGTCGGCCGGGCTGCTCATACACGCGGAGGTGACAGAGCCCTTGGGTGCCGTGGAATCCCTGGTAGGGCAGCAGTGCTTGGTGTGTGAGTTGCATGTTTGACTCCTTTCATCGCGTGTCGGCGGCTGCGTGTCGCGTGTCTTGATTGTCAGGCGCAAAGGCCGCGTCGACGAGCTGTACCTCGTGCTCGGATGGGGCGTAGTGGGCGTAGATCTGGGTGGTCTTGCTGTCGGCGTGGCCGAGGAACTCTTGGATGGTGCGGATTGGGGTGCCGGATGCGGCGAGTCGTGTCGCGAAGGTGTGGCGTAGGTCGTGGAAGCGGATGGGTCGTACGCCGGCGTCGAGACAGGCGGCTTTGAAGCGCTTGGTGACCTTTGCGCCGTCGAGTGGCGTGCCCTTGGTGGGGTGGGCGAACACGAGGTCGTCGTCGCTGTTGTAGGGGGTTCGCCGTGACCACTGGTCGAGCTCGCGGGCGAGGCGGCTGGCGAGCGGCACAGACCGGCGCGTCGATAGGTCGGACTTGCCGTCTGTCGAGTGCTCTCCGCGTACGTATGGCTTGCGTACGCGGATGCGTTGGCTGACCCAGTCGACGTCTCGCCAGCGCAGGCCGATCAGCTCGGATTGACGCAGGCCGGTGATCGCCGCTGCGAGGATGATGACGCGCAGGACCGGTCCGAGAACGTCGGGCGAGGGCGGTGGTGCCGGGCCTGCACGGCCTTTGCGCGTGGGCGCGGGGGTACGGGTCACGGTTTCGTCGGGGATCATTCGCAGCACGGCCTCGAGCTCCTCGACCGTGAGGAACTGGAGATCGGGGTTCGCGCCTGGACGCAGTCGTCCTGGCTTCTCGGCGCGCCTGACGGGGTTCTCGCGCACCCACCGGCGGTCGATGCCGTGCTCGAACACGCCGTGCAGGAAGCCGAGCACGTTGCGCACGCTCTTGACCGACAGGCCCTTCTTGAGGAGCTTCCTCGTCAATGCTTCGACATCATCGGTTGAGACGTCGGTCACCTTGCGGCTTCCGATATAGGGGGAGATGTGGAGGCGTTGCATGTACTCGCAGTTCTCGCGGTAGGACTTGCGCCGTCCGCGCAGCTCGAGGCGCTCGCGCAGCGAGTCGGCGATCGCGTCGACGGTGGGGATCTCGGCGTCGTGACGGGGGCGCGGTGTCAGCTCCTCAGCTTCCTGCAGTCGACGGAACTCGCGCTCGGCCTGCGTGTGGGTGAGCCCGTCGCGCTCGCCGACGCTCCTGACCTTTCCGATCTTGCGGTTGAGCAGCCGTCCGTCGGATGTGCGCCAGCGTCCGTAGTAGGAGCCCCACTTCTCATAGACGTGGCCGGTGCCCGCGGATCGCCTCCTGCTCATCGCCTTACTCCTGGTCGAGTGATACGCGCAGGCCGCGAGAGGATTGGCGCTCGAGCGCGGCGATCCACTGCAGGACGGCCGAGCGGCGGTAGCGGACGTAGCGTCCGAGGGGTACGTGGGGAATGCGCTTGGCGCGGGTCTCTGCGTAGACCCAAGCCTTGGTGACCTGCAGCATCGCGGCGACCTCGTCGGCAGTGAGCAACGGGTCGATCCCAGGACGGTGCCCACCCGGGGATGGCGCTGCTGCAACACCGAGTGCGCGGCGAGCGCCGGAACGGATGCGGCTGGCGTGACGGGGCGGGACGGCGGTAAGGGTTCTCATCGGGCTTCTCCAATCATTAGTGGTGGTCTGACGTCGGCAGGGTCCTCCCTGCCGACATGAGTGCTCTAAAGCGCAGGGGGCGGGTTCTGTCAAGGCCGGGCCGCAAGGCCCCGCCGC
>Ga0209420_1000672_pt1 | contig 17175 bp, 13 predicted proteins | sample BlaSpr_A8_OM1_O1_FD_187972 | JGI IMG/M metagenome (GOLD analysis project Ga0209420, IMG submission 187972) | Forest soil microbial communities from Thunder Bay, Ontario, Canada - Black Spruce, Ontario site 2_A8_OM1_O1 (SPAdes) (version 2) | ecosystem: Environmental > Terrestrial > Soil > Boreal... | reverse complement strand
AGCCGTGCTCCGCGCCGGCGCCGAAGCCCGCGCCCGCGCCTCTGAAGAGGCGTGTGTCACGCTCGAGCGCCAGGCCATGCTCGGCCGCTACATGCTGGAGATGCGCCACGGCCTGAACAACGCGCTCACTTCGCTTCTCGGAAATTCCGATCTGCTGCTCATCGAGCCCGGCAGCCTCTCAGCCCAGGCCCGGGCGCAGATTGAAACCATTCGCAATATGACTCTGCGCATCCACGAGGTGTTGCAGCGTTTTTCGTCGATTGAAAAGGAAATGAACGTGGTGGCTCAGCAGGTGGAACGCGATTCGGGCAAGTATCGCGTGGCCGCCGCTGCAGGCGACTAAGGCAAGAAGTTGGCACAGGATTAAAACGGATTTCACCCTCCCCTGGGAAAATGCCGGCTTGATCTGGTCCGGCAAGCACTCGATGTTTCTCGTTGCGCCTGGGGAAAGGCTCTATGCATAAGTTAATCGCGACCAGCACCATCCTCGAACACGAGCTCTCGGAACTGCGCCTGCTGGTCGAGCGCCAAACCGGAGTCGTTCTTGATTGTCCCAACAGCGCCCTGGCCGCGCACGTCGCCGATTGCGTCGAGGCCCAGGGCCTGGGATCATCCACCGCGCTTCTCGATCGTCTTCGTGCCTCCGACCAGGATCCTTCCAGCCTACCGTCCCTGCTCGATGGGCTGGTCAATGTCAATACCGGTTTCTTCCGTCATCCCGGAGCGCTCAACGCCTTAACGCGTCAGGTCGTACCCGTGCTCTGCGCCCGCAAGTCGGCCGATGGCCCAAGTCCGCTCCGCATCTGGAGTGCGGGCTGCGCCACCGGAGAAGAAACCTATTCCATCGCTATAGCCGTCTGCGATGCTCTAAGCCGCAACGGAGCGAGTTCCGGGAATAATGGGAACGGCTCGAACAGTGGAAGCGCCAACGGCAACGGAAAGTCCGCCGTCGTGCGCAACGGAGGCATCGCTGATACCGGGTCAACCACGTCCGGCTCCGCGAACTTAAGCACCGGATTGTCAATTCATATCGTGGGCAGCGACTTGCTGCCGCAAAACATTGAGGCCGCGGATCGCGGCGTGTATCCGCAGTCCGCGCTGGACGGACTGCCGCCCGCCACCATCCGCAACTATTTTTCGAAGATCAGTTCGCCCATGGTTTCACCGAATGGGTACCAGAATGAAGCTCGGGATGAAGGCCAGGACGAAGGCCTAAGCCAAACTAGAAGCGGCGCGTCCGCCCGATCCCAGAATATTCCAACTAATGGGGCGCACCTGCTGGTAAAGCCGCGCCTGCGCAGCCTGGTCACTTTCAATTGCATGAACCTGGCTCGCCCTGGCTACATCGGCCGCTTCGACTGCATCTTCTGCATGGACGTGCTACCGCACTTCTCCCGCGCCCAGCGTATCGCTCTACTCGAGCGCCTACATCTCTACCTCGAACCCGGCGGATACCTTTTCCTGAGCCAAACCGAAAAACTCTGCGCCCCTAATCTGAACTTCCGCTCCGAAACCTTCGACGGATATACGTTTCATCGCAAGCCGCTCGCGGCCAGCGCTGCGTACGGGCGGTGATTCGACCCAATGTTCCGGCTGGCACATTTTTTCAACAGCACCAGATTTCCTAAGAGACCCGAGGATCAACAAGATGTAGGCATTTGCACAGGAGAAAGGGCTGTTGTCTAATTTGTCTAGTTCATCTAAAATAGACAATATGAAGACGGTATCCGCTACCGACGCGAAACAGCGACTCGCGGCCCTTCTCGATGCCGCTCAGCGCGAGCCGGTCCTCATTCGCCGCCAGAACCGCGATGTTGCGGTGATCATGTCTGCCGAAGAATATCAGCGCATTCGTAAGCACAACATCGCCGAGCTTAAGCAAGCCATGGACCGTATCGGTGCTCAGGCCGCAGCACGGGGAATGACCGAGGAAATCCTTGCCGACATCCTGAAGGATTGAGCCGCCAAGATTCATGCGAATCTCGCGTCGTCTCGTCGTTGACACCAACGTATTCGCCAGCGCCATCATCTTCCCGCGCTCGGTTCCGCGTCAGGCTGTCGACCATGCCTTGGACCACGGCGTCGTGCTCTTCTCCGAGGCCACGATGAGCGAACTCGCCGAAGTTCTGTCCCGTTCAACGTTCGATAGCTTCGTCAGCCGCGCGGAGCGCGAGCTTTTCGTGGCGCAGATTGCATGTGCGGCAGAGTTCGTTCCCGTCATTCAGTTAGTCCGCGCATGCCGCGACCCGAAAGACGATAAGTTTCTGGAAGTGGCGCTGAATGGTAGGGCGGATTTGATCATTACGGGCGATGCGGATTTGCTAAGAATGCATCCGTGGCACGAAATTGCGGTTGTGACACCGACTGACTATCTGCGATCCTGATTGACGAGCTCGACAGAGGCGCCGCCGACGCGGAGTGACGGCGATGAATGAAACACAGCGGAAAACGGTTCCCGCATTTGGGTTCCGTTAATCGACGAAGAGGACGCCATGGCGCAGACCCATTGGCTTCTTTTCGACCCTCCGGAAGGATACGAACTTGACGATCATCCGCCCGAAGGACCCGATGATCAGTCCTACGTTCGAGCATTCACCCAGAGGGATCGAGATTTCCTCACCGGCTCGCGAGTTAGGGGATGCGAGCATCGGATCATTCGCCATGACGAGTGGCCGGAAGAGTGTCGGGTCGTGATCACTCGGCTCTGGCGCGAATTTGAAAAGATCTCGGAGCGGAAATCGGAACGCAAAAGGAGAAAGAGAAAACTCCAAGCCTTACTCTCTGTTCTCATGGTCGCTCCGGCTGGAGCATCGTTGCTCTTGAAAGGGCTGTCCCTCATTATCCTCGACCAATTCAACGATGCTTTTCAATCATTCTGCTACGTCGGCTCTGGATTAATTGGAGCGCTTTTTGCAGTTACGGGGACCGAGACCGATGACTAGATTGGGGTTACCTCCCTTGCGATTAGTTTTGGAATGACAATCCGTCGCTCCGAACCCTACGCGAACAAGAACTCCTTAGTCCGCAACTCCTTAATCGTATCCCTCAACTTAGCCGCCTTCTCAAACTCAAACCGCTTGGCCGCCTCGCGCATATCGCTTTCGAGCTTGACGACATACGCGTCTAACTCCGGCTGCGACCTGAACTCTGGCATGCCTTCAGCTTCACCGCCGGTCAAATCGGTATAGTCGGCGGCCACAATTCCGGCCAGCGTCATGTCCAGCGGACGAATGATCGATTCCGGAGTAATTCCGTTCTCCAGATTGTAGGCAGTCTGAATCTCACGCCGTCGCAGGGTTTCATCCATCGCCCGCTTCATGGAATCGGTCATGCGGTCGGCGTAGAGAATCGCGCGGCCGTGCAGATGCCGGGCGCAGCGCCCGATAGTCTGGATCAACGATCCCCACGACCGCAGGAACCCTTCCTTGTCCGCATCGAGAATCGCCACCAGAGACACTTCCGGCAAATCCAGCCCCTCGCGCAGCAGATTGATGCCAATCAATACATCGAACTCGCCCTTGCGCAGGTCGCGCAGAATCTTCACCCGCTCCAGCGTCTCGATCTCCGAATGCATGTAACGGCATTTCACGCCGACCTCAGCGTAATACTCCGCCAGATCTTCGGACATGCGCTTGGTCAGCGTAGTCACGAGCACGCGCTCGCCCTTGTCCACGCGCGACCGGATCTCGTGCAGCAGATCGTCGATCTGTCCCTTCACCGGCCGCACCTCAACTTCAGGATCAATCAGCCCTGTCGGCCGGATAATCTGCTCCACCACTACGCCGGCCGACTTGGTCAGCTCATACGGACCCGGCGTCGCCGAAACATAAACCAGCTGGTTCGTGCGGTGTTCGAATTCCTCAAACGTCAGCGGACGGTTATCCAGCGCCGACGGCATGCGAAATCCGTACTCCACCAGCGTTTCCTTGCGCGAGCGGTCTCCGGCATACATGCCGCGTAACTGTGGGACGGTCTGATGCGACTCATCAATAAACATCAGAAAATCGCGCGGAAAATAATCCAGCAGCGTTGGCGGCGGTTCGCCCGGCATCCTTCCCGTAAAATGCCGCGAATAATTTTCGATGCCGTGGCAGTAGCCCATCACCTTGATCATTTCCAGATCAAACTTCACCCGCTGGTCAATGCGCTGCGACTCAACCACGCGTCCTTGCTTCTCCAATTCCACTTCCCACCACGCCAACTCTTTCTTGATCGACTCCACCGCCGATGCCCGCGTCTCATCTTTCATCACATAATGCGTCTTGGGATAAATCGGCAGCCGCATGTACTTCTGCTTCACCGTACTGAACAGAGGATCGATCTGCGCCAGCGATTCCACCTGATCTCCCCACAACTCAATGCGGTAAGCCATGTCGTCATAAGTAGGGAAGACCTCGATCACGTCGCCGCGCACGCGAAACGTCCCACGCTTGAATTCACCATTAGTGCGCTCATAGAGAATGTCGACCAGCTTGCGCGTAATGTCCTCCCGCGTGATCTTCTGGCCTTTTTCCAGAAACAGCATCATGCCGTAGTAAGCCTCAGGCGAACCCAGACCATAAATGCAGCTCACCGAAGCCACGATTAGCGCATCGCGCCGCTCAAATAAGGACTTGGTTGCCGAAAGCCGTAGCTTGTCGAGTTCATCATTGATGGTCGCTTCCTTTTCGATGAAAAGGTCGGCAGCAGGGACATAAGCCTCAGGCTGGTAGTAGTCGTAATAAGAAACAAAATACTCAATTGCGTTGTGGGGAAAGAAATTCTTGAACTCGTGATAAAGCTGTGCCGCCAGCGTCTTGTTGTGAGCCATCACCAGCGCCGGACGGTTCGCCGCCTCGATCACCTTGGCCATCGTGTAAGTCTTGCCTGACCCAGTGACACCCAGCAAAACCTGATGCTGCTCGCGGTCATACACCCCGCGCAGCAGCGATTCGATCGCACGGCCCTGGTCCCCCTGCGGCTTGTAGTCGGAAACGAGTTTGAAATCCATGAAAAACAGCTTCTAGCTGTTAGCTCCTAGCCTTTCGCTAACCCGGTTTGTCATTTCGAGCGAAGCGAGGAATCCGCTGTCCTCGCCGCCGTCCTCACAGAGGGCGATTTCGCCGAGGAAGAATCCTTCTATTATAAACGTTGCAGAACGGGCGAGACTTGCAGGCACATCTATAAATCCGATCCCCAACCACACCTCAGTTTACTTATGGATTTCAATCGCCACCACCGCCGCGGTGCCCTTGCTTGCCGTGTCCAAATACTCAACCTTCGCCCCGCGTCCTTCCAAATCCGCGCAGGGGTTGAGGTTCCCCTTCAGAGTGACGCCGAGCGTGCTGAATTCGATCTTAAAATAGTTGCCTGCGTGCAGCCGCAGCGTTTTCCCCGCGGCAATCACATTCAGATCAATCGCCGGAGTGTTGCAGCGCACGTCTTTCAGCACACCCGTCACAAAATGGTGCGGGGCATTCGGAAGAGGATCGTCATGAGCCGCAGAACCGGTAGCAAGGTCGGCATCCGCTACGTGGCTGGTGGCTTCGACCTGCGGCTTTGCCCCCTTCATTTGTTCGCCGAGGCGTCGGTTCTGTTCCTGAGCCTGCGCGTATTCCTCCGAATGTCGCAGAAACTCCTCGGCCATCGCGGTTTCCTGCGGAGAACTTGCCAGTTGCATGGCGTTGTGAATCACGGCCACGGCATCTTTGCCGCACTCCATCTGGAGCAAGACACTAGCTGTCTCCATCCGGTAGGTTAAGTTTCTCGGGTCCAGTTGAACCGCATTTAGTGCCATCATGCGTGCTTCGTCGAGGTTACGGTGATGCATCGCCAGGAACGCCGCCAAGCGGTCATAACTCGGAGCAAAGCTCGGATTCAGCTTGATGCTGGCGCGCAAGCTGCTCTCCACCTGCGCTTCTCCCGGCGCGTCCAACGCTCCGTTCATGGAAATGGCGGCAAAATAGTAGTGTGCCAGGTAACTTTGCGAATCCAGCTTTACGGCCTGAGCGTACCAGTTCCGCGCCTCATCAAGATGCCGTTCCTGAAATTCCAGAAATCCCATGGTTTCATGCGCCAGTACATTGTTCGGATCTTCCTGCAAGATTCGGTCGAGAAGCGAGCGCGCGTCTGCAGTTCTCTGGTCGTAAGCCAGAAAATCGGCTCGTATGGCATCGGCCTGAGCCTTGGCCAGCACATGAGATTGGAAGGCAGAGTCATCCACATCCGTCGCTCCGGGTATTCTGAAATATTGGAAGCTCCCCTGCCGAACATACCCGTCCAGCGCCGATTGCAACTGTTTCAGGTCCCCGAATGAGCGCGCGGCCGCGGTGACCGCGTCCACGTGCTGGGACAAAAGTTGTGCGTAGTCTGTCAGCTGATTCGTTTTCTCGCGGGAATTCTTTAGCTCCAGGTAGTACGTGAGCGCCCAAGACTCCGCATAAAAGATCGAGCCTTTGTTTTCCTCGTGGTAATAGGGTGAGGTATGGTCTATGGTAAAAAGCGTCGCCAGGGGCAATAGCCGGTTCTGGCGCAGCAACAGCAGGTTCTCTGGGCTGGGCTGGCCGAGCGCGACTTCCTTCTCGCGGATGTCTGTGTTTTGGTAAAACTCCGCCAAACCCTCATTCAGCCACAGCGGCATCCATTCCGCCCTGCTCAATAGAAGATGCGTGTACTCGTGATACACCACCGCATACGGATGCTCGCCCTCGGCATCCAGGCGCAGCAGGACGTAGTTCTTGTCTGCTCCGCGCAGGAACAGGCCGCCCAGCTTGAGCTGTCCTTTTGCCAGATACTCCGCTGGCTCCAGCGCGCGGAAATCCTTTTCGTCTTTGATGGCAAGCACGGTGATGGAACCCAGCGTATCGATTGGTATCTTCGGGAACAGTGTGTGGAAGACGGAGCGCATGCGCTCGAACTGATCGGCTACGCGGCGGGCCTGCTTTTCATTCGAATTGCTGACCACGGAGAAGTGCGGACTGCGTACCTCGACCCAGATTTCCGGCTTATCCCGACCCGGCGCCCACAGGGGCAAGAGGAGGGTTACGAGCAGCAAAAGACGTTTCCACATATTGGCTAACCCGGGTGTCGGCTTCCGTGCAGCCGTGCAGAAGTTTACATGCTAATCGGCGGTGCTACAACTGCGCCAGCACGGATGTGACAGCTAGATGGAAATCGATCCTTCAACAACCGCGGAGGCCACGCGCTTCAGATTTCCGGCGCGGACATCGCCCACGTTAGATTCGTGGATAAGATTGTTTATTTTTCCTGCGGCTCTCCCACGCTCACGATCCTCGCCGTGGCACGGAATTTCTTGTAATCGCGGTACGTCTCTTCCAGATTCACATCAAAGTTCTTCAGCAGCGCCAAACGTGCATCGATCTTCGCCGTGACGTGGAGCGGCAACCACACTTCGTCGTTCACCCGTGTCTGTTCGAGCATGAAGCGCGAACCCTTGTGAAAGCGCGCCAGGAACAATCCCCAGGAAATCGTGTCCAGACATTCCACGTCCATCTTGGCCAGTTGCAGATCGTTCTTGTCGATCCAGACGCGCCCGCGGAACTTCGACAGGTACTTGGATTCCTTGAGCTGCGGCACAAATCCGGGACGCGGCTGGCCTTCAATCACCCAGGCCTCGCGCCCGCCCAGCATTTCCGTCCCCACCAGCGTGAAATTGTAGGCATCGGCCACCTCGCGCACGAACTTACGGTCTTCTTCCCGGTCTTTCTCTTCTTTTTCCTCCCGCTTCCTCCGATCGCCCTCCGATTCGTTCTTGCGCTTGTCGATGATCTTCTGAATCTTCTCTTCTTCCTTGGCTGCGTCTTTCTTGTCGAGCGGTTTATCGTCCTTCTCGGTCAGCCGCTGCACCTGCTCGCCGTAGAGTTCCATCACCTCATAGGTCTTCACTTCGGTGGACTTCACCTGCCCCTTGCCGTCGAGCTTGTTCTCCTCCTCGCGCTCGATGTAGGTATAGTCGCGCAGCCGTTTGTCGTTTTCGAGGTCCTTGTCAGCCACAATGCGAAGCAACTTCTGCATCTGCTCCTGTGAAAGCTTGCCGTTGGCATCGGTCTTTAAATCAGGCAGGGAAGCGTCGCCAGGCGAACTTCCCGAGGCAGGCAGGGCGGATTCCTGGCCGAACGCAACTAGACCAGCGAGCACGGTGAACAGAACAACCGGAGCCAGATGCAGTCTTCTCATCGAGGGGGCAATACTCCTTAGAAGGCAGAGAGTTCCCCCAGGATGCACGAAGATGGCGCTCATTCATCAGCCGTCGTCTTGTATGCCTTGCCCAGACATTCCCCCTGAAACAGCCGCTCGTCCACGCGATGCAGTCGTTGGGCCATGGCCGGTGTGATCAGCGGGTAATGCTTGATCTCGAACAGGTGATACACAATGAACCACACCGGCTTGTCGGTGGTCATCCAGTTCTGGCGATCGAAGCGCTTCAAATTCACCGGGACCGAATAGCGCCGCAGCGTGCGCTCGCGCCGCAGGTTGAAATATCCGTTGAAATAAGTGATCGCCAGCTCGCGCAGCGTGCGATGGACAGGCTCGCGCCAGCGGCATCCCGCGTAGTTCGATTTGGCGACGGCGCCCCAGCCACCGTTCTGGCGAAAAATCGCGATCACATGGTCGGTGTCGTGTTCGGCCTCGAAGTCGAGAAGTAGCGGAGGATACCCGTTGGCGCGCAGCGCCGCCGCGGCGAAGATGGCGCCTTCGAGGCAGTGCGCCGTCTGCTCGGCCAGCACCCGCCGCGGCGACCACGCCGTATCCGCCAGGTGATACGGCGCGTCGTCGAGAAATTTCTGAATGCCGTACGCATCTTTCATACTGCGCAGCTTGCGCAGTTCCGAAGCCGTGAAATCACCCGTGGAATCGCTCATGGTCGGATGAGTTTACATGAGCGCGGGCCGGGACACGAACCCGCGGGGGGGGCGCGCTGAAAACGGTCTCGGGCGTTCGGTCTTAGGTGTTAGGAAGACCTAAGACCTGACACCCGACACCTAAGACCTACCCACATCAAACACCTTCGCCAGTTCGTGTGGCGCGTCCACCAGCACGTCCGGTGGACACTCCTCAAGCGTATGGGGGGCAAACCCGTACCTCACGCCCACCGTCCACAAGCCAGCGTTGACTCCAGTCTCAACATCGACGTGGGAGTCGCCGATGATCGCGGTTTCTTCCGGGCGTACGCCGTTTTCTTCGAGCAACAGCCGCGCGCCTTCGGGATCCGGCTTCTTGGTAGCAAAGCTGTTTCCACCATAGACCTGCTTGAAGAACGGCCCCAGCCCCAGCGCTTCGACGATGGCACGCGAGGGGACGACTGGCTTGTTCGACAGCACTGCCATCGTGCGAGGCTTCCCATTGACCCCGTCTCTGACGGCGGTCAGCGCCTCCCTCACCCCAGCGTACACCGTAGTGTGGTCAAGCTTGTGCTCACGATAGTAAGACAGGAAAAACTGCAGGCCCTGGCGCACGATGGCCTCGTCAACCGCCTCACCGCCGAGCGCGCGCTGAATCAGAATAGGTGCGCCGTCACCCACGTAGCTGGCGATCACGTCATCGGGCAATTCCGGTCGCCCGATATGGCGCAGCGCAGCGTTTACCGAGTGCACCAGATCAAGCCGCGAGTCAATCAGCGTCCCGTCGAGGTCGAAGATCGCCAGCTTAATGGTGTGCGGGTCGAAGGCGCGGCGGGTGCGGATCATGCACTTTCAGGATAAACGATGGGAGCGTGCGCCTGTCAGATCCTGCACCTCGCTGGATATGCGGATGACTAAAGTTCCCACAATTCCACGGGGAAGAACTTGTATGTTTTCCAACGCCCGATTCCGATTTACAATGCAACTGCCGGGTAATATTCAGCACCGTATTCAACACCCCGGCATGTTCATAGCGCTTCATAAGAGAACCGGATGGCGACAACAAAAACTGATCCCAAGTTGTCCGTCGCAAGCGGCAGGAAGTCCCAGACCTACGAAGGACTTACGCGCGAGCAACTGATCGAAGCCTACCGCATCATGTATACCTCCCGGCGCATCGATGACCGGGAAATCCTGCTCAAGCGCCAACAGAAAATCTTCTTCCAGATGTCGGGCGCCGGGCATGAGGCCATCGGCGTGGCCGCCGGAATGGCGCTGAAGCCGGGCTACGACTGGTTCTATCCTTATTATCGCGACCGAGCGCTCTGCCTGGCGCTGGGCGCCAAGCCCCTGGACATGTTTCTGCAGGCCGTAGGCGCAGCCGACGATCCCAGTTCCGGCGGGCGCCAGATGCCATCACACTGGGGCTACAAGCGTCTGAACATTGTGACTCAATCATCCCCCACGGGATCGCAGATTCTGCAGGCCGTAGGCTGCGCTGAGGCCGGACGCTATTTTTCTCAGCGCCCCAAGGCAGCCGAAATCCCGCCTAAGACCACGCTGGATTATCGCCAGTTTAAAGACGTCACGTTCCAGGGCGACGAGGTCTCCTACGTCTCCCTCGGAGACGGCACCACCAGCGAAGGCGAGTTCTGGGAGGCCATGAACGCCACGGCTCTCGGCAAGCTGCCTGTGATTTTCTGTGTGCAGGATAACGGCTACGCCATCTCCGTGCCGGTTGAAATACAGACCGCGGGAGGCAGCATTTCGCGGCTGGTCTCAGGCTTTCCGAATTTCCATTTTGAAGAAGTCGACGGCACCGATCCGGTCGCGAGTTCGGCCGCATTTCAGCGCGCCGTCAAATATTGCCGTGAAGGTCACGGGCCGGCGTTTGTGCACGCCCATGTGATCCGTCCCTATTCGCATTCTCTTTCCGACGATGAGCGCCTGTACCGGCCAGACTCCGAGCGCGAGCGCGATGCCGCCCGCGATCCGGTCTCACGGACGCAAATGTTCTTGCTGCGCGAGGGAATTCTCGACGAGAAGGGCATCAACGAACTGGAAAAGAAGGTCGACGAAGAACTGCAGGTCGCGGTGGACTTGGCCCTGGCCGCCCTGCCGCCCGCGCCCGAGAGCGTGTTGAAGTACGTATATTCACCCGATCTCGACCCCACGTCGGCATCATTTGAAACCCAGCCCGTGGTCGGTCCTGACTCCGCCGATGGCAAGAAGCCCGCGGCCAAGACCATGGCCGATTTGATCAACGTAACGTTGCGCGACGAAATGAAACGCGACGAGCGTATCGTGATTTTCGGTGAAGACGTAGCCGATTGCAGCCGCGAAGAGTATTTGAAGCGCAAGCTGGTGAAAGGCAAGGGTGGAGTCTTCAAGCTGACCTTCGGTCTGCAAAACGAGTTCGGTCCCGACCGCGTTTTCAACTCGCCGCTGGCCGAAGCCGCTATTGTCGGCCGCGCGACAGGCATGGCCACGCGCGGACTGAAGCCGGTGGTGGAGATTCAGTTCTTCGATTACATCTGGCCCGCCATGATGCAAATTCGCGACGAGCTGTCAGTGATCCGCTGGCGCTCGAACAATGGATTTTCCTGCCCGATCGTAATTCGAGCCGCGATCGGCGGATATCTCACCGGCGGCGCGATTTATCACTCCCAATGCGGAGAAAGTGTGTTCACCCACATTCCCGGCCTGCGGGTGATCTTTCCATCGAACGCGCTGGACGCGGCGGGACTGCTTCGCACTGCGATTCGCTGCGATGATCCGGTGTTGTTTCTCGAACACAAGCGCTTGTACCGCGAAACCTACGGTCGAGCCCCCTATCCCGGACCGGACTACATGATTCCGTTCGGCAAGGCAAAAATCGTGCTTCCGGGGACGGACCTCACCGTAATTACTTACGGCGCAGTGGTTCCGCGCGCCCTGCAGGCGGCCCAGAAGCTCGAACGCGAACACGGCTTCAAGGTGGAGTTGATCGATCTGCGCAGCTTGAATCCATTTGACTGGCAAACGATCGCCGCCTCCGTTGGAAAGACCAATCGCGCGCTCGTGGCCTACGAAGATACCTTGAGTTGGGGTTACGGCGCCGAAATCGCAGCCCGCCTCGCCGATCAACTCTTCGATCAACTGGATGCGCCCGTGCGCCGCGTCGCGGCGGCCGACACATTCGTGGCCTACCAGCCGATTCTCGAAGATGCCATCCTGCCGCAGGCGAACGATCTGTTCCGCGCCATGAAAGAACTGGCCGAGTATTAGAGCCAGCGCCAAATCGTTTCCTCGAAGCTCATCCACCAACCTATTCACTAAGTAAAGCGCAGTAGATTCCTCATATGAGAGTCACCGCGCGGGCCAGGTTACGAAGGCTTTCGCCGCAAGGCAATCTGGATTGCCCGTTCCCCCAGGCGATGCTAGGCTGCAAATAAGTGAACTCGGCACTCATCAGCGATGTGAATTCCGGCCAACCGGCGGGCCGCGGCGCCATGGTGTGGCTGCAATCCCCCACCGCGGAAGTGTGGCTGAAGTTTCTGCTGGCGCTGGTGGGGTTGGGGCTGGCATTCGGAGCCGCCTTGCTTTCAACGGCTTCGGGCGAGGCGGGCAATCTGTGGGCGTCGGTGATTCTCGCATCCCTCGCGCTCCTGATGGCTGCTTTCGTGGGGCTGGTAACCGTGCCCTACCTGGCGCGCCGAGTGGCCATTGAGCGTTTGCGCCAGACCTTCCATTACGAAGTCACGAAGGCGGGCGTGGTTTACGTGCTGGTCACGCTGGTGATCGGTATCGCGGCGTTGAATACGGGAAATAATCTGCTGTACATCGTAGTGGCGGCCATGCTGGCGGCAATCTTGGTCTCGGGGGCCGTTTCCGCGCTGGTTTTGCGCGGCTTGGAATTGCAGGTTCGTCTGCCGGAGCACGTATTTGCCGGTCGCCCAGTAGTCGGACGGATCGCTCTGCGCAACTCGCGGCGGTTCCTGCCCTCGTTTTCGATTCGCGTGGTCCCAGCGCGCAGGGAAAAAGAAAAAGGGAGGAAGCCCCGCAAGCAGTGGCGCTGGGAGCCGGCGACGTTCGCTTTTCCGCCCAACCGTGCCCCAGAAAATCAGTGGGTGAAGCTTCGCGACTGGAGGGTCAGGCGAGTAGACGTGACTCCGCCCCCGCCCGGAATATTCGAAGGGATGATTTATTTCCCCTATCTGCCGCCGAAAGCCGATCTCACTGCCGACCTCGACTTGTGTTTCGAGCGGCGCGGCCGGTACCAGGAATCGAGCTTCGGCGTGGCTACGCGGTTTCCGTTTGCCTTCCTCACCAAGACAAGAGACGTTGCGTTGGAGCGCGAGATTCTCGTCTATCCCCCGGTCGAGCCGCCCGACGAGCTCTTTGAAATACTGCCGCTGGTGCGGGGAGAGTGGGAAAGTTTTGTGCACGGCCGCGGGTCCGACTTGTACCGCATTCGCGAATACATGCCGGAGGATTCGGCGCGCCACGTGGACTGGAAGGCAACTGCCAAGTCCGGCTCGTTGAAGGTGCGTGAATTCAGCCGCGAGGATGAACGCAAGTTATGCATCATCTTCGACAACCCCGCAACAGGGCTGATTTCCGGTCCGGCGTACGAGCGCGCAGTGAATCTGGCGGCATCGCTGGCCTGGCACTTTTCATCGCAGGATGCCGAGGTCTCGTTTGTAGTTCCGGGGCGCGGACGCCGTACCGACCTGCACGAGTTCCTGGCGGAACTGGCATTGATCAAGCCTCAGAAATATCAGATGCCGAGCCCGGAGCTCGAGCCCGGTTCACAGCGAGACGTCCTGCGACAAGACGTGCTGCAAGCTCTAGATCTCGGCAGCACCGGCGAATACAACATCGTGCTCACGGCGCGGCCGCGCGGAAGTTTGCCCACAGCGTTGTGGAACTGCTCGTACTTCGTATTTCTCGGTGGCGACGTTGCACCCGCTCTGGCTGCCGATTCGCGAAAGACGTAGGAAGGTCTCCTCATTTTGTCCCAGAATCTCGTGTTCAGCTTCAGAAAGATGATAGGGCGCTGTCACCGGCATGACCGTCCGCCGAACACCTCCCGTACCTTCCTTCTGATTGGCCAGCCTTGAGGCGGACTGAAATAGCACGAAGGTAACTTGCGTTCGGCAGGCCCCGGAGGTAACGTTACCTCCGGTTACCGGAGTACATTGAACACTCGAGTCAAAAGATTTAAGTTTCTTTAATCACCAGCACCGTCCTGTTTAGTGCAGCGCCCCCCAGTTGCCTCCGGACGCCAGTGTCGTTATCGAGAGCTATGAGAAGAACTGTTCGATGACCGAGAACATCAAGATTCTGTACTACGCTCTCTGGTTTGCGCACCCCGTTCTCCAAACGGTGATTGCGATAGCCATGCTTCGTCGAGGCCAGTACCGTGAATTCAAGTATTTCTTTGCCTACGTCGTTACGCAGATTGTGAGCTTCACTGTAGTTTTCAGCACTTATCGCAACTACCCGCCGGCGCTCTTTTACGTTTCATGGATCAGCACTGCCATCAGCGTGGCTTTGGGCTTCAAGGTGATCCACGAAGCTTTTCTCGATGTCTTCCGGCCCTTCCATACCTTGCGCGACCTGGGCACAGTGCTTTTCAAATGGGCAGGCTTGGTCATGCTCTTAGTGGCCGGCGTAGTGTCGGTCTCCACTAACTCTTCAGAGACCGTTCCGTGGGTGCAGGCCATTGCAACCGCCCAGCGTTGCGTGCGCATTATTCAAGTCGGGATGGTGCTTTTCCTGCTGTTCTTTGCCCGCTACGTGGGCGTAAGCCGCCGCCAGCACAGCTTCGGAATCGCCTTGGGCTTTGGAACCTTCGCCGTAGTGGAGCTGGCGTTGATCGCATCCTGGGCTGGCGATCACCTCACTAATCTCGCGATGAACCTGATCAATATGGGGGCCTACAACGCGGCGCTCTTCATCTGGCTGGGCTACACGCTGGCGAAGAGTCCTGCCCGCGACGCCGCCTCCACCTTGCTGCGGCCCCAGCGCTGGGAGCAGAGCCTATCCGACATTCAGCACCCGCTGCCCGCAGATTCCTTGATCCCAATGTTCGAAGGGATGGTCGACCGGGCTCTCTCTCGCACCCGCGTATCGCCGTCGCCAGCTCCTGAAAACACCGCCGCGACTCGCGCCACAGTCGTACCCATGAACGCCCTGAGCATCTCTGGACTGGTTGAGCGCGTCGGATCCAAGCGGTAACTAGCGGACCCCGGCCAAAATCAATCGGCGTCGGTGTGGAACGGACGTTTTGCCGCCTGTATACGCCAGCCCGCCCTCTTGACAAGTGGCGAGCTAATGATCTATCGTAGGCGAACAAAAGGCGAATATGTCCACTCTGCCCTTGTTCGCGCTTTCCGAGAGATCGTTCGCGCTTCCCGAGAAATCTCCGCTGGTCGGCATCGCCCGGCTTGCATCTGAGGGCGAATCTCTGCGCGAAGGCCACGACGTTGAGTACTTCACCCTCTCTGCGAAATCCCTGCTGAACCGCTGCGTCAGCCGTCGCGGCCTGCCCTTTGCCTGGAGCATCAATCCGTACCGCGGCTGCGAATTCGCCTGCCGCTACTGCTATGCCCGCTACACCCACGAATTCATGGAAATGCGCGACGGCGCAGAGTTCGAGCAGAAGATTTACGTCAAGCAGCACACCGCCGACCTGCTGCGGCGCGAACTGCGGCGGGTCAAGCCTGGGGAACCGATCGCCCTCGGCACCGCGACCGATCCTTATCAACCCGCCGAGCGCCGCTACGAAATCACGCGCTGCATTCTCGAAGAGTTCGCCCGCCACCGCGGCTTTGAGTTGGGGATTGTCACCAAGTCCAACCTCATAGTACGCGACGTGGATCTTCTCCGCGCCGTCGCCCAGAGCAACGCGCTCTCGATTCACATCACCGTGACAACCTTGAACGTAGACCTGGCGCGGATTCTGGAGCCGCGTGCCCCGCGCCCGGATTTACGGATGGAAGCCGTGCGCGAACTGAGCCATGCAGGACTGACCGTCGGCGTAAGTTGCTCGCCCGCGCTGCCCGGCATCACCGATTCCCCCGCAGATCTTGAGGCCGTGGTGCGCGCCGCTGCCGCAGCCGGAGCACGCCACATCTTCGCCGGACCGTTGTTCCTGAAACCCTGTTCGGCGGCAGTTTTTCTGCCTTTTCTCGAACAGCACTTTCCCCAATTGGTCGAGAACTACCGCCAGCGCTATCAAGACCGCTCGTTTCTTCCGCCTTCCTACGCCAAGCGGGTGGCAGAACTGATCGCGCGCTTTCGCGAGAAGTATGGCATACGCCGGGCCGACCCGCGCGGAGAGATGTACTCTGACAAGTGGCCCCGACGGGCTTTCGACGAGCAGCTGGCTCTGTTCTAAAAAGGCACTGGTCACTGCTCTATAATCTTTGCGACTCCCATGGCAACTGCATCTCCACCGGCCGATCCCGCGCGCGGGCAACGTCTTCCTCTCGGACTGCGGCTGCGCCGGTTCTGGCAGCGGGTCACCGAAGGCATGGAGCTAAGCCAGCTCTGGTCGCAGTTCGAAACCGAAGCGCGCGCCAGCTATCGCCTGTATTCCCTCGACGTTGCCGCCAAGACTCCCGAAGGCCTCACACGGCGGGGCCACCGCCTGCACGTAGTTAAGGAGTTCTTCTGGGCAATCCTGGAAAAGCTTTCACCCGCGCGCCGCGTCTTGCTGCTGGCGGCGCTGATCATGCTGGTGTTTCCCAGCAGCAGCTTCAGCTATCACGGTAGCGGACACGAACTCCACGCCGTCGAACTCGATTTCCATTTCTGGGGCGGCCTGCTGCTTTTCGTGCTGCTGATTTTAGAGATTGCCGACCGGGTCGTCATGAAGCGCGACTTGCAGATTGCGCGCGAAATTCAAACCTGGCTTCTTCCCGGCGCTCCGCCGCAGATTCCGGGAATCTCGATTGCCTATGTCACACGTCCCGCCAACACCGTCGCCGGCGACTACTATGATGTGTTCCCGCGTCCCGGCAAAACCAACGAAGAAAGTCGCGTTGTGTTTGCCGTGGCGGACGTAGCCGGCAAGAGTATCCCCGCAGCCATGCTGATGGCCACTTTTCAGGCCAGCCTCAAGACCCTTTCCACCGCGCAAGTCGCGCTGCCCGAGCTGGTGGCAAACATGAACAAGTACGCCTGCTCCAACAGTCAGGGCGGATTGCGTTTCACTACCGCTTTTCTCGCCGAGTACGACGCCGCCCGCCGGGTCTTCAATTACATCAATGCCGGCCACAACAACCCAATCCTGCGCCGGGCCAGTGGAGCAATCGAGCGCCTCGACGTCGGCGGCTTGCCGCTCGGC
>Ga0209420_1000671_pt1 | contig 17185 bp, 13 predicted proteins | sample BlaSpr_A8_OM1_O1_FD_187972 | JGI IMG/M metagenome (GOLD analysis project Ga0209420, IMG submission 187972) | Forest soil microbial communities from Thunder Bay, Ontario, Canada - Black Spruce, Ontario site 2_A8_OM1_O1 (SPAdes) (version 2) | ecosystem: Environmental > Terrestrial > Soil > Boreal... | reverse complement strand
GACCAGTCGAATGCGGTGGTGGCGGGCGCCGCAATTACGCTGACCGATACCTCGACCAATATCTCGCGAACCGCAAGCTCGAATGCGAGCGGGCGGTACTTCTTTGCCGACGTAACTCCGGGCACATACAGCCTTACCGTCGCCAAGGCGGGATTTGCCACCACCAAGACCGAGAACCAGGTGGTGCAGGTCGGAGTCAATCTCACCGTGAATTTGGCTCTGCAAGTGGGCGGCGCGAACGTGGTGGTGGAAGTGACGTCCGTCGGCAATGAGTTGCAGACCATGAATGCCACGGTGGGAAACACAATTAACACCGTAACCATCGATAACCTGCCCAGCCTCGGCCGCGACGTCAGCACGTTCGTCGAATTGCAACCGGGCGTAGGTCCTGACGGCAGCGTCGGCGGCGCGGTTCTTGACCAAAACTACTTCTCGCTCGACGGCGGCAACAACACCAACGACATGGACGGCAGCATGAACGTCTACACCATGAGCTATGCGGGCGATCCCACTGGTGGCGTGGCCACGCAAAATAACCTGGGAGCAGGGTCGGGCGGCCCGACGGGCGTGATCCCCACTCCCCAGGACAGTGTCGAGGAATTCAAGGTCAATACTACCGGCCAGACGGCCGATTTCGATAGTTCTGCCGGTGCCGAGGTGAAGATCGTCACCAAGCGCGGAACCAACGCCTGGCACGGCACGGGCTACGAATATTATAAAGACAACAACTGGTCATCCCAAAGCTGGCAAAACGACTTCAACGGCACGCCACTGCCGAGCTTCCATTACAGCCGCTACGGCGCGGCCATCGGCGGCCCGATTCTCCCGAAAGAGATTCTTGGCGGGAAAACCTATTTCTTTTTCAATTACGAGGGCTTCAACTTCCCACAATCCATCACAGTCCAGAGGAACGTCCCGTCTCCAGCGTTGCAACAGGGACTGATTCTGGATAGCCTGACCGGGGCGGTGGATTACAACCTGAATAATACTGCGGTAATCTACAACGGCGCGACTATCCCGGCAAATTTTGGTTGTGCGGGGACAGGTGCTCACCCGAACCCGGGCGGCCTCTGCGATCCGCTTGCAATCGGACTCAATCCCTTAGTTTCACAGATCTGGAGCGCATACGAGCCCGCGACAAATGGGGCCTGCGGTCAAACGCTCTGCGATGGCGCGAATGTTTTGGGGTTCGTGGGTAACATTGGCACCCCAATCACCAGCAAATTTGTGGCTGCGCGCCTGGACCACGATTTTTCACCCAAGTGGCACTTCAATGCAACCTACCATTTCTTCAAACTGACGAACTCTACGACTGACCAGGTTGACATCGGCGGCTTTTTCCCTGGCGACACGAAGGGGACGCCGGCTTCCCTTTCCAGTGATCCGCAGGAACCCCAGATGTGGGCAGTGGGCCTGACCACGAACATCACCTCGAACACAACCAATGATTTCCATTACAGTTTCCTGCGTAACTTTTGGCAGTGGATCCGGCAAGGGGATACGCCGCAAGTGGCCGGCTTGGGCGGAGCGCTCGAGATTATGAGCGGCCAAACGCAGGGAGCAGATAACGATCTCGGCCCTTACAACGTAAACACACAGCAGACGCGCACCCGGTTTTGGGATGGGCACGATCAGATGGTGCGCGACGACATTTCGAACCTGAGAGGCAACCACCTGCTCCAGTTTGGCGGTACATACCAGCACAATTGGAACCAGCATCAACGCACCGATAATGGCGGCGGAATCAACTACGCTCCGGTTTATTCGCTCGGCGTAGGATTGAGCGGATCGGGACTTGCGAACGACGTATATCCCTGCGGAGGCTTCGGCGCCCCAACCACGGCAGCGCCTGCAGGAGTCCCCACCACGGTTGACAACTGCGGCGCCCTTACTGCAGCGGCTCTGGGCATCGTTTCCATCTCGCAGATCGCCTATACTCGCGCCGGCGCAAACCTCAGCTTGAATCCTCCGCTGACGCCGGCGGAAGACACGCTCACGATTCCTTATTACAACGTGTATTTCAGCGACACCTGGCATATGAAGCCGACGTTCACCCTCACCTACGGTTTGGGCTGGACCCTGGAACAGCCTCCAACGGAAGCGACGGGCAAGCAGGATGTGCTGGTGGATGCGAGCGACACTCCCATTTCAATGACTTCCTACCTGGCGCAGCGCAAAGCCGCGGCGCTAATTGGCCAGGTCTACAATCCCGAAGTTGGTTTCTCCTTGGTGCATAACGTTGGGGACGGGGGCTATAAGGCTTATAACTCCTACTACGGCGAATTCAGCCCGCGTATCGCGGTGGCTTGGAGCCCGCACTTCGACGCTGATACCGTGACGGGTAAAATCTTTGGCCATGAAGATACGGTCCTTCGCGGCGGCTACGGCCGCGTCTATGGCCGCTTGAACGGTGTCGACCAGGCTCTCGTGCCATTGCTTGGCATCGGCCCCATCCAGCCTGTGCAGTGCGTCAATAACATGAACAATGGTACTTGCGCTGGGGCCTCGGTCACGCCTGGGAATGCGTTCCGGATCGGAGCCACAGAAAATGGCCTGATCGCGCCGCTCCAGACTTCTCCGAACCTGATACCGTCCGCGACCCTGCCGCAACCGATCTTCCCGGGAATCAATTCGACTGAGGGCAGCGCCAGCGAGGCTCTGGATCCGCATTTTCGGCCCAACGTGTCCGACTCGTTCAACTTCACCATTCAGCGCCAGTTGACCCACAAAGTCACTCTGGAATTCGGCTACATCGGACGCAGAATCACCCACGAGTACCAGCCCATCAACCTTAACGCGGTTCCTTACATGATGACGCTGGGCGGCCAGCAGTTTAAGCAAGCCTACGCCAACACAGTAATGCAACTATGCGGCGGCCTGGCGGGTCTGGCTGGCGGCGGATGCGGCGGCTCTGCCCTGCCCACCCCAGGCCCCGGACCCGCTCCGGCCAGCAGCATCACGCCGCAGCCTTTCTTCGAAACGGCGCTCGGCGGGCCCACCTCTCACTACTGCAGTACCGCTGTCGGCGGCGTCACTCCAGCAAACTGCACCCAGGCCGTGGTGCTTAATGAGGGGGCCAATCTGGCCAACGCTCAAGTGTGGAGCATCTGGAGCGACTTGGATAACGGTCCAATGCAGGCTCTCCCCGCCAATGGTGGCCCGCTCGGGGGCCAAGGTGGCGCCCTGCCGGGATACACCATGATGAACTCGGGGCCGAATGCCCAGGTGTCGTCGGGAATTGCGTCTAACGGCAGCATAGGCTACGGAAACTACAACGCCGGGTTCGCCTCCCTCAAAATGGCGGATTGGAGAGGTTTGACTCTGCAGTCGAACTTTACCTGGTCCAAGGCATTGGGCACTGGAGGAGTCGTACAGGCCAGCAGCGAAATTACTCCGGATGATCCGTTCAATCTGGGGACAACGTACGGCTACCAGGACTTTGACCGCAAATTCGTCTACAACGCGTTCTTCGTGTACCAGTTACCTTTCTATAAGGGCCAGTCTGGCTTGATGGGGCGGGCGCTGGGCGGCTGGTCCGTCTCGTCCGTATTCACTGCCGGCTCCCCCGAACCGGTCGAGATCTTTACCACGACCGGAGATGGTCAGGAGTACGGTGCCGGGGACAACGTCAACTTCTTTGGCAATGAAAACGCTATTCAGATCGCGCCCATTGCGCACGGTCATGCCTATTACAACAGCCCCTCCGGCGGGTTGCCCGTCAATATGTTCAAGAAGGGAATATCTGCTATTACCGACTTCCGCAATCCGATTCTGGGTATAGACAACAAGGACGGCGGCAACGGCAATTTCTTTGGCCTGCCGTATTGGAATCTGGACCTCAGCATCAGGAAGAACATCAGGGTCGCGGAGGGCATCAGCGTGGAACTGCAAGGCGTCTTTGCTGACGTTCTTAACCATAACCAGTGGCTCGACCCAGTGGGCTCGGGCGCGATGGGGCTCTTCGGTCCCTCCACTTTCGGCACGCTGCCCGGCTCGGCGCAGGAGCAACCCGGCGGTGACCGTCAGATTGAAATCGGCGCTCGCGTTCGCTTCTAATCTAGAGACATTCGAGGCGCCACGCGGTGTGGCGCCTCGAACTAACCCAATCCGTAACGCTCCCCCCCACCGGCTGCACTCAGGTGCGGCCGTTATTCTGCACAAACCTGGCGCGCGAGGATCAAGTGTCGAGCCTTAGGGCCCGCGCATTCGCCGCAAAGCAGCAGCTTATGCTTCAAATCAAATTAACTAGAGTGCCGACGGTTGTAACAGTCTGTAGTGGTCTGGCGGTCTCGTCCACTGCCCACGACCGAGTTTATCGTTCCCGTGGGCAAATGGTCTGACGGAACGGTTGCGCCACATTGGGTTCGTTGTTCTGCATAATCTGATTCCGGGGAAGCGCACAGCCGTGCGAAGTGGCGTAGACGTGACGTCTGTTAACCTTTTGAGCAGGGTGGGTGGGACGCTTTGCAGCTATCACAGCTCGCCGCCCTTCGCGCTATCCTTGTCTCGAATTCCCTCTTCCCAAAGCGAGGCTCCTATGCACGATTCACCTCAGTCGCATCGGATTCTCTCCAGCGACACCGCCGCGCTGTGGCTTCTCGGCCTCGCATTCACCGCGGTGCATTTTCTTGCCGGTGCACGCTACGGATTCCACCGCGACGAGTTGCTCACTTACTCCAATGCGCGTGATCTCGAGTGGGGATATGTTGTTTACCCACCGGTGACCGCTTTCCTGGCCCGTATTGAGCTGGCGTTCTTCGGAACTTCGCTCATCGGATTCCGCTTCTTCGCCGCTATCGCCAGCGGGTTTGTGACCGTACTCACCGGGTTCATGGCACGCGCCATGGGCGGCGGCCGCCCGGCCATGCTCATCTCGGCATTTGCGGCGAGCATTGGAGGACCCGTATTCTTCACCGGCTCGTTCATGTCCTACATGTCGTTCGATCTGTTGTGGTGGGTCGCGGTGGCCTGGTGCGTCTCGCGGCTGCTTCAGAGCGACGATGCGCGCTGGTGGCTCGGCATCGGGGCCGCCATCGGCCTTGGACTGATGACCAAGTACACGATGGCGTTCTTTGCCGTCGCCCTCCTCGGTGCAATGCTCCTGGCTCCGAACCGCCGCTATTTTCGCAGCGCCTGGTTCTGGTGCGGCGTGGCGCTTGCGCTGCTCATCGTCGCACCCAACCTCTGGTGGCAATATCAGCACCACTTCGCCGGCCTTGCCTGGATGCACAGCATCCACACCCGCGACATTGGCTTGGGCCGCACAGACAACTTTTTCCTGAAGCAGTTCTGGAGCGCGACCAACCCTGCTGCAGTTCCGCTCTGGCTCGCCGGGCTGTGGTTTCTCTTTGCGCGGCCAGGAGGCAGACGGTGGCGCATGCTCGGCTGGATGTACGTGCTTACGCTGGTGCTCCTGATGGCCGCGCGCGGACGCGAATACTACCTTTCCCCGGCCTACCCGATGCTGTTCGCCGCTGGTGCGGCATGGACCGAAACCTGGCTCCGGTCGCTCCCGGCGCAAAGGCAGACCCGGATCCTGCGCGCAGCATGGATAAACCTCGGAATCGGCGGCCTGGTCCAAGCCGCGCTCATGCTCCCCTTTGCTCCTGTCAATTCGCTGTGGTGGCGCGTGCAGGACGCAACATCCCATCAGCTCAACATGGAGATTGGCTGGCCGGAACTCGCTGCCATCGTCGCTCATGTGCGCGATTCCATTCCCGCCTCCGATCGCACTGCCCTCGGAGTCATGGCAGATGACGAAGGCGAAGCCGGAGCTGTTAATCTTTACGGTCGATCCTACGGCCTGCCCCGCGCCGTCAGCGGCATGAACTCCAACTGGCTGCGCGGCTACGGCGACCCTCCGCCGCAAACCGTCATAGCCGTGGGATTCAAGCCGGACGAACTCAGCCAGATTTTTACCTCCTGCCAGGTTGCTGCTCAACTCACGAATCCGTACGGCGTTGTCAATGACATTTTCCGCGACCGCGACCGAGTCTACATCTGTCGCAATATCCGCTCCTCTTGGCCGGAGTTCTGGAAGTATTTCCAGCGCTACGGGTAGAGATGGCGCTCAGATGTTGTGAACAGGCCTTAGCGCTCATTGAGCTATTCAAGTCGATCAGTGTTCTAGGCAAGTGGCGGAAAACCGGCTTGTCGGAAATTGACTCCGACCATCCATTCATCGCATGACCTGAGCCGGCCGGAAGCGAAGCGCTTCCGCGTCAAACTCACCAATCTCAACGTCGCGAAAATAGACCTTGTAGAAGTCTTCATCGATCTGCTCGAAGCCGAGAACCTCAAATCGAAAAACCTCGCTGATGAATATGGCTGCAACGCGTTGTCAGTGTTCATTGTCTTCCTCAAGTTTGTCAGCTGGCCGCATATAGACTCGGGCGGCTGATCCTCAAGAGCCGCGAGCATTATCAAAGCGTCTACGCTGAAATATTTAGAGGAGTCCGATTGAACCAAAATGCTGGTTCATACGTCTAAGGGCAAAACGATGTCATTAATTGGGGAGACTTATGCATGGCAAGGGTGTTATGGGCATGGATTTGGCATCAATGGCGAGCGAGGGCTTTGCCCTGTCGAAGCGCATTGGGCTATTGGGCGTGACTTTTCTCAGTTTGAGCGCATTATCGATCTGGGCTGTAGCCCAACCGGCATCGCCATCCAACGTCCCCGCAGCTTCAGCGGAGACGAGTACGACGGCCACTGCGGAAGGCTATTTCGGATTAAAGCTCACCGTGGGACAGAAAATCGGAAACATCTTTTCCAAATCAATTTCTTATAAGGGCGGAGGAATTGAAGAGAGCGCACGCCGCATTAGCGGAAGCGCGCTCTACCAGGTCGTAGATCCTTCGCCCGACCGTCCGAGATTTATAAGTACGGTCTGGTATGACGGCCGCGGGGCAAACACCGGAACCGTTGAAATCCGCAACAATGGCCAGGTCGACTGTTCTGTGACCACGGGGAAATGCACGGATTATTTGGACGATAGTGGGGTTATTTATGATGCGTTTCTTTGGGGCAAACCGGCGGGAAAGCTCGTTGCTGGAATGAGCTGGAAAGTTCAACTGTCGGTTCCGTGGGAGCTTGGACCGGCGGGCACCGAGACCGTGACGGTGATGCGGGTAGACCCGGTCAATCATGAGGTGATGTTGAAGCGTGAGGGTAGCGGAGAAGGGTCCTTCCAGGACGATTACGATCCCAAGCAGATAGCTGTGAAGAAAGATGGCAAAGAATATAAGGTCGATGTGGTTCCGGGCACAACGCACTGGGTCGGTTTTAGCGTATTCCAGGAGGGTCTCACGGTGAGCGACGAATTACTGGAGACGCGGTCTTTGACGGTCAGTTCCAAGGAATTTGGAACGTCCACGATCAGCGAACGGCAGTTTACTCTGCTAAATCAAGCACCGTCGGAATTACTGTGACGCCAAGACCTGGAATACTAACCCACGGTCTATTAGCCACGCCCATCCGCCTGCGATGGGGCAGACTTGCGTCTGAATGTGCGCAGAAAATCGAATGAGAAGGGCTTGGCTCTGGCTGCCTGCGGTCGCTGTTGCTCTAGGGATGACCACAAGGCCTCTGATATTAGATCGAGTTGCCGGAGGGAAGGCATGATTCGCGTGTCTTTGTTGTGCGTTGCGGTTGCGATAGCCCTGAGTGGTGTGAACTGTTCTCGTCGCCGTGGCGAAACGATTACGCAAGAGGAGTTAGTGCGAAGAACACAAGAACTTATGGACGCGGTGGCACCGGGAGATCGCAAGCCTTTTGAAAAGTACTTTGCGGCGGACAGCATGATCTTTGATGAAAAAGGACGGAGCATGGACAAGCAGGCTCTCGTGTCTGACCAATCCGGGCTGCCGTCGGGATACTTGGGGTCCATCAAAGTGGTCAACCCCCAGAGCCGCATTCTGGGCGACACCGCAATTCTCAGTTTCGACATGTACGAAACCGAGACGATTTTTGGGCAGGAGAATAAGGCCCGCTATCACCAAACAGACACCTGGGTGCGCCGCCACGGAGAATGGCAGATTGTAGCGGAACAAGTGCTTCGATACTACGAAGATCCCGCGCCAGGAAGCGTAGATGTAAAGAAATACCCCGGCTATGTAGGCACATACGAGCTTGCACCAGGCACAATGCTGACCGTATCTGCCGAAGGTGAGGCTCTATTTTCACAGGCGACGGGCAGGGCTAAGAACCTGCTCGTTCCGGAAGCGCCGGACATCTTTTTTCTGAAAGGTGTGGAGGGCCGGCGGCTGTTTCGGCGAGGCGAGAACGGGAAAGTAGATGCGTTGATCGTGCGTCGGAACAACGAAGACCTTATCTGGAAAAAAACAAAATGACGTATCACGTAGGAGCACGAATCGGCTCGGCTTCGCCTCCCAGGCCTTTAGGATACTGAGCAGATCGAACGAAAGAAGGCCGCCGCATGTCCGGTCAGAAGACTAAAAGCAGTTTGAGAGCTCACGTTACGGATGGGTCGGGCACTCGGAAGCAGGTGATGGCGTCCGCCGGGCGGTTCGAATTGCGAAGTGAAGCAAGCGCATCTCCCGGCAGATCCTTGCAAAACGCAGAGTGAGAGGATGGCGGGGACTATTTTCGTTCATGGTGGGTGGCATTATTGCCGTAACCGCCTCAGGGCAGGGAACTAGCCACAGTTTCGACAATCCGGGGGTTTTGCAAGGATAGCCGGGTGCGGACAGCGGTGTTCGAAGCTTTGGGGAAATTCCCAAAGGACGAAGCGGTCTATAGCTCACTGGTGAACGCGTTGCACAATGATTCCAGCTACGCGGTGGAAACCGCTGCGGCCAAAGGGTTGGGTAAATCGGGTGCGGCACAGGCAGTCGATGTTCTGCAGGCCGAGGCACTGATGAAGCCCGAAATGCGCGTTATGCAAGCGACATTGAGCGCCTTTGGTGGCAACCAAAAACCCGAAAGCAGTGGAAATCCTGCTGGGGCAAGCCCAGCCAGGTGTATAGGGCTTTCTCTCGCCCTTGTTTTATTTCGGGCGCCACAACGTCATTCTTATAACGCTCGAAGCTGGATACGAGGCGCTGCCTCTGTCTTACCGGAATGAGCGGGAGAGGTCATCAGGAAGGGAGGTCACATTTCGCAGGGGAATGCGCTTCTGCTGCTCGGTGGTGACAATTATGTTGGCCCTTGCGCCGTAGCCGTACTGGTTATATGCCGGCGCCCTGGTTCGATGCCTGGAATATGAGTTTCGTAACAGCCTCATGCCCACCCGACGGGATCGTTCGATCAATTAGGCTGTATCGTTGAACGAGCATTCCAGATTGACCTGTCACGTGCGGGCGGAAACATAGGCTTATGCAATATTTCTTCCGCCCAAAACCAGAGTTCACGAAAGGGTAAGGAGTACGTTAGTCGATGAGTTGACATTCGGAGTGCCCAACATGCACTCCGCGAGACCGCGGCGCGCATGACACTTGTAATCATTCTCCTTAAGTCCGGTTGCGTCTCCGACGCACATTGCTTCGATCCCCCGCCTGCCGTTCGTGTCAAACGGAAGGTGTTCTGCGACGTGAACCGCTCAATCCCGTAGAGAGAATGCGAAGTCACGAACGCCTGGTCGGTCTTGAAGAGAAGGTAGCCGGCGATTCTCCTTTGCGTGTGACTGCACCACAATCTCAGGTTCCTCCATAGCGAAGGTGACTGCCTGCGGCGGTTCCGTGACAGTTGTGTCTGCTGCCATTTATTTCGCCAAGTCCCAGCATCCGTTTGACGTTTGAACCAGCGCCGTCACAACTCGCATCCAGCTTAAATCAAGATTCCAGGTGTGCAACAGGCTTGACGACGCCGACCACCGTTTCCCGGGTCTTGCCTCGATTGATGGAATGCAAGTAAGAGCGCTCCCGCGGATGCGGAGAATACCGAGTAATCTAACGGAGATTTAACGCCAAACGAAATGGCCATGGCTGTACCAAACAAGAAGAGCAGAATTGCCGCGCCGGCCGAGACCCAACGGGGCCAGATCCCGATTATGAGCGCGACACCGAGCGAAATTTCGGCAACGGTAGCGGTCCATGCGAGAAAAGGGATCATGAACGCCGGCATGAAAGAATTGACTTGCGCCACGTACTGCGTGAAGTTCGCGAAATTTCCCCAGGCGCCATATTTACCCCAGAGGCCGAAGCGGTCGGCGACGGCTGACAAGAAAGCGGTGCCAAGTGCAACGCGAGCGTAAAGAATTACCAACCGCTCGACAGTTCCGCCGTGCGCCCTCTTAACTACCTCATGAGAGGAATCTTCTGATTTGGCCGAAGGTGTATTATTCATGGTTTTCCTCCAGACGCCGGGGTTTCCGGCGGTGCGATGCTCAATGGTGTGTCGTGATCGCAGACAAAGTATGCGATAAACTTTGCCGGCTTCTTGTCGCTGGCGTTCGCCGAGATGAGGTGAATTCCATTGGGAGCCTCGTAGAAACTAGCGCCTGCTTTATAGGTAGTCTCAGGCTGGCCCTTCACTTGCACGTGGAGCGCACCTTCAACAACATACCCAATGACCGGGCAAGGATGACTGTGAGGTGGGGAAGACTCGCCTGGGCCGTAGCGAATCTCGACAATCGTCACCCTAAGATGGCTGCCATCCAGTCGAGGCAGCGCCTGGGAGAACGCGATTTGCGCCTGCGCGGCGTTGTCCCGAGATGCATCTCCGGTGGCCTGCGCGGCGACGACGTGGCATAACACGATTGCTGCACACAAAACTGCTGCCGCAAGGCGGCTCCAGCTTGTGAAAGACGTCATGATACAGCTCCTTTGTTTTGAATGGAGGTTGAGAAGTTTCCTGGGTGGACAATGGGGCTCAGTTAACTTCGATGTAGAATCAGTGAGCGCAACCGCGCATCGCGCAGGAAAAGCCCCGCCCAGATCAGCACTCCGAAAATGACAGGAAAGATCGTTTCAAACATTGGACTGCCGACGCGCAGTTGTATAGCGACAGCGCCGCCAAGATAGCCTGTCAACAGAATCGCGCCGAGGAAGGCACTCCGCGGAATCGCATAGAGAATGGTACAAACCAATAAGACGGTACCAATTGTGACAGAGAGGCTGATGGGAACCCCCAGACGCACTGACCCCTCCACGACCTGAATCGGTTTCACGAATTTTCCAAAACTATCGAAGACCAGAAACAGTACGACAAGAACGCTCAAGATGCGTCCAGTCCATAGACTCTTGTTTGAGACGAGAGCAGTTTGCGCGTTCAATTGCATAAGCGATTCTCCCTTTGCCCAATTAAAGTTGAATTCCATGACCTGCTATGGTGACGCCTCGCGGTTACGCCTCATGGGGAGGTCAATGAACGACGCCTGTTGCTCCTCCCGATAGATCGTCCATGTGGGTGTCCCATTTGCAGGGTACCGCTGGAACAGCTCCGCATCGGCTCCTGCCAGGGCCACCCGAATCCGATGCCCTCTTCGCAAAAGAATGGAGGTGGGGTACAAAGCTAAGCGGATTCTCGCGGCGCGGCCCGGTATGAGTGGCTCTGCGTCTTTTCGCAGGAAACTATGGGCCGGGCCTAAAGGTTTGTATGGCAGACTCTCCGGGGTAACTTCCCTGCGATCGATTAGGCGCAATATTCCTTCATCCAGGTAAGTCACACGCCCCTCAGCGGAAACGTCTTCCAGATACGCATGAAGCGCTCCATCGACCGCGGTTGATGATATTTCCAGGGTCAGAATTGGTGAGCCCGTGATCTCGACATCGGCCTCGAGAGGTGAGCTGGTGTAGACGAGGAGCTTCTGATCCTCGCGCGCGCGATCTGGGTAGACAACATCGCCTTCGGTGACCCCGGTTTGCCAGCGAGTTTGGCTGCCAGTCGAGGCCGTAAAATCCACCGTGTAGGAGTCGGTGGCGCTTATTTCCGACGGTGCGGCCGGACTCAAAGCATGGTGGTCTCCAAAGTACATACGTTCCGGCGACACTCCAGCCGGTGGCCATGCCTTGGTCGTTCGCCATTTTCCTTCGCCCATCGTGTAGTACTGAATCGAAGACTCAACGATCCTCGGAGCGTCATCTCGAAGCTGAGAATCGAAAAAATCAGCTTCCATCCTGAATTGTTCATCTCTCGTCGGCGCTGGCACGGTGTGATTCGATCCAAATGGATCCACATTAAAGTGACCGCCGTGGGAGAGTGGGGCAATGATCACAACCTGAGGATTCGAGAAGGTTTTGTAGCGAATCAGCGTGCCTTCGCAAGTCTTCTCATCGAGCCATCCGCACCAAACCATCATAGGCACCTTCGAGCCTTCGATTTGTGTGCGCAGGCCGTATGGACTGATTCCCTGCGTACGGAAAGCTCCCTCATTGGTGGAGACCGTATCATCGCGAAACTCAATCTTCGCCACCGCCTCTGCTACATTCAGGTTGTGACGTTCGCTTACCAACTGCGCCAGATGTGTTGCGTTCAGGTCCGCATCCACGGGTCGTACCCCCGGAGTCATTTGGCGATCTCTCCAACATCGCCATCCTTTCACCTGCTCGACCGCGCACAGATCATCGCGGTCAAGTGCCGCAACGAAGGTGCTCCAGTTCTGTACAAGCCAGCGAAACGTTACTCCATCAGGCTGAATTTCATCCCGCACATCGAAATCATCGTAGAGCGGCATCAGAGCGCGGATCGCAGGCAGGTTGGGAACTGCCGCGAGCTCAGCCGTGTTGCCTTCATAGGAGGTTCCAAATGTTCCCACGCGGCCATTCGACCACGGCTGCACGGCTGCCCAGGCAGCGACCTCCCCCATGTCCGTCACCTCGGCAGGTGAATACTCCATGGCTCGGTTTCCCCCGGATGCTCCACTGCCGCGTGCGTCCACCGCGAGTACCGCGAATTGACGCTGACTAAAATATTCAGTCTGTTCCTTCGCCAAGACGTCATTGAGATCAACCTGACGCAGCGCGGTCAGCGTCCTCAATAACCAGCCAATCTGCGGCTCGCGCCAGTAGCGGGTAGTTCGCATCAATACTGGAACCCGCTCGCCTTTTTGCAAATCTTGGGGCAGATTGATGCTTACAGCGATTTCGATTCCATCGCGCATCTTCAGGTAGAGCGCGCTTGACTGTGGGATGCCTGCCGGTGTCATTTCCTCGCCCGGTAGTTTTGTGCGTAAGGTGACAACGGTTAAGAACATCGACGCTGCAAGTCCAAGGCTCGCAACACCGGCAGCCACCCGCTTCACCCATTGCCGCATATATCGACTCCCTTCGAGTTAGGTTGTCCTTGTCAGGCGTTTGCTGCGTCGGGGCTTCTTTACCGGAAACAAGTCCAGCGCCATTCGCGCGATTTGCGGAAATCGCCTACGCGAGGCGGGATCTCGCTGTCCTCTGGCTACAAATCCAACCCATACCAGGTACAGCAGTTCCACATGCGGGGAGTTTCCGATGATGGACTTTAGCAGGCGAATTCTTTTCCCTTCAGCCCGATTCACCCGTTGCGCAACTTCCGGTGACACCGAAGCCCATGTAAGCATCGCTGCATCTGACGGCAAGATTCCCTCTTCGCCAAGTGGCACGCGTCTTATCAGCAGTTGCAATAGCATCTGCAGCGCATCCCGGCCTCGCCGGCCGTTGAGCTGCGGAATGATGTCTTTCATCAACTCTTCTTCCCACTCGCACAGAAGAAGATCGAGAAGTTCCTCGCGGTCTTTGAAATGCCAATAAAAACTGCCTTTGGTCACGCGTAGGCTTCGAGCCAACTTCTCTACGCGTACGGCTTCCACCCCTCCTGTCAACAGCGCCCGCCGCGCCACTCTCAGCCAGTCGTTTCTGCTCAAGTCTTGTACCATACTGAAGCGTATGGTAGCGCAGGCGTCGAGATTATGTCAATACGACATCGTATGGATCAGAAGATATGCAGCGCCAGGTAGCCTCTAAGGGTTAATGAATTGCAAAAGTTAACCACGGTATGTGCCATACGGGTCCGTATTGACAGATGCCCCGTATCGAATGTACCATACGGTAGCGTACGGAATGAAGGTCTATGGAAAACTCTATTCGAGGGTGGTATATGCGTAAAGGGGAGAAAAGGATCGATGGCATAGTGTTAAGCCTCAGCCTTGCCGGGTTGCTACTGCTGGCTACCACGGCCGCGGCGAAGCAGATGGCCGAGGGCAACGCGCAGGGAGTGCTGCCTCACTCAAGTTCTCTTTATGTGAAGATGCACGACGGAGTTGAGATTGCCGTCTCTGTCTATTTGCCACGGAATCTGAAAGTAAGTGAACGTGTTCCAGTGCTCATGCGAACTACCCGCTACTGGCGCGAGCCACAGCAAAGCTGGATGCTGAAGGTGCTCCTAGGCCTGCACCTTGTACATTCTCATCTCCTCACGGATTCACAGGTTAAATATTTCAACATACGCCGTTTTGCTGTACTGCTCGTGGATGCGCGCGGCAGCGGGGCGTCGGGTGGTCATCGGGCGCTCGAATTTTCTCCCGCGGAAGTCGCCGACATGGGAGAAGTCGCGGCTTGGGCAGCCGTGCAGCCGTGGTCAAATGGCCACGTCGGGACATTTGGCGTCTCTTACGAAGGCAACACGGCTGAGCTCGCGGCGGTTCCCAGCCAGCCTGCGATTCGCGCTCTGATGCCGCTTTACGACACGTTTGATAACTCAGAGGATGAAGGGGAAAGGGGAGTGGCGCTGCGGTCGCTCCTGCATGAGTGGAGCGATGTTGTTGCCGCCCTCGACCGGGATGACGTTTGCGGCGGCCTGGAAGTGAAGGGGTTCCGTTGCTGGATCGTTCGGCGCATGGTTCCGGGCGTGCGCTCTGTGGATGGAGACACCCACGGAAAGCATCTGAAGGAATTAATCCAGCAGCATCGCAACCCGCACTACAGCGGTGCCATCGACAAGCTGGAGTTCTACGACGATACGTTTACAACCGAGGCGGGCACATTTTCTCTGGGAGATGTCAGTCCGTCCGGATTACGTACGAAGATTGAAGCGTCGAAAGTTCCCATGATGGTTTGGGAGGGATGGCTTGACGGAAGCGATTCCGACGGTACTCTGATCCGTTACCGAACCTTCTCGAACCCACAGTTGGCGGTGATCGGACCGTTATCTCACGGCGGTGAATACAATACCGATCCATTCGCCCCGAAGCATAAACCGCCCGTCCCCACGACTGAGGAGCAGTTCAAGACGGAGGCTGATTTCTTTGATCGCACGCTGCGGTCCGACACGCCGGAAATTATTGAATCTTCGGTTCGGTATTACACTATGGGTGAAGGTAAATGGCACACTACCAAAACGTGGCCGCCATCCGGAATCTCGCAGGATCGCCTGTACTTGTGGGACGACCATACTTTGAGCGTGGCCACACCTACCGAAATAAGCGCCACCGACTCCTACACGGTGGATTTTACGGCCTCAACTGGCAAGCAGACCCGCTGGCATACAGGATTTGGGGGAGGCGATGTCGTGTACCCAGATCGCGCTGATGAGGATAAGAAGCTGCTGGTCTACACGGGTCCTCCACTCGATGACGACCTTGAGATTACTGGTTCCCCCGTCCTGGATCTGGAGATGTCGTCAACTACGAGCGACGGAGCCATTCATGCCTATCTGGAGGATGTGTCGCCGGAGGGACGGGTCACGTATGTGGATGAGGGCATCTTTCGAGTGATCGATCGGAAGGAGGTTGACGCGAAGAACCTTCCCTATGAACCACTGGGGCCGGTGCACAGTTTCCTGCGAAAAGATGCCGAGCCCCTGGTCCCCGGCCAACTGACAAGAATTCGATTCTCGTTGTACGCCACGTCTGTTTTGCTGCGAAAGGGCCACCGAATCCGAGTGTCGTTGGCCGGTGCCGATGCCGGTCTGTATCAACGCTATCCTCCAGCAGGCACGCCTACGTGGAGAATATATCGTGAGCAACAGCACGCGTCTTTCCTTGAGTTGCCTGTGAAACACCACGGTGATTCTCCGCGATAACGAACTCAGCGCAGTCGTGGAGGCCGCTTCGTGCAGTAGGAGTCCCATTCGTCATCAACCGCATCTGCGTCTGCTGATGATAGTTGGGTTGCACAGCGATCAAACTCCATATAGAGATTGCTGTCGATTTCGAGAAGTTCATTGACTGATTTCCTTTTGCCATCGTCTCTCGGACGAAAGAGTCCGGGTTGCAGCCGGGTGTCATAGTGTTTGAGGTCTTCTGCTCGAAACCATAATTCGAGATGCTTCTCGACCTTCCACTGCTGTCGAATCTTATCGACGATGTTGAGATACTTCCAATCGACTTGGCTGTCTTCGTTATCATGAGTGCTTCTTGAAGATGTCTCGTGCCTCTTGCCCTGTCCGTCGCCAATGGATGGCAGTGTTCGGCGCTACGGTCTCTCAGCGTTCGGCCTCTATTATTTGAGAGCACTAGAAAATCCCGACGCCGCTCACGGGGAATACCTGCTGCTGGCGTTGAAGCATCCCGAGATCGAGTCCCATGAAGCGCTGGCCATCTATAACGAAGTTCCGACAAGAAAAAAGATTCTAGGCTGGCTCAGTGTAGTTGCGGTGCATGTTGTTCTACGTAAACGATGGCTGCGACGTAGGCTGGGTGGTCTGGGGGAGCATCTTGTCTACTTCGCCATTGCCGAAGGGGTGTGCTTCGCCCTTACGGGGCACGAAATGACTCGGTGGATTGGCAAGGCCATCGAGCATCTGAAGTCGAAATAATCAGAAGAGAGTCGTTTGCGTCTGGGTTGGCGTGACCTCGGTAGGCGTCGAGCAGTCTGCGTCGTCGTTTGCAACGGAGTTAACCCGACTGCTCACCGGGTAGGATCGCATCATCCGGGCGTCAAACGGCTTCAGCATATCGGACACTACTCTCATGTCGTGCATCCCCGGATCGAGCCACAGTTCGTAACAGTCTGGATCAAGGATCACTGGCATCCGGTCGTGAACGGAGGAAGTCACAGAATTCGGTGTCGTCGTCAGGATCGAGCACGACTTGATCCGTTGCCCGCTTGGGTCTTTCCAGCGATCCCACAGCCCAGCGAATGCAAACAACGCCCCGTCGTTGACTTCAAAGCAGTACGGTTGCTTCGCCTTGCCCGCCCGCTGGCCGAGTAGGGGACCAACGTTGCTGTTGGTCCCCCCTCTAAGAACCGTGCGTGAGAGTTTCCAGCTCACACGGCTCAAGTTTCCGGGAACGCTCAGATCATGAACGCGCACG
>Ga0209420_1000670_pt1 | contig 17191 bp, 13 predicted proteins | sample BlaSpr_A8_OM1_O1_FD_187972 | JGI IMG/M metagenome (GOLD analysis project Ga0209420, IMG submission 187972) | Forest soil microbial communities from Thunder Bay, Ontario, Canada - Black Spruce, Ontario site 2_A8_OM1_O1 (SPAdes) (version 2) | ecosystem: Environmental > Terrestrial > Soil > Boreal... | reverse complement strand
GTTGTCGCGCAGCAGCCGGGAATAGATGTCGTAGGCGCGTTCGCCCCGCCCGGTCTGCTCAATCACCATGGGCACTAGCATCATTCGAGGATCGTTCTTTTGCCAATCGTTCGGTTTCACATTCACCTGCCACACTCCGCCCCGACGCAACACTTCGCTTGCATGGGGAGGGTCGAAAGAGGTCCGCGTCTTTCTTGTGAACTACGCGGACTGGTGATACAGAAAATCGAGGGTCTTTTCGCTGCGGATTCTGTTTCGGATTCTATCGAGGCCCCCATCTTGTGTCAAACGAGCGCGAATCGCTTCCGGAGTCTGTTTTGACTGCTTGGCTAAGGCTTCAATCTCGTGCTTCACTTCGTCCTCCCCAGCCTGGATTTGTTCCAGCTCCGCCACCCGTTCCAGTAACAATGACGACTTCACATCCAACACCGCCTGGTCCCGCTGACCTGACCGCAAGCGCGGCAGGTCCATCTTCTTCAGATCTTCCATCTTCATGCCCTGTGCCGCCAACGCGCGCAGCCCGCGCTCCAGCCGCAGATCGATCTGCCGGTCGATGAGCGATTCCGGCACTTCAAAATCGTTGCGCTTCACCAGTTCCGCCACCAGCTTGTCTTTCGCTTCCCGGTCGGCATCGTGCTTCCGTTCCGCCTGCATGTTCTCGCGAATCTGCTTGCGCACCTGGTCAAGGCTGGTGAACTCGCCGAGTTCCTTCGCAAAGTCGTCATTCAGTTCCGGCAGGTTCTTCTGCTTGATCGCCTGAATCTTCACGGTGTAAACGAACGTCTTGCCCGCCAGGCGCTTGTCGGCGACGTCGGAGGGATAGCTCACCTCGAACTCCCGCTCGTCTCCGGCATTGGCGCCGCGAAGGTTCTCGGTAAACTCCGGCACCGTGTTCTTGCCGCCGATCTCGATCAGAACTTCATCCATATGCACAGGCTGAGTGTTGTCGTCACCGTCTTTTGGCTTGCCGTCCATGGAGGATTGAGCGAAGTCGCCTTCGGCCAGCGCCCGCCCCTCGACCGACGCATAGGTGGCGTGCTGCTCGCGGACGCTGTTCACCGCGTCTTCCACCTCTTCGTCCTTTACCACGATCTCCGGGTGTTCGGCGCGCAGCTCCTTATAGCCCTCGACCACGATTTCGGGCATGATCTCGAAGCTGGCTTTGAAGCGCAGGGGCTCGCCGTCATGAATGTGAAGGTCGGTGACGCGCGGCTGCGACACCGGAGTCATCCCCTGCTTTTCCGCCTCTTTGCGGAAATAACGCGGGACCAGGGCCTCAACCACATCGCTCTTCAAATCTTCCTTAAATCTCTGCCGGATGATGGTGGCGGGTACGTGCCCGGTGCGAAAGCCTGGCAATCGTGCCACTTTCTGATATTTCTGGATAATAATTTCCATCTCGCGAGTCACTTCCTCGGCCGGAATTTCGACCGATATCTCGCGATTGACGCCATTTCTCATCGCGTCAGTTGTTTGTGTGGGACTCACGTTTAACCTTTCGGCTTGCCTTGCCAGGTCCGGCGGTAAACGGAGTCCCCGAGCCAGGGAAGAATCCCGTTCACAGGCCGTTAATCTGAGTGTAAAGACTCAGGGAGAGGACCGTCAAACGGAGAGACGGTCGTCGGTCGTGCGCCGTCGGTCGGTGGCTTCGAACCGGAGTCGTAAAGAGGTTCCTGGCTGCGTCTCTACCGAGGTCTACCCAGGGTTACGGCTTGCCAAGTTCCGCTCCGGCGTTGCAAACTTGAGCATGAGGGTTCTCTCCCGGTTTATGGCGGCGGCCACCGATGCCGCGCAGTTCCCCGTTCCGAGCCTGCCGGAGATCGCATTCCTCGGTCGTTCCAATGTCGGCAAGTCCAGCGTGATCAACTCCCTGGTGGGCACGAAGATGGCGCGCACCAGTTCGACTCCCGGTCGCACTCGCAGCATCAATTTCTTCGAGATCCGCTGGCCGGGAAAGCCCCGGCCCGAGTTGATTTTCGCCGACCTTCCGGGCTACGGATACGCGAAGATTTCGCGCGAGATTTCTCGGGAATGGCCGAAATTTATTGAGCCCTATCTCAATGACCGGCCCACGCTCGGCTTGTGCGTCGTTCTGGTGGACGCCAACCTTCCTCCCCAACCGAGTGACCGGCAACTCTTGGATTTTCTCGGCTCCTCGGACCGCGAATTTCTGCTCGTGGCCACCAAAAGTGACCGCCTTTCGAACAATCAACTGCACAATGCCCTGCAAACTCTGACCCAGGAGCATCCTGCGGCTCGTCTGCTTGCTTTCTCGGCCAAAACCGGAGCCGGACGCGACGAACTGTGGAAACATATCCGGCAAGCTGCGCAGCAAATGACGACGCCGGAAGCCTCCTCGGGTCCGGCCCACCATTAGAAAACCCTGCATCTTGCATCCCGCCCTGGCCGAATGTCTGGTCCTAAGTTCTCCCCAACAGCGACAGCAGAGTAGCACTTTGATTCCAGAGCCTGATGCGGGCACGGACTGAATTGTGCGAAAACCGCCAGATTTTAACGCCGAATGATTTCCTTAGAATTCTCGGCAACCGCCAGAGCACCGAAACCAAACGCCGAATGATTTTGCTCGGTCGTTCAGTTTGACGCGCACCATCGGTTGAAAATTGCGCCGCTTTTGGCAATTCTCGGCGCTCCTCGCCACCGGAACCAATTCTCTTACGCCCCACGTCGCTTCCCTTCGCTATGATGAACAGGCATGGCTCTTTATCTCATTACTGGCATTGGCGGCTTCATTGGATCATCGCTGGCACGGGCGCTGCTTTCTCGTGGCGAGCACGTACGAGGCGTCGACAACTTCTCCACCGGCAACCCGGAAAACATCTCAGAAATACTGGATCGTATCGACTTCCGCAAAGCTGACATTCTCGACCTAGGGGCGATGCACAAGGCTTGCGCTGGAGTGGACTTTGTCCTGCATCAGGCGGCGATTCCTTCCGTACCGAAATCTGTCCTCGACCCGCTCGGCAGCAACCAGGCCAATATCGACGGCACGGTCAACGTTCTCGTGGCGGCACGCGATGCAACAGTAAAGCGCGTCGTGTATGCGGCGTCGTCTTCTGCATACGGCGACACGCCCACACTGCCCAAACACGAAGCCATGAGGCCCGATCCTATTTCACCCTACGCCGTAGCCAAGCTGGCGAGCGAGCACTACATGATTTCTTTTTATCGCTGTTATGGGCTTGAAACCGTGGCGTTGCGTTACTTCAACATCTTCGGGCCGCGGCAGGATCCATCGTCTCCCTATTCGGGCGTGCTGGCGAAGTTCATCACTCGGATGCTGCACGGAGAACAGCCCGCAATCTTTGGCGACGGCGAACAGAGCCGCGACTTCACTTATATCGACAACGCCGTCGAGGCAAATCTACTGGCCTGCAAAGCCCCCGCGGGCCAGGCGGCGGGACAGGTCTTCAACGTGGCCACCGGCCGCAGAGTCACGCTGAACGAGACCTTCGAGTTGTTGCAAGGTCTGACATCCTATACGGGCCAGCCGAAGTACGAACCAGAGCGCGGCGGCGATATCAAACACTCGCTCGCCGACATTGCAAAGGCAAAAGCCGGTCTCGGCTACCAGGTCGAAGTCGATTTCGAAGAAGGACTGCGCCGCACGGTGCAGTGGTATCGCGGTAGGTGAGCACGAGCGCCCGATTTTGGCCAACTGCGACTACGACGCCCCACTTTTCCCGCGGCGGCTATGCCACTCAGGACATGCTTGGGTTTGCAATGTTTTTCAGCCAGCCACGCACTCCTGCTGGAGCTGCTGCTGAAATGCAGACGATGACGCGAGAACTGGTAGACGCGGTCCTGGAAGCCGGGGGCCGCTAGTACTTGGCGCACCGCCTGCATCCGACCACCGGGCAGTTTTGCCGCGCATATCCGCAAGCCGACGAGTTCTTCAATTTAAAAAAGCGTTACGTTCCGCAGGAGCTCTTTCAAAAACGAGTTCTATCAGCAATAGGGAAGCAATCGGTCGGGCAACCACTTCGGGGACCCTGGCTTGCAAGAACCGGAAGCCGCCGTTACGTTGGTTATCTACGTCCCGATTACCGACATGTCTAGAGTGTGGACATGACACTTTCCTCGATGGTGGTTTCGCGTGACTGGCAGGAAGTCAGTGTTCTGGAGTGCATCCTCGTCGGTCTGCAAATGGACGTTGCCGTGGAAAACGAACCGCAGCGGGCTCTGGCCCGGCTGGCCAAGTCGAAGATCGATGCCCTCATCGTTGACTGCGATCTGAATGGGAGCTCCCAATTTCTGCGCGAACTGCAAAGCGTGGGAGGGCAGCCGAGAACCATTCCGCTGGTCATTATGGGAAGCCGGCATTGCAATCAGACTTTGGATGAGAGCGGCGCTCTGTTTGCTTTCGAGAAACCGATTTCTGTGGAACAGGCCGTGCGAACTCTCTCCGCGGCGCGCAATATGATCCTCGACGGACGCCTGCGGTACCATCGCACCGGCCTGGAAGTGCCGGTATCGTTGAGCCGCAAGGGCCACAAAGCCACGGCCGCATACCTGGTCAATCTGAGCCAGGGTGGAATGCAGATTCGCACCCATGACCTGGTGGAGGCGAAAAAGGCGCTGCAAGTTTCGTTCGAACTGCCGGGCGCGAGGACGGGATTGAAAGCCAAGGCGGAAATCGCGTGGCAGGACAAGCGCGGCAATCTGGGCATCCGCTTTGTGAAGCTGGCTCCACAACAGCAGCGAACCCTGCAGCTCTGGCTTGCGCAACAGTATTTTGCCAATTGATCTACCAGATACCGATCTATGCCATTGTCGCCAAGATTGATCGGCGAGATTGACCGGCGAGCCCGATTTACGAAATTAAACGCAGCGCCAGAGATCCGACGCCTGCTCAGCGGAAACGGGCACCATTCCCGTCTTCATCCTCTGCCCGGCCCCACCCGGCCAGGCGGGCCAATCGGGCACCCGGGCTTGCTCCTCCCAACAGCCGAAAGAATCCCCAATATAGCGCGGCGACAAGAATTGCGGCAGCACTTGTCGTGGCTAACGGCCATGGCGGCGGTTCACCGGTGATCGAGAGAAAAACCAGCGCGAACAGTAAAACAGCTGCCACCACAACAAGTGTGTTGATGGTCCAGATAAGACCGCGACCGGAGAGCGGCTGCGAGAGCCACTCCAAATCGGCCGATGGCAACTTTTGAGGGAAAGAATCGACCTTGCCGGCAAAGACCGATTCCAAGGGATCGGGCCGCGCAGGCACCTCGATGACATGGACGGGGGCTGCCGACACGATCAATCCATCGTCTTCGTAGACCTCCGCCTCGGACAAGGCGCTGGGTGACCCAGCAAACGGTGATGCAGCAAATGGGGTCCGGGCCATCGCTGTTCGAGCCAACGCGGCTCCGGCCGATGCTGTTCGAGGCATTGCGGATCCGCCAACTGCGGCTCCGGCAACGGCTGCCCCGAAAAAGATCGAGCCCTCCCGCTCCGAATGCGGGAAGACCCCTTCGAGCAGGTTCCCGAAAATCCATTCATTGATCTGCCGGGCTGTCTTGGGCGAGAGTTCGAGGAAACGGATGCCGCACTGTCCGGAACGCGTCGCCCACGTCACCTCGCCGCGCGTTTCCACGCGCAGCCGCGGACGGCACAATTCGAAGCGCACGCGCAACTGCTGCTGCGGACGAACCGCCGCCACCACCTGCAACCCGATCCCCTGATGACTGATATTGCGAACAATACCGCCGTTCGCCTGCTCCACACAAGCGTAGATCAGAGTGCGAAGTTCGTGTCGGTATTGAGACCGCGTTTCTTGCGCGGGAGCTGTTCCTGCGTCCATCCATACACCGCCAAATCACACCGCCAAATCGCCGGTCGGCTAGAATCGTATTTTCTCGAAAATTCTTTTGATCTTATCGCCGGATGGAGATGCCGCCTTAGTAACTACAGTGGTTCGGGAGTGGTTCGGAGGAATCGGTCGAAAGGAACCCGCTTCGTAGAGACGTAGTTTACTAAGTCTCGTGCGGACACATTGCGAATCCGTCATTCGGAGGTGCCGCGGGCAGGATCGCTTACCAAGGTACATGGCCAAATGGGCATGCTTAGGTAATTGAAACTCCGCTCAAAGCCCGATAACTTACAAGTGAACTGTCCTTAAATGGCAACCACCACCACCAAGCCGGACTTGGACGTAGCCACTCCGTTCGCCGGGGTCGGTGTACCTACCTGTCTGAAGGAGCAGAGCGCCTCCGCCATTTCCGATTATGGTGAGAAAGATCCCGCGAAACCATCGCAGGGCGACGCGCTGCAGGCGTTGCTGGCCTTCTCGGCGCTGCACGAGCAGGTTCGCCGTAGAAAAGCTCTGGCCGCGCGGCACCCCGGTTTTGATGCAGGCGCTCCGGTCGCGGAGACGGAGCGGGCGGAATTTGAACAAGACGAGCAGTTCGTTCTCGATGAAGTGCTTCAACTGGTCGCCGAACGCGCAGTGGCGATCACGGGCGCGGATGGTCTGGCCATCGCCCTGGCCGAAAGCAACGAGATCGTGTTGCGGGCAGCGGCGGGCAGAGTCCGCCCCGACGTAGGCGCGCGCATCGACCGCGATTCCGCGTTCTCCGGAGCCTGCTTCCGCACCGCGCAGATTGTGAACTGCGACGACACCGAGACCGATCCGCGGGTCAATCTGCAGGCGTGCCGCGACCTGGGAGCGCGCTCCATGGTAGCCGTGCCCCTATGCGGACGGCGGCGGGTAATTGGAGTATTGGAAGCGTTTTCCGCTTGGCCTTTCGGATTTAACGACAGCGACGTTCGCAACCTGAGCCTGCTGGCCGAACTGGTGTTGGGAGCGCTGAAACCAGAGGATGAAGACCGTTTCGCCGAGTCGGCCCGGACCGCGGCGCATGCCCTGGAAGCGGCACCGTCCGCCGCAATCGAATCGGCGCACGCTATGCAGGCGGCTCCATCGGTTCCGGTCCCAGGTGTTCCCGTCGCCGAGAATACTGATAAAAACACCGATAAGAAGCCCGTCGAAGCCAAACTCGATTCCGCTGCCGTCACGGCTACTCCTGCCGAAGCCGCAAGCGAGAAGGCTCCCAAGCTCGCAACAACGGTCGCGGCGGCAACCGCGCCTGCAGCCAAAATCGCCGTCGCCGAGCCGTCCGCAGTAAAACGCCGGCCGATTGCGCTCATTCTCCAGGTGAGCATTATTCTCGCCGTGGCATTTGCCGGCGGAGTCTGGTGGAAGCTGAAGACGGCGCAGTTGGGTAGCGCCATTCTTCACACTGAAAAGATGCGCGGGGAGAAAATGACGCCCACGACGCCCGGGGCGGAAGTGCCGCAAGGATCGGCGGATGCAACTTCCGCGACGGCGGCAGCGGGCGCGACCGCGGACGAGATGGCCGATGCCGGCGAGCCCTTGAATTCGCCCGCTAATGCGCAGGAGCTGACGAAGTTTCCGCGAGTCACCGGAGTGCGCCACTGGTCGTCAGCCGACTCCAGCACCTTGGTTCTCGATCTCGAAGACCAAGTGCAATATGAAGCGCACCGCCTTGCCGGCCCGGACCGCATCTATTTTGATTTGCGCGACACCCAACTCGCTCCCGACCTGATCGGAAAGTCAATCGATGTGGGCGACACGTTTGTGAGCCGTGTTCGCATGGCGCAGCCCGTGGCCGGGATGACCCGCATTGTTCTGGAGACCAAGCCCAACTCGACTTTCTCCGTAAGCCTGGAGCCGAGCCCCTACCGGCTGGTGGTGGAAGTGCGAAAAGTCGGCGCGATTCCAAAAGCTGCGGTGAACCTGTTCCCGAACGCGGTCGAAGCGGAAAAGAGCAAGCTGGCAATTGTCGTTCCTCCGCCCACCAAAGAAGATTTGCAGTTGCGGGCGCGCGTACCCAAGATGCGCATCGTGGTCGACGCCGGCCACGGTGGCTGGGATTTGGGAACGGTGGGGCGCCGCGGCTTGCTGGAAAAAGATCTGGTCCTTGAAATCGCGCAGCGCCTGGGCAAGCTGCTCGAAAGCCGCCTGGGAATGGAAGTGATCTATACGCGACAGGATGACAACTACATTCCTCTGGACGAGCGCGCCAGTATTGCCAACCAGTCGCAGGCAGATTTGTTCGTTTCGGTGCATGCCAACTATAGCGACCTGCCCTCGGCGCGCGGCGTGGAAACGTATTACACAAATTTCTTCTCGGCGCCAGGTTCTAAAGAGGCGGGATCAAAAGATGCGGGATCGAAGGACCTCGACACGCACGCGGGTGGCACAAACAATGCCGTGGCTCCCACCCTTTCTTCCACTGACTTGCACGAGCGGGTCGAGCAGTCGCGGCGGCTGGCGGCCAGTGTGCAGCGTTCTTTGTATGGCACGCTGTCCCTGCAAAATCCTGGCCTGCGCGATCGAGGTGTGAAAGAGGCCGGATTCGTGGTGCTCACCGAAAGTGCCATGCCGGGTATTCTGGCCGAAGTCTCCTTCGTCAGCAGCCCCACCGACGAACAGAAACTCCGCAGCGACGGCTACCGCGAGCAGATCGCCGAAGCACTGTATCGAGGCATTGCGCGGTATGCGGCGAATTCGCACAGCGTGAAACTCGCAGCCAAATAGGTATCAGCGGTCGGCTCAAGATCTTGTCGCCTCCAGTAATCCTGCCAAGCCCTTGAGAACAAATATTTTAGCTCGAGGTATAAAAAGCCGTAGACCCAAGGCAGAATCCCTCCCGGGTTCTTGTTCTGATCGCATCAGTTCCCGGCTGGGACGCCGCCGTATTTTTGCAGCCATTGCAATTCTTCCCTTACTTTGATTTTGCCGTGCCAGGGATTTTTGCTTAGGCCGTGGCCTTCCCCGGGGAAGATCAGCAACGCGTTTGGCACGCCTAGCGAATACAGGGCGTGTTCCAGCAGATAATCTTCCATCACGGCGACGCGGACGTCGTCGGCGCCGGCGACCATATGGGTGGGAGTGCGGACTTTGTCGATTTGGAAGATGGCGGCTTCGTCGTGATAGCGCTGCGGAACTTCCCAGGGGCGTCCGCCGAGGAAGTAGGCGTCGTCGTAGGTAGTGTCGTCGTTGCCCCAGTTGCCGATGTGTTCGACCGCTCCCGCGCCGGTGACCGCGGCTTTGAAGCGCGCGGTTTGAGTGATGAGCCAGTTGGTCATGTATCCGCCGTAACTGTAGCCGCCGATGGTGAGGTGATCGGGATCGGCGATGCCGTCTTTCACCAGGGCGTCGACGCCTTCGAGAATGTCTTTGCCGGGGCGCGAGACGATGGTGGGAACGATCTGCAGGAGGAACTTGTCGCCGTAGCCGGTGGAGCCGCGGTAGTTGGGCTCGAAGACGAGCCATCCGTTGGTGGCGGCGAGCGCGGCCCACTGGTACCAGTCGGCTTCGAAGTGATTGCCGTCGGCGTCGGCGGGGCCGCCGTGGATGAAGGTCAGCATGGGCAGATGCTGGGCTCCAAATTTGCCCGGAGGATAAATCAGCATGGCTTCGACCGGGGTGCCGTCGTCGGCCTTCCACTGGTAGGGCTTGCCTTGGGGGAGATCGCGTTCCGTGAAGAGTCTGTTGAATGAGGTGATGGCGCGGGCCTGGTCGAGTTTCGTGGCGCTGTCGGCTAGATAGATTTCGTCGGGCTTGCCGAGCGAGGAGTAGACGAAGGCGACGCGCGCCGAGCGCGGCGCGACCGAGATTTCGGAGTATGTCCCCGGCCATTGGCTGAGACGATGCAGCGAATCGGATGGCCTGGCCGCAGAATACATTTGCACTTCGGTGCCGATACGTGCGGACGTCAACACCGAATCCGCCGTCACCGCATAGTGCTCGACCGGGCCGATGAAGTCTTTGCTCCATTGCTCGATCGCGCCCGATTCGGAGTCGACTGAATAGAGATGCGGTTGCAGGTCGCGATAGGGGCCGGATACGTCCCCGACTTCGACGCTGAAGAAGAGATGACGGCTATCCTGGGCCCAGTGAGGATGGACTTCTTCGGCTCGATTGTTCGTGACTCGGTGCGGTTGAGTCAGGGCGGCATTCGCGTTGCTGCCAGCATTCGCGGGCAGGAGCGCCCCCGTCACCCTTAGGTCCACGATGTAAATCTCAACATCTTCGTATTTTTCCTGGCGCTGGTTGATGGCGTTGCTTATGAACGCCAGCTTGTGGCCGTCGGGGGATGTAATCAGGCTATCGACGCGCAACGGAAAGTTGGCGATGGCGCTAGCGCCTGGAGTGAGGTCCGGTTCCTTTTCGGAATCTTGGTCTGTCTTTTTTGCCTGGGTCGGCGCGGCTGATTGGCGGGCGAGGACGGCCGGCAGGTCAAGGGCGAAAATCGTATCGCCGCGCTCGGCGGTTCGATACTGAACCACATCTTTCCATTCTTTCTTGTAGTCGTCTTTCTGGGTCTTGCTCCAGGGCTGGCGCGTAGCGAAATAGATCGCCTGTGAATCTGCGGACCACGAAAATGTGTGGACCTCTTCTTCGCCCTGGGTCACGGGGAAGGCCTCGCCACCGTTGGGCGAGATGAGGTAAAGCTGGGCGGGTTCGTCTTTTGCGTCGGAATCGGAATCCGAATCGTCACTCTTTTCGGCGAGCGGCTTGCGCTCGGAGAGAAATGCAATCCACCGGCCGTCGGGGGACCACTTGGGCTCCGAATCGTGCCCCGATTGCGTCAATTGAATCAGAGAGCCGCCCTTGCCCTCGTCGTGATAGATCCAGAGGTCATGACGGAAGATTTGCTGGACCCAGTCGGCGCGTTCGGTTGCGATCACGACGGCATTGCCGTCGGGAGAAATCTCGACCGACGGGAAGCTGACGGAGTTAAAAAAATCGTCGAGGGTGAGCTTGGGTTTGCTTTGGCTTATTGCGCCGAGCGTGCAACTGGTGACAAAGACCATGATGAAGGCAATTTTGTGAATTCGCATAGGGTCCTGGTGAGAAGAAGGGTTATACAACGCTGCCTTCGTTGGCGGCAAGTTGGCGACTCGGGAACATAGAAAGACGCCACAAGAGCCACAGCAGGGCGGCGAAGACCGGCACCGAGGCTTGGACATGAGTCCATCGCGAAAGCGGGCCGAACAGGGGCAAAATATATACGAGATACAAGAGCAGATTCAGCGTGGGAAGAGACGCAGGCGGCGCGTTACTCAAATTGCTGTGGACAGTCCGGTCCATAGCCCAGGCAACAAGCAGCAACAGCACCGGAAATAGAACCAGCAGGTCGTAGACGAAAAGGTGCGGGTTGACGAGTACTGCGGCGAGGGTCAAAGCGGAAAAGCGGATGGCAAGAGGAAGGGAAGATCTCCAGACGGCCGCGGCGATTGCAATTGCGAGGATCGAACTTAGGGCGTACCCCGCGAATGCAACTTCCGGCCAGGGGATCAGCAGCGTCCAGAAGGAGCGCAGGGAGTGCATCTGAATGGGCGCGAGACTTAGTTCTACGCCGCCGATTACCTGGGAAATGTGCCGGAGTGTGTCGAAGTACGTCTGCAGCAACGCAGGGCCGAAATAGATTCTTGTGAAAAGCAACTGCGCGCTCGCGGACAGAACCAGTCCGATGAGAGGTTTCCAGGCTTGAGACAGCAGCAGCACCAGCGGGATAGCAATCAGGAACTGCGGCTTGAAGAACAGAAAGCCTAGCGCAACTCCCGCCAGCCAACTGCGATCTTCCCGGAAGGCGAGGAATGCAGAGGTGAAGCACGCCAGCACCACGGCGGACATCTGGGCGCGCACAAAAAAATGAAACAGCGGAGGAAAGGCGATCGCGCAGAGGAAGACGGTTCCGCCATACGGACGCAGATTGGGACAAGAATTCCATATCAGATAGATACAGGCGCCAAAAACGAGAAGGCTTGCCACCACCCAGATTCGCGCGGCAACTGGAAACGAGAATCGGGCTAGTGGGGAGAAGAAGAGTCCTACCTGCGGTCCGTAGAGATTTGGCAGACGCACGCGCGTGGGTTGAGCAACGATTGCCTGCATCGCCGTGGCCGTGACCTGCTCGTTGTAGAGTTCAGCGGCACGTCCCTGCGCGATAAGCTGGGCGGCGATGTAAGACGGCAGAAAATCCTGGAATTTGATATTGCCGGCACGGTCCAACAAGTCGGGCGTTGCGAAGTCGATCGCACAGACTCCCCATAGGCAAAGTACGAGAACGATTGCCTGCGCACGAATGCGACTGGGCGTGAGCCACTTCGAGACGGACGCAATCCACGCGCGCCCGGGCTGAGTCTGGACCGTCTTCGGCTGCGGGGTCTTTGCCACGTCGGTCTTTGCCTGCACGGTCACGGCGCAGGCTCGGCATTTTTGATGGCGTCGTCAAGCGACTGCCCCGAGCGGGTGGCACTCTGCGCGAGGACGATGCGCCAGCCGTCATCGTATTCGCGAAGTCCAACGCTAGAAACATAATAAACGTCGGCGGAGTACAGCGCGGCACCCACTTCGTTCAAGGGAACCCATTTCCACCGAAATTCGACATCCGCCAGGTTGCCCTGCTTGCTGATACCAGTCACGCCCAACAATTCCCTTTTCGCGACAGGAATGAAGAGTAAGGCTTTGTCGGCTTCTTCAGCGGGGACTAGAGCTCGAACCGTGTCCACGCCCAAGGGAGTCAGCAGCACATCCCAGCAGGGGGGCGGCAGGCCTGGAGAACAACGAGCCTTGTTCGCTGAGATCCAGCCGTGTTGACGAAGGACGAGAGATTCAGGCAACGCATAGTCTTTATCGGCGACGATTCCGGTGTGCAGCGTGAATTGCTGCGGCGTTTGAAAGACGGGGGATGCGGAGATCAAGTCAGTGGCGAGACGGCGCGTGAGAAAGTCGCGCGGAGAGCAGGATGCGAGAAAGAGCACACCCGGTAGACAGAAGATTAATTTTTTCCGCATGACTAGGCGCTACTCGAACCCGCCGGGCCGCGTCCGGCGGACAGCCGGGGGCGGCTGTCCCCGCGTCGTCAAAACCTTACGTCGTCAAGACATCAACGACTTGTGATTGTAAATAAACGGAAGGGTTTGTGCGGCGAGAAAGGGCGCGAGGTGATCTGGCCATCGAATTGAGCGGCCCAGCGGCCGGGAATTTGGGTAGAACAGCGGGGACAGCAGCCCTCGGGAGTCAGGCGGTAGTCCTGAATGAAATATCCGTATCGGCTGATCAGGGTCTCACTGCACTGAGGGCAACGCGTATTTTCCCAAGGGCCGACCATGCCCGGTAGATTGCCAGCATAAATGTAACGCAGTCCTGCGGCTTGGCCGATTTCGGCAGCCTGCAATAGATCTTCGGGCGTGGTGTCGCGCTGATGGTCTCCCTGCATTTTGTAGTCGCCGTGGAATGCGGTCACGTGCCAGGGAATGTCGGGGGAGATGCCGGCGAGGAATTCGGTGAGGCGGCGCAGTTCGTCGGGAGCGTCGTTGAAGCCGGGAATGAGCAGTGTAACAATCTCCAGCCACAATCCCATCTGGTGAATAGACCGAATGCTGTCGAGGATGGGACCGATGCGTCCGCCGAGCTCATGATAGTGACGATCGTCGAAACTCTTGAGATCTACTTTGTAGAGATCGAGCCAGGGGCGCAGGTATTTGAGTACCTGGGGAGTGCCGTTTCCGTTGGAAACAAATCCGGTGAGCAGGCCTTTGGACCGGGCTTGCTTAAAAATCGCAACCGCCCATTCGCTGGTGATGAGCGGCTCGTTGTAGGTGCTGACCAGAACTTTCGCACTCTGATCGAGGGCATCGTGAACCAAGGCTTGTGCAGATGCCTCGACCGGGGGCGAAATTGCATTCGGATCGCGCAGAGCTTGCGAGGTGACCCAATTCTGGCAGTAGCCGCAGTGCAGATCGCAGCCCAGCATGCCGAAACTGTAGGCAAGTGCGCCGGGATGAGCGTGAAAGAATGGCTTTTTTTCGATGGGATCGCATTGCATCCCGGCGGTGTAACCCCAGGGAACGTAAAGGGTACCGCCCCGGTTGTAGCGAACTTTGCATACGCCGGGCTGGCCTTCGGGAATGGGACAGCAATGGCCGCAGGAAAAACAGCGAACGCGGTTATTGTCCAGTTTTTCGTAGAGAGCAGCGTCCGCTTCGCGGACTCTCTGGTCTAGGACATCGCGGAGGGTGGGCACAGAAACCTCTAGAGATATTCTAGCGCGAGGGGGTGTTTGGAGGGGTGTTTGGAGGGGTGTTTGGAGGGGTGTTTGGAGGGGTGCAGTGGAGGGCCGCTCTGCCTCGCCATCGAGGAACAGCCCAGGCGGCTGCCACCAACTGGAGGTGGGGCACTGCACACGCGGCATTCGGTGCTGCTGGTGTTTAGGGGCCTGCGCCCGGCTTCGTCGCCATGTGCTGTTGGAGCCAGAGGTTGGCCTGCTGTTCGATGGCTGCGGCCTGGCTTGGGGTCATGCCAGAGGCCAGAACGGATTCGAGATCCTTAGTTTCCTTATCGCCACGAGCACGCGCCAGCACAGTCCAGAAATAGGCTTGATTCACATCCTTGGACACGCCCCGCCCGCCCCAATAGAGAAATCCCAACTTAGCCTGGGCGGAGAGGCTGCCGTGATTTGCTGCCCTGCTGAACCAGCGAAAGGCCTGGTTCTCGTCGCGTTCGAGTCCGTTCTTTTCGTCCCCTTGAAAATAACGCAGACCCAAGGCATTCTCGGCGACGGGATCGCCAGCTTGCGCCATCTGCCGCATGTGCTCGAAGGATGCAGCCCCGCTGGCCGGAGCGAACAGAGACGCATGCGTGGGATCTGAACTCCCAGGGTCTAACCTTGGCGGTTGAGACGAAGCCAAAACGGTCGGGATTGGAATGCGACCGCGTTCCTGCAGCTTGCTGTGGAGTAACGGCGCGAGGGTATATCCGAGAACCATGAAGATCGCGGCGGCCGCGCTCACCAGAATAATAAGGTGCGAACTCGGCAATCTGACACCGCCGGATATCTTCTCTTCCGAAGCTTCCATTTTCTCTTCTTCTCCGGGCGCGGACGCGAAGAGCACACTTCCCGGTGACGGCGTGAACCGGCTAACAGGGGTTGCAGCGGGGGGCGGCGGCAGACTCTCGGCGCGAGCAGCCCGACTGACGGCGACCAGCACGGTCTCTGCCAGGCGTTGCAGCACCTTTCCGTCGGTCTCGGAAAATCGATGCGCTTGAGCCGAGAAAACCTCGATAATTCCAACCGATTTCTCCTCCCAACGCAGAGGAACCGCGAGCATGGAGCGAATGCCCAGCGCCCGGCAGCTCTCCCGATCCACACGAATATCGACCTCGGCGTCATCGCAGCGAAGCAGCGTTCCGCTCTTCACGCACTCGCCCGAAAAACCAGAGCCCACTTGTAGGCGTGCGCCGACGGGCGGAGCATCCGGGCCGGAACTGGCGCGACAAACCATGAAATTCGGATCTGCGTCCGCGACCGCGATGGCAGCCCCGGATGCGCGAACCATGGTTTGCGCGCGTTCCGCAACCAATCGCAGAGCTCCGGCAAGATCGGACCCAAGCGCCCCCGCCTGACGCTGCACAGCGGTAACCGCCGCCAGCGTATCGCTGTAGTTGGGACGCGCAGGAACAGTTTCATAAGACGCGGCTTCATGAGCTCCCGCACCGGATCCGGCTGGAGCAGCAATCTGAGCTTCCCCGTTGGCCACTCCGGCCATTACGTTCACAAATAGCCATTCCCGCAATCGGGACAGAGTCTCTGGAGATAGCTCCGAAAAATGAAGACCGGCGCGTCCCGAAGGGTTCGACCAAATCACCTTCCCCGTCGTGTAGATGTGTTCCGCGCAATCGACCAGATCGAGGCACAAATTCACCCGCGCTTCGACTTCCAGGGGCGAATGGCACTGAATGGCCATGCCATCTTCGCTGATGTCGACGATCTCGTGCAGATCGAGAATCGCGCTTTTGGATTCCGCGGTGAAACTTGCATACGCCGGCGTCTGGATCTTATGCCGCACACGCCGGCGACGGTTGGGTGAAACCGGTCGCAACACCGAGTTCATGACAGCCATGGGGAACGGGCCCGAGTTCTGGTGGCTCCATATTAGCGCGGGATTCAAGAAAAGTAAGCAACGAAGAACGTTGGTAGTGGGTCGGGTCCGTCCCCTAACTACCAGAAAGCTAGAAGATAAGATAAGCGTCTTCGCTTGACAGCCGCGGCCGGACGGGAAGCCTACCCGACCTGCCGGGCGATTTGGGCCTGATGCAGGCTGGAGATGCGCGAGATCGCGGCCACCATGGTGGTGGAAAGCAGCTGCATGGTAGCCACGTCGTGCTCATCGAAGGCGCCTGGCGAAGAGGATAATACCTCAAAAACCCCTAAGGTACGGCGGTAGTGGCGCAGGGGCGATACGAGAATGGAACGGACTCCGAGGCGGCGGCAACTGGCCAGGTCCACCCGGGGATTACGCTCGGCGTCGTGACAAAGCATAGTCTCGCCCGAGCGCACCGCTTCCGCGGAGATGCCCGCATCGGTTTGCAAACGAACCCCGAGGTCCGGAGCAGTTCGGCCGGCGCGGGCCCGGCATACAATTTCGTCCCCGGCCCGCAAGGCGATGGCGGCTCCAGTCGCGCCGGTCAAATGCTGGGCACGTTCGGTGATCGCGCTGATCGCCGGCTCCAGATCCAGTTCCGCCGGATGAATCTCGGCTTCTTCCGTGAGGTGCATGGCCCGGAAACCGGACACGGGATGGGCCGCATTGGCTAGGCGAAGCTGGCTCCGTTGAATCAGAGATGGCATCCGGGAATGATCCGCCACATTCCCGAGCTCTGGGTTGGGCACGGTTCGCAGCAGATCGCGCACCAGGTTGTTCAGCTCCATGTCGATGATCAGATGCGCGGTCTGCTGGCCGCCCATCGACCCGCCCAGCACGCGCGAAAGGCCGAGCAGGGCCTGGCTTCCGCATGCCAGGCAATAGGGCTTGCTGTTGTTGCTGATCAGCTCGCACTGCACGCAGAATATGGCAGATTGCAGAGGGACGAAATTGACTTCCTTAAATGTAGTACCGCACGCGGTCTTGCCTGACATGATCGCTCGATCCTCGCTCTTAACATGATGCCTTTGCCCATGGTGCTAATGAAGGTACCGAGACCGGGGCGGGGGAGAAAGTAGCGGCACTGGTTCCGGGTGTGGAAAAGACGGGAAGGGTGCAGAATGGGATGCACCCCAGGACTGAGACACAGAGTTAAGGGGGTTGTTGCCGTTCACTGAAAACTCATTGTAATTGCGTGGTGCTTCTATTGCATTCTCGT
>Ga0209420_1000669_pt1 | contig 17223 bp, 18 predicted proteins | sample BlaSpr_A8_OM1_O1_FD_187972 | JGI IMG/M metagenome (GOLD analysis project Ga0209420, IMG submission 187972) | Forest soil microbial communities from Thunder Bay, Ontario, Canada - Black Spruce, Ontario site 2_A8_OM1_O1 (SPAdes) (version 2) | ecosystem: Environmental > Terrestrial > Soil > Boreal... | reverse complement strand
CATGGGCGACGGCAACGCACCTCCGTACCTTCAGCTTGCGAATATCTGGATGATTCTCAACGTTGGGGGCGGGCCGACTCCGGATAAGCCGACGGTGACGCTCAGCGTCCCGGACCCGAATCACATCAACAGCTTTATGAATTTCCGCGTTGCGGATATTCAAGCGTGCTACGAATTGTAGGTCTGCTTCGTTTTGAATCAGGCCGCGTCCTCGTTTTTTTATGGGGGCGTTTTTGAGTGCTCGAGCCGGATGAATGGGAAACCTTCAAGTCCGGTTAAGAGGGCTGGGCGCCAGCAATGGCGCCCGGCCACTCGACAAAGTAGTACTTTATTTGTGCAGTTTCCATTCATCTTGCAAATAGCCGCGTCGAGTCTCACTGGCGATGGCGACTTGTTGACACGCATGTGGGGTTCGAGTAGGTTGATTTTCACGCAGATTATCGAATGTGAAGCGTTTGTCGCCAATTTGGTTACTGCTCCTATTCGTACAGTTTTCTCCTGTCCAGCCAAAATTCACTGAACCTTCAGAGGCCTATGACTACGCGCGTCGGCCGCTGACCGAATGGGAGGCAGCAATATACGAGCACAAGCAGCCAGTCACCTTGCTCGCTCCCGAGAACGTGGTGTGGGAGCGTTTAAGAGCGCTGTGTCCTTCGTTCACACTGGAGAGCGTACACGGCTCGGAACTATTTTGGCTGGCAAAACTTTGCGAGCAGGATGCCCCAAAAGCACTGCTGGCGGTGGAGCGGTACTTAGAAGGAAGCGAATTGATGCACCAGCCCGATGCACGCCTGCTCATGGCCGTGCTCGAGATGCGCACGACTGGGAACTGGGAAGCGTCATGGGAAACTTTCCGAACTATCTTGCGAGAGGACCCGATTCAGCCGGTGGAGGGACAGATCGATTCAGTCATCGATGAAGAGGCAGCCGCCAATCCGAAAAAGGCTCTCGAATGGTCGAAGGAACGCTACGCCTTGCTGGTCGATCGCAGCCAGAATGAGAAGCTCGGCATAACGCCGGTAGCTTCTAGTTACGCGTTAGGCGCCGGGTCCGATCTCGTACATCGGTACTATATGGCCGCCGAGAACGAGTCGGCTGTGAAGGTGCTGGACGAACTAAATAACTTTGCGAAGTCACACCCGGACGAAACATTGGACTGGGGCGCTCGGGATCTGCATTGGGCGAACCTGGAGATGCATCCGCCGCCTGCGATCACTATCTTGAAGATGCTGCGTGGGAACTTCTCTTCCGATCTGATCCGACCAGGCCGCGTAGAAGTGATTTCCTTCTTTTTTTTGGGATGCTATCCATGTATGCGGGAACTTCCTCACTTGGAAGCTCTTCAAAAGCGATATGGAGAGAAAAAACTCCTGGTTACAGATGTCACCTCTTACAAAGTAAATTTGTATACCACCGGTTCCGACCATTCCATTATCGAAGCTGCTCTTGAGAAGGCGCTCCTTGAAAATGCGCCCAGCATCGGCGTGGTAATCACTTCAGACGAAACACTCGCCAGTTACGGCGTAAACGCATTCCCAGTAGTAGCAGTCGTGGATAAGATGGGCAGAGTGCGTTACATCGGACCCGACGCGCGTTTCGAAAATGACGATCCGGTGGGCCAGTTGGTCCGAAAATTAATCGGAGAATAAGTCCAATCGCAACCGAGTAACTTGAGTTCTCCCTCTTCGGCGAATGGTGCGTTTTTTTCCGATAAATTCAATTTGCGTGATAAGTTGATCAGGCGCTTTTTCCTCTGCGGTATGTTCCTTCGCGGATGGTTTGCGGACTGCTCAATGCAAAGCGCGCAATCTCATCTTTTCGACTGAACACAACTCCTGGATAACTCTGCGCGTACTCAATAAAATCTTCGAGGACCTTAGTGCGCGACGGACGTCCGGCGATTCGGTCATGGGCGCTCACCGACATCATACGACGCCGCGTCGCCGATTCGGCATAGAGCATATCGAACTCCGCTTTGAGATCATCGGCATACTCCCGCGTGCTGAAGTAGCGCGTTTCATAGTCCACGATATCGTTCATGTGCAGCGTGTACGGCACGACGGCAAACGGCTTTCTCGGGTGTCATGGAATATTGCGCCGTCCAAGTTTGTCCGTGCCCGGAGGCTTCGTGCCCGCGTTCCACAATTTCCTTGGCCAGGCCAGGATGCAGATCTACTGCCGCGCCGACCATGTGAGAGGTGACTTTCACTCTCTTACGATCGAACATGTCCAAAAGTCGTGGAAGGCCTTCTTTGAATCCGTATTCGTACCATTTGGTGGTCCCCAGATCGGGATACTTCGGGTCGATCGGCGGCATGGGGCTTTCTGCTCCGCTGGTCGGTTGAGCACCAGCCTCCATCTGCATGGAGATCGAAATAACCATCCGAGCTCCGTCGCGCCAGAAGGGACCTTTAGAAATACCTTGCAAGTCCGGGGTCGACGAATTTAGCATGGCGAAACCTCTCGATTGCAGCGTTTGAGATAGCCCACCGACAGCGAATGTGGAAATGGCACTGGTTTTGATAAAAACTCCACGTGTCATTGCGGTGTTCATTTGGAAAACCGTACAATGCCCAGCCGCCATGGGAAGCGGAATCACTGTAAATCAGGCACGGTTTCAATGCAACGGCCGCCAAGTCGGACAAGTACCGCGGCTAAGCGATTTCACATCTCCGGTAAGCGTTTATCAGGCATTGTTATGCAATCACCAGTGTTCCCACAGTCTCAGTCGTCTGTGTATCTTTGGGCGTGCGATCGTTCTGAATGATTGCGGGCAATGATTTTGGGCTTGGTCTACACTGAAGTTGTTGGGTAAACAGATGACGATAGACAAAGTACCTCTTGCTAACGAACCGGCACCTATCAAAACGCGAAGTAAATCCCGAAGCGTGTACTCCTGGGCTCCGAGCGCCTTGCTGGGCGCATTTCTTACGGTTATTTTACTGGGAGCGGTGATATGGCTGTCTAGCGGGCTCGGGCTGTTGCACCTGATGGGCATTTTGCGCGGGGGACGGACGCAGTTCAATGTGGATCAGCCGACCGTGGTTCATCAAATTCAGCAACTTCAGCGGCTGGAAACCGTGAACTATACGATGGACAAGATTATTTCGGGCGAACACGCGAATACTTATCTGCCGAAATTCCTGGCGGGTGATCGCTTACTCCTGGTGGTGCATGGAGAAGTGGTCGGGGGCATCAATCTCGCGAATTTGCAGTCAAGCGACGTGCTAATACAAGGGCAGAAAGTGTCGATTCACCTACCTGCTGCGGAAGTCTTGAGCACGCGAATCGATAATGCGAGAACGAGAGTATATTCACGTGACACCGGCCTTTTCTCTTCCCCGGACCCCAACCTTGAAAGCGAAGTCCGCGAAGAAGCTGAGCGCCAACTCCAGCAAGCCGCGGTGCAAGACGGCATCCTCAAGATCGCTGCGGACAACGCGCGAGGCACAGTCTCGGGCATGTTAAAGGGCTTAGGGTTTCGCGAAGTGGATATCCACTAGGCTTTGCGCATGAGCTTTACTGGAACCCGGAGCCGAAACGCATAAGGTAGGAGCCCGCTGCTAATAAATCGGTAATCGGACATCCCTCAGCTTGACTACCTAGCCTTTCAAACGTGATTGAGCGCACAGCGGGATTAGCTCATTCTACTTGACTGGTAAGTTAATCCGTCCACCAGAGAGCGCAGTCTCACTCTCCCAGAGCATGCACAGAAGGTATTTCCTCTTGGCAGTTCGATCGGACGCCGATCGGGAAAACGCTGAGCCCCCAGGACGCGCGCTTCGAAGTTGCGAGTGTCAACATCTTTGCAATCGCGAGGTTATTGACAATAATGCTGCAACGCGCGAGCCGGTCACAGACCAGAAGAAACACATTTTCAAGGGCCTAGGCGCGCGGCTCCCTTTGGATTGCGAAGTGCTCTATCGAGAAGGCTAGGTCTTAGCCAAAGGAGAATGCGACGCCGAATCCCCAAGTTGGGAGAAGGCCCAGGGACGGTTCCGATTGTTTTTGCCAGCAATCATCACGCATAGCATTGCAACAGCGGTCTGCAACGATCAAGGCCGCGCCAAGCTATCGTTGCCGTGGTCGATTAGGCGTGGCTCAGAGCATGAGCGTTCAGGTGCAGGATGAAATGATTAAGGGAAAAACTCCTGAATAAGGCCGATGATCAAAAAGATTCTCTTCCCTGTGGACTTCTCGCCCGCGTGCGCGGCGATGGCCGGCTATGTGGGGAGGGCTGCGACGATATTCGGAGCTAGGGTGGCACTACTCCATGTGGCGCATCTCGCGAGCCACGATGCATTCGAAATCGTCGTGCGGCCTGTTCCCGAAATAGAGGAAGAGCACCGCAGCCTCGCGCAGGAGAGGCTGAATGCCTTCCTCCAGGCTGAGTTCCCGGCTACTGAATCGGAGCGATTTCTTGCCTTCGGCGACGCAGCAGACGAGATCACACATATGGCCAATGCTGGTGCTTTTGATCTCATCATCATGCTCACGCATGCAGGCCGCTTCCGCCGCATGTTGCTCGGTTCCACTACAGCTAAAGTGCTCATTGATGCCGACTGCCCCCTACTGACGAGCGAACACGCTGAAGCGATGGTTCCCAAACCGCTCGAAAATCGAACGTGGCTCTGTGCAATTAGCCTGAATGACGATTCAGAGCGAGTGCTTCGCGCGGCTGCCGAGGCAGCGGAGGCCACCGGCGCGCGGCTTTCGGTGATTCACGCGATTCAGGTAAGCCGTCTCGGCCTCCCGAGGGAATTGGTCCGGGATGATGAGCTGGACCTTCTCGAGGCGCGAGACGCGCGGCGGCGTGCCGAAGAGCTTCAGCGGACGGTTGGAAGCAATGCTCCCTTCCAGATCACCGTCGGTCCGTCCGTCAAAGAGGCGCTGCTCGAAGCAGTAAGGCGTTCGGGCACCGACATGTTCATCATTGAAAGAAGAGGCCAGCACGATCTCGCGTATCAGGTTGTTCGCGATTCTCCTGTAACGGTTTTGAGTATATAGCGAAAACCGCGCCGTCGCCGAAGCCTGGAAAGTAGGGAGGAAACTGAATGGATATGGATATCGATGTCGAAAAGCCAAAATGGCTGACCCAAACGGAGGGAATTCTGGAGACCCTCAACGAAGGTGTAATAATCATCAACGATTGCCACCGAATTCTCTTTGTCAACTCCGGTTTTGTGGAGATGACCGGCATGACACGGGAAGATGTGACCGACAAGGTGGTGTCGGAGCTCTATTCGGCCAATGAATGGGAATTTGTTCCAAACACAACCATACTGGTGAACTTGCAGCATGAATAAAATCAGACTGGCACGACGATTTGCTCTTGCCGGATTTCTGATTTCTGTCGCTTTTTACCTGTTCTGGAGAGTAGAGGACAAATTTAATTTCTTCCACCTTCCTACGGCGGACACCGAGCCTCCCGGTAACTACACTCAGCCCACATCACGCGCACTGCTCGTAAAACTTAATTTTCCCCTTTGCCCTCCGCTTCTAGTCACGTCATTTGCTGGCATGGATTTGAGTGCGGCTGCGAATAAACGCTTATGGGTGATTTCTCTCGTCTTAAATACGATTCTGTATTTCCTCGTAGGTCTAATAGTCGGCTCTCTGAGGCACAAGCCGACTCACGCGAGGAAAACTCCCGAGTCGTAGGTCCTGGTAATTCGGACATCTTACGTATCAGGTCTCTACTTTTCCGGTAAGTGCAAAGTCTCTGTTCCGCCTCGATTGTAATTGTAGATTTCAGTATTTCATTCCTAAGAACCGACAAAAGGCGTATAGCGTCTTTTATTGCCTGGCGCTCGACCTGTTCGTCTGAACTGATGCGTAATTCTTCCAGGGCAAAAAGACGACTTCTGCTGCCGCCGCTATCTGCCCAGCGAGGTGCACTGGACTTTTCTCTGATATCGCTTGCCGGTAGTGGTCCGGCCACTCTGATTGTAGGTCGCTCATATCGCTCCCTCGGTTTGCTATTGTGGAATCTCGCTCCAACGCACTGTGTGCCGTTTTGCACACCCGATAAAATCCCTCGCTCGTGTGCAATTCTGAACAGATTTTCCTTCGCTTAGGCGCGTATGTTCACCTCGGCACTGATCACGGGACGTTTTTCCTATGAACGATTGGGCGAAAGTTCTCCAACACACCAAACGCCGTGTCAATCCATACAACTTCGCAACCTGGTTCCGCCCAACTCGGCTGAAAGGAACCGGCGATAGGCGTTTGTTAATTCGAGTTCCCACGCCCCTGTATAAGAAAAGACTCACGGAAACCTACGGCGAACTCCTCCAGGCGGTTCTGCAAGAAGTGGGGCTGTCCGGTACTCAGTTGGAGTTTCTGTGCGCGGAGCCGGAATCTCCGGCACCACCCCCTATTCTAGATCTGACCAACGCACACCAAGCGTTTAAGAACTTCGTTCATCAGCAAAACAAGCGCGTGACTATTGAGATGATCCAGAGACGCGTGGGATGGTACTTCGGCGTGTTTCCTCCCGACCTGAAGTTGAAGGGCGGATCCAACGCTATCGTCTTGGCCCGCCAAGTTGCAATGTATCTAGTTAAACAGCTCACCTCCTCATCTCTTCCCAAAATCGGTCGAGAGTTCGGCGGCAAACATCACACTACGGTTTTGAGCGCGATCAAAAAGATCGAAGCCCGACGCCGCACGGACATAGATCTGGATCAGATAATTGGTAAGTTGGCTGATTCACTGACATAGCATTTTTTCCAAACCCTGGTCAAAATAAGGTGGTTTCGGCACGAAACACCATGACCTACGCAGCCTGGAGCGTCGGTGCTTCAGACAATCGAAATGTGTCGTAAGGATTATCACTGTTCAAAATTGAACAGATGCTTTCCCCTCCTCGATTCAAGCTAACAAATTCAGGGGCGCCATGGCCGCCAAAACTCCAAAGGTTCTGTTGATCGCTGCGAGTCCCATGGGCGTGTCGTTTTTGGTGACACGCTTGAAAAAGTGGGAGTGCGAGATCCATTTTGCGTCATCTTGCAAGGAAGCCAATACGTTTGTCGGCAGCAAGAGATACGACTTGGTGCTCAGCGAATTTAGGTTGTCGGACGGTAGTTCCTACCCGTTGGCAGATTTGTTTCTCGGATCGAACACGACTTTGATTTATTCCTATCCAGTGGAAACTGGTTGCTATTGGCTGCCAGCTGTTAAGGATGGACAATCATGCTGGGGCTCTCAGGCCATGCGACCCAGTGAATTCGTCGCTTACCTTGACGACATTCTCAAAGAGATAAGATCGCGTCCGGCTGCGACTGCGGAAGAATCCCGAGCTGCTAACTCTTGACAAGTCCGACAACCGGACCTTGGTAGCGGAATCCATTTTACTTGATAGTGCCGTTGATGATTACCTTCGTGACCCTTCCCGCCTGACGATCATGAGCGATAATCTAAGTCGGCAATCGCGCCTGCTGCGCTGCCTCTGGGATTTTGATGCGGTTCCATCTTAGTATGGGACGTCCATGACTAAACTGCGGGTTCATAGTTTCTCCATTTCCGTCGACGGCTTCGGCGCGGGCCCCCATCAAGACCTCGCCAACCCGCTCGGTGTCGGAGGCAGGGCGCTACACCGATGGTTGGTCGCCACCCGGACGTTTGAGCGGATGCACGGAAGTGACGGCGGAGCGACAGGCGTCGATGACGACTTTGCGGCACGCTGGTCCGCCAATGTCGGAGCTTGGATTCTGGGTCGGAACATGTTTGGGCCGATCCGTGGACCTTGGCCCGACCACACTTGGAAAGGGTGGTGGGGCGAAAACCCGCCTTTCCACGCTCCCGTCTTCGTGCTTAGCAACCATCCCCGGCCATCGATCCCCATGGACGGTGGCACGGTCTTCCATTTCGTTGCCGATGGTATTAAAGCCGCGCTGAGGCGTGCAACCGAGGCCGCAAAAGGGCAGGACGTCCAAATCGGCGGAGGGGTTGAAACTATTCGGCAGTATCTTCGCGCGGCGCTTATCGATGAGATGTGCTTGGCAATATCGCCCGTCCTGCTGGGCTCGGGGGAGCACCTTTTTACCGGCATCGACACGCTAAAACTCGGCTATCGGTGTACCGAACACGTCGCGACCGCAAACGCCACGCACATCGTTCTAACCAGGCCGCGACGACCCTCTCTGTAATCAGCAGTAGCGTAGTAGCATTGTCCCTATGGGAGGATAGCCGAAATGGACGACCCCAAACTTACAGAACTTCGCAAACTGGTCGGCCAGCATGAAAAGATCGTCTACGAAGCAGTCCAAGCGGATATAGTTGCCAAACTCCCGCAAGAGAGCCAGCTCTACGCGAAGGCGATACAAGAACACATGCACCTAAAGCACGTTCACAATGCCCTTGAGTTCGCAGACCTGCGCGAAGGAACGCCATACGAGATCAGAGTGGGAGGCGAAGTCGTAAATCCGCTTGCCCACATCGCTGTGCATGCGGCCGTCAAAGGACAGCTCGAACAAGATCCTTTGGCGAGGGCCGCCTTTGAAAAGATGGTGGCCACTGGAACCTCGGCCCATCACGCCGAACACGTTCTTGGTATATTGCTCTTAGAAACGGAGTGGGAAACCGCCCGCGCAGTCGAGGCTGGCAAAGAGACCCAGAAGGTGCAGAAGACCTACATTGGAAAACTTCAGAAGCTCGTCCGGGATTCGGTCTTTCGCGAGAAACTCACTGGACAATTCAGGGCCGATCATTCTGCATTTGAATAGAGAACTCAAGTGCTTGACATCTGCTTTTCCGATTAATGCGTTGACTCTCGCTTGATGCTGCTAGTAATCCATTGGCGACCCAACTGTATTAACATGGGCTCGGACTTGCTGTTCTCAGTGGTTCTTTGGGCCAAGACGACAGGTGAGGAGAAAGATTATGAAACGCAAAATAACGGGAGCGGTGGGATTGGCTGCGGCGTTTGTTGCGGGCATGGTGGTGGCGACCGCGTTAGGCGGGGGAATGACTGCTGGGGAGGCGAAGACCCCAGGGGCAGCGGTGCAGGAGCAGCAATTTACCGTGCAGAGGGTCATCAGCCCAACGGTGACGGATGAGGACATTGCTTTGCTGCGCCAAGATATACGGGCTATGAAAATGCAGGTGATCGGGCAGAATATGTCGCTTTCGGATACGGAAGCGGAGAAGTTCTGGCCGATCTACAACCATTACACGAAGGACTTGGTAGAAGTAAACAACCAGAAGTATGCACTGTTGAAGCAGTACGCAGAGATGTGGGCAACGATGACAGATGAAGATGCATTGATTTATGTGCGGCACTGGCTGGAGGCGGATGGGCAGGCGCAGGCGCTGCGCTTGAAGTATGTGCCGGTTGTGAGCCAGGTGTTGCCGGGAAGGAAGGCGGCGACGTTTTTTCAGTTGGACCGGCGGCTGAACATGATCATCGATCTGCAATTGTTTTCGCAGATTCCGTTGGCGCATGTGAAGCAGCAATGATCAGATACTTGGAAGCGAAGAGCGGAACTTACCGTCGATTCTGGGTGATGTGTCACGCGAAGTAATCTAAGTCCACAGTTAGTCGCATAACCGGACAATGTTCCGCGCTAGTACTCCGGTTTGCGGTAATCAGGCGCTTGCCACACTGGGTTGTAATCGAAGAAGATCGAGTTCCCGCGCGCAGAATGCGAGAGTCTATGCTCCTGGCATGATGCCTGGCATTTAACGAAAAAAGCGGGAAGAGCGCCGACTCGTGGTGAGCGCTTTTTCTAGCTTGGCTAGGCGGGTCGAGTCTACGGTACCAATTCCTGCGTCAGTATGGCTCCGCCCATGGACGCCAGCACAGCGGATTCCTTCACCGCCTTGTGAGAGTCCTTGGCTATCCATAGCGTTTCCTTGTCGTCACCGCCGTCCGCCGAAGTGATGTCCACTTTATACGCGTCGAACGTGCCGGCAGGCACCGTCACCGATTCGACGCCGGACACGTTCAACTGCATCAGCTTCACCTTTTGTTTCAGCACATCAAAATTGCGGTAGGTCGCGCTGAAGCCCTCGGCCAAAGGCAGGCACGAAATGGATTGTTTCGCCCCTGCAGCATCAGCGAACAGGGGTCCGCCCAGATCGGCGGAGATAGGCTGATCCTTTCCGTTTACGTTCATGTTGCCGTCGGCTTTGCCGCCACTGAAAATGAGGTCGACCGATACCGGGCCCTGTTTCAAGATGAGCTTGCGCGCGATGAGGGTCCCTTTTTCCAGGGTCGATACTTCGGTCACCACTCCTTGTGGTGTGTCGATCACGTCTGTGGCGACCCATGAACCGCCGTCCTCCACGATGGTGGTCGAGACACTCAGCGCGACCTGCTGGCCGCCCATCTCGATCTTGGCCTGATACTTGTACGTGCCTGCCTCCAGATCTCTGGCCGTCTTGGGAGTGCTCACCGAACTCGCATCAACTTTCTTGGCCAGTACAACTGTTTTGGGATCGACGGTGACTTCTTTCAGCCGCGTCATCACTTCCGGCGTTCCGTCTGTCTGGGCGCGCCCGCCCAGATACTTGGCGAAAAATATCTCCGTGGCCATCACCGCGGCCATGTTGTTCAGCGGGCGCGCAAAGCCGTGGCCCTCGTCTGGAATCAGCAGGTATTCCACGGGGAAGCCGCGGTCGCGCAGCGCGATCACAATCTGCTCGGACTCCGCGTGGTTTACCCGGGGATCGTTGGCGCCTTGCGCGATCATCAACGGCGTGTTGATTTTATTTGCGGACGTCAGCGGCGAGCGCTCTACCAGCAGCGCCTTCCCTTCCGCCGTCGTGGGATTTCCCATGCGCTGATAGAACATCTGGCGGATAGACTCCCAGTACGGCGGTATGGAATCCAGCAAAGTAATCAGGTTGGAAGGGCCAAACAGATCCACAGCCGCGGCATAAAGACCCGGAGTAAAGGCTACTCCGGCCAGCGTTGCGTAGCCGCCGTAAGAACCGCCGAAAATGCCTACGCGCTTCGGATCGGCGATGCCTTCATCAACCAGATACCTCACGCCCCACGTGACGTCGTCCTGCATCTTGCGGCCCCACTGCAGGTTTCCGGCGTCGAGAAATTTCTTGCCGTAACCGGCGGACCCGCGGAAGTTCATGCTCAACACGGCATAACCACGATTGGCAAAAAACTGCGCGTATCCGTTGTAGCCCCAAGTGTCGCGTCCCCACGGTCCGCCATGCGGGAAAATAATTGTGGGGAGGTTTTTGGCTGGCACGCCTTTGGGCAAAGTAAGATAAGCCGGAATCTCCAATCCGTCCGAAGACTTGTAGTGCACCGGCTTCATCTCCGCCAGTTCTTCGCGGGGAAGTTTTTCGCGTACCTTGTATTGCAGCACCAGCTTGTGGTTTTTGCGGTCGAAGAGGTATGTCTCGCCAGGCTCTGTGTCGCTGCTGGCAGTGATCAGCCAGGTCTTCTCGTCCAGCGTGGCCGAACCCAGGCTCACTTCTTTGTCCGGGAACTTGTCATCCAGCCATTTGAAATCGGCGCCGAAACCTTTGTCCTTGAAGTAATAGCGCGGTTTGTCTTCTTCATACACGGTGAACGCCAGCTCGTCGGTAGCTTCGGAGAAAAACGCCTCGCCGAAATCCACTTTCTTCTGCGGATCGGATTCCACCATCTCCGTTTTGCCGGTTTCCGGATCGAATAGCTCCAAAGCGGACAAGTCCACATCCGCGCCCTTGTTGGTCTCCATGTACGCCCGCTTGCCGTCTTTCTGGAAACGGATTACGCCGCAACTCTCAAAGACGCTACAAAAATAAATCTTAGTAAATTTGTCGGAATCGACCCGAAGAATTTCCGTGTCACCGTTCTCCGCCGAACGCGTGGCCAAGCGCAAGTTGCCCTGCAGATCGAAACTCCAGCCTTCGATGCGCTCGGTGTTCTTGCGCATCAGCGTCTTCTCGCCGGTGGAAATCTTCAGCTTGTAGAGGTCGTGCCAGGCTTTCTCGCGGTCGTTCAGTCCGATGTAAACCACGTCAGGATCATTCTTGGGGACGGCGTAAATCTGCACGCGCACGCCTTTCAGTCCGGTCAAGTCGCGGGAGGGCGGCGCATCCGCGCCGGCCGCCGGCTTGGCGTTGGGATCAACGGCATAGACGTTGTAGTTTTCGTCGCCGGCGTTGTCCTTCACATACAGGATGTATTTGCCGTCACGCGTCCAGAAATATCCTGCGATCGGCCGCTTGGTCTCGGTGGTAAGCAGTCGCGCCGCATCAAACGGTTCATTCACGCCCTTCACGTAAATATTACGCGTGTCTTTCCACGGCTTCTGGAACGCCAGAAACTTCCCGTCAGGGGAAAGTTGCGCGCCAGCAATTTCGGGATTGCCGAAAATTATCTCGCGGTCAATGATCGGCGGCAGACCGCCGCTGGAAGCGTTCCGATCTTTGGTGGTCTGCGCTGCGAGCGATGAGGCGGCGAGCGCCAGACACAACAGGGCCTTAAGTATCGTTTTCATTAGATTATTTCCTCTCTGCATGGGAACGACTTGGATTGGATCGCCGCTAGTTCGTTGGAGATTATCGGCGCAAGAGGCCATCGGTGTCCACCCGAATTCCAATTTGGACCTTTGTGTGACGTCCGGAACGTTTTGGCGTCCCATACGCAAGAGAAATTTCAGAGAATCGATTCCCCTGGGTTGCTGATATCTTGGGCTGAGTCCTGGCCGAGTAGGCCCGGTGTACGAGCCGCTACACTCCTCGTCACTCATCCAAGGTGGGAGCCGTATGCGGTAAAGCCGCTCGTACGGTTCCGTGCGGGGGGCGATCAGCGATGGTCGTCCCTACCGCGACACTTGTCCCGCGAGCTGTCCCACTTCGTGACTTGCCTCCCGCCCCAACCTAAGATGTGCGCCAAATGGTCTACTCCGCGTCACTCACCCATGCCGCCTCCACCGAGTTTTTCTATGATTCGATAGTGCGAGATCGCATGGAAGGCATTGACTGGCAGGAATCACTAAAACTGCCCTTTATGGCTGCTTGGGTCCCGCATCTGGCAGACTGTTCCAACAGGACCTACGCCATGGGCAATCGATTACGCGAATGGGTTAGTGTTGCAGCAGCGGCCGCAATCGGCCCCGTTTTCGTCATAGTTGGCTACTCAACTGGTGTAGTATTCGGTGCCGGTGCGGTCGCCCTTGTCCTACTTTGCGTATTCATTGTTCCCGTCCTGACACTTGCTGCCGACCGTTCGAAATTCCTCGCGTGGCAGCTGGCAATAGTTTCTATAGTTTTGGCAGTGGTCGGAGACAACCTTCGACTGAACACCATTCATCGTAGTCAAGTACCTTCCGTCGCATTCGGATTCTGGGCCGGCGGAACATTGCTCTCCTCGCCGCTGCCGATTTATTTCCTACTGAAACCGTTGAGGTCGCGGCAACGCTACATCGTCGCCATTCTGATACTGGCTATCGCCCTTGCGCTTTCGCTCGGCCTCAAGAGAAATACTGGCTAACCCGATTCGTCGCGGAGGGTCTTCGTAGTGCCCGATTAGTCGGATAACGGGACGAATGGATTTTGACCAATTTACTTGATGTCCGGCAAGCGTTTGTCGGGCTTTGACGGTTGCAAGCGGTGTCTGAGAACATAAGGCACATTCGCCGAATAAGGACCGCTGAACGGTGCCGGTCTACAATAATCTCAATGAAACGACCGTGGTGGTGGTTCTGGACGTTTTCGTTGTTGCTTGGCGTCTGCTCGGATAGCTCCGCGCAATCTCTCGACAGTCTGCCGACCACCAGTGATCTGATCGCGGTTAACCCTGCCACAAACAAGATTTATACCGGAAACGAAACACTACATTACGTGACAGTGATAGATGGCGCGACGAATGAGAGCACCAAAATTGATGTAGGAGGACTACCTGAACAGATCGTTGTGAACCCGGTGACGAATAAAATCTATGTGGGGCTCCTCGCATTGATCAGCGCGAGAAGCGTGACAGTGATTGATGGGGCGACGAATCAAACCACTAAAGTTATCGTAGGGGCGAGCCCCTATGCACTCGCTGTGAACACGGTTACGAACCAGGTTTATGTGGCAAATTACTACGGAGGGAAAATAACGGTAATCGACGGAGCAACCAACCGTACGCGCGCAATCCTGACCGGGCTGAATCCAACGTACCTGGCAGTTAATCCGGTGACGAATAAGATCTACGCTGCAAACTGGGAGCGGGCAGAAATAACGGTAATCGACGGATCGACGGATGCCACAATAAAAGTGCCGATTAAAGGTGAAAGTAAAGATCACTCCATTGCTGTAAATACACTAACGAACAAGATTTATGTGAGTTCCAACACGCAAAGCAGGACGGTAACCGAAATCGACGGGGCGACTAACCAAACAACAGCCATCCTAACGGCGGGATATGTTTCCGCTCTGGCTGTGAATCCTGTGTCGAACAAGATTTACGTCGCGAACCCTTACAACGGAAAACTTTCGGTGATCGACGGGGCGACCGATAAGGTGACTACGATTGCAGTCGGCCTGTTTCCTACTTCCATTGCAGTGAATTCAGTTACGAATAAAATCTATGTTACCAACAGCGCTCAGTGCCAGGGCGTCACAGTCATAGACGGCACGACGGAACATATGACCAGAATCAAGGCCGGAACTTTCGTGCTGAGAGTTGCGGTGAATCCGATAACGAACAAGGTCTACGCTTATGACCCTGAGACCGTAACCATCATTGATCCTGCAACGAATAAAACGAACGATGTGACACTCTCGATTCCCTCCAATATGGAACGTTACGCCGCCCACTGCAATTCGAATCAACCTTGAAGCTGCTACAGCGCACGGCATGCTTCGTCCTCGACTTGAACTTTCAACTGCCTGATTAGTCGGAAACTTGAAATTCTACATGGACGATTAGTGCGTTAACCAGGAGTTGACACCCCTCGCAGAACAACATCAGAACACTCATTTCCGGAACTATAATCGCTTCAGCTAATCGGCAGCTTTCTCCCTGCAAAGGCGCGGCCAATAGTGAGATTTCGCCAGTTTCCGTTCTTGCCGGCACTTCTTTTGCCATTCTTGGTCACACTAAGTGCACAGGAACCCGCAAGAGTCCTACCTAGGGTGACGGATCATGCACCGATCATTTATCCCGCGATAGCACTCACAGCGCGCGTTGAAGGCCCAGTTCGTTTGAAGATTACGACTGACGGCCACGCTGTAAGCAGCATAGCGTTGATAGACGGGCCCCCGCTTCTGGTCAAGGCTGCCACCGAGAATGTGCAAACATGGACATTCGCGGACCACGTTCCCGGAACTTTCGAGGTGACTTTCGACTTTAGGCTCCTCGCCGACAAAACAGCATTTCTGCAGGAGCCTGGCGTCGTCGACATCGCTGTGCTTCCGCCAGGGTACAACGAGAATAACGATGATTGGCTGGGCTATACGCTTCCCAAATCGTGGGATCTGGAGCTAAAAACCGCCACCGATGATGTAAGGGCGCCATTGACGACGTGGACCTACGGTCCATGGCTGCGAGGCTACACACTTGGGTCGCGGAATCAGGAACGACAGCTTGCGAATGCACACGTGGACGGCGACATGTTAGGTTTTGATACGGCACTCGATGATTCCCATGGCCAACGCCTGCAATTCTCTCTGATTGGCAAGCAGGTGGGAGAGGGGATCAAAGGCATATTCCTCGACGCATGGGGGGCGTCGGGGACCTGGACGGCCATGCCTTCAAAACCCCCGGCTCCAAGTTGTGCCGCAGCATCCACCGCCGCCGAGGAAAGCATCATTCCAGTGCCGAATATTACCCAGCACAGGCAGCCAGGCTATCCCTCGCTTCCGCGGGAAGCCCAAATCCAAGGGCAGGTTCGAATGCGCGTCAGTACGGACACTTATTGCGTCGCGAAGATTACTACGGAGAGCAGCGAGCCACTTCTGGCCCAAGCGGCAGAAGCCAACGTTCGGACTTGGTGGTTCGCTTTTCACAAGGCGGGCAATTTCAATTTGACATTCAACTATCGAATCCTTAAGTCCGAAGTCTCGTTCCTTGAAAAGCCCGGCATTGTGCAGATATTGGCCGTTCCAGGGAGTATCGGAGGCCCGCGGTCCGGACTCTGGAACTCCGGCGGTTATCAACCGGAAATTTGGGAAGCACAATTGACCAGGCCTCGCGGGCATGTACAGGTAACGTTCCGGTTCCCTTATGGCTGTTGCGAAGAAGGTGATGTGACTGACACAGACGGCGAGAAAAAAGAAATCAAACAAGGCCACAACTTTGGCGATGAATTCGGCTTCAGCACAACCATTAGAATGAGGAACAATCAATCGACAAGGGTTTCCCTCATCGGAAGACGCCGGAGTGGCGACAGAATCCAAGGTGTCTTTCTTGATGAATCCGGTACTCCCGGCACTTGGTCAGCTAAGATCATTTCCCATGGTCCTCCAGGCGTAATGGAGTGAACCGCCCAATCATCTAAACCCTCAATCTGACAACGCGACAATTTCGCTGTGGTCAGATATTACTGCGCGTGATTAAACCCCAACTCCCGATTAGCGTTTAGCAGGACTTGAGGATTAGTTCCGGTTTGCCCGTCATCCGCCCGCAATCGGCGGCGAGTGCCAATTCTACCTGAAGCCCACAAACCAACCCGGCGGCCGTGCTACCCTCTTTGGCCGGCTGCTGTTTAGTCGCACTTGGCCGGGCTCCCAAGCTGCAGCTCTTTGGGGGATTACCAGTGAGATTCACATTTAGATTGCTGCCCCGGAACGCCGCCGCATGCGCTCTTTTCGCCGTCGCCTTGCTCACCGCCTATTCGCAGGATGCGCCCACACAGGAAACCCACGGTACTGTCGTCGCTAACATGGACCGCTCCGTCAAGCGTCTGTCGCCCAAGCAGCGCAGCTTGCTGGAACTGCTCCAGTACCTGGTGTTCATGCCGGAGGTCCACATGCGCGCCGCGTTGGCGGACAGCTTCAGCCTCGACGGCTTTCAGACGGCCTGGCAGGCCGGAGAGGCAACGGCAAAAGCCATGAACCTCGCGCAAATCACCGAGGCAATCGGGCGGCAGCGCGCGTTGATCGAGGAATTGTTGAGCCCTGCTCCGACGCCGATCTTCGCGCGCAAATCGAAATGTTCGGGAACAAGGCCAGCCGCGGGTCGAGGCTGGTTCTGCTCGTGCTGTCTCATTACGCCGCCTATCGCATGCAGTTGTTCCTGTATCTGAAGGCCGCCGGGCGCGCAGAGCTGAGCACCTTCAACCT
>Ga0209420_1000668_pt1 | contig 17244 bp, 14 predicted proteins | sample BlaSpr_A8_OM1_O1_FD_187972 | JGI IMG/M metagenome (GOLD analysis project Ga0209420, IMG submission 187972) | Forest soil microbial communities from Thunder Bay, Ontario, Canada - Black Spruce, Ontario site 2_A8_OM1_O1 (SPAdes) (version 2) | ecosystem: Environmental > Terrestrial > Soil > Boreal... | reverse complement strand
CTCCCCAACGAAGCCGGGCTCTCTTCAAATACATCCCCGAGAAAGGAACCTAATCCATGGCTCTAGACTCCCAAAAACTCGATCAATTACTCGGTAGAGGGATTGTGGACTTTGGCGCGACCTTTCATGCCGCGCTCGTGGCGATTGGCGACAAGCTTGGTCTTTACAAGGCTCTTGCTGCTCGCGGCCCAATGACTTCTACTCAGCTCGCTGAGCGCACAAACACCAACGAACGCTACGTACGCGAATGGCTCGCATCGCAAGCGGCCGGCGGTTACGTTACGTATGACCCGAGTGGCGATCGCTTCAGCCTGACGGAAGAGCAGGCCTTCGCCCTCGCCGACGATAATAGTCCGGCCTTCTTACCGGGCGCGTTTCAACTAGCGCTCGCGGCAACGCGATCCGTGGACAAGGTCACGGACGCTTTCAAAACGGGAGAAGGGGTCGGTTGGCATGAGCACGATCCGGAACTTTTCACCGGGACCGAGCGTTTCTTTCGGCCGGGCTATGCCGCGCATCTGGTCAGCTCTTGGATTCCGGCGCTGGAGGGCGTGGAAGCGAAGCTGCGCGCAGGTGGCCGCGTTGCCGACGTGGGTTGCGGCCATGGAGCGTCCACGGTCTTGATGGCGCAGGCTTATCCGGCATCTACTTTTGTGGGTTTTGATTACCATCCAGCTTCGATTGACGTGGCTACGACGCGCGCCAAGAAAGCGGGCGTCGGCGATCGCGCGAATTTCCAGGTCGCCAAGGCAAAGGATTTTCCCGGCAAAGACTATGACCTGGTCACTTTCTTCGATTGCCTGCACGACATGGGTGATCCTGCTGGAGCCGCCAAGCACGTATATCAGTCCCTCAAAAAGGGCGGGACCTGGATGATCGTCGAACCTTTTGCCAACGACAAGCTCCAGGACAACCTGAACCCTATCGGCCGCGTATTCTATTCGGCCTCGACCATGCTCTGTACGCCGTGCTCACGCGCGCAGGAAGTGGGCTTGGCCTTGGGAGCGCAATCAGGTGAGGCGCGCATGCGCGAGGTGGTCAGGTCCGCCGGATTTACGCGTTTTCGCCGCGCTACGCAGACGCCGTTTAACTTGGTCTATGAAGCCCGGCCCTGACCGGCTTGATTTTTGCAAAGCCCCTATTTTGTGGGTTTCGTCCAGCGCTGGACGGTATGATCTTCCTATTTCGTCCAGCGCTTTCGTATCGCTATAATGTTGTTAGGTCCCGCCGGTCATGTTGGATTGCAGAACCTCGTTATATGGAAGCGCATCCAATGGAGCATAGACCCGAAAAACTGACCCAGATTTGCAGCCGGACGTGAATTGGGGTCTAAGCGGGTAAAGCCACACATGGAAACGTTGATCGACATCGCTAAGGCTCCTGGCGCTCAACCGGCTACGATCCGCATTCCGGAGCTTGAGCCTGGAGTCGGATGTGGCCCGGAAAGCTATCTGCTTTTGCCGGACCATTCGCTTGACGAACGCATCGCTGCCGCGCGCCACCAATTGGGCAAGGAAATTGTGATTCTGGGCCATCACTACCAGCGTGACGAAGTCATTAAATTCGCCGATTTTACCGGAGATTCCTTCCGCCTCTCCCAGCAGGCTGCCGCCACAGACGCCCGACACATCATTTTCTGTGGCGTGCACTTCATGGCAGAAAGCGCGGACGTACTCCGCCAATCTCACCAACAAGTGATCCTTCCGGACCTGGCGGCCGGGTGCTCGATGGCAGATATGGCCGAAGCGGGAGATGTCGAAACTTGTTGGGATGAATTGTCTGAGCTTGGTGATCTCGGCGTAATCCCCGTCACGTACATGAATTCGGCTGCCGCAATTAAAGCCCTCGCGGGCAAACGGCATGGTGCTGTTTGCACCAGTTCTAACGCTGGAAAAATTGTCCGATGGGCCTTCACACACGGCCGGCGCATACTATTCCTTCCTGACGAACACCTCGGTCGAAACACAGGTCTCGCGCTGGGCATTCCTCCCGAGGAAATGGTGGTTTGGGATCCGAAACGGCGGCTTGGCGGAAACTCTCCGGAGGCGATCCGCGCCTCCCGTATGATTCTCTGGAAGGGATACTGCTCGGTGCATCAGCGCTTTGACCCCTCGCATATCGCGCGGGCCCGAGAAATGTATCCGGATATTCGGGTGATTGTGCACCCCGAATGCCGCCATGAGGTTGTGGCCATGGCCGACGAGGTTGGGTCCACCGAACAAATCGTCGCGCGGATCGCGGCCAGCGACCCTGGCGCGGAATGGGCCGTGGGCACCGAAATTCACCTGGTGAATCGCTTGGCCAAACGCTATCCAGATCGCCGCATTCTTTCGCTTGACCCGAACGTTTGCGTTTGCACCACGATGTTTCGTATTTCTCCTCAACACTTGCTCTGGACGCTAGATAACCTGCTCGCTGGGCGCGTGGTCAACCGCATCGCCGTTGCCGATGAGACGCGTGACTGGGCGCGCGTGGCCCTTGAACGCATGATGAGCCTTGGCTGAAATCAAACCGGGATGCGTTTCCTTTCATGAGCGACGAACCACAAGGCCCACAGGACCGGCGCGTTTTCACCTTGACGGAAGCCGAGCGCACGCGCCGCGAGGTCGAGCCCTTGCTGATTGAGGCTATGGATGCGCGCCGCAAATTGGCCGACGCTGAATCGCAACTCAGCCAGCTTTCCAATCGCATCACGCTCATGGGCGGCATGCTGGTAAATTACGAACAGGCCGCCGGTTTTCGCAACGAACGAGAGCGCACGTCAGCCGCAATCCGCGAAGCTCTGGAAAATATCGAAGCCACGGGCTGCGTTGTAAAGGATCTGGATACCGGTTTGCTCGATTTTCCAGCGCGCATTGCCGGCGAAGACGTGTATCTCTGTTGGAGGCTCGGCGAAGACCGCATTCGCTTTTACCATCGCCAAGACGAGGGTTTTGCGGGGCGCAAACCGCTCGATCCCCGCGATACCAGTCCAAACGAGCCGATTCACTGACGCCACTGAAGCGCAAGGTTCACGGAAGCGCTACGCGCTTCATTGATTCGTGCCGCACCAGGCGTCCGCTTCGAGTTCCCGCACCGCGCGTATCGCCCGAGAGGAAATCGTGTCCGAACAAAAGAGCCGCCTTGCCGATTCGGCCAGCCCCTATTTGCGCTCCGCCGCACACCAACCCGTGAATTGGTACGAGTGGGGCGAAGAGGCTTTCTCTCGCGCCCGCTCCGAGGATAAGCCGATCCTGCTCGACATTGGCGCTGTCTGGTGCCACTGGTGCCACGTGATCGATCGCGAAAGTTACGAGAACCCCGAGATCGCCGCGCTGATCAACAAGCTTTTCATTCCCGTGAAAGTGGATCGCGACGAGCGTCCCGATGTGGACGCCCGCTACCAGGCCGCCATAAGCGCCGTTTCTGGCCAAGGTGGCTGGCCGCTGACCGGTTTCCTCATGCCCGATGGCCGGCCCTTCTTCGGTGGCACATATTTTCCTCCGGAAGATGCCATGGGCCGTCCCGGCTTCAAGCGCATCATGTTCGCGGTGTGGCAGGCCTACACGAATCGCCGCGAGGACGTTGAAAAGGCCGCCGTCTCGCTCGAAGAGGCAGTATCTCAAGCGGAAGTATTTCGCGGCGCGCGCGAGACATTCGATTCTGGGGTCGTTGCGCAAATGGTGGATGGTGCGCTTTCGATTTACGACTCCACCCACGGCGGCTTCGGCCGCGCACCCAAATTCCCGCACCCCCAGGTGATCGATCTCTTGCTCGAGCTATATCAGGAATCGCAAGAGCAACGGATCCGTGAAATCGTCGAGCACTCGCTCCTCGCGATGGCGCGCGGTGGCGTTTACGACCAGCTCGCCGGCGGCTTTCACCGCTACTCGGTGGACGAGCGCTGGCTCGTTCCGCACTTCGAGAAAATGTCCTATGACAATTCGGAGCTTCTGAAGAATTACGTGCATGGCTGGCAGGTTACAGGCAATCCGTTCTTTCGAGAAATCGCGGAAGGCATCGTCGGCTGGGTGAATCAGACGCTCTCGGACCAGGTAAATGGCGGCTTCTACGCGAGCCAGGACGCGGACTATTCGCTCGATGACGATGGCGACTATTTCACTTGGACGCTCGAAGAACTGCGCGCCGCGCTTTCACCCGACGAGGCGCGCGTCGCTGAATTGCGCTTTGATGTAGAAGCGCAGGGCGAGATGCATCACAACCCGGCGAAAAACGTTCTTTGGATCGCTCGCGAGCCGGCCCAAATCGCGCATGAAATCGGGCATAGCGAGGCTGAAGTCGGCGCGCTGCTCGCGACCGCGATGCAGAAACTGCTCGAGACTCGCACCAAACGCACGACTCCGGTGATCGACACCACGCTCTACGTTTCGTGGAATGCCATGTTTGTCTCCGCATACCTCGATGCGGCCCGCGCCATTGGCGGTGAGTTCGGCCAGCGCTGCCGCGTCTTCGCCTTGAAGGCCCTCGACCGCCTTCTGGCCTCCTGGGATGACGCCTCTGGCTTTCCGCATCGTCTGGGCGGCCCGCGCTTACATGGCAGCTTGGACGACCAAGTGTGTATGAGCGTGGCTCTGCTCGACGCCTACGAATCCACGCTCGAGCAGCGCTACTTCGCCGCAGCCGAGTTGACTATGGCGCGAACGCTCGTGCAGTACTGGGATGCGGAGGAGGGCGGCTTCTTCGATCGCGGCGCGGACGCTCCGGCCATGGGCGGCATGGAGGTGCGCCGCAAACCGCTACAGGATTCGCCCACGCCCGCTGGCAATTCCGTCGCTGCCATCGCGCTGTCGCGCCTCTATGCGTTTACGGGGAAATCGTTATACCGTGAGCGTGCCCAAGCCACGCTCGAAGCCTTTGCGGGAGTTGTTTCGAAATTCGGGATGTTCGCGGCGAGCTATGGCCTCGCGGCAATGCTTTACACCAGGGGTGCGATTCAGGTAATCGTCACCGGTGCTGCGGATGATGCCTCAGCGCAGCAATTGGAGCGCATTGCGGAGCAAACTTACCGCTTTGGAAAAGCCGTGCTGCGTATTACGCGGCAAAACCAATCCACGGCCTGGCTTGCTCCCTCTCTCGCGGAAACTGTGCCGAACCTTAGTGCGGATACGCCCGCCGCATTCGTCTGCGTCGAAACCACCTGCCGGCCGCCGGTAGCAAAGCCCGAAGAGCTGCGGGCTTTGCTCGTTGGCTCCGCAGCTGGCGCGGCGACATCGTAAGACTACAGCGGTCTACTTAGGCTGCGGCCGGGATTCCGGCGGCACCATGTTATTCGCACGGTAGTACACCACGAGCTGTCCGTAGTGTTCGCCGTCGTGTTCGAGATCGCCCCACCACTGATAGCCGGTGTGGACCATCCGCGGGCCGTAGGGCGATTTCATTTCTTTGCTTAAGCCTTCGTCGCCCTGCTGCTTGATCAATGCGGCTCCATCGGCGGACGCCTGCTTGACCCACTTCACCACGTCCGCTTTGGTCTTGTAAGTCGCGCGCGGAGGATTCTCACCGCCTTCGGGACCGTCATGCTTGCCGGTCATGGCGTTCATCACCTCGTAGTCACAGCCCGCGATGTGAAGGAGGTTTTCCGCGAATGTGCGCTCGTCCTTCTGGACGCGGAAGTCGTACTGGTTCTCGGGCATGTCTTCCGCCATCGCAATCAACTTGCGATGAATGTCATTCCAGAAAACAAGCAGCTCTTGCGATGGGCTGCGCGCCGGCGCTGCCGCGCCGCCTTGCTGACCCTGCGCGGATACGATGCATGCTCCTGCCAAGGTTAACGCGATCGCGGTTACCGCATGTTTTGTTAAGCGCATCACTCACCCCTTAGTCGTGCAAAGTGGCGCGAAGGTATCACGGATGGTGGTGGTGTTCCAATGCCATCTCGGCCATACGCCGTTAGCCTCTTTACGCCGCAGCCGAACGATCTGTTTCATTCAAATGTGTTTCACGTGAAACAAAATTAAGTGTTGCGGTGGCAGCAAGTTACCTTCGAGCATTCGAAATACGTGTTTTCGAAATGCGTCGCCGCACATTAGCCGCAATTGCGGTCGGGCTTCTCCTGTGTCAGGTTGCCGCGCTTTCGTTGCGATGCGATAATCCAGTTTCGCTCATCGCCGCAAGTGCGGCGAGAGACTGGGGGCAGCAATGGCGCTACGAGACGAGTGGATCGAAAAGCGGCTGGCGTCGGCCGGTACCAACGGCACACGCAACGTCACACAAATGCATTACGCGCGTATGGGCGTTATCACGGAAGAAATGGTGTACGTCGCCAAGCGCGAGCAACTCTCTCCCGAACTCGTGCGCGACGAAGTCGCTCGTGGCCGCGCCATCATCCCAGCCAACATCCATCACCACTCGCTCGAACCCATGGGCATCGGCGTGGCCTTCCGCTGCAAGATCAACGCCAACATCGGCAATTCTGCCGTAACCAGCGAGATCGACGCCGAGCTCGAAAAGCTCCATCACTCCGTACACTACGGCTCGGACACCGTGATGGACCTGAGTACCGGCGGCGACATTCCGCGGATTCGCCGGGCCATCGTCGAGGCGTCCCCCGTGCCGGTTGGCACCGTGCCGATTTACGAAGCCATCTCGCGCGTGAAGCGCGCCGAGGATCTTTCCGCCGAGCTAATGCTCGAGGTGATCGAAGAGCAGGCCGAGCAGGGCGTGGACTACATGACCATTCACGCCGGCGTGATGCGCGAATTTCTGCCGATGGTCCGCAAACGCATCACCGGCATCGTCAGCCGCGGCGGATCGTTGATGGCGGCGTGGATGAATTTCAACCACAAAGAGAATTTCCTTTACGAGCGCTTTGACGACATTTGCAAAATCATGAAGAAGCATGACGTCAGCTTCTCCCTGGGTGACGGCCTGCGGCCCGGTTGCCTGGCCGATGCGAGCGACGACGCGCAATTTTCCGAGCTGCGCGTGTTGGGTGAACTCACCACGAAGGCCTGGGAACACGATATCCAGGTGATGATCGAAGGCCCCGGCCACATTCCCATGGACCAGATTGAGCTCCAGGTGAAAAAAGAGGTGGAGCTCTGCCACGAAGCGCCTTTCTACACGCTCGGACCTCTGGTCACCGACATCGCGCCCGGCTACGACCACATCACCAGCGCCATCGGCGCGGCGATGATCGGCATGTACGGCGCTGCCATGCTCTGTTATGTGACGCCCAAAGAGCATCTTGGTCTTCCGAACGCGGAAGACGTGAAGCAAGGTGTAATTGCCTACAAGATTGCCGCCCATGCCGCCGACGTGGCGCGCCACCGTCCGGGCGTTCGCGACCGCGACGACGCGCTTTCCTACGCGCGCTTTCTCTTCGACTGGAACAAGCAGTTCGAGCTGTCACTTGATCCCGAAACGGCGCGCAAAATGCACGACGAGACTTTGCCCGATGATTTTTACAAGGACGCCAAATTCTGCTCGATGTGCGGCCCGAAGTTTTGCTCGATGAATATGACGCAGATTGCGGAGGGCCACGCGGGGCAGGACCAAGCCGATCGCCAGCAGAAGTTCGTCGAGTTGCTGGCAAAGGTGCAGCGCTGAATACTCGCGCGGTGACGCTTTCGTTGCGAAATTTTCATGCGTGGCCGAATCTTTGCGCCGCCGAAATCATCCAACTCCGCCGGCGGGTTGATAATAGGCTTACTCAAGGCGAATGAAAGGCGAAACTACGCCATCTCACTCTAGGAGCTGATCCATGCCCATCAACCAAGGTTTGCTAGGCGAGTTCGATCATGAAGTCGTTGGTACCCGCAAAACGCTGGAACGCATTCCGGAAAATAAGTTCGATTGGGCCCCGCACACCAAATCGATGAAGCTCGGTCCGCTGGCCCAGCATTTGGCGGGCATACCGGGCTGGCTGAAGGAATCGCTCATGCAGGATTCCCTCGACATCGCTCCCGGCGGAAAGCATCCCGAGGACCCGCAGCTCAAAACGAGGCAGGAAATTCTGGCGCGTTTCGATAAGAACGTCGCCGCTGGCCGCGCCGCTTTGGCCGGTGCGAAGGACGAGGAATTTTTCAAGCAGTGGTCGTTGCTCAGCAATGGCCAGCCACTCCTGACGATGCCCAAGATTCAGGTGGTCCGGGGGTTCGTGATGAACCACATGATTCACCATCGCGCGCAGTTGGGCGTCTACTTGCGCCTCAACGACATTGCCGTGCCGTCCATTTACGGCCCGTCGGCCGACGAGAATTCTTTCTAGCGATTCTGCATGCCGGAAATTGCCTCAAACGAACAGCTTCGCGAGGAATTCAACCGCTGGGCCGAAGCCGGCCGCGGCGAGGGGATGGAGCGCGATCACCTTCCGATCGTGCTACCCATGCTGGCGAAGATGGGTATCCGCGAGGATGAAAACATTCTCGACGTCGGATGTGGGTCGGGATGGCTCTGCAAGCTTCTCGCGCAGCGTGTTACCGAGGGTCGCATCGTCGGCGCCGACGTGTCCGACGAAATGATCCGGTTGGCGCGGCGGGCGTGCGCCGATTTGCCCAACACGATGTTCGTCGTCGGCACGGCGGAAGAGATTCCCTGGCGGGCACAGTTCTTCTCGCGCGTGATATCCGTGGAATCGTCTTACTATTGGCCCGATCCCGCCACGGGCGTGCGCGAGATTTTTCGCGTCCTGCGCGAAGGTGGCTCGGCGTGGATTCTAATCAACTATTACCGCGATAATCTGCACTGCCACCAATGGGGCTCACTGCTGGCCATACCAGCGAAGCTGCTCTCCGGCGATGAGTGGGCAGGCCTTTTCCGCGACGCCGGCTTCGCCGATGTGGTCCACGAGCGCATCCCCGACCCCACACCCAACCCCGAAGCGTATACGGGCAAATGGTTTCGTGACGCCGCGCAACTCGCTGCTTTCCGCCGCGAAGGCTCTCTCCTGATCCGCGGCATAAAGCCGTAGACTGGTAGTAGCGCCACTCCGAGAGTGGGCGACCCATCTCGCACCAGAATCCTTTCCGCGCTTGCTAACCTTTTTCAGTTTTAATAGTCTTTACACAAGTATATTGTGGTGAAGTAGCTTGGTCACCTTGCGAGACTGTGGGCTGTTGGTGAGTTGCCGGAGCTGTTGAAGCCGTGCATAGGCATTCCAGTCACATGGGAATCGCCGCACAGAGAAATGGGACATGATGTTTAACCGGGAACTGAAAAAGGGAAGCGTGGAATTTCTGGTGCTGTCTTTGATCGAGGCGCGGCCGCGGCATGGCTACGAAATCGGCAAGATGATCGAGGCGCGTTCGAAAGGCCGCATCCAATTCCGCATCGGTTCGCTCTACCCAATTCTTTGCCGCTTGGAAGATCGGGCGCTGATTTCCGGCCGCTGGGTGGAAAAGGCCGGTCAGCGCCGCCGCCGCTATTACCGGCTTACCGCGTCCGGGCGAAGATTTCTTGCCGCGCAGCGCAGCGCGTGGGATGAATTTGTGCTGACGATCAACCACATTGCGAGAACCGGCGATGCCTGATTGGAGCCAATACGTCAGGCAGAACCTGCAGCTTTCGAATCTCAGGCCGGAGCGCGAAACCGAAATCGTCGAAGACTTGGCCGGGCAATTGGACCAGGCCTACGCCGAAGCGCTGGTCCGCGGTTTAACCAGCGAGCAAGCCGAGGCCGTGGCCATGCAGCACGTGGCCGATTGGGCGGGCCTTGCAAACGAGTTGCTGCGCTCGCAGCGCGGGAGGGAGTCTGCCGTGACGATTCTGCAACATCAGGCCGAAGATCGTGACGCCGCCCGGCGCGGACGCTTCTCTCTGCTTACCGATTTTCGCCAGGATGTTCTCTACGCTCTCCGTATCCTGGCCAAAAGCCCCGGCTTCACGGCTATCGCGATTCTAACGCTCGCCCTCGGTATCGGGGCCAATACCGCGATCTTCAGCCTCATCGACGCCGTTATGTTGCGATCGCTGCCCGTGCGCGACCCGCAGCAATTGGTGATCATGCAATGGGCCATGCATCACGGACCAAAGACGCACAGTTCGAGTTCCTACGGCGATTGCCTGACAAATTTCGGCGATGGGGAATCGAGTGGCTGCTCGCTCTCGAAACCCTTCCTCGAAGATGTTCGTGCGAAGACAAATGTGTTTTCGGGATTGGCGGCATTTGCTTCGTCTGGTCCCGTCAATTTGAGCGGCAATGGTCCCGCCACGCAAGCGCATGCGCAGTATGTCTCCGGCGACTACTTCGAAACGCTGGGTGTGCGCGCCGCAGCCGGCCGGGTTTTTCAGCCGTCGGACGACACGCCCTCTTCGAATGCCGTCGTCGTGCTGAATTATGGCTACTGGAAGAGTGAATTCGGCGCTGATCCCAGCGCCATAGGTAAGACTATTCACCTCCAAAACCTTCCTTTTACGATTGTCGGCGTGGCCGAACGTAGTTTCATCAATCTCACACCCGGAAATACCTACGACCTGTGGATTCCTCTGGCGCAGCGACCGCGTCTCCGAGCGGGTTGGAATCCGCGACAGGACGACGCCGGCTCCTGGTGGATGGTTGCGGTCGCACGGTTGCGGCCAGGAATGTCTCGCACGCAAGCGCAGGGCGCCGTAAGCCTGCTTTTCCGCAACGATGTGTTGTATGGAGAAAAGCCGCTGTCAAAGGCCGAAGACGACCCCAAAATCACGCTGCTGCCGGCGCAGACGGGATTGAGCGGCTCGAGACGCCGCCTGTCCAAACCCTTGTATGTGCTGATGCTTGCGGTTGGCATCGTGCTATTGATCGCCTGCGCAAATGTTGCCGGCCTGATGCTCGCCCGCGCAGCGGGCAGACAAAAGGAAATTGCCGTGCGTTTGGCCATCGGCGCGAGCAGAGGCCGCATCGTGCGCCAGTTGCTTACCGAAAGCCTCACCATTTCTTTTGCGGGAGGATTGTTGGGAATTGCACTCGCGTTTGGCAGTGCGCGCGCTTTGCTCGCATTTCTGACGAGCACGTTCACGCGGCCCACGGGTTTTTCCGCCGAGATTGACCCGCGCGTGTTGGCCTTCACGGCGGGTGCGTCCATTTTGACGGGCATCCTGTTCGGGCTTGCGCCCGCACTGCGCTCCATGCGTGTGGATTTGACCCCCGCACTGAAGGAAAATGCGCGGCTTTCCGGACGCGCTGGGGCGGGGCGCGGTTGGTTCAACTCCGGCAACGCGCTCGTCGTCGCGCAGGTCGCGCTCACGGTGGTTGTGCTTGTCGGCGCGGGCTTATTGGTGCATACGCTGGAAAATCTTCGTAAAATTGATCCGGGATTCGATACCAGCAATACGTTGAATTTCGGCGTGGATGCAACCCTTACGCAATATAAGGGCGAACAGCTTGGCGATTTCTTTCGCCAGTTGCGCGATCGTTTCGGCGAGATCCCCGGAGTGCTTTCGGTGAGCTACTCGAGTTCTCCACTCCTCAGTGGCAGTTTGTCCACCACGGGATTTCATTTGCACGGCAAATCGGACGAAAAGTATTCGGACGCCGATATGCTGGAGGTCGGCCCGGATTTTTTCAAGACAATGAAGATGCCGTTACTCGCCGGCCGCGATTTTTTGCCGCCGGAATACCGTGCTGTTGCGCGAGCGGCAGGCTCGCCTTGTTCAAATGCGTCGAAAGCGCTGACGCCGGTCGCGGCCATTGTGAACGAATCCTTTGTGCGCGCGTATTTCTCGGCCGGGAATCCGATCGGCCAACGCTTTGGTGGCGGTGAAGATCTGGAATATCCCGATCCGAACCACTGTAATGATCCCGGCTGGCAGATCGTGGGCATCGTTCGCGACGCCAAATACAACGATCTTCGCAGGGAAGTTCACCCGACCTTCTATGTTCCTAGCGGCGAAGACGGCACGTTCGAACTGCGTACGGCCGGCGATCCTAGAGCCTCGATCTCAGCCGTCCGCGATGTTCTGCAGCGTTCCGGCTTCGATCTTCCTCTGGTCGACATAATCACCGAAAGTAAACAGATTGACGATCTGCTCTTCCAGGAGCGCATGATCGCTCGGCTTTCGAGCTTCTTTGGATTGCTCGCGCTGCTACTGGCCTGCATCGGACTCTATGGCCTACTTTCCTACGAAGTTGCGCGGCGCACGCGCGAGATCGGCATTCGCATGGCGCTGGGAGCGCAATCGGGTGACGTCCTCCGCAGTGTGGTGGCACACGGCATCGCCCTCGCGGCGACCGGTGCCGCCATCGGCACGGCCGCCTCGTTTGGGGTGACGCGTTTTCTGGGCAGCATGCTCTACGACGTCAAGCCCAGCGATCCGTGGACACTCGTCGCCGTGGCCGCACTGCTGCTGCTCGTCGCTCTGGCAGCCTGTTACGTTCCGGCCCGGCGTGCCACTCACGTGGACCCGCTCGTCGCCTTGCGCTACGAATAGTTTTTCGAAATCACTTCCTCCCAAGCACTTTGACTGCAACGCGAGCCACAGATATACTCCCGACTTCCAGCGGGAGGACCCGACGGCCCATGGGCGTGATTGACCAGCGTTTCGAAAAGAACTTCCTGATTACCTCGGTAGATTATGTTTTCAATTGGGCGCGCAAGAGCGCGATCTGGCCGCTTACCTTTGGTTTGGCGTGCTGCGCCATCGAGATGATCGCCTCCACCACCTCACGCTTTGATATGGCGCGGTTTGGGGCCGAAGTGTTTCGCCCTTCGCCCCGCCAGGCGGACCTGATGATCGTGGCGGGCACCGTAACTCTCAAAATGGGGCCGGTGCTGAAACGTGTGTGGGACCAGATGCCGGACCCAAAGTGGTGCATCTCGATGGGGGCCTGTTCGAGCGTAGGGGGCCCGTTCAACGCCTATTCCGTGCTCCAGGGCGTCGATAAGATCGTTCCCGTGGATGTGTATGTGATCGGTTGTCCGCCGCGGCCGGAAGGTCTTTTCTTCGCGTTGCTTAAGCTGCAAGACAAGATCGATCAGATGTCCTTGGCCAAGCGCCCGACCGAGGTGCGATTGCACTCGGGCATGGTGGACGAGTTCAAGCAGGGCGTGATGGTAGCGCAAACACCTTCGCCGCGCTAATAAGTGCATAATTTATAAGGAGTTGTAGCATGTCTTTCCTGCGTACAGCGCGAAAAGATGAGATTCCGGCTGGCACAATCCGCGAATTCTCGCTCGAAGGCCGATCTATAGCGCTGGCGAACGTCGGCGGTAAGTTCTTTGCAATCAGCAATACCTGCCTTCATCGAGCTGGGCCGCTGGCCGAGGGGGCTTTGCAAGGGAATATCGTGACCTGTCCATGGCATGGGTGGCAATACGACGTTACGAACGGCAAGCTAACGATGAATCCTGCTGTTGCGGTTGCCTGCTACCCCGTTGAGGTGCGTGGGGAAGACATTTTTGTCGATTGCACCTGACCTGCTGGCATGATTGGTTTTACCCGGGCATAATGATCCGGCCAGACACTCCAATCGAATCAATCACTTATTCGCTCGAATTCTTCGACAAGCTGTCGCCACTTGTGTATAGTGTCCGGCCTGAAAGCGGCTGCGGCAGTACCCGGCGGGTTTGCCCATACTGAACATGACTGCACAACCACCTAAGCGAAGTTACTGGCTGTTTTGCGCCGACCCCCATCATTATCATTGGGATACGCTCTTTGTGAAAGGGAAGGAAATGTGGCGCGGCGCACGCAGCAAGGCGGATGCCCAGCGCCAGTTAAAGCAGGTCCGCAAGGGTGACCGCGTGGTGTGCTATCACGCAGCCCCAGAGCGGTCGGTGTACGCTTTGGCGGAGGTTACGCGGGACCCCTACCCGGATCCGGACGACGCCAGCGGGAAGACCTTGGTGGCCGATCTGCGTGCGTTGGAAAGGTTGCCGAGGCAGATCTCCTTGGCAGAACTGCGCGCTAATCCCGTCCTGCGCAAGGTGAAGTTTTTCAAGAACGTGCGGCTGCTGATCTCGCCCCTTGCCGAGGAGGAATATCAGGAAATCCTGCGGACGGTTGGTATCGTGGCCGCGCCGGGGCTGCCATTGCCGTGAGTTTCTGAATTTCGAAACAAGTTCGGGAGCGGGGTTCTAGCGATATACTGTTCGCGACACAATCCTCACCCCGATCCTATGGACCACCACTTCTCCGAATCGCTGGCGAATGCTTTTGCGCGTTCTCTAGCGGGCGGTACCCGTCTGGCCGACCTCTCACACGCCATTAACGAAAACTTGCCCCCGTGGCCCGGCGATGCGAAGTCGTTCGAAGCCCGGCCGAACGGAATCCTCGAGCGCGATGGGTATTTCAGCCGCAGTTTCTGGATGCTCGAACATTACGGCACGCATATCGATGCGCCCGCACACTTTGCGAAGGGCGGCGCAACCGTGGACCAAATTCCGGTGGAGCGGCTCTTCGGCCCCGCCGTGGTTCTGAACGTGACGGCGGAAGCCCAGCACAATCTCGATTATCTTTTGCCTGCGGAGCGCATCGAGGATTGGGAGCGCAGGCACGGTCAGATTCCGCCGGGCGCTATCGTGCTGTTGCGCACTGGATGCGCCGAGCGTTGGCCGGATGCCGATCGCTATCGCAACATAGACTCCTCCGGCTCCATGCACTTTCCAGGTTTTTCCGTCGAAGCGGTGCATTTGCTAATCACACGCGGAGTGAGCGGCATCGGTGCGGATGCCATGAGCGTAGATTGCGGCGCCTCCAAGACGTACGACGTGCACGAGCTAGCACTCGGCGCCGGATTGTATCAGCTCGAAAACCTGGCGGATTTGCAGATTTTGCCGGAATCGGGTGCGTTTCTGATTGTGGCGCCTATCAAACTCGAAGGTGGCTCAGGTGGGGCATGCCGGGTTTTTGCCGTGTTGCCGTAGCGATCAATTTTCCCAGCGGCGTGATTCTGGAGGATAGCGATGCGGAAACTTCTGTGGATTTGTGCGGCGCTTTTGCTTGCCTCGGCTGTCTGTTCCGCGCAAGAGGAAAAGCCTTTGCTATTGCAGCAGCCGACGGTCAACCGGACGCACGTCGCATTCGCCTACGCGGGCGATTTGTGGAGCGTGCCGCGGGAAGGCGGTCTGGCGCGGCGTTTGACGACCAGCGAAGGCACCGAGACGTCACCGCATTTCTCTCCCGATGGAAAGTGGATTGCATTCAGCGGGCAATATGATGGAAACACTGATGTCTACGTGATACCCGCCGATGGCGGCGAGCCGCGTCGGCTCACGTTTCACCCCAGTGCGGACGTGGTCGTCGGCTGGACGCCGGATGGCAAGTGCGTGATCTTCCGTTCGAACCGCAACAGCTATTCAGGATTTGACCGGCTCTTTACCGTGCCGGTCGAGGGTGGCTTTCCAAACGAGATTCCATTGCCAGAAGGAGAAGAGGGCTCATATTCGCCGGACGGGCAACAAATTGCCTACGTTCCGAATTCGCAGTGGCAGAAGGAATCCTTTAAGAAATATCGCGGCGGCCAGACGACGCCGATTTGGATCGCCCGGCTTTCCGATTCCATGATTCAAAAAGTGCCGCGCGAAAATTCGAACGACTCCAACCCCATGTGGATCGGTGACAAGGTCTATTTTCTTTCGGATCGCGATGGACCGATCACGCTTTTCCGCTACGACACGGCCACAAAAAAAGTCACGGAGGCGCTGGCGGCTGGCGGGCTCGACATCAAATCGGCTTCGGCGGGACCGGACGCGATTGCGTACGGGCAGTTCGGCAGGATCTACCTGTTCGATCCAGCTTCGGGAAAATCGTCGCGCGTTAATGTGAAGATCGAAGGCGATTTCTCCTGGGCGAGGCCGCATTATAAAAACGTTTCGAAGCAAATCGCGGCCGCGGATATTTCGCCTACCGGAGCGCGCGCGGTTTTTGAGGCGCACGGAGAAATCCTCACCGCACCCGCCGAAAAGGGTGACATCCGCGACATTACCGGCACGCCTGGCGTGGAGGAAAGAAATCCGGCGTGGTCGCCCGATGGGAAATGGATTGCTTATTTCTCGGACGAATCCGGGGAGTATGCATTGCACCTGCGTAACCAAAACGGCATGGGCGAAACCAAGAAGATTGACCTTGGCAGTCCCCCGTCGTTTTTCTACGATCCGATCTGGTCGCCAGACAGCAAGAAAATTGCGTATAGCGACAAGCGGCTCAATCTCTGGTATGTGGATGTGGAGGCGGGCAAACCCATCAAGATTGATACGGACACATATGATTCTCCCGAGCGCTCGCTCGATCCCTCCTGGTCGCCTGACAGCCGCTGGATCGCCTACACCAAGCAACTTCCCAGCGGCCTGCATGCGCTCTTCGTTTATTCGATTGAGACAAGCAAGTCCTCGCAAATCACCGACGGCATGAGTGACGTGCTCTTTCCCAGCTTCGATAAGAACGGAAAATATCTCTACTTCACCGCCTCGACGAACACAGGACTGTCGACCGCAGGACTCGATATGTCGAGCGATGAACACCCCATTTCGCGCAGTGCCTACGTTGCCGTTTTGAGCAAAGACGAAAAATCGCCGCTGGCCCCCGAAAGCGACGAAGAAAAGCCCAAAGAAGAAAAGAAAGCAGAAGACAAAGATAAAGATAAAGGAAAAGAAAACGAGAAACCCGCGACGAAAGAAAAATCCAATAACGGAAAGTCGGCCAAGGGAACGGACAAAGATAAAGATAAGGACAAAGACGACGCCGCGAACAAAGATAAAGATAAGGATAAAGATAAAGACAAGAAAGACGAACCAGTCATCGTCAAGATCGATCTCGACGGCATCGATCAGCGCATCCTCGCGCTGCCCATTCCCGCCAAAAACTACGTCAACATGCTCTCGGGCAAATCCGGATTTTTATTTCTCGCCGAAGGTCCCATGGTCGTCACCGGCGACGGCGGCGATCTAACCCAGGCTATCCAGAAGTTCGATCTCAGCAAACGCAAGGTCGACAAGTTTCTCGAAGACGTCAACGACTTCACCATCTCATTCGACGGCGAAAAGATCCTTTACCGCAAGGGCGATCAATGGAGCACCGCCTCTGCCGACGAAGGTCCGGGCAGCAGCGGCCCGCCCAAGCCCGGCTTCGGCCCGCTCAAACTCGATGGCTGGCAGGTCTACGTCGAGCCTCGCCCCATGTGGAAGCAAATCTATAACGAGACGTGGCGTATCGAAAGAGACTTCTTTTACGATCCCCACTATCACGGCCTCGACCTCGACAAGGCCAAAAAGAAATACGAACCCTATCTCGCGGGCATCGCCTCCCGAGAAGAACTCACGTATTTATTCGAGGAGTGTTTGGGCGAAATCACGGTCGGCCACATGTTTGTCGGCGGCGGCGAAAAGC
>Ga0209420_1000667_pt1 | contig 17248 bp, 20 predicted proteins | sample BlaSpr_A8_OM1_O1_FD_187972 | JGI IMG/M metagenome (GOLD analysis project Ga0209420, IMG submission 187972) | Forest soil microbial communities from Thunder Bay, Ontario, Canada - Black Spruce, Ontario site 2_A8_OM1_O1 (SPAdes) (version 2) | ecosystem: Environmental > Terrestrial > Soil > Boreal... | reverse complement strand
GCCGACGTCGATGTCGCCTTCATCGAGACTCAGATGGAGGGGTACTACGTACGCCTTGATCTCTGGTATCAGCGGATCTGGCAACTTCATGGCCTCTGGCTCGATCCCGACGGTCGCGTGCTACGCCACAGGGGACAGGAGGTCGTCCTCACGAATCGAGAGTTCGAGCTGCTCCAGTTCCTCCTCGATCACCCCCACCGCCTCTACACCTCGTCGCAGATCATGGGCTACGCCTGGTCGGACTCGGCGCTGTTCCCAGAAGAAGTCCGCAATTACGTCTCGAGGGTGAGAAAGATCCTCGCCCGCTTGGAAATACCTGCTGACCTGGTCAACCGCCCCGGCCGTGGCTACTCGCTCACGTTTCGAAACGAGGACTGAAAGGTTTCCGTTCGCACTCTCACGCGTCGTACGGTCGCCGCCCCTTGCCGTCCATGACCTGCCTTTCCCCCTGTTGCTGCGTTTGTTGCAGCTCCCAGGGCATGCTGGCTCTCAGCTCACCTCGAGCGACAGTCCTCCCGCTCTCGGGAGGAGATCGGTGGTCCCGATGGGACCAGAGACGAACGTCCTGACACCTCCTCCCGCGTCCACCGACGACGTTGATGGACGTCACGTGATGCCCCCCAAGCCTCTGAACGACCGGAACGTACCGGGGCATGAGCACAATTTGCCCTTCGCCGACTGGCTCTTCCGGTCCCGAGCCGCCAGTGTGCTCTGGCTCGCCGTGCGACTCGTGCTCGGCTACTGGTGGCTTAACGCCGGCTACCAGAAGATCTGGGGCAGCGAGAAGGCCGCCTTCTGGTTCGGAGGCGGAGCCGGCGTCAAAGGCTTCGCCACCGCCGGCGTCGTAGGATCCGCTACGGGCAAGAGCGGGGCCAGCTACGGCTGGTGGGCCGGCTTCCTGCACAACTTCGTTATCCCCAACGCCTCGTGGATCGCCAAGCTCATCGCACTCGGTGAGCTGGCCGTCGGCATCGCGCTCGTCCTCGGGCTCTTCACCGGCCTAGCCGCGCTGGGTGGACTGACGCTCAATATGACCTACATGTTCACCGGATCGGCCGGCGTGAACCCGGCCTACATGATCCTCGAGGTTCCCCTGATCTTGGCCTGGCGCAACGCCGGCTACCTTGGCCTGGACCGCTACGCACTCGACGCGGCCTGGTGGAAGAGGCACTTCAGCAGGGTCACCGACCGGGCCGAGCACCGACGAGCGGCTGCGCCACTCCCCATCCCCCACCTCACGCCTTGAGGCGGGCGCCACACCGCGGTCAATCCCGACCCGCGCCCGACCCAAGACCACAATCGAGCCAAGGAACCACATCATGAAAGCACTCGTGTACCACGGGCCCAACGAGAAGAGTTGGGACGAAGTACCAGACCCGACACTGATCGACCCCACCGACGCCATCGTCGCCGTTGATGCGACCACAATCTGCGGCAGCGACCTGCACATCCTCAAGGGTGACCTCCCCGAGGTGACACCCGGTCGGATCCTCGGTCATGAGGCGGTTGGGACCATCGAAGAGGTCGGCAGCGCTGTGCGGAACTTCAAGACAGGCGACCGGGTCCTCGTCTCGTGCATCTCGGCCTGTGGCAAGTGCCGCTTCTGTCGTGAGAGCCGCTTCGGCCAATGCCTCGACGGTGGAGGGTGGATACTCGGACACAACATCGACGGGACCCAAGCCGAGAGGGTCCGCGTCCCCTTTGTCGACACGTCTGCCTACCCGGTCCCGGCGGGTATTGCCGACGAGGAGTTCCTCATGCTGGCCGACATCTTGCCGACGGCCTACGAGGTGGGAGTGCTCAACGGCGGCGTCACCCCCGGTGATGTCGTGGCCATCGTCGGCGCCGGGCCCATTGGGCTCTCAGCCATCACCGGGGCGCTTCTCTTCAGCCCCAGCCACGTCATTGCCATCGACTTGGCTGATTCGAGGCTCCAGGCCGCCAAGCAGTTCGGCGCCGACGTCACCGTCAACAACAGCAGCGAAGACCCCCTCGCGATCATCAGGGATCTCACCGACGGCCTAGGCGCTGACGTGGCCATCGAAGCCGTCGGAACGCCGGCGACCTTCGAACTCGCCACCGAGCTCATCCGGCCGGGGGGCCACGTCGCCAACATCGGCGTTCATGGCAAGCCAGCCACACTTCACCTCGAAACCCTCTGGACCCGGGACGTGACGATCACGACCGGCCTCGTCGACACCTACTCGACGCCGACACTCGCCCGTCTGATGGCAACTGGACAGCTGAAGGCGGCTCGTTTTGCCACCCATCACTTCGGTTTCGACGAGTTCATCGAGGCTTACGACGTGTTCTCCGACGCCGCAGAGACGGGTGCTCTCAAGGTCGTCCTCACCCGTGCGTCCTGAGCGGTTCCCCTTGCCGCTGGGCCCGGTACGCGTCGGGACTCGCGCCGGTCACGGTGGGAGGCGCAGGTGACCCAAGTCGTAAATGACCGATACGAAGCCGGCGACGTGGGCCGGCGCATTGCTGAGCGACAAGGCGAACTCAACCTCACCATCGCTCAGGTGGCTGAGCGCGCCGGGATGGCAACCGACTACCTCGAATATCTCGAGCACACACCTACCGCCGATCCGTCGCCGTCAGCCCGCCTGCGAATCGCGCTCGCGCTTGAGATGTCTGCTTCGGAACTCCTCGGTGGAGAATACGGCCGGGCCCATGGACGGGCCAACGCCGCTCCCGATCACCATCTGGTCGCTATCGATGAGATTGAATGCCGGGAATTGCTAGGCGGGGGAGGTGTGGGGCGAGTGGTCTTTCGTTCGGCCGAGAGGCCGGTGGCACTTCCGGTCAACTTCAAGACCTTGGCCGGTGCCGTCATCTTCCGCTCCGCTCTCGATGGAGAGGTCGCTGCAATCGCGTCCGAGGAGCCGGTCAGTTTCGAAGTCGACCGGATCGATGACGCTATGAGCGAAGGTTGGAGCGTGCTCGCCACCGGGACGATCCACTCTGTCCGCGCCCCCGAGCAGATCTACGAGGTCCAGGCACTCGGTATCGAGCCTTGGGCGGGCGGCCAGCGCGACATCTACTTTCGCCTCAATGTCACCTGCATCACGGGCAAGAGGATCAACGCGGTCCGATGAGGGCCCTCGAGTTCGTCAGCCAGCGGTATAACCGACGCGGAGAAGTCAAAGAGCTACGCGAGGCGACGTCGAGATTTCCCTGTCGGGATCGGGAAGTCCACGCTGCTCAAGTGCGCCTTGAGGCTCGCTCGGCCCACCTCGGGGTCAGTATGGCGGGGCGGTGCCAAGATCGAGACCCTCACGCTGTCACCGAGTCGGTGCTGATTCCGGTCGACACCGCACCGCCGTTAAGCGCGAAGATGAGGTCCGACGTGGTTGAACTCTGGGTTCGGTCACGCCGTACGGCAACTCCGCGCCAGGGTGAAGCCCTCGGGCGCTCATCTTCCCATGACAAATCTCACGGTCTGAATGTGTGAGAACTCACTACCGCTTGGCGGCCGCTGAAGGTCAGGATCGTCCTATGAGTGCGCCCGAGCCGGTCCGGATGGGGATCGAGTTGTCCAAGGTGGCCAAGTCCTACAGCTCGGTCCAGGCGGTCCGCGGTATCGACCTGGCGGTCGCGCCGGGCGAGACGGTGGCCCTTCTCGGGCCGAACGGCGCCGGCAAGACGACGACCATCGACATGATCCTCGGGCTCAGCCGACCCGACAGCGGAACGGTCGCTGTCTTCGGTGCATCGCCGACCGAAGCAGTCAAGTCCGGCTGGATCGGCGGCACGCTCCAGGACGGGTCGCCACCCGATCAACTCAGGGTTCGCGAGCTGGTCGCGTTGGTAGCGTCGTACTACCCACACCCGCTCAGCGTCGACGAAGTGCTGCGTCAGACGGGGATCGCAGACATCGCAGAACGCTGGGCCAGCAAGCTCTCCGGTGGTCAGGCCCAGCGGGTGGGCTTTGCCGCCGCGCTTGTCGGCGACCCCGATCTGCTGGTTCTCGACGAGCCGACCTCGGGGATCGATGTCGAGGGCCGACGCGAGTTCTGGCAGGCCATGCGGGCGGTTGCGGAGCGGGGCAAGACGATCCTCTTCGCCACCCACTACCTCGAGGAGGCCGATGCCAACGCGGATCGGATCGTGCTCATGGCCCGAGGCCAGATCGTCGCCGATGGTCCCGCCACCGAGATCAAGGCCAAGGTCGGCTCGCGTTCGATCAGGGCGACGTTGCCGGGCGCCGGCCTCGCCGAGCTGGGGGCACTGCCGGGGGTGTTGAGCGCGGAACGTCACGGGGACGCGATCACCCTGTCGTGCTCTGACACCGATGCCGCTCTCGGCGCCCTGCTCAGCAAGTTTCCGAACACCCGGGATGTCGAGGTGAGCGGGGCGAGCCTCGAAGAGGCATTCTTGGAGCTCACCGTCGATAAGGATGATCACGACGATCGAGACACCGTCGGTGTAGCGCCAAGTCTTGTAGGACAGGAGCTCAGGTGAGTGGGGCTACCCACGTGCGCTACGAGCTCCTTCGGGCGCTGCGTAGCTGGCGGACCCTCTTCCTCTCCTTTGGGTTGCCCCTCGTGGTCTACTGCGTGATCGTACCGTCGAAGCGCCATGCGGTGACCGACGGCATCTCGTTCCCGCTGTACTTCATGACGGGGATGGCCGCCTACGGCGCCATGTGGGGCTCAATCAATCCGGGCGCGCGCATCGCCCGCGACCGGGCCAAGGGCTGGGTCCGTGCGCTGCGCATCACGCCGTTACGGGCACGGAACGAGATCGTGGCCAAGGTCCTCACGGCCTACCTGATCGCGTTGCTCACCCTGGCCTTGTTGTACCTGGCCGGCACGCTGTTCGGGGTGCGCCTCGATGCGGCCCAGTGGCTCGAGATGACCGGCCTGCTCCTCGTCGGTCTGGCGCCTTTCGTCGCAGTTGGCATCGCTCTCGGTCACGTGCTCAGCGTCGATGCCCTCCCCGCGGCAATGGGCGGGTTCGTCGTCCTCCTAGCCCTCCTCGGCGGCGCCTTCGGCCAGCTCTTCACCTCGGGCGTCATGCTCACGATCGTGAAGCTGCTTCCGTCCTTCTGGCTCGTCCATGCAGGAAAGACGGTCGTCGGAAGCGGGAGCTGGCCCGCCGAGGGCTGGATCGTCGTCGCGATCTGGACCTTGTGTTTGATCCCCCTTGCCGCCATCGCCTACCGGCATGACACCGCCATCGTCTGAGCCGGTCGAGAGGGCCGTACGCTGGGAAGACGTGGGCGCCTACCTCGTGAGTACCAGACCGGCCGGCGAGGGCCACGGAGCCGGCAGCCACCAGCGGGCAGTTGTATGGAGCCACGACTGGCTCGGCGATGCTGATTCGATCCTGATGTCCGGCGGCGTTGCAGGTTTGAACTGAGGAAGTTGGGTGAAGATCGCACACGCGAGCGACCAACAAGGACCTCGTCCTGGACCGCTACGCATGGAAGCGAGCACCAACGCGATGGTCGCGCTCGTGCGCCCAGATGCGTGGTGGCGGCGGGAGCCTCAGGCAGTGGCATAGATAGCCAAAATTGAAGGAGTTTGAACGTCAATGAAGGAACTCGTGTATCCCAGACTCTTGCTGCAGCGCGCCGAACAACTCGCGGACAAGGTCGCTTTTGTCGATGTGTCGAGGACAGGTGCCCGCTACCACGGCACGTTTGAAAACCACATGGATCGCCTCATGCGGCTAGCCAACTCCATGCGAGACGTGCTCGGCTTAAGGCCAGGCGACCGTTTCGCAGTGCTGGCGGCGAACAGCCATGAGTACATCGAGTTGTATCACGCCGCGATGTTCGGAGCTGGCATCATCAACCCGCTGAACATCCGCTTCGCGCCCTCAGAGCTGGCGTATGTCCTCAACGATTCTGGTTCCAACGTCGTCTTCACCGACGCGTTGTTTTCCAGTCTCCTGGACCGAGCCAGAAACGAGGGTGCAATGGTCGACACGGTGGTCATGATCGGCGGAGAGTCGGGCAGAGGTGCTTCCGGACTATCCGGCGCCGTTCTCGGGTACGAAGACCTGGTGGCGGTCGGCCGTCCGATCATGCCGCCCGAGCCGGACGAGGAGGACGCCGCGGTTCTGATGTACACGGGAGGAACAACCGGCTTCCCCAAGGGTGTCGTGCTCCAACAGCGCGCCGAGGTACTCAATGTGTACCACGTGCTGGCAGCGTTAGGGCTCCGCGAGGAGCGGCGCTTTCTGTTTCAGTCGCCCATGTTCCACGCAGCTCTCGTTGCCGGCGTACTCGGTATTCCCGCCAGCGGGGCCACCTCGGTGACGATCCCCTTGTTCGACGCGGATCTCGTCCTGCGCGTCATAGAGGAGCAGGAAATCGACACCACCATGGTGGTCCCGATCATGTTGTCGATGCTCGAGCGGGTCGAGAATTTCTCACCAAAGCATCTGCGTTCTCTCCGCCAGCTGGTCTACGGTGCGGCCCCGATATCGGAGGATCTCATTACTCGATGGCTGGAGATGCTCCCGGACACTGACTTTCTACAAGGTTATGGAATGACCGAAGCAGCATCCGCGCTGACGTTCCTCGGCCCCGAGGACCACCGACGTGGTGGCATTGCTCTTACAACCGCCGGCAGGCCCTTGTTTGGAATCGACATTTCCATTACCGACACGATCGGCAAAGCCCTCCCGCAGGGAGAGGTAGGGGAGGTTTGCGCCCGGGGGGGGAATTTCATGCGCGAATACTGGAAGAAACCAGAAGAGTCCAAAGCCGCGATTCGTGATGGTTGGTATCGCACCGGCGATATGGGTTTCTTCGACGATGAAAACCTCTTGCACCTCACCGATCGGCTGAAGGACATGATCGTTACCGGTGGAGAGAACGTCTATTCCACCGAAGTAGAGAACGCCTTGGCTTCTCATCCCGCCGTACAAGAGGTCGCGGTGATTGGGATCCCCAGCGACGCCTGGGGGGAGACCGTGCACGCAATTGTCGTTCTCAGAGAGAACGGGAAGGCGACAGCCGAAGAATTGATCGATCACGCCCGCAACTCCCTGGCAGGGTTCAAGGTCCCGAAGTCCGTGGAGTTTCAGGACGGTCCGCTCCCGCTTTCGGGGGCGTTCAAGCCACTCAAGCGCGAGTTGCGGCACAAGTACTGGAAAGGCCGTGAGCGTCAGGTGAGTTGACACCGGCTGCGTTTTGAGGCGAGCCCGAAAGTGGCTTCGGAGACCGGGCAAAGGACTGAAGGGGAGCGCCGCGACCACGGAAGGGCCAAAATTCCGCTGCGATCCACCTAGGGCTCGTAGTGAGTATTACTGCAATTGTTGCTGATGATCGTGTCGGCCGAGGAATGGCGGGCCGAGCGCAATGCACTTCTGAGCGCGTTGAGAGAGGGATCAATCATTGGCGACTTTGACGGAGTCCTTTACCGGAACGAAACGAACGGAGCCGTGTGATGAGCAGGGTATTCAGCGCTTTCGCTGTGTCGGTGGACGGCTACATCAGCGGTCGCGACCCGAGTGACAGTGGTGACGGGTTCGGTCGCGGCCTCGGTGACGCGCCGATGCTGTTCGACTGGTGCGGCGACCGCGACACGCCCAGCCGAGCGTTCAACAACTTCAGGCTGAGCGAGCCCAGCGCTCGGGTCTTCGACATGCTCGCGGCACGCGTGGGGGCGGCGGTAGCGGGGCGCACTACCTACGAGCACTCCAGCCATTGGGGAGGCGGCGGGCCGCACCCCACGGCGCGGCTGTTCGTTCTCAGCCATCGACCGGCGCCGGAGATGACCGAGCGGCAGACCTTGGTCACTACCGGCATCGTGGACGCCATCGCGGCGGCGAGCGAGGCCGCCGGTGACAAGGACGTCGGTCTCATGGGAGGCGGCGTCGTAACCGAGGCGTTGCGGGCGGGGCTCGTCGATGAGCTGATCCTGCACCTGGTGCCGATCCTGCTCTCGGCGGCCGTCCGTTCTTCCAGGAACTACCCGAGCACGTGGAACTGCGCCTCGTCGAAATCGTCCCAGCGCCGGGCGTCACCCACCTGCACTACGAGGTCGTACGATGATCCTCATCACGGGCGACTGGATTTCATCGGGTCGCACACCGCACGGGACTCGAACGAGGGTGGCGTCGAGGATGACGGCGATGTTGATGAACCGCAGCCCTGTCCCCCGACGAGGGTGCACTAGGGCCCATTCGGACCATTGACCTGCTGAGTCCCGGCGGACGAAACCACCCACTTTTTGTCGCTACCCGCCAGCCAGTTCGCAGCTCCAGGTCCGTTGCCCAGGCGCGCCCGAAGGACCTAGTCGAATTCAGACAGCCAAAGCGGGGACCACGACGACGGGGACGCCTGCATGCTCGACGAGCTCGAGGCTCGTGCTGCCCAGGAGACTCCCGCCATGCTGTCCACCCCCACGAGAACCGACAACCAAGAGATCAACGGGTGTCGCCGGATCGGCTAGCCGAAGCAGCGCCGAGCACGGGTTCCCGTCCACCTCCATCCAACGAAAGGCCACCTCTTCAAGACCGGCGTCCATCGCGATCCTGACGGCTTCGTCTCGGTGCGGAGTGGCCTTGGTGGCCAACCGGGCGTGTCCGAGGAGACCCACTGCATGGAGCGCCATAAGCCGGGCGTGACATTGGGCCGCCAGATTGGCCGCCCACCTCAGCGCGGATTTCGAGTCAGGTGAGCCGTCGTAGCCCACAGCGATCGAAGTCACGGCACTCACCACTGGCCCCCTGCGGCCAGACTCGCCAACCCCAGCGTGTCGATAGCAAGGTCCCGAGCGCGCCTCGTTGTTTCGACCGCCTCGCGGCCCGAGCCACCCGAAGTTCGTGCTTCGGCGTCGTTTGGCTGGTCGAGCAGGGCGCCGAACGTGGCGGCGACCGAGGTACGCAGTGCCCCGGCGTTGTATCCGCCTTCGAGGAAGAGGGCCAATCGGCCTGGCCGTGGGGCATAGGCGCGCGCCAACCGGGCCAAGTCGGCGAAGTCTCCGGTGGAGAGGGCCAGTTCGCCGAGCGGATCGGCCCGATGGGCATCGAAGCCGCATGAGACGAGCACCCAATCCGGGGCGAACCGATCGATCACGGGCTGGGCAACTTCGTCGAGAGCACAGCGAACCACGTCACCGGTGGCTCCGGGCGGGAGGGGGATGTTGACCGTGAGCCCGAGGGCGTCGGAACCGCCGACCTCTTCGGCCCGGCCCGAACCCGGGAAGAGCGGCCACTGGTGGGTCGACACGTACAGCACGTTGGGGTCGTCCCAAAAAATGGCCTGTGTCCCATTGCCGTGATGAACGTCCCAGTCCACGATGAGGACCCGATGACCCTTGGCCGTCAACGACGCCGCGCTGACGGCGACGTTATTGAGCAGGCAGAACCCCATGGCGCGGTCTCTCTCGGCATGGTGACCTGGTGGTCGCACCGGAACAAAGGCGACCCCATCGCCTCGACGTTCGAGCGCAGCGATAGCTTCAAGGCCGGCGCCGGCGGCCCGGCGGGCCGCACCGAAGGAGTCCGATCGGGCGTACGTGTCCGGGTCGAGGTCGCCTCCGCCCTCATTGCAGAAAGCTTCGAGTTCGGTCAGGTACTTGGTCGAGTGCACCCGAGCCAGATCTTGGACCTCGGCCTTCGGGGTGGTGACGAACTCGATCTCGTCGTCGAGGTTCAGGTCCCGCACGCCGTCCATCACAGAGAAGATCCGGCCCTGCTGTTCGGGGTGCAACCGCCCGCCATCGTGGGCGCATGCACCTGAGGGTCCGGCCACGATCAGCACTGCCGCGCTGATGCCACTTCGAGCAAAGGACAGATTGGCCTGATCTGGCGTCTCTGCTCCCTGGAAGCCAACGCTCGCCCGAAGGACTCGGTTGGCGTGATGTCGAAGCGTAAGTAGACCGTCCCATACTCGGTATCGGTCTGGACATTGAAGCCTGCATGCAAGAAGACATCGAGCATGGCGCGATTTTCCGACAGGGTGTCAGCTAGAAAGGTCGTTATCCCCCTTTCCCTGGCTGCTAACACCAGCTCATCGAGAAGTAGTGACCCGATCCCATGGTGCTGGTAGCCGTCGGCCACGACGAAGGCGACTTCAGCTTCAGTCGTGCCTTCGTGCCGGTCGAATCGAGCCACTGCGATCAAGGTGCCGTCGACTTCAGCGACCAGAGCCAGCCGGTCGAAGTAGTCGACGCAGGTGAAGTGCTCGACCTCCTTCGGGGACAGGGTTGGGTGGAAGGTGAAGAATCGCAAATAGCACGAGCGAGGTGAGAGACGGTTATGGAACTCGATCAGTCGACTCGCATCGTCGGGCCGGATGGGTCGAAGGTGGTAGTGCAGGCTGCCCTCGGAGACCACGTCGCGCTCAAGAGCTGTGGGGTAATTCAGTGACCCGGCTGCGCCTTCGGAACGTGCTGAGCCTTCAGCCCCGACGACGACTCCAAACTCTGCGTTTGTCGCTCTGAGTGGGTTGATGTCGGGGGAAGTGGCCACTCCTCCATGGTGGCCGATTGGGTGACGTTCTGAACGGGGACCTTGGTCCCTTCCGTACGGGACATTGGTCCCTTCTGAGTGTGAGAACTCGAACTCGGAGAGCCCGCGGAGGACTGAAGCCGACTTGGGGCCGACCAAATCCAGGCTTCGTCCAGGTTGGTCGGATCGCGATGGCTTCTAGCAACCGGCCCAAGGCCAGCCTCCTGCTCTCAGCTGCTCCCCTCGCCCCTGTCTTCCTCGTCATCTTCGGCTTCTGGCTGCGTACAAGGACTCTGGGGATGGGTCGGGCTACTGCCTGGCAGCGGCATCTTCCACGGGAAGAACTCGAGTTCGAAATCGTCCTCGCGCCGGGGCGATTTACGCTGTCACGCTTGGACCTGGTTCCCCGGGGGTGCTGAGTGGCAAGCCCATATCGGAAGACTTTGGGTGGCGTCTTGTGCGGCCTGGCGTTACAGAACATGCCGCCTCTCTTGCGGTCAGTGGCCACCGGGAAGTCGCACGTCCTACTGCCCGACCTCAACGGAGTCGAGGCGACGCGGGCCATAGCGTCCGATCAAACGACGGCCACGCGAGTGCTGATCCCCACCACCTTCGATCTCGACGAATACGTCTACGGTGCGTTACGGGCTGGGGCTCGCGGGTTCTTACTGAGAGACTCTGTCCCCGAGGAGCTGATCGCCGCTATCCGGACCCTTGCCGCTGCGATGCCCTGCTCGCTCCCAGTATCACCCGTCGCCTAATCAAGGAGGTGATCCACCCTCAGCCTGCGGTGGTTCGATGGGGCTTTTTCGCCGACGACATCTGCACATCATCCTTGTGCCTGCTAGGTGGGATTCTCCGCCGTCCTCGGCCCGATACACCGTTCCCCTCTGATCCAAAGGGTGTCCGAGCGCCCCGCAAACAATTCGCCAACGCCTGACCCGTAGCCTCACGACCGTCGCCGACGTGGAGAACCACCAGATCATCGACATCTTGCCCACAAGGAACTTCGGATCGACAAGCAGCCGGTGGCCTGGAAGGAGCGGATCGCCTACGGGACCCTCGACATGTCGGCCACCTACGCCGCGGTCTACACGGTCATCTTGCCCAAAGCGGCCCAGGTGGTCGACCCCTTCCACGTCATCTCTTTGGCCAACCGCTGCCTCGACGCCATCCGTCGTCGGGTCCAGGTCGAACAGATCGGGCACCGGGGCCACCGAGACGACCCGCTTTATCGGGCGCGCCGGGTGCTGCTCCTCGGCGAGGAGAAGCTCGACACGGCGGCCACCGAGCGCCTGTGGTCACTGCTCGAGCTGGGTGATCCCGACGCCGAAGTCGCCATCGCCTATCGCGTCAAGGAGCGCCTGCGTGACTTCTATCGGACGCTCGACCCCGATGAGGCCCGCCGGATGCTCACAGAGCTCCAATCCCACTGCCTCAAGCGCGCCATGACACCGGAGATCCAAAAGCTCGGACGCACCATCAGAACCTGGTTCGACAAAATTGCCAACTTCCACTTGGCCCGGGTGTCCAACGGGCCCACCAAGGCCCTCAACAACCTAATCAAGCGCATCAAGCGCATCGCCTTCGGATTCCGCAACTTCGAGAACTATCGGATCCGTGCGTTGCTCTACGCCGGCAGACCGAACTGGCGCGTGTTGGGCTCGATCGTCGTCCGGTGAGAGCCGTCAGCTCCCCGCCAGAATCCGAAGAGCCACATCAATTGGAGCGGAAGACGGGATTCGAACCCGCGACCCTCACGTTGGCAACGTGGTGTTTTTGGTCTCAGTATTGGGCCGCACTCCCCTGTCGTGCTGTTCCGTCCACCGAATTTCCGCCCCGTCCACTGGGTCCGCCTCTGTAGTAGAGCGCTCTACTACGAGCATGAGCTCTTGGACTTCTCCTGGCCACGGGCATCCCGGGACCTCCTCGGGATAATCCAGCAGTATCCGGCGACGACAGATGTGCTCCAACTCGATGGCGGCACATGTGCGGATATCTCACATGGGCGGAATAAGTTCCGACCACCGAGCCAGCTCTTCGGCATCGCCGGACACCTCCACCCCAGCGGCATCAGATATGGATACTCGTCCCCAGGCAAGGAGAAGGAGTTGTTCGGCGGTTCCACGGATGCTGACCGATACAGCGCGAGGGTCGCGACTCACGATTCTGCCTCCCCGCTCCGAGAGATCAAGCCACCACCGATCACCTCGATCGCTGCACTCGAAGCCTATTGTCGGTCCGGCCGGGGCATCCTGTGCAGCTCGCGATGCTGCGACGAAGACGTCGAGGAATTCATCGATCCCGTCCGCTGCGATCTGGGGTGCGACCGAGAAGTCCTGCCCTTGTGCCGCATCGGTGTCCGAACGGTGGACGACAGCTTCGAGTGCCATGCGACGAGCCCACCAGCCGACGCGACGCCCGGGCGCGAACCACGACCAACATTCGTCGTCGGCGGAAACACTCGACAGTTGATCGAGTAGCCAGGCAGTCCCAGAGCGGAACCATGGGACAAATTCGGGGGAGTCCTTCGGTGGTGTTTGCTGGTCAGCGAACAGGCCGAAGTTGGCGTCGGGTCGTCCTCGCACCACCTCGGCCACTACGTGATGCGTCCCCGCTACGTGTCGGGCAACCGTGCCGACGGACCAGCGGTCGGACCATGGAACCGCTGCGTATGGATCCCGTTCGTACGCATTCACGATGCGAGAGGTCTCGTCCGAGATGATGGAGAGGTAGTCGAGCGTCACGTTCGGGTACTCCTCGTGGGGTGCGTGTAGTTATTGTTACGATTGTTATAGTAACTGGCGTGCACCGCCGTCAATCAGAAAATTCGCGACCTCCCTACCAAGTTCTGCTCGGTGATGGCCCGACCGCCTGACCCGAAGCGCCGCGAGGAACTTCTCGACGGGGCTGTCGAATACGTCGTCGCCAACGGCATCTCCGATTTGTCGCTGCGGCCCTTGGCTCTCGCGCTCGGAACACAAGCACCGGTGCTGCTCCATCATTTCGGCACGAAGGAGCACCTCGTTGAAGAACTGCTGGGCCGAGTACGTGATCGACTGCGAGCACTCGGACGCGGAGCCGAGTCAGAGACTCATCGCTCGGGCCTGGGAGTTGTATGGACGTGGGTATCTGATCCCGACCAAGGTCCCCTCATGCGGCTCTTCTTCGAGGCGTACGGCCTCGCGCTTCGTAGCCCCGACCGCTATTCGGACTTCCTCAACCATGCGATCCGTGACTGGCTCGACGAACCTCTGGCCGCCATCGACGACATCTCCGCCACACTGGCGATCGCCACGGTTACCGGACTCCTGCTCGATCTGCTCACGACAGGGGACCGAGTCCGAGTCGAGGATGCTATGGAGCGATTCCTCTTCCTGCTCCGCTGGCACGCCGACCAGACCGCGGCGCTGCCGCAATAGACGGTCAAGGACCGCAACCGTGTGCGGTCTCAACGCGATCGTTAGCAGGATACTGCCGAGGATATCCGCTTCTCAATTGACGTCGATGAACTACTCGACCTTTGGGATGGGCTTGTTTTGCCACGATCCGTGCGTCGGGCTTGGGCTGGTTGGTTCCTGCGCAATCGTCATATCGAACTTGGCTGCTGACAACGCTCCAGTGTCCATATGTCGATACGGAGATCTACCAAAGGCTCTGTGATGATTCCGTCTGCGCCTTCAAGTCGAAGAGGGACAGACACGGCCGCTTTGGATCACGATTGACTTGCACCGCCTTGGGCATCCCGTAGCGCACGGAGTTCGGGTAGAGCCTCTCGATCCTTGGGCCGGTTAGCCCGCTCCTTGGCCGAGATAATGTCCCGCAGGCTCGCGGCCCGGATCACGAATCCGTCGCCTTGAAGCACGCTTGCCCGCTGCGCCAGCTCCTCGTAGGGCACCAGACGGCCGTCGGAAGCTTCGAGTCCAGCGAGCACATCGAATGGGCCTGCATCAGTCATCCACGTCGACATTCCGGCCATGTCGAGCGTCGTACCATCGATCTGAACTGGGAGCATCTGGGCCTCAACGTCTGTCATCCCGCCGACACGCAGACGAGCGTGCAGTTCCCGGAGGGCGACGGCGAGACGGTCGAGGTTGGCCCGGTCTCGGCGCACCACGCAGTCGGCGTCCTCGGTCGCACGCTGGGCTCCGTAGCCGATGGCGGCGACCCCTCCCACCATCAGATACTCCACTCCGTGGCGGTTCAGGACTTCGATCAGGAGTCCGAGATCGTGCGACGCACCCTCAAGGCTCGGCATTGGCGTCGGCGGCGGCCTCCTCGGCGCGCTTCACCTGCACCTCAGCCAGCCACTCCATCACACTCTCGCGTGAGTCCAGGCGCCGGCCATCCCACAGGATCGTCACGTCGTCCGAAGTAGGGGGTGCGGCATGGCGCACGCGCTCGATCAGCTCTTCAGCGGTCATCACGGGCTGCGCGTCCACAGCTCCAGAGTACCCGTGTCTCGCTCCCAAACGGGTCCGAGAGCGGAAGACGGGATTCGAACCCGCGACCCTCACCTTGGCAAGGTGTGGGTTTTCGTCCACCCGGTCGTAGCCAGTCCCATGGCCAGCGACTCCGTCCACCCATTTTCCAGCCCGTCCACCCAATCCGACGCTGTAGTAGAGCGTTCTACTATCCGCCGCGCTCAACGCGCAATGCCGCAAAGTCAGCTGGCGAGGAAGGAACCACGCCGCGGGGTCGATAAGCGCCGTACTCTTGCTAATGAATCGGGAATGAAGTTCTTGGCCGTTGGCCGTGTTCTGGCGCCACAGCGATGTCTTCGACGCCGTCTACACGAGATGCTGACGGCTTGGCGGGTTGAAGCTCTTGTGAACTATTTCCAGATGGTTGCCGTCGAAGTCTGCGATGTTGGCTGCGTAATAGCTCGGTCCGAAATACACTCGTATCGCCGGCTCGCCCTCGCTCGTTCCGCCAGCCTCAATCGCTGCAGCGTACGCGGCGTTGACCTCGGCCTCATCGTCAGCAACAAACCCTACGTAGAGTCCGGTTTCACCCGACTGACGCTGGCGTAGCCAAATACTGGAGCCGACTGCGACGCCGAAGCCGTAGGCCCCGTCGGCCAATCCGTAGAGATCAGGAACTTCCGCGGGTCCGGTGGAGGAGTCGTAGCTCCCGAGTTCTCTCCACCCCAAGGGCTCCAGGGTTGCCGCATAGAACGCCAGGGAGCGCGGCACGTCGCTTACCGAGATGTAAATGTGGTCAAGCACTGTTCTTTCCTTCCTCTCGGCGGGCGGACTGTGAATGAGATTCTTTGGCGTTGGCGGTCTTCGAGGATCTGGTCGGCGGTCTAGGTCCAGTTGAACGGGTGGCAGCATCCGCTCCAGTCGTAGATGGAGTTGGCGATCCCGTGCGAAGGTCTTTGACCCCTCGCCAGATGCCGACAAGCACTGCCCCTGTACGAATCGCGGTCATGACGCGCCTTGGACGGTCAGGGCTGAAGGCCATTGGTGATGATTTCGAGTAAGCGCCGGATCTGAGAACGGCCGGCGGACGTATTTGGGGTGCGCCATAAGCAGCCCATGAGGAGTAAAACGTCGGCTGGGTCGAGGCCGAGCTTGATGGTTCCATCCGCCTGTCCTGCTTGGAGCATGAGGCCAATGGCCTCCACCACCGGTCCGTACGTCTCATTGGTGATGGCCTCTTTGGTGGAGGCATCGAGTGCATCACCCAGTCCGTGCTTGAGTCGAATGTAAGAGGAGAGACGTTCGAACCACAAGGTGAGGGCTTCAAGCGGCTGATGTTCTCGCAGGAGCTTTGGTGCAGAATCGACCAGTCGCTGCACGTCATGGCGGTAGAGGGCCAGAAGCAGCGCTTCTCGAGTGGGAAAGTGTCGATACAGCGTCCCCGGCCCCACGCCTGCCGCCTGAGCTATCGAGTTCAGCGAGGCGTCGCTCGACGCGGCCAGCAGATCATGAGCAACTTCGAGGATACGGGCCCGGTTTTGCTGGGCATCAATTCGCATCGTGGCTGACTGTGGATCGGGCATCCCTATCTCCATGGTGGTCGAGAGAGCCATTGCGATACGGAGAGTTCTCCGCTACTCTCATCCGGAGAGCTCTCCGATTGTACCCCGGTGGGCCTATCATGACGTGAAGGAGCACCGTATGCGCTACGTGAAGCTCGGCACCACCGGCCTCGACGTCTCCCCCATCGCCCTCGGTTGCATGAGCTATGGCGAACCCGAACGAGGCCACCCGGCCTGGTCGCTCAATGAGGAGCAGAGCCGCCCGCTGATCAGGCTGGCCGTCGAGAGCGGCATCAACTTCTTTGACACGGCGAACATGTACTCGCAGGGTTCGAGCGAAGAGATCACTGGTCGGGCGCTGAGGGACTTCGCCAACCGCGACGAGATCGTCGTCGCGACCAAGCTGCGCCACCCCATGCGGTCCGGGCCAAATGGATCGGGTCTGTCTCGCAAAGCCGTCTTCACTGAGATCGACTACAGCCTCCAACGGCTCGGCACCGACTATGTCGATCTCTACCAAATCCACCGACACGACCCGGCGACCCCGATGGAGGAGACGCTCGAGGCACTGCACGACGTCGTCAAGGCAGGCAAAGTTCGCTACCTCGGAGCCTCCTCAATGAAGGCGTGGGAGTTCGCCAAGTCGCTCCACCTCCAAAAGCAGAATGGTTGGGCGCGCTATGTGTCGATGCAGGATCACTACAACCTGCTCGCCCGTGAGGAAGAGCGCGAGATGCTGCCCCTCTGCGTCGACGAGGGTGTCGGCACGATCCCGTGGAGCCCACTGGCCCGAGGCCGGCTGACACGCCCCCCAGGGGTTGAAACTGACCGCTCAGAGACCGACGG
>Ga0209420_1000666_pt1 | contig 17253 bp, 13 predicted proteins | sample BlaSpr_A8_OM1_O1_FD_187972 | JGI IMG/M metagenome (GOLD analysis project Ga0209420, IMG submission 187972) | Forest soil microbial communities from Thunder Bay, Ontario, Canada - Black Spruce, Ontario site 2_A8_OM1_O1 (SPAdes) (version 2) | ecosystem: Environmental > Terrestrial > Soil > Boreal... | reverse complement strand
CCCCGCCGATGGCCACGACGCCGCCGAATGCCGAGAGAGGGTCGCACTCGAGGGCGCGCTCGTAGGCGGTAACTAGGTCGGCGGCCACCGCGGCACCACACGGGTTGGCATGCTTGATGATGGCCACGGCCGCTTCGCCCGCGTCGGCGGCCAGCTCGTGCACCAGGCGCCAGGCGGCGTCGCCGTCGAAGAGGTTGAGGTACGACAGGGGCGTGCCGCCGTGCTGCACCATGGCGTCCCACCAGCTGGGGACTCCGGCGATTCGATAGCGCGAGCCGCGCTGGTGGGGATTCTCGCCGTAACGCAACACCTCGGTGCGCTCGAGGGTGAGATGCAACGTCTCGGGCAGCACGGCGGCAAGCTCGACCTCGGCGGCGTCGGTGGCCCCCTCGAGCCCGGCGGTCGGACCGGGCCCGCCGGCGTCGAGCCAGGCGACGATAGCGGCGTCGTAGGCCGCCGTATGGGCGAAGGCGGCACGGGCGAGACGCCGCCTGGTGGCGGCGGAGAGGGTGCCGTCGGCTCGCAGCTCGGCCAGGACGACGGGGTAGTCGGCTGGGGAGGTGACGATGCCGACGTGCTCATGGTTCTTCGCCGCGGCGCGCACCATAGCCGGACCCCCGATATCGATCAGCTCGACGGAGGGGTCGGACGAGAACGGGTAGAGGTTCGACACCACCAGGTCGATGGCCTCGATGCCGTTGGCCTCCAGGTCGACCCGGTGCTCGGGCTTCGAGCGGTCGGCCAAGATGCCGCCGTGGATTTTGGGGTGCAGGGTCTTGACCCGGCCGCCCAGCATCTCGGGCGAGCCGGTCACCTCGGCTACCTCGAGATGGGCGATGCCCGCCTCACCCAGCCGAGCCGCCGTGTTGCCGCTGGCGACCAGCTCCCAGCCCAAGTCGGAGAGGCCCTGGGCCAGCTCGACCAGGCCGTCCTTGTCGTAAACCGACAGCAAGGCCCTCACGTCGTCATCTCCCGTCCGCTCCTTCTCTCTCGCCGGACGTGCCGCCGACCGTAACCGGGGGGCGCCACGCCGGGCCTTCGATCTCCCGTCCCGCCGCGAGCTCGTCCAGGGCCCAGGCGATGGTGGCAGGGTACAGGACCCGTTCGACCACCTTGATGCGCTCGTGCAGCGTCTCCTCGGTGTCACTCTGGAACACGGGGACGGCCTCCTGGGCCAGGACGGGACCGGCGTCGACCTCGAGCGAGGCCAGGTGGACGGTGCAGCCGGTCTCTGTGGCCCCCGCCGCCAGGGCGTCGCGCACCCCGTGCCAACCCGGAAAGGCCGGCAGCAGGGAGGGGTGCGTATTGAGGATGCGGGCGGGAAAGGCCACGTGCACCGACCCGGTCATGACGGTCCCGAAGCCGGCCATGGCGACGAGATCCACCTGGTGCGCCACAAGGGCAGCGGCGACCGAGGCCGTGAAGCCGGCCCGGTCGAAGTCGGGGCCGAACCCGCCGTAAAGCGCCCGGTCGACCAGCTCCGGCACGGCGCCGTGGTCCTCGGCCAGCGCCAGGGCGACACAGGGGCGGTCTGACACGACGCTGGTGACCGGGAGCCCCCCTTCGAACATGGCCTGGAGGATGGTCCCGGTGCCTGAAACGAGGACCGCGAGACGCACGGAATCAGGCTAGCAACGGCCGGGGGCACGCCAACGTTCCCGGCGCAGCGCGAATTCGCGCCGTCGGGGTGCCGGGGCGGGGGCGGCGGTGGCGGGCCGCGGCGAGGGTGGTCGGCGACCCGCTACGCGTCGGTCCGGGTGGCCGGCGTGACCCGGCTGCGGGCCGCGCTAAAGATCAGGCGCACGACGGCCCCGATGATGGCCAGGTCGAGCAGCATCTGAGCGGAGACGACGAGGCGGGCCGTGTCGGTACGCGTGTGATGTCACCGAAGCCGACGGTCGAGAAGATGGTGATGGTGAATCAGAGCGCACACGTGTGGTCAAGGCTCTGCGTGAAGGTCAGCGGCGCGCCGTCGGACATACCGAGATATGTGGACGAGAACGCGACGAGAAACAGTGCAATGACGACGCCGAGGGCCTCGATGGCCCGCAACTCGGGCAGGCGAGCCCGGGCGATGTGCTGGACCTGCCAGGCCAGCACCGCCTCGACGAACGCGATGTCGGCGGCGAGGCGGTTGAAGGCCCGGAAGCCCGAGCGGCCGACGCCTGGGAGGAGGTAGTAGGCGCCGAAAAATGATGATCCAGGCGAGGGTGACCCTGACCGCGCACGTGAGCGCGGCGCGATGGTGCTCGCCCTTCGGGAGATCTGCCAGGCGGACCGACTCAGCCGCGGGAGCGCTCCAGCGGGAGCGCAGGGCTTCCATCGGCGACCTGGCCGAACGATCGTTGGGGGCCCGGACCCGGGTTCCTGCGCCATGGACGGCAACGCGAATGAGAACAGCCCGCCCGCGCGGACGAAGAGGGAGCTGGCCACCGCAAAGGGGGGTGCTGGCACGACCATTGCCTGCGGGTGCCAGGATCCTTCATTTTCCGGCGAGACGGGGCACAATTGGGGCTGGAACGTGCGGGCGCCTTCCGTGGGCAGCTCGCGCCAGAAAAAGGTGAAAGGGGAACCAAATGAAGGACTCCAGTTTGAACCGCTTCTTGTGGCTGATCGGCCTCGTGGCGGCGGCGTTGATCTTCGTCTCGTTCGGGCCACTCTCGAGCGGCTCGCCCGGCGAGAACGCGTCGGGGATGACCGTGGCGCACTGGTACAACACGCACGTCAATGCGCAGTGGGCCAGCATCTGGATGGTGGGGCTGGCGCTCTTCTTGCTCCTGATCTTCGTTACGCAGCTGCGCACCGTGCTCATTGAGGCCGGCGGTCAGCGGCTGTGGCCCAACATGGCCTTCGCCTCGGCCGTCATCCTGATCGCGGGGATCATCGTGGCCGGGAGCTTCGAGGTCACCATCATCTTGGCGTCGCATAACCACGACTACACCGTGGCGCACTTCGTCAACTTCTACAGCGCCAACAACTTCCTGCTGATCCTCGCCGGCCTGGACTTCCTGACCCTCTCGGTCGGGCTGGCCATCCTGCTCAACCGCGCCATCGCGCCTCTGCCCAAGCTGCTCGGGTGGTACTCGATCCTGGTCGGCGTAATAGGTGCGGCCGGCCCGCTCAGCTTCTTTGCCCTCCTTGGGTTTCCCATCTGGCTGCTCGCCATCGGGATCGTCATCGCGGTGAAGCAGTCGCGGGGCACGCTCGGTGGTGACTCGGGTGGTGGAGCCTCCGCCGTCAGGCCGACTGCGGAGGCGGTGGTTGCGGCATAGCGGGCTGGACCTGAACGTGGGCTGATTTCGTTCAGGGGCGCTCGTGCGGGAGCGGTGCCAGGCTCGTGGCGACACGACCGGCGCCCGCATCCCGTCCGGGCGTCATCGCCCCGACACCAGGCGTTGTCGCCAGGTGAACGGCACGCGAACGGTTTCAGGGGCGCGGGCAACCCCGCTGCGGGGATGGCCTACGCTGCCGGTGTCATGAGCACCTCCGCGGCCGACTCCACCGCGAAGGCAGTGCGCCGAGGTCTTGCCCTCGTCGCCTGTCTGGCACTCAGCCTGACCATGGCCTCGGGGGCCTCGGCCGCGGCCAACGTGAGCTCGACCTCGGCGAAGCAGGTGCTCACGCAGTCGCTGCGCAACGCGACCCACGCCGGCTCGGTGCGGATCACGGTGCAGTTCTTCTCGGGTTCGACCACGGGCAAAGTGGTCCAGGACTCCGGCCTGAAGACGGGTGAGCAGACGGTCGCCATCGGCAATGAACTGGCCTCCGTCGTGCTGGTGAACAGCACCGCCTACATCTCGGGAAATAGCAAAGGACTGAGCTCATACTTCGGGATGCCGAGCTCGCTGGTGCCCTCCATCGTCGGCCACTGGGCATCGGTGCAGCAGAGCGACCCCTCGTTCGGATCCGTCGCGGGAAACGTGACCCTCGTCCCCGCCCTGGCCAACGTGACCCCTTCGGGCACCCTGATCGCCGGCAAGCGGACGAAGGTGGACCGGCAGTGGGTGAGGAGCATCTCGGGGGAGGGCCCAGACGCCAGCGGACGCGTGACGCTCTTCGTCACTGCCAATTCGCGATCGCTTCCGGTGGAGGCGGTCGAGTCCAGCGGGACAAGCACCCAGAACAAAGGCGAGATCGTGACGTTCACGCGCTGGGGTGAGACGCTGCACCTGCCTAGGCCGACCAACGCGGTGCCGCTCTCGACGCTCGAGGCGGCGGCGGCGGAGGGCAGCTGACGTTTCTCGCCTGCCCGCTGCTTGGGACTCGAACGGGAGCGTGCCATGCTGGGGTAGCTCGCGTAAGAACGCCGATTGACAACGTGTGCCAAATTAACGCGCATAAGTGTGCCTCGGACAGGCCAGCCAACCGCCCAGCAACGAACCTGCATCCGTAATGAAATCGCTTTCGTGCATCCTGCAGGCGACGGCGAGGGGGAATCCGGAGTTTGCACGGGTTCGCTGCTGGGAAGAATCAGTCGGACGGCCTAAGGGGGTTGTTCGCGGAGCGAGACACGCGGGACTTTGAGCAGGATCCACCAACGCGTGCTCTGACCAGCGCGTTCCTGCGCGCTCCGCGCCTCCGCACACGATCTGGGGGGCGATGAACAGGCCCAGCTACGCGGGGGGACGATCGGCCTGGCGCAGGGATGGCGTGCTGGCCCACGTGGCGCTGGTCGGTGTCTTGCTGTTGGGGATTGCCGCATGCGTGGCGCCGCTGCTGGCGGGCTCCAACCCGGACCCCGTTCCCCTGCATGGCTCCGCTCCTGCACCTCTGCACGCCCGGACGGTGTCCGACGTGGGATCGGGATCGGACTGGTTCGGCCTCGCCGGGACGAACGACGGCGGCGGCTACTGGGTCGTGTCCAGTCGGGGCGAGGTCGAGCGGTTCGGCGATGCCACGTCATACGGGGACATGTCCGGCACCACTCTGAACGACGCCGTGGTCGGCATGGCGACCACCCCCGACGATCGAGGGTACTGGCTGAACGCGACCGACGGCGGGATCTTCTCCTTCGGCGACGCCAAGTTCTTCGGCTCGACCGGCTCAATGCACCTCAACAAACCCGTCGTGGGCTTGGCCCGCACCGACGACGGTGGAGGGTATTGGCTGGTGGCGTCCGATGGCGGGATCTTCGCGTTCGGTGACGCACCGTTCGAGGGCTCCATGGGCGCACAGCACCTCAACAAGCCGATCGTGGGCATGATCCCGACCCACGACGGGATCGGTTACTGGATGGTGGCGTCCGACGGAGGGATCTTTGCGTTCGGTGACGCTTCGTTCGAGGGTTCGCTGGGAGGAAGCCCGCCGAGCTCACCCATCGTCTACATGGCACCGACACCGGACAACAAGGGCTACTGGTTGCTCGGCCAGGACGGCACGGTCTACGCGTTCGGCGACGCCGTCAGCTACGGGTCGGTGAAGGGATCAGCGGCTCCCGCAACCGCGCTCGCGGCGACGCCGTCGGGTGGCTACTGGGTGCTCACCGCCGACGGTGCGGTCCATCCGTTCGGCGACGCGGTGAACTATGGCTCACCCGCCGATGGTCAGGTGGACGCTCCGGAACCCTCGGCTGCGGTGGCCTTGGCCGCTGCCCCTGCGTCGACGACCGCAAGCACGCCCGAGGGACCCGACTCGGGCGGAGGCGGGACTGTTGCCGATCCGGTGTCGATCAACGCCCTCAGTCCGTCTAGCGGGACGGCCGGGGGTGGCGCCACCATCGAGATCACGGGGACGGACTTCACGGGAGCAACGGCGGTCGACTTCGGTTCCAACGCCTCGTCGAGCTTCAGCGTCAACTCGCCCACCACCATCACTGCCGTGGCTCCCGTCGGGGCCGGGACCGTCGACGTCGAGGTGGTGACCCCCGCCGGCACGTCGGAGGCGACCAGATCCGACCGCTTCACCTACATCCCGACCGGGCAGTTGCCCATCACCGCCAGCGGTCAGAGCCTCGAGATCGGCGGCGTGCCAACCATCTTCACCGGCTACAACGCCTACGAGCTGGCGACGGACTACGGCACCAACGGCGGCTGCGGCACCGAGGAAACCTCGGCGCAGATCGACGCATTCTTCTCCTCGCTCCGCCCCAATTCCCTCGTGCGCTTCGGAGCTGAACAGGGGGGTTTTGCGACAAACGTCCACACGGGCCAGATTGACTGGCAGCCCCTTGACAATGTGTTCTACGCGGCGGCCAAGTACCACGTCTACCTGATCCCAGTGATCGGCAACCAGGGGGCCACTTGCGACGGTGAACACTGGCAGGACCTGGCCTGGTACTCAGGCGGATTCCAGGACGTGTACAACTCCCCGACCAACTCTAACGGGCTCGGCCTCGACCCGCTTTCCTACTGGGACTACATGAACGCCCTCGTGAGCCGATACGCCGACTCGCCCGCACTTGGCATGTGGGAGCCCATGAGCGAGGCCGAGGCTTCCACGTGCCCAGCGGCGGACGATCCGACCAACTGCTGGGGCAACGAGACCTGCCCAGACGAGACGGCTGCTGCCAGCGCACTGGAGTACTTCTTCAATGTGGTGGGAGGGCAGATCGACACGCTCGACCCCACCCACCTCGTTGAGGCCGGCTTGATTGGCAGCGGCAATTGCGGGACTTCCGGGAGCGATTACCAGAGCGTGGGAGCGTCCCCGGGCATCGACGTGCTCAGCGTCCATGACTACTACGGGTCGGCCCCGATGGGTGGGGACCAGTGGAACGGGTTGGCGGTGCGATTCGCCCAGGCCAAGGCCCTCGACAAGCCCATCATTACCGGTGAGGTCGGTATCGAAGCCGGTATCGACCAGAGTGGCTGTGAGAGCCTGGCCCAGCGTGCCAGCGACATGACGGCCAAGATGACCGCCCAATTCGCGGCAGGCGACAGCGCCTTCCTGGTGTGGGACTGGATCACCGATCCACTGGGACCGTGCAGCTACAACACCGGTCCGGCTGACAACTCGCTCAGCAGCGTTCTGGCATCGACACCCTCCGCATGACCCCGCGGCGCCGCGTTCGCGGGCCGCTCAAACGGACGAGGGCAGGAACGAAGTCAGGGTCCCGAAGAGCAGATAGAGGCCGGCCGCCCACAGTGGTACGAGAATGAACCACTTGCCCGCCCGCCCGAACCAGCGTCCCATCTGCCCGTAGCAAAGACCGAGGAGCACCAGCAGGCAGATCTCGATCAGCGCCGCCGGCAGCAGCGACCAATCCCAGCTCGCGGTCGCGGGATTGGTGATGTGGTAGGTGATATCCCTGACCGGAGGCGCAGGCGCTACGGTCGACGGCAGCTTGAGAAGGCCCACGGCGACCAATCGTTGCGTCGAGGAGAACTCCGGATTGCAGGTGGTCAACGTGATCCGATTGTCCCCGAAGTAATTGAGCACGGAGACATCGCCGGGCGAGACCGCTTGCGGCGTGCCCGCCACAACGTAGGTAAAGCTCTCGCCCGAGGTAGTGGTCAGGATGATCTGGTCACCTTTGACCAGCTGGCCCAAGCGATTGAAAGGGGCACCGTGGGTAGTCCGGTGTCCTGCGATGGCCACGTTTCCAGCCTGCCCCGGCTGGGCGGTGCCCACGTAGTGGCCCGGGCCTATGGAGAGGTCGTTTTCCGTGGTGCCCTCCACCACGTACTGGTCCACCGAGATGGCTGGAATCTGCAGGTGCGCGACGACCGACCCGTCGGGCGGGGAGGGAAGCCTGGTCGCGGCCGCCACCAGGACGGGTCCACCCTTGCCGGCCTTGGCCACGTGGTCTGCACGGAGCTTCGCATTGAACTCCGCGTGGAGCTGGTCCTGGGCGCGGTGCTGGGCGATGGCGGTACCCCACAGCTGCCAGGCCACGAAGAGGAGGATGACCACGCCCAGAGTTTCGATCCAGGTGAAGGTGGTGACCCAGCCTGCTCGCCGACGGGATGCTTTGTCTACCTGGGAGACGGGTGGTGCCTCGTGTGGAGCCCCCACCTTGGTCTCCCACGGGGTAACCGGGGCCATGACCCCCGTCGCCATGACCGTCGCCTGGGGCACCGCCCCTCTGATCGGTTCCGGCACCGCCACGGGCTCCACGAGAGCCTTGAGGGGCTCGTCGGCAAACTCCGCGTGCGGCTGCGCCGGCGCGGACTGGTCCACCGCCGACTGAGCGAATGCGCCAACCCCGTTCGCGACAGGGGGCTCCGGGGTCTCAGGCTGGACCGGGGCCGTCACAGGCTCCACCACCGCGGCCGGCGCGGCAGCCGCGGCCTCGGGCCTTACGAAGACCGTGACCGGCTCTTGGGCCGGATACCGGTCACCAGCCGTGGAAGGTGGTCCGATCCCAGCGGCGCCGGCTCCAGGCGCTTCCAACGTGGGCCGGGCGATTCGAGCAGCCACCTCCGACGCCGACCGGACGACTCGCCCGATGGCCGCCTCCTTCGATGCGGCGCCGCTCCCGGCCAGCCAAATGGGCTCCCAATCGACCTCGGGAGGCGGCGAGCCGGGATTCCTGCTTGTGTGCGCCGCCTGAGCCTCTCCGACGATCTGCTCGACGAACTCGCGGCACAGGGCCCAGGCGTGGATTCCGGGCCAATCCTGGCGATCTCGGAAGGCCTGAACGGCGTCAGGCGCGGCGTCACCGGAAGTAACCACGGCTACAGAATTGCTCATAGCCGACAAGTGGGTCTACGCCGAAGCCTGTTTGGCCAGCACCGGGGCGCTCGTGTCCGCCTGGGCCGTGATCATCTCCCGGGCGAACGCCACCAGGAAGTTCCGGTTCTGGGTCTCCACGAACTGCTGGGAATTGCCCGAACCCGATTGCATTGCCGCCTGTGTTACGCCCGTGGTCTGCGCGATGAGTCCGTGCATGTTCTGCACATAGAGCACGACCCGTTCGTAAACGGTGCTGGAGCCGCTCTTGACCGGAAGAATCCAGTACACGATGGACCAGCTCCCGTACTGCTGCGAGGTGTACGACATGGCTTGGCCGGTGATCCCCCCCGTCAGGCTGACCTGGGACACGCCAGTAAGGGAGTAGCCGTGGAACTGGTAACACTGCTCGACGCCGAAGGCCTCGAAGGTGGACAGGTCGGGACTGTCGATCACATCGGCGACGAGCGGGACGCGGGCTGGCAGATCACTCCCGACACTGGGGTACAGCTCGTAGCGATTCCAGATCGAGCCCTCGCCGAAGAGCGGTGCCGCCCAGCCGAACGTGGCTTCATAGTGACTGGTCCATCCAAGCGGTGTGACGGGCTGGTCGATGTACGAGATCACCTTGGGCGACCCCGACACGTCCGCGACGAGGTTGTACGACTGCAAGCCGTCGTCGCCGAACCCGATGATGATCCCAAAAACCAGGACGAGCAACACGGCGACATAAATCCTAGGGACGGGCATGTGCTTCCGGCTCCTGCCGCCGGCATCTTGGGGCACCGGCGCGGCCGCCACGGCGGCCGCCAGCGATCGCCGGTCGATCCCCTCGATCCGTAGCCCAAGAGGCCGCATGCACAGCAGCATGATGCCGACCCCGAGGGCAAATAGGAGGAGGCCGATGAACGGGTGCAGCACGCCAATGGCGAAATGCTCCCCGTATTGCCGGCCGGCCCAGAAGACGAGGATGAGTCGGCCCAGGTTGAACACCCACAACAGGAGCATCCCCGCCACCAACCAGGTCACCTTGAGCATCAGTGGCCCGCGGATGACTGCGGCGAAGGCAACGCCGACCAAGAGGAATCCCACGACACTGTTCACGCCGGAACAGGCCGAGATCACACTCAGGTTGAAGGGATGGCCGTGATGGACGACCGTGAAGACGGCGTTATCCGCGCTGCCGATCGGCGTGGCCACGTGGACGACGCGCAGGACCTTGTTCACGGCGAACAGGGTCGCAGTCGTGAAGGCATTGAGGACTCCGAGCAACACCGAGGTATACGGATAGGGCCAGGCCAAGAAGAGGAACGCCACCGCAATCTTCTGCCGCCAGAGGACTCGAACGCCAAAGATGACAGCCACGGCACCTGCCACGAAGAAGGGCAGGCTCAGGAGATCGATCCGCCACACCCAGAACATGGCGGACAACTTGTTGGGCAGGAAGAGATTGACCCAGAGCGCCGCGGTCATCAGCGGCACGCCGATGATGTAGTCGGTCTGACGGTCGTGAATGGACGGCTCGGCGGGTTTCGGGCGGCTGTTGACCGCGGCCAGAATCAGGGCGATCAGCGGTACGAGGCTCACGTAGGCCAACGGCGTGTTGAGGTCGCCCAATTGCAAAAGCGTAGTGAGGGAATAGCTGTAGGCGATGAAGACCACGGCCAGCAGGGCGCCCATCTGGACCGCCGTCCGGGTCTTCGGCTGTGCGTCGACCCAGAGGAGCCTCGCTCGGTCGCGCAGCTTCACCGCACCCGACTGAAGCTCTCGGGGCTGGGCGGCAATGGTCGTCACGACCTCGGTCACCATCATTATCCGAACCTTCCGTGCACGTAGTCCGCGGTGCGCGGGTCGATGGGGTCGTTGAAGACCTGTTCGGTCGGACCAGCTTCCACGATGTGTCCCGGCTGACCCTCCCCGTCCACCAGGAAGAGTGCGCAGTTGTGCGAGACCCGGGCCGCCTGTTGCATGTTGTGGGTCACGATGACGATGGTGATGTCGTCGCTCAGTTCCCTGATCGTGTTCTCGATGACGCTCGTCGAGATCGGGTCCAGTGCCGAGCAGGGCTCGTCCATGAGGAGCACTCTCGGACGTACCGCCAGTGAGCGAGCGATACAGAGCCGCTGCAGCTGACCGCCCGAGAGGGCCGCACCCGACTCGTTCAGACGATTGCGGGCCTCCTTCCACAGACCGGCTCGTTCGAGACATGCCCGAACCAGTGCATCGGGATTCGCGACCTTCATTCCGGACAAGCGGAGACCGGACAGCACGTTCTGCGCGATCGTCATGGACGGGAACGGGTTGGGGCGCTGGAACACCATGCCGATCCGGCCGCGGGTCTGCGTCACAGGTACCGCCGGTGAATAGATGTCCGTGCCGTCGAGCCGGACCGAACCCGAGAGCGCTGCAATCGGGATCAACTCGTGCATCCGGTTGAGAATCCTGAGGAAGGTGGACTTCCCACAGCCCGAGGGTCCGATCAACGCGGTGACCTTGCGCGGCTCCATTTCGAGGCTCACGCGCTCAAGAACCTTGTTGCTCCCGAACCAGGCGCTCACGTTCGTTGCCTGAAGGTGCGCGGGTCCGGCCGTCAAGAGGTCGAGACCGGGTTGGGCGGGGCCGGTCGCAGGGTACCGCTGACCAATCGCGGTCATGGGAACACTCCGATATGCAGGAATCCCCTCAACAGGACTCCGAGGAAGCCGCACCAGAGTGTGACGGCCATGGCGGCCTTCCATCGTACGTAGCCCTTACGGCGACTGCGTTCCGCAAAGACCACTCCAATCACACACGAGACGGGAAAGACGAGCGCGATGGTCGCAAAGAGGATGGCCCAGTCGAAACTGGACCTCCCCGGCATCGTCAGATCGTCGAAGAATCGCCGTCCCTGCACGCGGCTCGGTACCGTCATGTCCTGGCCTTTCGTCGTCGCCGCAGGAACTGCCGCCCCAGTTCACCACAGCCGAGGAAGGCGAGGCCCAGGCCGGCGAGCGGCAGCGGATTGCCTCCCGTCACGGCCAGCGCTCCATCCCCACCTGACGTCGAAGGGTCCGAGACAATTGAGGAGCCTGCTGAGCTACCAGAATTACCAGCCGAACCGGAAGCCGACCCACCAGGCACCGTGGTGGAGGTGGAGGTGGCCGACGTAGTGGTCGTGGTGGACGACGAGGACGTCGTCGTGGAAGGGGCCGAGGCTGCCTCGGCATCGAGTTCCTGCGCCACGGCGAGGTCGGCCGTCACCATGGCCGTGGTGGCCGGAGCCGCTCCGAGCCCCGCGATGACCGCTTGGCCCTTGGCCCCCACCGCAAATCGGATGAATTGGGCCAAGGCCTGGGCCTTGTCGGCCGAAAGGCCATTGGTCGGCACGACCAGGTAGCTCTGCAGCATCAAATAGTTGTTGTAGGCGGCGGTGTCGGTCGAGCTGGGGTTGAACGTGACCATATTGCTCGTGGTGGGATCCGAGGTCGTCGTGAAGGTTGCATCTCCTTCTGCTGCCTCGGCCGATGCCGCGGACGGCGCGACGTACTCCCCCGCTGCGTTCTGTACGGCCGCGGTGGGGAGATCCCATGTAACCCCCAAGGGGGAGCCCGTCCATGTATTCGACACTGGAAGAATCGCGCCCAGAGCGATGGATGCCGCGTCGTTGCTGGGCGCAGCAGTTCGCGGATCGAGGGCGAGCATCTTCCCCAGCACGAACTGATCACCCCCGGGCACCGCTGTCTCGTCATACGGCCAGCCCTCACTCGGCGTGGGATCACTCGTCGAGGACTGCCCACCCTGCTGCGCCGCCGTGAGGCCCGCTGCGAACGCCGCCTGCGAGGTGGGAGTGCTGTCGAGCAAGGACATCAACGCATAGTTCTCCATCGTCGGGTCCAAGTTGCCCCACCGACTGATCGGTTCGGCCTGCCCTTGGGTGCTCGGATTCGTCGTGCAATTGATTCTGCTGTCAGCCCAATTCAAGTACGGCGGAGTTACCGCCCCGAAGAGGCCATCTAGCTGACTGAGGTCGAGAGGGATGTGCTGGCAGAATTGCGAGGAAGTGATCACGGAGGTTCCCTGATAGGTCTGGTTTGGAACCAGAGTCACTAACGCAACCGGGGTCGCGGCGAAGGGCACGTAGGCGAACGACCGCCCATTTTGCGCAGCAGTGGCTGCCTCTGCTGATGTCAGGGGGCGTTCGCTCACCGCGAAGTCTGTGGCGAAGGTGCCCGGAGCAGTACCGACAAAGTCTGCGATCCCCTGGTCGAGATCGACGTTGGTGTACGAGCCGATGTCCGGTTGAAGGCCTGCCGTGTCGTCTTGTAACAGCGTGTCAATGACGGGCGTCATGGCGTCGCCTCCCTCAGCGGAGAGGGTCCCCGCCGTGGTCGAGGCACCCGCACCATCAGTAATTGGTACGGCCCAGATGACCGTGCCGAGTACGGCGGCGAGTACGGCAGGAATGCCGCGTCGCGGAGCAGTGAGCTTCATGATGGGGTCGCGCCAACTCGTCGCCGCCTGAGGAAGAACCGCCGGCCGACGAACCCGATCAGGAAGAGGAACACGCCCAGAACGGTGAACGGGATCGCGTTGATCCCGGTACCCGCCATGGTGGAGACACCCGTGAGGGCCACACCGGGATCGACGCCGCCGCTGCCGCCGCTCGACGATGCCAGCTCGCCGCTGGTCGTGGCGTGGCTCCCCGCCGCGGCGGCGGCCGCCGCCGCCGAAGTGGTCTTGGTGGTCGGTGTGACAGGGGCCCCGGTCGACGTGCCGGCGCTAGCCCCTGGTGGGGGCGCTGTCGCGTTCACGATTCCACAGGTGGGCGTGGTCTGCCCGGCCTGTACTTCGGTGGGCGTCAGGTCGCCACAGGAGTAGGCCTGCGATTCTGCCGCAGTCGGCGGGACCGCCCCCGGTACGTTTTTCTGGACCGCGTTGACCCCGTACTGCTCGAGTGAAAGACCCAAGCTCGCATATCCGAACGACGGCGCCGTTTGTTGGCCCAGTGTGAGAACGTAATTGACGAACTGGCTCATGGTGTCGCCCTTGGAAGCCGCCCACCCAGTTGTCGGGGTCAGAAGGTAGCTGTACGTCGAGGGGTTGTAGACGTGGGGACCGGCGCCATTGAAATTGAGTTGATGCGTGCCGTTAGGCAACTGTGTGGCATACGCCAAGGCGGAAGCCACCCCCACCGGTGTCGGTGCGGTGTAGTCACCGCTTGCGTTCTTCACCAACGCCACGTTCTTGGTCGGATCGGTCCCACCAAACCCAGACTCCTCCTCGGCGTACTTCACCTGAACGGCCCCGATCCCTCCGGCGTTATTGGCGACGTCGCTGGCCACCGCCGTGGTGGACTGGTCGTCCAGCCCCCCTTTGATGCCGGGCCAATTGGAGTTGGGAGAGGTCGCGGAGATGGCCACGCCGTCGGTGGGTCCCCCCGCCTGAGAGTTCTGCGCTTGTGCGAAAGCGGCCCACAGCTGTGGCTGCTCGTCCATGCACCATTCTTCGAGCACGAAGTTCGTTCCGGCCGAGTCGCTCTCCGTTACGGGCACCACAGGAATGTTGGGCAGGCTCACGCCAGGATTGTCGGCGGCGATGGCCGCATTGTTCCAGCTCGTGATGCCCCCGGTGAGGAGGCCGCAAGCCGAGTAGCTGCTGAGCTGCAGCTGCTTGGTCAGGCCCGGAACGTTGTACATGAAGGCAATGCCACCAGCGGTGATGGGGATGAAGTTGAACGGAAAGCTGGGCGGTGTGGTGTCGGTGTTCCCGACGTACCCGATGTCGCTGACGGCAAAATCGGTGGTTTGGTTGGTGAACTCGTATCGCCCGGTGCCTGAGTTGGACGGGGACCAGCTGAGCGACAGGTTGTAGGGCGACCCGTGGACGGCATTGACCCACGTCTCGATAGCCGGCGAGGCGAAGGACGACCCCGTACCGCTGATGGGTGCCGGGGTTGTGTTCGCGCGTTCGAGCCCCGAGCGCTCGGTATCCGAGCTCGTCGACGACGTCCCTTTGCCGGTCGAGGGGGCCTTGGTCCCTGTCCCGGCCGAGGTCGTAGTCCCTGCGCTGGCCGAGGTGGCCGTACTCCCCGTCCCGGTCGAGGTCGTGGTCCCCGTCCCGGTCGAGGTCGTCGTGGTGGTCCCCGTCCCGGCCGTGGTCGTAGTCCCTGCCTCAGTCGAAGTGGTGGTGGTGGTGGTGGTCCCCGTTCCAGTCGAAGGCGTCGTCGTCGCCGCCGCCCCGGCCGAGGGTGCGGTGGCCGCCACGGGCAAGACCGAGAGCAGCGCAATTCCGACGACACGCCGGCGCCATTTCGGGAACCTCCAGAGCCGGTCGGTCCAGGTCGTGCGATCGACATTGCGCATGCTCGGCGACTCCTTCATCTTGCTCGGTGTGCGGACTCTGCTGCGCCACGCGGTGGCTGTGGTCCTCTGAGTGGTCTTGCTCATGCTGGGGCCTCTTCTTCCTCGAACTCACGACGGCTGCGCCACGGAACCGTGAAGCCGCTAGGGCCGGGCTTCTTCGCCCCGATGAGGCGCGCCAAAATGAACAGGGTCAGCACCACCAGGACCAGCACAAATGCGACGCCCCAGGCGTCTCTGGTCGTGTTGACACCGGGTTGGAAGATCAGTTCGTATACACGCAACGGCAGGTCATCCTGCTTCCCGCTAAAGGGGTTCCAGTTGTAACTGGGGTTCCCGCCTGCGGTGAAGAGTACGGGCGCCGTCTCGCCGGCAACGCGGGCGATGCCGAGGATCATTGCGGTGATCAATCCCACGCGTGCCGTCGGGAGCAAGACTCTGAGCGTCGATCGCCACATGGGCGCACCCAGCGCAAGAGACGCCTCCGTCAGGGAGCCCGGGACGATGGAGATGACTTCCTGCGAGGCCCGGGTGACGATCGGCAACATCATGACCGAGAGCGCCAGCGCAGCGGCGAACCCGGTCTGGCCCGCCTCCTTCTGCGGCACGACCCAAAGGAGATAGATGAAGAGCCCTGCGATAATGGCCGGTGAACCGGTCATGGCATCGACGACGTTGCTGACCATCTTGGCGAAGGTGTTTCGGTTGTTCACCAAGTAGGTAGCCGTGAGAATGCCCAACGGTACGGTGAAGAGGGTGGCCAGCCCCACTTGCTCTATCGTTCCTACAATGGCGGCCCCGGCCCCGACGGCGGTGACGGGCGATGTCGCCGTGAGGTCTGTCATGTCGGCAAGAAAGAAGTGCGGAAAGTGGGCGAACACCACCGCCGCGCCTTTGAAGATGACGTAGGCGATGACCGCGACAAGTGGGATAAACGCGACGAGGGCACCCGTCCAGATTGCGAGAGTGGCCAGGCGATCCTTTGTTGCCAGTACGCCGTACTGCTGCCAACAGATGACTCCGTAAATCAACAAGAAGGCGCAGATCACGCAGATGGCAAAACCGAGAGGACCTGTGATACCTGCCACCGTGAAGCAGAGCCACACCAAGGCCACCGCAGCTATGGCCGATCCACTCGCTTCGACCAGTGTGGACTGAGGCAGCGCACGAGGGCGCCGTGGCCTATCGGATGGCTCGGGCCCCGGTGGTACCGACAAGGTGGAGGGTTCAATCGTCTGCGTCATAGCGAACCGTTGTTCGATCGTTCGACGACCAACCGAGCGATGATGTTGATTATCAAGGTGGTCATAAACAGGACCAAGCCGAGCAGGATGAGCGCGCTCTTCGTTATGACCGAGGAGGCGACGAAGTTCTCTGTGATCTCGGCCGCGATCGATCCAAGGCCGCCCGGTCCCATCAGCGCCGTGGTGAGGTGATTCCCCTGCGAGAGGACAAGCACCACGATCATGGTTTCCCCGAGTCCCCTGCCGACTCCCAAGAGGATCGCGCCCAGAATGCCATTACGCGAGAAGGGGAAGATGACGTCAGTCACCATGCCCCAGCGGGTGGCACCGAGTCCCAGTGCTGCTTCGCAGACATCACGTGGCGTTTGCGCCATCACCTCGCGGCTGACCGATGTGATAATAGGAATCAGTGTGACGCAGCAGATCAACCCACAGGCGAAGATCGACTTCACGTACTGATTCGGACTAACCGTCCGGAAGATCGGCACGAAGCTGGCGTGCGCGACGAGCCACCGGGCCGGTGCCGCCTGGAGATTCGAGATCAACAGCAGCCCCCAGAAGCCGTACACGATGCTCGGAACCGTGGCCAGCATGTCGACGACACCAGTGAGCCACGGCTTGAGCACTCGTGGCGCGTACTCGTTGATCATCAACGCCAAGGACAGAGAGATGGGCGTGGCGAGGGCGACAGCGATGAGCGCAATCGCAATCGTCCCCATCAGAAGCGACAACATGCCGAAATGGTGGGAGTCGGGAGACCAGGTCGGGTCGGTGACCAGACCCAGTCCGGCCGCCCGGAAGGCCGTGAACCCGTACTTGCAGAGGAAGGCCACCGCGGCGGCTAACAGCAGGAGCACGAGGGCGCTGGCGCCCGCCAGCACTCCGTTGAACACGCGGTCGGCCCCGACCGGTTTCCTGATCAAGTCGATCGGGACGTCCTGATATTGAACCGGCGACGTTCTGGTCTCAGGCGCCAGCGTGGTCATCGGCTCCTCCGCAGTGCGAGCCGTCGACCCAGCCCACCCGTGAGCAGAAGCGCGAGAGCCAACGCCGCCAGCCAC
>Ga0209420_1000665_pt1 | contig 17262 bp, 17 predicted proteins | sample BlaSpr_A8_OM1_O1_FD_187972 | JGI IMG/M metagenome (GOLD analysis project Ga0209420, IMG submission 187972) | Forest soil microbial communities from Thunder Bay, Ontario, Canada - Black Spruce, Ontario site 2_A8_OM1_O1 (SPAdes) (version 2) | ecosystem: Environmental > Terrestrial > Soil > Boreal... | reverse complement strand
GATCTTGTAGGTGAAATTGCGATAGATGCTGATCTGCACATCGGGATAGCGGTGGCAGTACTCGGCAAAAACCTCGGGCAAAACATAGAGGCAAGTGGCTTCGTTGGCGCCGACGAGCAGCGTGCCGCGCGGTGTGTGGCCATGGTCGGCTACGGCCACCAGCGACTCGTCCCGCAGGGTCTTCAGGCGCAATGCATATTCGTAGAAGATTTGACCCGCCGGCGTGAGCTTGACGGTTTTGCCTGAGCGGTCCAGAAGGCGGTCGCCGTATTCCTGCTCCAGTTGGCGAATCTGCGCGCTCACGGCAGATTGCGAGCGAAAAACTTTTTCGCCGGCGCGCGAAAAACTGCCCTGCCGGGCGACCTCGAGGAAAGTGATGAGTTGATCGAAATCCATGCGATTTAATTTAGGAGGATTATAACGAAACTATCGTCAGAGCGGTGTAGTGGATGTCGGCCGTGCTTCACAAACCGTTCATTGCACGACGGGCCTTTCGGAAGTAAGTTGCTTGTCGCGGCCGTAACTGCGCGCCTCCTCGGCGGCGAGGTCAATCCGCATGGCGTAGCCTTGCTGGTACTTGTCGAGCAGGACCTGCAGCGACTTCTGGTTGGAAGCGATGATGTTCTTGATCGCCGCGATCTGCGCGCGGGTCGAGGCCTCCTGAATCGCCGCGGCAACCACGTTCGAGGCGAGCGTGACGTAGGTCGCCTCGAGCTCGAAGCGCTGCATCTGCGCCTGCGCAGCCAGGGACTCGACTTTCCTGCGGTTGCTGCCGAACACATCCGGCGTATAGCCCACCGTCACTTGCGCAGTGTGGTAGTTGTAGATAAGCGGCTGAGCCGGTGCGCTGGGGAACAGGTTCTGACCGTTGCCCTGCACACCGGGCGCCGCAGAAGTCGCCGTGTTGCCCGATACCTTCTGACGCTCGAAGGCATAATCGGCCGCGACGCTCGGGTAGAAGTAACCGCGCTGCGCATCGACCAGCTCCTGCGCCTGACGCAAGGCGGCCTGCGCGGCCGGAACGCTCGGATTGGCGCGGAACGCCTGCTCGATGAGCCGATTCAGAGCCGGACTCTCAAACGCCTGCCACCAGTGGAAGGCTACATCCTGACCCGGCACAAAGCGCTGTGCGTCACCGCCCAGCACCTCTGCTGAGGCGGTCACTTGTGGCAGCGGCGTCGTCGTGAAGCCGGCGTCGGGCGGTGCTCTTGGCGGGTGGAAGTTGGGTCCCACGGCACAAGCGCTGAGCGCTGCGGTTAGCGCGAGCGCAGCAGGGGAGCGAACTGGTATGTGCATGGGTGACCTGAACCGCCAGATGCCGGCCGATGCTGTGCCTCCCCAAAATCTGGCGAAGGCCCGGCGGGCTGCAGGATGATGCCGGAGCCCTGATTGCCGGCACCTTACCCGCTCATTACGGATTGGAAAGGTTGCTGAGGGCTAGCCCGATGCAGCCGGCACGCGCGCGGCAGCGCGCTCGGTTTGCGGAGCGTCCGCGCGTGGCAGCAGGATGGAAGCGCGCAGGCCAGGGGCGGCGTTGAGCAGCTGCAACTCGCCCCCGTGCAGGGTCGCGATCGCCGACACGATCGCAAGCCCCAGGCCGTTGCCCGGCTGACTGCGGGCGCGGTCCATCCGGTAGAAACGCTGAGTGAGCCGGGGCAACTCCTCGCTCGGTACCCCCGGCCCGTCATCGCGCACGACGATCGCGACCTGCTGCGGCCCGCTATGGGTCGTCAGCTCGACTTTCGAACCGGGACCGGCGTACTTGATGGCGTTGTCGATCAAGCTTGCGACCGCGCTGGCGAGCAGGTCATGATCGCCGAGCGTCCACACCGAGTCGTCCCCCGACACCCTCAGCCGCACGCAGCGCTCCTCTGCGGCGGCATCGTACAGCTCGCCCATGTCGGACACGATGCGGCTGAGGTCGACGCGCTCGAGGGCCTCGGCCCGCATGCCGGACTCGGCCTTGGCGATCTGCAGAAGTTTGTTGAACAGGACAATCAGATCGTCGATCCCGTCGATCGCGGTACGCGCCGCGTCCGCAAGACCGGCCGTGGTGGTCTCGCGCCGCAGCGCCTCATCCAGGCGGGCGCGCACCCGCCCGAGCGGGGTGCGCAGATCGTGGGCGATCGCATTCGAGACCTGCCGCACGCCGTTCATGAGCTGCTCGATTCGATCGAGCATGCGGTTGATGTCGAGCGCCAGGCGCGCGAACTCATCATCGCCCGAGATCGCGATGCGCCGGTCGAGATTGCCGGCCTCGATCTCGTGTGCCGTGCGGCGAATGCCGCTGATGCGCCGTTCCAGCTGGTGACGGAACAGCCACGCGCCGAGCACCACCAGCACCAGCGAGACCGCGGCCGCCACCTCGAGCGCGTGCCACACCAGGGCCCGGATCGAGCGCTGCTCGCCTAAGTCTCGCCCGACGTACAGCAGTCCGCCTTTGGGCAGCTTGCGCACGATCAGGCGCGCCGAGGAGGGCCGGCCGTCGCGGATGACCTCGCGGTTGAGCAGGCGCCCGGTGGGCAGGCCCTGGGTCGGCCACTGCGAGAGATTGCCGACCACGCGCTCGCCGGAGGGCGCGGTGACGAGAAAGATTTCCGTGTCGCTGTCGATTCCGTCGGTGAGCTCGCGGTCGATCTCCTCCACCAGCTCCCCGAGCGGGCGGGCCTGGTAGGTATCGAGCAGCCGGTTGGAGATGGAGACGATCTTGCCGTCTACACTGCGGTCGAGCACACCGACGGTGCCGAAGTAGAACACCCCTGAGGTGACGAGGATCAGGGCCGCGAGCAGCGCGCCGTGGCCGAGCGCAAGCCGGGTCGCGATCGAGCTGTTGCGCGGGAAGGCCGGCATGCGGGTGGCGGCTGCCCCGGCCGGCGCCTAGCTACGCTCGCCGAGGTAGTAGCCGACGCCGCGGATGGTGTGGATCAGGGCCGGCGAGAACCCCTTGTCCACCTTGGTGCGCAGGCGGCTGATCTGCACGTCGATGACGTTGGTCTGCGGATCGAAATGACAGTCCCAGACCGCCTCGAGCAGCATGGTGCGCGTCACCACCTGGCCCTCGTTGCGCATGAGGTAGGCGAGCAGGCGCAGCTCGCGCGGCTGCAGCGCGATCGGCACCGCGCCGCGCACGGCCTGCAGCGTGCGCAGGTCGAGCGTCAGATCGGCGATCCGCAGCTGCGTGCGCACCTGCGCCGGATCGGCGCGCCTCAGCAACGCCTCCACGCGCGCCAGCAGCTCCGCGAAAGCAAAGGGCTTGGAGATATAGTCATCGCCTCCCTGGCGCAGACCGCGCACACGCTCATCCGTGCTGGTCAGGGCGGAGACGATCAGCACGGGGGTCTTCTTGCCCAAATCGCGCAGCTTTCCGACGATCGATAGGCCGTCCACCCCGCCGGGCAGCAGTCGATCGACGATGATCAGATCCCAGGACTCATTGAGCGAGCGGTGCAGGCCGTCGAGGCCGTTATCGCAGTGGCTCACACAGTGGCCGGCTTCCTTTAAACCGTTACAGATGTAGCGGCAGGTTTCGAGCTCGTCCTCTATGACAAGGCTCTTCATGAACAGATTCCAACCGCAGGCTGCCTTGCCCGACTGGCGGCTCGCCGCAGGTCGCAGTTTGACCAAAGACAGGGCGGCAGATCGCTCTCAAGCATAGGCTCCCAGCATACTTCGCAGCGCCACGCGCCGGGATTACAGATTGGAAACCTAGCTCATTGCGCGGCCGAGCGGGTACTGCGACGCGCTCGGCCGCAAGGCGCGTCACCCATATTCAACGCTCGAGCCAGCCGCCGCGAAAACCTGCGCGCTTAAGGCCGTGCACGATGTACGGGCAGCGCCTGACGGTATTCCAGATCAGTTCGGTGTGAAAGTTCTCGATCATCATCAGAATCGGGCCCTCGTTCAGGCCGAAGATCCACGGCGACGTCCAGGCGTGCGCCTCGGCAGGGTGCGGGTAGGTGGCGTTGAAACTGGCCACAAACCCGTACGGGCTGCGCCCCGTCATCTTCAATCGCTCGATGACGTGACGGATCGTTTTGATCACGATCTCAGGGGCGAACGGCAAGCAGGTGGCAACCGCCCAGGGCGAGACGGTGCCGTCGTCCGGACCAAAGGGTGCCCCGCGCGCCACGTAGTCGTAGAACACCCGGCGCACGCCATCCACCTCAACAACGGCATCTCCCGGGCCGTCGCTCGCCGTTAATCCCCACACGTATTCGCCGTAGTGGGCAAAGCCGAGCGGATTCTCGATGCCATATTGTCTGTGCACGTAGGTGGCCCGCCGACTGTTCTCGAAGTAGTCAATTCCCGACTGTCGGTTGAAGTCATCGTGTATGCCGCGGAAATCCAGCCACAGGTGCGACATCTGATGGATGAAGAGCGGTCCGGCGTACAGGTACTCGATGCCATAGACTTTCTTCACCTCGAAAGTCGCGAGCCAGTCCCGGTAACCCTGCGGATTGGCGGGATGGGTTGGTGATCCAAGCGCCAGCGCGTAGAGAATGATCGCTTCGCTGTAGCCGGTGTCCCAGCGGTAGGGAAGAAATCCCGACTCCGGCGTCCAGCCATGAGACAGCGTGGTGCCCTTATCGAGCGCCCACTGCCAGTCGATGCGCCGGTACAGAATCTCGGCGAGCTTGCGTATCTCGGCTTCCGGGCCGTTGCGCGCGGTGAAGTAGCTGGCCGCTGTCAGAACACCGGCGATCAATATGGCCGTGTCGACCGTCGAGAGTTCACAGTCCATTGCCCGCCGGCCGGTCTGCATATCGAGAAAGTGGTAGTAGAACCCCTTGTAGCCGGTGGCGTCCGTTTGCGGCCCCTGCGCACTGCTATGCAGGAATCTCAGCAGCGCGAGAGTGCGCTCGGCTGCGTCGGCACGCGAGAGGATGTTGCGCTCGACGGCCACGATATAGACGCTGAGTCCCATACCGGTCGCCGCGATGCTCGAAGCGGATCCCGGCTGGGTGCTATCCGCGATCAGGCCGGTCTTTGCGTTGGACTCATCGCGGTAGTACTCGACGATGGTACGCCGCAGATGGTCGAGCATCTGCGCATCGGTCCCCTGCGGATTCGCATCATCTGGCCCGTTCACGGCGATCTGCCTCCCGGAAAGGGTTGCTGCATTGCAGAGTACGATGCCCGCTGAGGCTGCGCCGGCCGAGCGCAGGAAACCACGACGGTTCATGGGCCGCGGCAGTCGGTCGTGGTTTTCCCGGCGCGTAGTGCGCCGGTCGCAAAGTGCATGCAGTGCGCTCCGAAGCCACTCGAACGGGACATTTCAAGGATAAGTACATCAGCCGGGCAATGCACGGCGAGGCCTGCGGCCATGCCCGACACGGCGCTCAGTCCGGCGGTGCGGGTGCGGATGAGCCGCACGCGCGCGTAACAATGCGCCGTCACGGCACCGGAACGCTGCCGACGTGAGGCCGGGTTGCGTTCCACCGTTACATTGGCGCAGCCTAGGCAGTGCCAGACAGAGCGTATCTGCATAACGCCGCGAGCTGGCCACCACATGATTCGCCTGAACAACGAGCGGCTGAGTTTCCGCATACTGGTCATCGCCCTCGCGCTGAGCGTGGCGGCCTGCGGCCAGGTGAACCCGAGCGCCAGCGGGAACGCCGCAGCTCAGGCGGCCAACGGTACTGCCGCGCTCAATTGGAGCCCGGTTACCCAGAACACCGACGGCAGCGAACTGACTGACCTGGCCGGGTACCTGGTGTTCTATGGAACCTCACCGGGCGCGATGAGTACGCTCGTGACGCTGTCGGATCCCAACCAGACCAGTTACGTGGTCGCGAATCTGTCGGCGGGGACCTGGTATTTCAGCGTCGCCGCGTACACCAGCAGCGGTATTCAGGGCGAGATGTCCAACGTCGTCTCGAAGTCGATCAATGCGGCTTCCGAATAGCCGCGCGGGTTCAGACGCTGCCCCGTCGCCCGTCCGGTACGCCCGCGTGGCGAGGCACCTGGGAGGTCGAGACCAGTCCGGGCTTGTGGCAGGCCGGGCACTGCACCAGCTTGCGCAGTTCGAGCTCGTACCAAGAACGCCCGCAGTCGCAGCGCATCTTGTACATCTGTTGGGCCTGCACGGTGCCCAGTTCCTCTTCGCGCACTTCAATCCCCAGGTCCGCTTCATCGCCGCGCCGTTTCAGGCGCGGCGGCGCTGCGCTTGAGGGGTCCTTGGGCGCGCTCTGCGCTGGCTCGACGTTGGCAGCCGCCCGCCGGCCGATTTGGCGCAGATTGCCCAATACTGCAGTTCGTTCACTCACGACCAGATTCCCGCTTAGTTGTGCGTGTTGTGCACGGGATGGTTGCGTCTGAACCACATGCGTCCGCTTCGCGGCAGATCGTCATGCGGTCATTATGTTAAAGATCTCATAATCCCGCGCGGCAGGCAATTCTTATAGTTCGGCCGCCAAGTGAAAGTGAAGTATAGCCGCTGCAACGACTAAGGTGGCTTGTTCCTCACTTTCCAGGGACCGCTCGAGGAGAGGAAATTGGCAATCTCGTCGCGCACGAACTGCTCGAGGTTCGGATGATCGGACACCGAGGTGTAATTACCGAGCTCGGCTGACGCGCGGCCGCAGCTTCGGTCCGGCAGAGCCTTGCAATCGATGTAGAGCCGGTCGGTATCCGCGTGGTAGGTGACGGTCGCCGCTATCGGCAGGCCGCTAACGAGCGACTTGGCCAGTGCGTCCAACCTCGCGCGCTCTTCCTTACTCATGCGGGCACGATACTCCCGGGGGCGTGAAAAAGCCCGGCCGGCGGGCGCTCATGCCGCGCTGCAGCGAGCCCGCGCAGGGCAGCAGCTCACAAGTCGCTGCGCGGTCAGGGCTTGGGTGGATCGCCGATCATCCGATGTCCCGGCGTGCGCCGGCCGCGAAGTCGGTCTTAAGAGGCGCTGACAGGGCGAACCCGAGGAGGACCATCGCGACGCCGACGGGAAGTATCACCTCGCAGGAGGTTCGAATAAAATTCGCCCGTTGTGTCGCCTGTTTCCGTGCATCCGGCAAGGGATCCATTCGTCGCATACCGCATCGACGGCGAGCCGCCGCCGACCCCATCCGCGACTGTGCCAGTATGCTTTGGGTGGTCGCTGCGGAGTTGAAGATCTTGTCTAAGTCGGGTGCGTCGGATCCTGAGGCAGGCTTTAGGCGCCCTCATGTCGAGTGAGGGCGCCGCAGCGGCGCCGCGGCCGCCCACAGTCTTTCTCAGCTACGCCTCGGAGGATCGCCAGGCGGCGCGCTCGATCGGGGATGCGCTGCCGGCCTATGGACTTGAGGTCTGGTACGACGAGAGCGAACTTGGCGGCGGAGATGCCTGGGATCAGAAGATTCGCCGGCAGATCCGCGAATGCGACTATTTCATGGCGCTCGTGTCGGCGCATACGGAGGCCCGGCACGAAGGCTATTTCCGAAGGGAGTGGCGACTGGCCGTCGAGAGAACGCTCGACATGGCCGATGATCACCTCTTTTTATTGCCCGTGGTCATCGACGACACCAAGGAGGTGGGCGCCCGGGTTCCCGACAAGTTTCTCGCGGTCCAGTGGCTGAAGGTTCCCGGCGGCCAGCCGACCGCGGCCCTCGAGTCGCTGTGCCGCCGGCTCGTATCCGGCGATGCGGGAGCTGCGCCGGCTGTCAAACCCTCGCCCGCCCGGGTGGTCAGGGCGCCGGCGGCGGTTGCGGGGCTCAGCTATCCGGAATTCCCAAGGCAGGAGCCCGGACAGCGCCTGAAGTTCTGGGTGGAGGTGGTGGGATGGGCGTTTCGGTGCGCCTGGACGCTGTTCCGGCGATTGCCCCGCTGGATCCGGATCATCCTCATTCTGTGGCTCGCCGTGGTCCTGCTGAGTCGCGGCTGCACCCCGCGGCATCATGCCTCGAGCGAGCTGTCTCCGGCCGCAGCGCAGAAGCTCAAGTCGATCGCCGACCAGTACCAGGGCGGCGCAAGCGGCGCCGACTCCGCCAAGCTCGCCGCGCAGATCGCCCAAGAGTTTTCCGACCCGGCCAAACAGAGTTCAACCTTGCGAAGCCCGTTACTGGTGATTCCGTTCGCAGCGCCCGCGGCCGATGCGACGGCCAAGAAACTGGCCGATTCCACCTTCGCGCAGGTCTACGGCCGGCTCGCCATTTCCCACTCCGGACAGGTCGGGTTGTCCAAGGAACCGCAGCCTTCGTGCGATCTGACGACGGCCGTGGCGCAGGGGCGCGCCCGCCATTCCACCTACGTGGTGTGCGGCGCCGTCGATCCTGTGGCATCCCCTCAGCTGCTGATCATCACGATCGCCACGATCGAGGATGGCGCCGTGCTGTGGTCGAAGTCATATCCTGTGGCAGAGGCCGACCCGGCGAAGATCGCAGCCGAAGTCGACTCCAAAGTCCCGCCGCTCGAGGATGACTAGGCATGATCGGCCGGCACAGCGGCGTCAGCGCCCCGGCGCAGCCTCGGAAAGGCCAGCCAATTGGGGCTGCTGAGTTGAGTATCATGGCTCATCGTCGTCACGGAGGATGCAGGTGCGCACGCCGATTTCGCTGCTAGCCGTTCTCGCTCTTTCGGCCTGTGCAATCTCCCACTTACAGCCGCTGTCGATTCCTCTGGCATACAACAGCGCGAACCTCAGAAATTTGGGTTCCGCGGGCACTTTGTCCTGTGCCTCGCTTGCGCAGGTTCAGGTAGATGATGCGCGCACCGTCAAGACACTCGGTGTTCGTACCCTCGAGGGTAAGCCCGACACCGCCGAGGTCACCGCCAGCAGCGACGTCGTTTCCTGGGCGCACGACGGGCTGCAGAACGCCCTGACACTGAACGGTTTCAGTGTCAGCGGTCGCGGGCCGCAACTGCTGGTTTCGCTCGATTCCGTGCGCAGCACGGAGAATGCCTATCATCGCTCCAGCTACGATGCGCGCATCGCCCTGACCGCTCGACTGCAATCGAGCACGGGCAAAGCCTGCTGGCAGGGAACGGTCCAGGGCACGGCCCGCAATTACGGTTATGCGGGAAGTACCGAGAATTACCAGCAACTCCTCAACAGCGCGCTCGATGACGCGGACACGCAGCTGATCCAGTCAGCGGGCTTCAAGGATGCACTGTGCAAGTGCGCGGACTGAAGCTGAAGGTGCAGGCCGGGCAGCCGACGCAGCGGGCCGCCACCTGGCAGCGAGCGGCGTCGGTGGCCGATGAAGCTACTTCTGCGGCGCGGAAGTCTTAGCCGGTTCGGCCGCATCGAGGGTGCGGATCAAACCCTCGAGGCGGCGCACGTTGGCGAATCGATCGGTCAGGATCAGGGAGTTGGTGTCCGGCACGGCAACCAGATGGCCGGCCTGCGGAACCATCGGGCGCAATAGCGGAACCAGCTGCGTCGCCGGCAGGTTCTTGACCGCAATCACCTCGGTCACCCACTCCGATCCGGGACGCGTGTCGCCCGAGGTAATGGTGGGGAGCGCTTGCGCGCGTACCCGGCTGTCGGGAAGGATCCTCACGAGCTTCCCATCCTCCACTGCCACATACCCGTACACGTCCAGCACGGTGAGAAGTTCGGGGTAGCTGAGCTCGGAAGGGTCTTGTCCCACCAGCACAACCCTCGCGTGCACCCTGGGATCGAGCACGAACTTCTTGCCCGTCTTCTTGGCGAGGATGGCGAGCAATCGTTCGATCGGCACGCCTGAGTCCGACGGCTGAGCGCTTTCGGTTGCAGGAGTCGGGGTGTCGGTCTGGCCCTGGGTCCGGGCATCGCTCTGGCCCGCGGCGCTGGCCGCCGCGACCAGCAGGTACGCAAGCGTTGCACGCAGCGCATTCTTCACACGAATCTCCGACCGTTTTGCACGCACGCGACGCTGTCATCGTAGGCGGGTGAGGGCTCGAAGTCGACGCGCACTGACACAGGCGCGCGCCGCACCGCACCCGGCGGCGGCTAAAGAGCAAGCGGCCTGTGCAAGGCGGCGCCGGGCGGCGCGCGTCTCCCGGCGCGCAATCCCCCGAGGTATCTGAAAGCCAGTCCCGTGAGGCCCGTCACGCTGCGCGTGTAGTGCCGAAGCATCGCAGGCCCTGGCGTGACGGCGCTCACGGCGGTCATGCCCTACCCGTGTGCTCATGTCGAGGCCGTATCAGCACGAGCGGCTCAAGCGCGCGCGTGCTCGCCGCGGCGGCCCGGGCTGCCGGGATTCACGCGAATACCAGGGGTCCGTAGTGCAGGGTCCGCGGCCAAATCTGTTCCTGATCGGCTCGATGAAGTCGGGCACCAGCTACCTGCGCGACCTGTTGGCGGCGCACCCGTCGGTCTTCATGAGCCTGCCGAAGGAGCCGTGCCATTTCGCGGATCCGCAGGCGTTGCGAAGCGTGTGGACGCGGGCGTGGGCGCAGGGCTATTGGCGCAGCGTCGATCGGTATGTGAACCTGTTCGCCGCCGCCGGTGAGGCCGCCGTGATCGGCGAGGCCAGCACCGTCTACACCCAGGCGCCAGTGTTTTCGCACATCGCCGAACGGATCCTGGACTTCAATCCGAGCGCTCGCTTCATCTACGTCATGCGTGACCCGGTGGAGCGCACCATCAGTCACTATTGGCACCGGGTCAGATGGTGGGGCGAGCATCGCAGCATGCTGTGGGCGATCCGCTCTGACCCGCACTACCGCGCCGTGAGTCACTACGCCTATCAGCTGAATGAATACCTGCGGCACGTCGGCCGCGAACGGATTTACACGCTGACGCACGAGGCGCTGCTGGCTGATCCGGCCGGACAATTGACTCGCCTGTACGCGTGGCTGGGCGTGGATGCGTCATTTCGGCCTCGCAACCTCGGAGTTCCCAACAACGTCCTGCCGGGCGTCATGCAGCAGGTGCGCGGACTTGGGCTGCTGGATCGCTTCAGGCACACCGCCACCTACCTCAACCTCGCGCGCCACGTGCCAGGCCCGCTGCGCCGTTTCGGATCCGTGCTCGCGACCCGGCCGGTGAGACCGACCGACGTTGACAGCTCTGCGGTCGCCGCGTTCTTGCGCCCGCAGCAGCAACTGCAGACCGAGCAACTGGGCACACTCCTCAAACGCAGCTTCCCCGAGTGGGAGACCCTGCATGCGCAGGACGAATCGGGTCTGGTTGCCGTGCGCGCCGCAGGCTGACTCTTGACCGCAGCGGGCCGCCGTAAGAGAGTGGATCGTTCGGTCGTGCGGGTGAGGGGAGGTAGGGGATGTCGCGTGCGGCACTGTCAGCGGTGCTTGGTTGCGTCCTGGCGGCCGGCGCGGGCGGGGCGCTGGCGGCGACGGCCACAGCGACTAACGCCACGGGCAGTGATGGTGAATGGACGATGCCGTCCAAGGACTACGCCGCCTCGCGCTACAGCGCTCTTGGCGACATCACGGCACACAACGCCAAATCGCTGCACCCGGTATGGAGCTTCTCCACCGGCGTCCTCGGCGGGCACGAAGGACAGCCGCTCGTGGTCGGCGATACCATGTATGTGGTCACGCCCTGGCCCAACGTCCTCTACGCGTTCGACCTGAGCCGCGAGGGCTATCCGCTCAAGTGGAAATACCGCCCCGCGGTGAGCGCGAACGCGATCGGCGAGTCGTGTTGCGATACCGTCAACCGCGGCGCGTTCTACGCCGGCGGCAAGCTCATCTACAACCTGCTCGATGGTCAAACGGTCGCGGTCGATGCGCGCTCCGGACGCGAGCTGTGGAAGACGCAGGTGGCCGATGTGGCCAATGGTGAGACCATCACCATGGCCCCTCTGGTGGTCAAGGATCGCGTCATCGTCGGTGCCTCGGGCGGGGAGTTCGGCATCTACGGATGGGTGAAGGCTCTAGACCTCAACACCGGCAAGCTCGCCTGGACGGCCCACAACATGGGTCCGGACGCGGACATGCTCATCCATGCGGACACCTTCAGGCCGCCCTACGACAAGGGAACCGACCTCGGTGTGCACAGCTGGGCGGAGGAGAGCTGGCGCACCGGCGGTGGCCCGGTGTGGGGATCGGTGTCCTACGATGCCGAGCTTGATCTGATCTACTACGGCACCGGCAATGCGGCGCCCTACAATCCTGAGCAGCGGGCGGGGGACAACAAATGGACGGCGAGCGTGCTGGCACGCCGTCCCGAGGACGGCAGTCTCATCTGGGCCTACCAGTTCACCCCGCACGACAGCTGGGACTACGACTCCACCGGCGCGATGATCCTGGCGGATCTGACCATCGCGGGACGAGCGGTCAAGGCCCTGGTGCACTTCGACAAGAACGGCTTCGCCTACACGCTCGATCGTGCCACCGGCAAGCTGCTGCTCGCCGCGACCTATGCGCCGGTGAACTGGGCGAGCTCGGTCGATCCTGCCAGCGGCCGCCCGGTGCTCGATCCTTCCAAGCAGACCGGGCTCTCCAAAGGCAACGTGAAGGGCGTGTGCCCGAGTCTGGAGGGCGGCGTAAGCCCCTCTTCACCGGCGGCGTACTCGCCGCGCACACATCTTTTCTACAGCTCCACCAACAACATGTGCATGGACTACGCGGCCTCGCACGCGACCCACCTGAAGGGCACGCCGTACGTGGGCGTCAACAGCCCCTATATGGCAGGACCCGGCGGCTACCTCGGCAGCTTCATGGCGTGGGACGCCGCCAGCGGCAAGAAGGTCTGGGAGAACAAGGAACCCTATCCGACCTGGAGCGGGGCGCTGGTGACCGCCGGTGACGTGGCCTTCTACGGCACGCTGGATGGCTGGTTCAAGTCAGTGGACGCGAAGAGCGGCAAGCTGCTGTCGAAATTCAAAGTCGGCTCGGGCGTGGTCGGCAATCCCATGACCTATCGTGCCCCCGACGGCAAGCAGTACGTCGCAGTCTACGCAGGCTTCGGCGGGGACTGGGCGCTGCTCTCGGGCGATACACGCTCGGATGACCCCACCGACATACGCCCGCCGGCAGATTTTCTGAAGGACATCGCCCGCTACACGAGCCAGGGCGGCATCATCTGGATCTTCGGCTTGTAAGGCTTCGCTATGCGACACCTGCTCAGATCCCGGCGCACCACCGCCGCGCTGCTGTCCTGTTTCGCGCTGGCGGCCTGCGCCCGGCACCACGCGCCGCCCGCGGCAGTGGCCGTCGTACCCGGCATCGCCTACGAGGCACACGTGCCGGCCGGCGGTGTTGCGCCCAACGGCGCGACGCTGCGCAATCCACACGAGGGTGATGCGGCGGTCGCCAAGAACGGAGCGCTGCTCTTCACCACCATGAACTGCGACGGCTGCCACGGCGGGGATGCGGCCGGCTGGGTCGGCCCGAGTCTCGCCGACCGTCGCTGGCGCTATGGCGCGGCCGATGCCGAGGTCTTCAGCTCCATTTACTATGGACGGCCCAAGGGGATGCCCGCGTTTGGCGGTGCGCTGGGTGCGGAAGGGGTGTGGACCCTCATCACCTACCTGCGCTCATTGCCCGCGCCCAAGGATGAGCCGACGGAGTCGTGGGACGGGAACTGATCTTGCGCGGCTGCGGCTTGCGCGCGGATGGCCACGCTCAAGGGCACCGCCGGCCGCGTGACCCGGGACCGCGCGACAGTGCATAGTTGATGATATGGACCCCCTGAAGCCACACGTCCCCTTCGAACTCGCCGTTCCGATCAGCCCGGTCGATCATTTCCTGGGAGCGCAGCACGCGCCGGTGACCGTAGTCGAGTACGGCGACTTCGAGTGCCCCAACTGCAAGCAGGCCCAGCCGGCGGTGAAACTGCTGCTCGAGCGCTTCGCCGGCCGCGTGCAGGTGGTCTACCGCCACTTTCCGCTGGAGGAGGTGCATCCGCATGCCTTGCCTGCGGCCATGGCGGCGGAGTGCGCGGGTGGCCAGGACAAGTTCTGGTCGATGCACGATCTTTTGTACGCGAATCAGGATCACCTGGCGCCGAAGAACCTGCACGGCTACGCCGCCCAACTCGGGCTCGACATGGCGCGCTACACGGCCGAGATGGACGATGAGATCTACCTGCAGCGCGTGCGCGAGCATTTGCGCAGCGGGCTCGACAGCGGGGTGCGTGCGACCCCGACTTTCTTCATCAACGGTCGGATCCAGGACGTCTCCTTTGGCCTGCGGGCGCTGTTTGACGCGGTCGAGAGCAGCCTGCATCCGAAAAAGTAAATCAGGAGCGGCGCAGGATGGGCGTGCACGGACGATTCTCGGCGTTCATCGCGCTGGTCGGTGCGCTGGGTGCTCTTGAGGCCACCGGAGCGGACAACATGACCGGAACCCGCGGCGCTGCCGACAGCGCCGATCCTTATCTGTGGCTGGAGGAGGTTCATGGCGAGAAGCCGCTCGCCTGGGTCAAGGCCCAGAACGCAAAATCGACCGCCATCCTGCAGGCAGACCCTGACTATCAGAAGGACTACGACGCCATTCTCAAGGTGATGGATGCGACCGACCGCATCCCGTACGGCGAGCTCGATCACCAATACGTGTTCAACTTCTGGCAGGATGCCGCCCACCCCAAGGGGGTCTGGCGCCGCACCAGCGTTTCGGACTACGGCAACGCCGCGCCGGCCTGGGACGTGCTTTTGGATCTGGACAAACTCTCCGCGGACGAGCACGAGAACTGGGTGTGGAAGGGCGCCGAGTGCTCCCCGTCGCTGAAGCGCTGCCTGCTGCAGCTCTCGCGCGGGGGCGGCGATGCGGTGGTGGTACGAGAATTCGATCCGCACAGCAAGAGCTTCCTCAAGGACGGCTTCCAGCTCACGGAAGCGAAATCCTCGATCACTTACTTCGACGAGGATTCCGTGCTGTTCGGAACCGACTTCGGCAAGGGCTCGATGACGACCTCGGGCTACCCGCGCGTGGTGAAGCTCTGGAAGCGCGGCGACCCGATGGCCAACGCCCGCACCATCTACGAGGGCCGCGACAGCGACGTGGCATCAGCCGGGGTGGTGTTCCACCAGCCGAGCGGTGCGATCGCCCTGGTCCAGCGCAACGTCGGTTTCTTCACCGCCGAATATCATGCCATCGGCGCAGAGCAGACGACGCGCCAGCTGCCGTTGCCGCTCGGCGCCGATCTGAAGGGCGCCCAGGGCGGCAGTCTGATTTTCACCCTGCGCGATGACTGGAGTTCGATCGGGCGACCCACCATCCCGAAAGGCTCCCTCATCGCGTACCGCCCGCACGGGGATGCGGTGACGGTGATGTACACGCCCGATGCCAAGAGCGCGATCGATGAGGTGTCGGCCGGGCGCGATGCCGTGTACGTCTCGCTGTATCACGACGTCACCGGCAGTATCCAGGCCTTTCGCGCCCGCGCCGACCACAGCTGGAGCGGCGCGGCGCTGCCGCTGCCGGCGGGCGGCTCAACGCACATCGTTTCCACCAACTCCTTCGGCCCCGAGGCGTTCTTTCGCTTCGAGAGCTTCATCGCTCCGACCACGCTGTATGCCGATCCGGGCGATGGGCACCCGATCGCGCTCAAGTCGCTGCCGGCACGTTTCGACGCCTCGAATCTCATGACCGAGCAGTTCTTCGCCACCTCCGCCGACGGCACGCGCATTCCCTACTTCGTGACGCGCCCGAAGAATCTGTCAGGACCTGCGCCGACGGTGCTGTACGGCTACGGCGGGTTTGAAGTGTCCGAGACGCCGAGCTACTCGGCGAACTTCGGCATGCTGTGGCTGAGCAGGGGCGGAGTGTTCGTGCTCGCCAACATCCGCGGCGGCGGTGAATATGGCCCCGCCTGGCACCAGGCGGCGTTGCTCGGAAACCGCCAGAAGGCCTACGACGACTTTCAGGCCGTGGCGCAGGATATCGAGAAGCGCGGCATCACCACGCCCCGGCAGCTGGGCATCATGGGCGGCTCGAACGGGGGCCTGCTGGTCAGTGCCAACATGGTGCAAAGGCCTGAGCTCTTTGGCGCGGTCGTCTGTCAGGTGCCCCTGATTGACATGATCCGCTACACGCACATCGGCGCCGGGGCTTCCTGGGAGGCCGAGTACGGCGATCCTGACAATGCCGCCGACCGCGCCTGGATCCTGAAATACTCTCCCTACCAGAACGTCGTGAAGGGCAGGAAGTATCCGCCGGTGCTGTTCGTCACCGCCACCAGCGATGATCGCGTCACTCCCGTGCACGCGCGCAAGATGGCGGCACGCATGGAGGCCCAGGGGCACGAGGTGCTGTTCTACGAGAACACCGACGGCGGCCATGCCGCCGCGGCCGATCACAAGCAGGCCGCCGAGATGTGGGCCTTAAGCTTCGTGTATCTGAAGCAAAAGCTCATGGGTCAGAAGAACTGAAAGATGGACGAGAAGATCAGATCCGGCGGTTGCCTGTGCGCCAGTGTGCGTTACGAGGTGCGCGGCAGATTGCGGCCGATCGTCATGTGCCACTGCCGGCAGTGTCAGCGCACGACCGGACACCTGATGGCGGCCACCGCCGCCCGGCACCGCGACTTTCGGCTGCTGTCCGCGCCTGACCTCAGCTGGTACGCCTCCTCCGGCGGGGCCCGGCGCGGATTTTGCGCTCGCTGCGGATCGACCCTGTTCTGGGAGGCCACGGGCAAGGACTACCTGAGCATCGCCGCGGGAAGCCTCGATGATGCGAGCGGCCTGGCCATCGCCTGCCATATCTTCGTTGCGGACAAGGGCTCGTACTACCAGATCACAGACTGCGCGCCGCAGATCATGGACGGCGCGTTCACGGTGCCGTGGTTCTGATCCTGCGTGATGCGGAGCGCAGCTCCGTCGCCTGGAAAAATGGCGGCGGACTGACCCGCGAGATCGCGGTGCACCCCGCGGGGAGCGACCTTACCAGCTTTGACTGGCGCGTGAGCCTTGCGCAGGTGCGTACGCCCGGTGCGTTCTCCTCCTTCCCGGGCGTGCAGCGACAGCTGGCCGTGCTCGAGGGCGTGCTGTCGCTGTCGATCGCAGGGGCGGCCGCGCTCGGCGTTTCACCGGCGAGCGCGCCGATCACTTTTGCAGGCGACGTGCCAGTGCATGGCACCCCCACGGGAGCGGTCACCGATCTCAATGTCATGACGCGGCGCGGGCGCTGCAGCGCGTGGCTGACGCGCTGCACGGCCGCGGAGCCTGCGCAACTGGCGCTGCAGGCAGGCACGACGCTGATCGTTGCGCTGTCACCGCTGATCCTGCGCGCCAACGGCACGCACTGGAACCTCTCGAGGCTGGATGCCGCGCGGGTCGAGGGCGCCCTGCAATGCGAGGTCGCCTCGCGCGAGGCCGCTCAGGGCGCACCGTTCTACCTTGCGCAAATCGTCGCGATGCCTGGCGCATGAGGCTTGCCTTCACGCGCGAGCGGGTGCGCAGA
>Ga0209420_1000664_pt1 | contig 17272 bp, 14 predicted proteins | sample BlaSpr_A8_OM1_O1_FD_187972 | JGI IMG/M metagenome (GOLD analysis project Ga0209420, IMG submission 187972) | Forest soil microbial communities from Thunder Bay, Ontario, Canada - Black Spruce, Ontario site 2_A8_OM1_O1 (SPAdes) (version 2) | ecosystem: Environmental > Terrestrial > Soil > Boreal... | reverse complement strand
GCGCGGGCGAGTAACAAGCTGGCGACATTGCCGCAGGCGATCAGCAATACCAGCCCGGCGACGCCCATCATCAGCGCCGCCGCCAACACAAACTCGCCTCGCGCGTTGGGGCCGACGCTGGCGCGGGTAAGAGGAACGAGCGCAACGCTACGTCCGGCATTCTGGCTCGGATATTCCGTGGCCAACTTCGCGGCGAGCTCACGAAGCGAGTCTTGCGCTTGGCTGAGGGCAACGCCAGATTTGAGCCGCGCCACAGCCGACACCATCCCCGCACGGCGCTGGTCGAACCATTCCTTGTCAAACCCGCCGAGCAGGTGTGAGTTCATCGCCATAGGCACCCACAGGTCCATGTTGCCGATCTCCGGCACGCCGCGAAACCCCGTGGGCGCTACACCGACCACCGTGTAGTCTCGATCGTTGAGGCGAATGTTTTGGCCCACGATTCTCGGATCCGCGGCGAACTGTCGATTCCAAAACGCGTGGCTGAGCACCGTGACTGGAAGCGGGGTGTCCGCGCGATCTTCATCCGGCAGGAAAGTACGGCCGAGTTCCGCACGTAAGCCCAAAACATCGAAGAAGTCGCCGCTCACCAGTGACACCAATACCGGGACGCGCGTTTGGGAAACCTGCAAGTCCGCGCCGGACCGAAGCACAATCGCCATCCCTGAAAAGACGTGGTTTTGTTTCCGATAGTCCTCAGCGTTCGGATACGACAAGGGCATGTAAAGATCCCCAGGCTCCCGGTTCCTTTCGTCCGTCATGTAGAGGCTCACCAGAGTTGCGGGATTCTTTACCGGCAGGGAAGGTAGCAGGACTGCTTTCACCAGTGTAAATACGGCGGAGTTTGCGCCGATGCCTAACGTCAGGGAGAGCACGGCGACGGCCGTAAAGCCGGGGCTGCGCAGCAGGGAACGCGCCGCATAGCGGAGATCGGCCACGAAATCCTCGAGCAAGGGGAATTGCCAGGCTTCGTAGGTTTCCTCGCGCACCTGCGCGGTCGAGCCAAATTCGTGCCGCGCTTGTAGGAGCGCACGCGCAGCGGAAAGGCCCTCGGTTTCGAGTTCGCTGGCGCGGGCTTCCACGTGAAACTCGATCTCGCGATCAAGTTCCCGATCAAAAGCGGATCGCCGGAAGAGGTACCGCACGCGATGGATGAGTTCGGTCCACACGGCTGCTTCGCGGCCTCCTCACGCGGATCGCATGACGAGCTGAATCGCGCGTATCAACTGATCGAATTCGCTCGCTTCCCGTTCAAGTTGCTTTCGCCCTTTGCGCGTGAGCGAATAGAACCGCGCCCGGCGATTATTCTCCGAGACTCCCCATTCCGCGGTGAGCCAGCCCTTTACGAGCATACGATTCAGAGCGGGATAGAGGGAGCCATCCTCGATGGAAAGCCCCTCGGCAGACAATTGCCTGATCTTCCGGGCAATGGCGTAGCCGTGCAGCGGGCCTTTGGCCAAGGTGCGGAGAACCAGCATGTATAGGGTGCCGGGAAGCAGTTCTGGCGCCTGATCGCGCAGCATGCGGAGGTCCTCCCCTTGTCCAGACTAGGTATAGAACGGAGAGGAGATCAAGTCAAGGGTTTATGGACCGCGCGGAGACTTGGCGTTTACTTTTGCGGCGGCGCAACAGGCTTGGCCTGTGCAAACAAGGTGCGCAGCGGAACATTCACCGATCCGATCGAGCCGGTGCCAGTGTCGCGGGCCACCAGGCGCAACTCGACGGCATTCTCCTTGAGATCGAGCTTCGTGCTCATGCCCAATCCATCTTTTTGTACCTTTTCATACATGGCCGGAAGGAAGTTGAAATCAAGCGTCTGATCCCTGGTATCCAGGCTGCGTCCGTCGGCCCCAAGTTGGACCCAAACCATTTCCAAGTGATCCACCCAGCGCCCATTCTGCTGTGCGAAAAGCATTTGTTTGTTGTCCACCAGAATATGGGTCTTCAACTGGCGCGCCCCCGCCACATCCACGGGGTCGGCTTGCAAGTGGATTCCAAGCGCCGTGCTTTCCAGGGGAGAAAGTACTGCGTCCGCGAGTTGTTGGCGCTGGCGATTCGGATCGGGCGTCGCGTCGGGCAGCGCGAAATAGCCACGACGATAACGAATTTCCGTGCCGGGCCGCTTTACTTCGACCTTGATCTCGCGAAACTTGCCATCCCATTGCCCGTGCGCAGGGTAGTAGCTGAGGACGTAAGTGACGCGAGAGTCGTCTATTGCATGGCGGACCGCGCCATCAAGATCATTCGTATTGTAAAACGCCCGGCCGCCGGTGCGGTCGGCCATGGTATTCATCGTGTCAAAATTTTCGCGGGGCGGACTCATGCGCGTGGTGGGTGCGCGCGTCTGCATCCGGCGCGCGGTAGGTCCGAGCGCTCCTGGCGCCTGGCCGGGATCCGCGTTGGCGATCAATCCGCGGGCATCTACCGGATAGACCGCGATATTGCCGTTGTTTAGGGCGCGTGCCGCATCTTCGATCTGCTGGTCGAAAGAAATTAATTCCATGGCCGAATCACCGGTCATGTTGATCGGGAAAGCGCCGGAAACCCAAACAAGATTCTTGCGTCCGGGCATGCCCGCCAAGTGGTCCGCGATGGCCTCAAGGGCCTGTGCGGTCAGGTTCGCGCGATCGAGATTGGCGTACTCCGCGATTTTGTGGGCGGCCTGATCCATGAAGGCGTCCACATTGTCGTCGCCTGTATCCGCAGGAACTTCTTCCGATGCACCCACGTGGAAGTTTTCCGTATTCTTTGAATTGGCCAGCGCCCTGAGCAAGGAATCAGCATCCTGTGTGAAATCGTGCAGCACGTAGATCTGATCGGAAAGCCCATAGAGCGCCACGCGGTCGCCGGGCTTCAGCTGTTGCAGGAACTTCTTTACGCGATTTCGCGCGTAGGCCATGTCCGTAAAATGGGTATTCAGCGCATCCAACAGGATCACGGTGACGCTGGTGGGCACGCCAGCCTTTTCCTCGAAACGATTGGAAAACATGTGCGTCAGCGACAATCCGCCAGTCGGCGCGGGGGACGAAACCGAAGGCACCGCGTTCGATTCTTCAGCGAAAAACGCAATCGTCTGCGGCTGACCGCCATCGAGCAGCGTGAAATCGTCTTTCGTGAGGCCGGCGACCGGTACCCCGTGCTTGTCGTCCACCACCACGCTCACCTGTACCAGACGCGTACTCACGCGGAGCGGTGGCGAGGCGGGAGCAGGGGCTTGCTGCGCTGGCGGCGGGGCCGTCGTTTGCGTTTGAGCTTGCGCCGAGGCGCTGGGCGAGACGCCTGCCGGCGCGACCAGGAGCGATACGCACACCACGGACACGATCCGGCGCGCGAAAGAATGCATATCGGTAATCATAAAGGCCGAGTATATCGCCGAGGGAAGGTCGGCGGAAAGGCCAAAGTTTTAGCCATGCCGCGTCCCGAAAAGCGGCCTCCGGGGGAGTTTGAACGGCCAAGCCGAAGCTTTGGAGTGTGCCCGCTGTATCTCCGAGACAGCGCCAAACATCTATGAACAGTATGGTTTGCCGGGTTTGCGCCATCCGGCTATGATGAGTGACCCGATGGAATTTGACTGTTTAGCGCCGAATGAATTGCCGAGGGTGTCGCGGCTTTACACCGCCTACCTCGATGGCGCGAAGAAGCTTTCCGAGTTTTACGCTTATCCTCCGACCCAGGCCGCCATCGCCCGCGCCGCGCGCGAACTGAAGCGCGGCAAGTATTACCCACGCGAGATGCGGTCCGCGGTAGCGGACGTGCTCGCGGAACAGAACCAGGGATTTACCGCAGGGCCTTTGCCGCAAGCGCTGGAGCGCAATTTGGCGAGCTTGCGTGAAGGGGCTGTTGCCGTGGTCACCGGCCAACAAGCCGGCCTCTTCGGGGGACCGGCCTACACGTTTTACAAGGCACTTTCCGCTCTGCGCGTGGTGAACGAACTGCACCAGCGCGGCGTGGAAGCGGTGCCAATCTTTTGGATCGCCAGCGAGGATCACGACCTGGCAGAAGTGAGCCATTGCGACTGGCTTTCCACCAAAGGATTGCACACCTTCACCTGGAGCGGGCCTTCGGAGGGTACGCCAGCACACAGCGTCGGGCGTATCCAGCTTGGGGATTCTATTTCAGCGTTGGTGAAGGAAGCGAGCGACCTGCTCGACGGCCCGTTTTACGATGAGATTGCCGAAGCGCTGAGCGATGCGTATCGGCCCGAGCGGACCTTCGGTTCGGCCTTTGCGCGCCTATTGGCGAGAATGTTCGCCGACTACGGACTGATCTTGCTCGATCCCCTCGACGCGCGCCTGCATCGCCTCGCGGCACCTTTGTTGAAGCGGGTTCCGGAAGATCAGAAGGCGCTGACCGCAGATTTATTGGCGCGCGATAAACGGCTCGAACAGGCCGGCTATCATTCGCAAGTAAAAGTTACCGGCCAGACGACGCTCCTTTTCGGCACCGTGAATCAGGAGCGTGTGGCGGTCCGGCAACGCAATGGAAGTTTCCTGATTGGAGACAAAGAACTCGGCGCAACGGATCTTGCTGCGGCGATCGAACGCCACCCGGAAGACTTCAGCCCAAACGCGCTGTTCCGTCCGGTGGTACAAGACTACCTAATGCCGACGGTGGCCTACATCGCCGGACCGGGAGAAATGGCCTACTTTGCGCAAAGCAACGTGATCTACCGTCACGGGCTGGGCCACATGCCGGTGATCGTACCGCGCGCGAGTTTCACCTTGATTGAGCCCAGCGTCGAGCGGCTGCTCGAGCGCTACGACATTGGAATTCAGGATGTCTTTCGCGGACGCCAGCACTTACGCGGATTGCTCGAGCGCCAGTCGCTGCCCAGCAGTCTCGAAACTCGATTCGTCAGAGGCGAAGGGGAGCTACACAAGATGCTCGACGGCTTGCGCAAACCCATAATCAAACTCGACGCCACGCTGGGAGGTGCGCTCGATACCGCGGAGCGCAAGATGCTCTACCAGTTCGGCAAGCTGCGCGCAAAGTCCGGCCGGGCACTTGATCTACGCACCGGCATTTTGACCGCCCATGAGCGCACCATTCGCGAAGCGCTCTACCCACATAACGGATTGCAGGACCGCAGCCTGAGCCTCCTGCCTTTTCTAGCGCGGCACGGACGGGACTTACTGGATTGGCTCGCGCGGCATTCGGGCGTCGGTTCGCCAGCGCACCAGGTGGTGCGGCTGTAGCGGCCCTGCCAGTGCTGGCAGTGAAATCGTTCTAAATTTTCGGCGTGCTACAATAAAACCCGGGCCGGCCAGCGGCCCAATGTTTCTGGAGGAATGCCGGATGAAGATCACCCCTGGCAAGCGGAAGGGTTTGGAACGCGTCTCCAATTCGCGCGGTGTGATTGCCGCGGCGGCGATGGACCAGCGCGGTTCGCTGATGAGCGCGATCGCGAAAGATAAAGGGGTGGATAAGAAAGCCGTCACGCCGCAGATGATGTCGGAATTCAAGGAAGCAGTCGTTCGCGTGCTAACGCCGCACGCCAGCGCAATCCTGCTCGATCCGGAATTTGGCTTGAATGCCGCCAAGCAGCGCGCAAAGAATTGCGGACTACTGTTGGCGTACGAGAAGAGCGGGTATGACAACACGCAACCCGGCCGCCTGCCGGATCTGTTAGACGATTATTCGGTGCGCCGCATCGTGGAAGCCGGTGCGGATTGCGTGAAGATTTTGCTGTATTACACCCCGTTTGATCCGCAGCGCATCAACGATGCCAAGCATGCTTGGGTCGAGCGCATCGGCGGAGAATGCGCGGCGGCGGACGTGCCGTTTTTTCTCGAGTTCGTGGGCTACGAGGAAGGTGTGGACGAGAAAAGCATTGAGTTCGCCCGCAAGAAGCCCGAATGCGTGGTCAAGAGCATGGAAGAATTCTCGAAAGAGCGCTACGGCGTAGACATCATGAAGGTGGAAGTCCCCGTAAACATGGCGTTCGTGGCTGGCACACGCGCCTGCAAAGGCGAATCGGTGTACACGCGCGACCAGGCCAAGGAATTCTTCCGCAAGGGCGCGGCGGTGGCGAAAAAGCCGTTCATTTATCTTTCCGCGGGCGTGAGCAACGATGTTTTTAGCGAAACACTCGATCTGGCCGCCGAAGCGGGCACGAATTTCTCAGGCGTTTTGTGCGGACGCGCCACCTGGAAGGAAGGTATCCCGGTGTACGCCAAGCAGGGCGTTAAAGCTCTGGAAGATTGGCTTGCGGATCAGGGCGTGAAGAATATTAAGAACGTGAACGACCGCCTGGCCGCTGCGAAGCCGTGGTTTGGGTTTTACGGCGCAGCCTCCGCTGAGGGCCTCAGCTAGAGCTTCACATTGGAGTTTCAGGCTCGCACCGCTTTGCCCGGCAGGATCTTTCGCACGAATTTATGTCAGCCGCACACCGCTCTTCTTCCGCCCCCCGCTCGCGCTCAATTACGCTCCACGTAAAGACTTCGCGGCGCACGGAACTAGTGGACATCACTGAGCAAGTGGCACGAGCGGTTGCGGAGTGCGGCGTGCTGGATGGTGTCTGCCATCTTTACGTTTCCCATACCACGGCGGGTGTGATCGTCAACGAGCACGATGATCCGGACGTCGGGCGCGCTATCGAAGCCGTACTAGACCGCCTGGTTCCCCGAGATGCGGGTTACCGACACGCTGAAGGAAACTCCGACTCGCACATCAAGGCGTCGCTGACCGGCACGTCTGAAACGGTATTCATCGACGGCGGGAAGCTCGCGCTCGGCCGCTGGCAGGGTATTTTCTTCTGCGAATTTGACGGGCCGCGCCGGAGGGAAATTCGCGTGCGTATCGTCGAGGATATGCCTGCGAAATGAGTGGCATTCCTAATTCGCTCGGCGTGTACATCCAGGTGCCGTTCTGCCGCACCAAGTGTACCTACTGCAATTTTCACACCGGGGTCTTTTCGAAGGCGATTTACGGCCCCTACGTGGACGCGATAGTGCACGAAATCACGGGACACAAGCACCTCTACCGGAGCGCCAAGCTGGATGAACAGGTCGGCGTCGTCGCCGCGGGCGAGCGAGTAATTGATACGGCGTACATTGGCGGAGGCACGCCGAGCCTGCTGGAACCGTCCGGGTTGGGCCGAATGCTCGATGGGCTGCGGCGTTCGTTCGTCTGCGCGTTGGCGGAGGTTACGCTCGAAGCCGATCCGGAGACGATCACGCGAGAAAAAGCAGACGCTTGGCTGGCCGGCGGAATCAATCGCGTAAGCCTGGGAATGCAGTCCTTTGTGGACCGCGAACTCGCCTCTGCCGGGCGTTTGCATCGCCGCGATGACATCTACCGCTGCGTGGAGATCTTGCGGGGCGCAGGGCTGGCGAATTTCAGCTTCGATCTGATCGCCGGGCTGCCGCACCAAACTTCGGAATCCTGGCAGACGTCGCTGGACGAGGTTTGCAGACTGAGCCCCAGCCACGTTTCGGTGTACATGCTGGAAATTGACGAGGGCAGCCGTCTTGGCCGGGAAAGCCTCGCAGGCGGTGCGCGCTACAGTGTGGCGTCACTTCCAGCCGATGATGACACGGCTGCCTTCTACGAGCGTGCTTGCGAGCAACTCGCTGCGTTTGGCTACGAACACTACGAAATCTCGAACTGGGCGCATCCTGGTAAGCGCTCAGCGCACAACTTGAAGTATTGGCAGCGCACGCCGTACCTGGGATTTGGAGCCGGCGCACACTCGTTTGATGGCTCGCAACGATGGGCCAACGCTCACGATCCGGCCGCATATACCGCCGCGATTGCCGCCGGGCGATTGCCCATCGAGCAGCACGGGCCCGTCTCGACCCAAGCCGCACTCGATGAAGAGCTCTTTCTCGGCCTGCGTGTGCTGGAGGGAATTGACCTCGCCGCGATCGAGAAGCGTTACAATACCGATCTTCGCGACCGCGTTTCCGGGCTCGTGGAGCAGGGTCTGGTCGAGTGGCAGGGAGGCCGCCTGCGATTGGCGCCAGACCGGCTGGCTGTTTCGAATGAAGTCTTCGTCGAGTTGCTGAGCTAGGATTTTCGTCAGGGAAAAAAACCGAGGAGTTCCGAAATGTACGGTCCAACCGTCGCAAATTCCACAATCGACGTGGAAAAGACCGCGCCCAGCGCTTTGGTTGCGGACCTCCGCAGCGACACGGTAACCAAGCCCACGCCCGAAATGCGCCGCGCAATGGCCGAAGCTCCCGTGGGCGACGACGTTTACGGCGAAGACCCTACCGTCAACCGGCTCCAACAACGCTCCGCAGAGATATTTGGACGTGAGGCGGCCCTGTTTGTACCCTCCGGCTCGATGGGTAACCTGATCTGCGTGAAGACCTGGACGCATCACGGCAGCGAGGTGATCTGCGATCAGCGCGGCCACGTGAACCAGTACGAAATGGCGTCCATGTGCGCCATTGCCGGCTGCTTGCCGCGAACGGTGGCTACGCCCGACGGGATCCTTTCCTGGCAGATGATCGAGGCGCTGATCCAGCCGAAGATTTACTATCGTTCGCAAACGGCGCTGGTCTCGCTGGAAAATACGCACAACATGGCGGGCGGCACGGTGTATCCGACGGAAGCAGCGGAAGAGATTTGCGACAAAGCCCATGAAGCCGGACTCCGCGTGCACCTGGATGGAGCGCGCATATTCAACGCGGCCGTGGCGCTGGGCAAGAGCGTTCAGGAGATTACCCGCAAATTTGATTCGGTCACGTTTTGCCTGTCCAAGGCGCTGGGCGCGCCGGTGGGGTCCATGGTGCTTGGCTCGAAGGATTTTATCGATCAGGCACGCAAGTGCCGCAAGATGCTCGGCGGTGGTATGCGGCAGTCCGGAATCCTCGCGGCGGCGGGATTGATCGCGCTGGAAAAGGGTCCGGTGCGCCTGCACGAGGATCACGCGAACGCGAGGTTTTTGGCCGAGGGTCTGGCAAAGTTGCCCGGCATTACAGTGGACACAAAGAAAGTGCAGACCAACATCGTTATCTTCGACGTGCGCGGCACGGGCCAGACGGCAGCGCAAATATCGGCGAGTCTTGGCAAGCGCGGCGTGCTCTGCGGGCCTACGGACAAATTTGGACTGCGCATGGTCACGCACTGCGATGTGAATCGCTCCGCAATTGAACAGGCCCTGGAGGTTTGCCGCGCTGTATTGCCTAGCTAGTCCCCGCCTCGCGGCAAACTTCGAGCTTGAGCGCAGTCCGGTCCTTGGGCATCCCCAGCGCTATGATATAAAATCAGTGCTGGCGTTCGACGATCTGTCACACAAGGTGGCGTGTGGATTTTTCTTTTACCGATGAACAGCAGCAGCTTCGCCGTACGGTCCGCGAATTCGCTGAAGCGGAAATCGCGCCGCATGTGATGGAGTGGGACGAGGCTTCGCGCTTTCCTTCGGAAATCATTCCAAAGCTTGCCGATCTTGGATTGCTCGGCGTGATTTTCCCAGAAAAGTATGGCGGTTCAGGTTTTGGGTATATCGAATACGTGATTGCCATCGAAGAACTTTCCCGGGTGGACGGCTCCGCCGGAATCATTGTCGCCGCGCACAATTCGCTTTGCACCAATCACATCTATAAATTCGGCTCCGAGGAACAAAAGCGGAAATATGTGGTGCCGCTCGCCGAAGGGAAAAAGCTCGGCTGCTGGTCGCTCACCGAACCGGAAGCGGGCTCCGATGCAGGCGGGACGCGCACCACGGCGGTGGCCTCGGACGGCGGCTGGGTTATGAACGGGTCGAAAACGTTCACCACGAACGGCCACTATGCGGACATCTGTGTGGCCATGGCCGTTACGGACAAATCCAAAGGGTCGCACGGCATCTCTGCGTTTATTCTGGAGAAGGGTATGCCGGGATTCCGGCCCGGCAAGAAGGAGAACAAGCTCGGCCTCCGCGCGAGCGATACCTCTGAAATTGTCTTCTCCGATTGCAAAGTCCCTGGCGACCAATTGCTTGGAGAGCCCGGACAAGGTTTTGTCAATAGCTTGCAGATCCTGGACGGAGGACGCATCTCGATCGCCGCGCTAGCGCTCGGCATGGCGCACGGCGCGTTCGAGGCCGCAACGAAATACGCGAAGCAGCGCAAGCAGTTTGGCAAAGCGATCAGCGAATTTCAGGGTATCCAGTTCAAGCTGGCGGACATGGCCACGCAGATTGACGCCGCGCGGCTGCTCACCTATCGCGCGGCGTGGATGGCCGACAAAGGCCAGCGTCTTACCCTTGAATCGAGCATTGCCAAGCTTTTCGCCGGCGAAGTAGCCGTCAAGGCGGCCAACGAGGCGGTGCAAATCTTCGGCGGCTACGGATTCATCAAGGATTATCCTGCGGAAAAATATTATCGCGACGTCAAACTCTGCACGATCGGCGAAGGTACCAGCGAAATTCAGCGGCTGGTGATCGCCCGGCAACTTCTGGGAAAGAAATAGCCCGCCGCATGCCGAAGCAAATCGACGACTGGGCTGGCCGCGTTCGTGCAGGCGAGGTCCGCGCCATTTCGCGGGCCATCACCGCGATTGAAAATCACGATCCGGCCGCAGACCATTTGCTCCGCTCGCTGTTTTATTCCACCGGACATGCCTACCTGATCGGCATCACCGGCGCGCCCGGCACCGGGAAGAGCACGCTCGTGGATCGTCTTGCGGCGTACTATCGCGGGGCCGGGAAAACGGTCGGCATTATCGCCGTCGATCCGACAAGTCCTTTTACGGGCGGCGCGATCCTGGGTGACCGGATTCGCATGCAAGGGCATGCCTCCGACGAAGGCATTTTCATTCGCTCAATGGCGACGCGCGGATTTCTTGGAGGACTGGCGCGCGCTACCGCCGACGTCTCGCTACTGCTCGATGCGGCCGGCAAGGACATCATCCTGATCGAGACCGTCGGCGTGGGCCAGGACGAAGTGGATATCGTGCGGCTCGCGGATTGCACGCTCGTGGTTCTGGTGCCGGGCCTTGGCGACGACGTACAAAATATGAAAGCGGGCCTGATGGAGATCGCCGATCTGTTCGTAATTAATAAGGCGGATCGCGAGGGCGCCGAGCGGCTCGAACAGCAGGTCGTGGCGATGCTCCATCTGGCGCCCGATCACCTGGGCTGGCAACCGCAGCCGATGCGCACCATCGCCACGGAAAACAAGGGCATCGCCGAACTTGCTGCGGCCATCGATCGATTTCGCCAGGCCACGGAAGCTCTGCCGGAATATCGCGGCCGGGAAACCGATCACTGGCGGCGCCGTCTGATCGAAATGCTCGAATCGCGCATGCTGGACCGGTTGCTGGGTACCCGCGAAAGCGAGGAGCGTCTGACACAAATGGCGCGGGAGATTTCCGAACGCAAGCGCGATCCGTACGCCGCAGTCGAAGAGATTCTTTCCGCGGAAGGAGCGCGAGCCTGACCATGAGATTGGGGGATATCGAGTTTCAGCTTTTGACCGACGGTACGATACGGCTCGATGGTGGCGCCATGTTTGGCGTGATCCCCAAACCGCTGTGGGAGCGGAAGTCCCCGGCTGACGACCGCAATCGCGTCCTGCTGGCAATGAATATCGTTTTGATACGCACGGCGGGAAAGTGGATCCTAGTGGAGACGGGCGCGGGCGACAAATGGGACGCGAAGCAGATGCAGATTTATGCATATGAGAAGGCGCCGAGGCTCCTCGATAAGCTCGCCGCCTTGGACTTGCCTCCGGAAAAAATCGACATCGTGATCAACACGCACCTGCATTTTGACCATTGTGGATGGAATGCGCGGATGGTGAATGGGAAGCTACGGCCTACCTTCCCGAACGCGAAGTATGTGACGCAACGCGGAGAGCTCGAGCACGCCCTGGCACCTAGCGAACGCGACCGCGCCAGCTACCTGTCCGAGAACTTCGCTCCGATCCGCGACGCCGGGCAATGGCAATTGCTCGACGGGGACCAAGAAATCGTGCCGGGCGTGAACGTAGTCGTGATACCTGGACACACGCGGAATATGCAGTGCGTGCTGCTCACCGGCGGCGGCAAGACTGCTTTCTTGCCCGCGGACCTGACACCTACCACGGCGCACCTGCCGCTAGCCTGGACGATGGGCTTCGACCTATATCCGCTGGAGACCGTTGAAAACAAGAAGAAATGGCTGCCGCGCGCAGCCCGCGAAGGCTGGACCGTGGTCTTCGCGCACGATTCAAACACGCCCGCGGTGCGGTTAATCGAGCAGCAGGGAATTGTGACCGGAGCCGAGCCCATTTCGCTCGAGTGAGCGAACGCCCGCAAACTGCGTTCAGAGAAAGCGAGATTAGGAAGAATGGCGGTAAAGAGTAAAGGAAAGCGGGGAGCCAGAAAAGACGCGGTCGAAATCGGCATCATTGGCGGCAGCGGGCTTTATTCGATGCCGGGGCTTGAGAAGAAGCGCGAGGTACACGTGAAAACGCCATTCGGCGAGCCCTCGGACGCGTTTGTCGTCGGAACGCTTGAAGGCCGCTGCGTGGCCTTTCTTGCGCGGCACGCACGCGGACACCGCATTTCGCCATCCGAAATCAATTACCGGGCCAATATCTGCGCCATGAAAATGCTGGGCGCCGGACGCATCATTTCCGTCAGCGCGGTCGGTTCGCTCAAGGAAGACTTGCAGCCGCTGGAATTCCTGATCCCGGACCAGTTTTACGATAAGACGCGTCTCCGCATCGCCACCTTTTTCGGCGATGGCGTGGTTGCGCACGTAGGCTTCGACAAACCGGTCTGCGCGCAGATAGCCGAGACGCTGGGCGGAGCATGCGATCGTGCGCGAGTGAAAGCGCATCGCGGCGGCACGTACGTTTGCATGGAGGGTCCGCAGTTTTCGACGCTCGCCGAGGCGCACGTGCACCGGCAACTGCGATTTGACGTGGTGGGTATGACGAACGTCACCGAAGCGAAGCTCGCGCGTGAAGCGGAGATTTGCTACGCCACGGTGGCTATGATCACCGACTACGATTGCTGGTATCCGGAACATAGTTCGGTCACTGTCGCCGAGATTATTGCCAATCTGAATCGCAATGCGGAGAACGCTCAGAATGTGCTGCGCGAAGCGGTTCGTGCGCTGCCACGGGAGCGGACCTGCCGTTGTGGCGAATCGCTCAAGCACGCAATCCTCACCGATCATGCGTTGATTCCCGCAGCTACGCGGCGGAAATTGGCGCCCATCGCGGGCCGCTACCTTGCCTAACGCCGCATCCAGGAGATATTCGTGTCGCTACTCGTAGTGGGTTCGGTGGCTTTTGATGCGATCGAAACGCCGTTTGGCAGCGTGGATCGGACGGTTGGCGGGGCAGCGACGTACTTTTCGCTGGCGGCCAGCTTTTTCACGCGCGTCAATCTGGTGGGTGTGGTGGGTGACGATTTTGCCACCGAGCATGAGGCCGTGTTCAGTGGACGAGAGATCGATATCGCCGGACTCGAACGCGCTGCGGGAAAGACGTTTTTCTGGTCGGGCCGCTATCACGACAATTTGATCGATCGCATCACACTCACCACGGACCTGAACGTTTTCGCGAACTTTAATCCGCGGCTGCCCGAACCATACCGAAAGAGCACACACATCTTTCTGGCCAATATCGACCCCACGCTGCAGCGCTCCGTGCTGAAGCAGGTCACGGGCAAGCCGACGCTCGTTGCGCTGGACACGATGAACTACTGGATCGAGCGGACGCCCGCGGAACTGCGCGAGACGCTGCGCCACGTGGATATCTTGATGATTAACGACGAGGAGGCACGGCAGCTTTCGAGTGAATATAATCTACTTCGCGCCGCACGCCGAATTTTCAAAATGGGGCCTAAGACTCTCGTGATAAAGCGCGGGGAACACGGGGCAATGATGGTTCACAACGACTGGGTGTTCTCCGTACCCGCGTATCCCCTTGATGAAGTTCATGACCCGACGGGCGCTGGAGATTCGTTCGCGGGCGGCTTTATGGGGTATCTGGCCGGCGCGGGGCGGCTCAATGGGGACACATTGCGGCTCGCCATGGTTTACGGCTCGGTGCTCGGCAGTTTCGCCGTGGAAAAGTTTGGCCTCGAACGTCTGCTCAGCCTGAAACGCCGCGAAATCACGGCCCGGGTGCGCCATTTCCACAAGCTCACCACGTTCAAACTGTAGTTTCGCAGGCTTCCACGTTACCGTTGAGAATCGGCGCCGCGCGGAAGCAAAGTCTCGTCTAGGCCCGCACGATATACTTCCGATTTCATGGCCACTGTGAAGAAGCCGCGCGCGCTGAAGACCGGCGCATCGGTTCATGTCGTGTTGCCAGCTTCGCCCGCGCGCCCGGAATTGATTGAGCGCGGCCTGGCCGAGCTACGACGGTTGGGCTATTCGCCGGTCACTCCGCGAGTGGCGACGAAAGACGACGGCTACTTCGCCGGCGCGACCAATATCCGTGTGGACGAATTGTTCGCCGCGTTGGGTGACAAGAAATCCGGCGCGACCATTGCTGAGCGCGGCGGTTACGGCAGCACCTGTCTGCTCGACGCTCTGGCGGCGCGAAGACCTTTTCCGCCGCAAATTGTGATGGGTTTCAGCGATTTAACCGCGCTCTTTGTTTACCTCTGGCAAAAGCATCGGTGGGTGACGTTCCATGGCCCCATGGTGGCCGCAGGCTTTGACTGCGGACCGGGCGCGGTGGGGGGATACGACGAGGATTCTTTCCGCCGTGCCGTTAGCCAAACGCGCGGACGCTGGACGCTCGATTTGCAAGGCGAAACGATGTGGACGGGCGAGGCGAAGGGTGTATTGCTGGGCGGATGTCTCACCTTGCTGCAAACCACGCTGGGGACGCCTTGGGAGCTGGACACGCGCGGGTCGATCCTTTTGCTAGAAGATCGCGGCATGCGGCCCTACCAGGTGGACCGAGCGCTGACGCATCTGCGGCAAGCGGGGAAGTTCAAGGGCGTGCGTGGCTTCATGCTGGGGGAATTCCCGGAATGCCCGGCGCCACCGTCAAGCCCTAGCGTGCGTGAAATCTGCGCCTCCATTCTCGGCGAAACTAAGGTCCCTGTCGTGTGGGGTACGCCCGTGGGCCACACCTCACGGCCGATGTTGACGCTGCCGCTCGGCGTACGGGCAAAACTCCGCGCTACCGGGGGAGGGCGGCTTGATATTCTGGAGCCGGCGGTAAGACCATGAAGAATCTCGAGCGCATCGAACACATTCACCTTTCCGGAATCGGCGGCGCGGCGACGGCGCCACTGGCGGGCATGTTGGCCGAGCGCGGGTACCGCGTTACAGGCTCGGACGCGGGCGTTTACCCGCCGGCTTCGACGTTGCTCGAATCGCTGGGGATTCGCTGGGCCAATGGTTTTAATGGAGCGAACCTCGAGCCGCATCCCGATCTCGTGGTGATCGGCAACGCACTGTCGCGCGGCAATTCGGAGGTGGAATACATTCTCGAGCACCAACTGCCGTATCGCTCGCTCCCGCAGATATTGGAAGAATTCTTTATTCCGGGGCACGATTCGTTGGTGGTTACCGGCACTCACGGCAAGACCACCACAACATCGCTTCTTGCCTGGATTTTCCACGTTGCGGGATGCAAGCCGGACTTCTTGATTGGCGGCCTAGCGGAGAATTTTGGCCGCAGCTACGGCCTAGGCGGCGGCAACGAAATTATTCTCGAGGGCGACGAATACGATTCCGCGTTTTTCGATAAGGCGCCAAAGTTTCTACACTATCATCCGCGCGAAGTGATCATTACGTCACTTGAATTCGATCACGCCGATATTTATACCGATCTGGGGGCGATCGAGTTGCAATTTCGGCGCCTGGTGAATCTCGTGCCGGCAGGCGGACGCATTCTCGCGTGGGTGGACGACGATCCGATCGCGGCGCCGGTGCGCGCGGTCACGCAGAAGGCACTCTGTCGGGTGGAAACGTTCGGCTTGAGCGCGGGGGCTGACTGGCTGGCAGGTGATATCGAGTACGTTGAGAATGCCATGCAATTTCGCATTATGCGTAAGGGCGCTGAGGCCGCCCGCATTCGCCTGGCGCTTGCCGGGCGCCACAATGTGCTAAACGCGCTAGCCGCTTCCGCCATGGCGCTCGGCCGCGATGTGCCGCGCGAAGCCGTGGAAGAAGCCCTGGCTACCTTCCGCGGCGTTCGGAGGCGATTGGACGTTCGCGGCGAGGCAAATGGCGTGCTCGTGGTGGACGATTTCGCGCACCATCCTACGGCCATCGGCGCCACGATTGAGGCGGCTCGCTCGCGGTGGCCTGGGAGGCGTCTATGGGCGATATTCGAGCCGCGGTCCAACACCATGAGGCGCAAAGTCTTCGAAGGACCTTTGTCGCATTCGCTGGGACTCGCTGATATGGTCGTGCTAGGTGCCGTCAATCGCGCCAATCTTTTGGGCGATGACGAGCGGCTTTCTACCGATCGCGTAACCGAAGCCCTGCGCTCGACTGGCCGAAACGCACAAAGTTTTGACAATGCGGATCTGATTGCAGACTACGTTGCCGAACATGCGCGCGCCGGGGATGTGGTTCTCATTATGTCCAACGGCAGCTTTGATGGTTTGTGCGGGAAGCTGCTGCAGCGCTTGGAATCCAGTAAGCGTGCCGAATTGGCGGCTACCGGCCCAAAGTCGCGCTCGTCGGCTCCGGGCGCGTAAGCTAGCGGCGCCTCGAGCAGTGGTGCCACGCGCCGACGCATGCGTCATGACATCGATTGCCAGGGCAGCATAGTCCACCACATCAAAGGGGCGGGTGTTTTGATGATTGGCGATTCCTACAAGAGGCCGTTTCCAGCGGCGCGAAAGATCCAATTCATGTGCCCCATGCGATGGAGCCTGCGGACTTGCACGGTGTTCATTCTGTTCTTGCTAGTGTCTTCCGTACAGGCCACGATTCGTTACACCGTCTCGCTCGCGCAGCCCGACGCTCATCTCTTTCATGTGACGATGGTGATTCCCGCGGTCCACAATGAGGTCCGCCTCCAGTTGCCCGCGTGGAATGCCACTTACCAAATCCGCGACTTCGCATCCCACGTGGAGGATGTTCGCGCGACAGTTGGTGCTTCGCAGGCTGTCGCTTTCCGCAAGGTGGATACGAACACTTGGGAGGCCGCCGCGAGCGGCACTATACGCGTCACGTATGCGGTCTATTGGGATGAGCCCGGTCCGTTTGCTGCGCAGCTCAATTTGCATCACGCATTCCTGAATTTGGCGATGATACTGTTCTATGTACCCGACCGGCGCCAGGAAGACGTCCGCGTGGACTTTGCGGATCTACCCTCGGAATGGCAGGCGGCCACGGCTTTGCGTGCTGCAGCGGACCAAGTTGGCAGCGAGCCGG
>Ga0209420_1000663_pt1 | contig 17291 bp, 15 predicted proteins | sample BlaSpr_A8_OM1_O1_FD_187972 | JGI IMG/M metagenome (GOLD analysis project Ga0209420, IMG submission 187972) | Forest soil microbial communities from Thunder Bay, Ontario, Canada - Black Spruce, Ontario site 2_A8_OM1_O1 (SPAdes) (version 2) | ecosystem: Environmental > Terrestrial > Soil > Boreal... | reverse complement strand
TGGCCGCCTCGGGAAACCCCCGGTCGGTTCTGCTGGCCATCCCTTCGCTGCTCGGCAAGGCAATGGTGATCGGGCTCATCTTCGCCGTGATCAACAACCTGTTCTCGAAACTGCGCTTGTTCAAGATCACCGAGTTCATCGCCGCCGCGTTCTTGCTGGCGGTCTTGGCCGTACTCGTCTTCCTCGCCGGAGGTGGCTGATGATGCCCGTTCCCTCGACCTACGCCGGCGGCGCCGACGTCGCGGCCATTGTGGTCCTCCTCACGGAGTTCGCCATGCTCCGAGCCCCGCTGTTGCGCTCCCAGGTCCGCCTCTATGCGTTCCAGTCCCTGGTCGTGACGGCACTGGCAGTCGACATCGCAGCCACCCGGCACATCAACGAGCTCTACGTGCTCGCCGTCCTCTCGTTCGCCCTCAAGGTGGTCCTCGTTCCCGGCCTGGTTCTCCGCCTGCTGCGGGACGCCGACGTCGACCTGGCGGGCAGTTCGGTGGTCGGCGTTGCGTCGATGATCCTCATCGCGATCGCCGTATCCGCCTTCGGGTTCTTCGCCGTCGGATCCCTCCACGTCCACTCCATCGCTCTGCCCACGACCGCACTCGCCATTGCGGCCGCAGTCGTCCTGGTGGCGTTCGTGCTCATCATCCTCCGATCGGACGTGGTCTCGCAGGCCATCGGCTTCTTCTCGCTCGAGAACGGGGTCTCGGTGGCCAGCCTGGTCGTGGCCGCCGGGCTCCCCCTCGTCGTCGAGGTGGCGTTCCTCTTCGACCTCCTGGTGGCGGTGGTGGTCTTCGGGGTGATCATGCGGGTGCACCACGGTCGGACCCAGACGCTCTCGACCGACGAGCTCGATCGGCTGAAGGGGTAGCCATGGCCGCCGTCCTCGTAGCCCTCATCACGGTGCCCTTCGTAGTGGCCGTCGTCACCTTCTTCGTCCCTCGCCGGGCCGCCTGGCTGCTCACCGTGGTCACGGGGGCGGTGACGTTCGGGCTCTCGGTGGCGCTGATCCCGACCGCCGCCTCGCATAGCCAGATCACCGCAGACAGCCTGCTACGCGTCGACGCCCTCTCGGTGGTCTTCTTGGTCGCCACCACCTTCCTCTATGGAGCGACCGCCATCTTCGCCGGCGGCTATCTGCACCTGGCCGACAGCGCGGCAGGAAGGCGCTATGGACGACGCTTCTACGCAGGGCTCAACCTCTTCTGCTGGTCGATGGTCGCCGCGCCCTTGGTCAACGGCCTCGCCCTGTTGTGGGTAGCCATCGAGATCACGACCGTCGTCTCGGCGTTGCTCGTCGCCATCGACGACACCGACGGCGCCACCGAGGCGAGCTGGAAGTACGTTTTGATTGCGTCACTCGGTCTTGGAATCGCCCTACTAGCAACCATCATCATGTACTACGCGGGGACGACGGTCTTCGGCTCGGCGTACGACCTGTCCTATGTGAAATTGTTGGCCGGAGCGTCTCGGTTCCCACCAGACGTCGTTCGCCTGGCATTCGTGCTGGCGGTCCTCGGATTCGGCACCAAGATGGGCCTCGTACCCGTGCATACGTGGCTGCCCGACGCGCACTCGGAAGCGCCAACGCCCGTCTCGGCGCTGCTCTCAGGGGCCCTGTTGGCGACCAGCTTCTACGCCATCCTGCGTTACTTCCAGATCGCCGTGCGGACACTGGGTCCGACGTTCCCGCGGAATGTGCTGCTGATCTTCGGCCTGGCCTCACTGCTGCTCGCCGCGCTTTACCTGCTGAGCCAGCGTGACCTCAAACGACTTCTCGCTTACTCCAGTGTCGAGCACATGGGGATCCTGGCCATCGGGATGAGCTTCGGCGCGCCCATCGCCATCGTGGGGGTGCTCCTCCACGTGCTGGCTCACGCTGCGGCAAAAGGCACGGCCTTCTTTGGCGCCGGCTCGGTCGTGCGCAAGTTCGCCACCAAAGACATGACCAAGATCCGAGGAGGGGTCGGCGCGTTGCCATGGAGCGGTCCCATGCTGGTGGCGGCCGTCTTGGCCCTGTCCGCCATGCCTCCCTTCGGCATCTTCCGCAGCGAGTTCCTGATCGTGTCGGGTGGACTCTCCGATCCCCGAGACACCGTCGCGGCGGTCCTCGTCATCCTGGTCACCCTGGCGTTCTTTGGACTCTCGTGGTTCACCACCCAGACCATGCTCACCCCCGATGCGAGTACTGCTGAGGGTGCGTTGGTGTCCACGCCTCCTAAGGGCGAGGTCAGCAACTTGATCGTCGTGGCCATGGCACTGGGCCTGGTTGCTCTGGTGATCCTCGGTGTCCATCCACCCGCTCAGCTCAGCCACCTGCTCGACCATGCGGCCAACGAATTGGGTGTCCCACGGTGACTGCCGAGCACGACCTGGAGCTTGCGGACTCGGAAGCGGTCTTCCAGCGCGTCGCGGCACATGTCTCCGAAGGAGCCCGGTTCGCTGGGCTCTTCGCCGCGGCCCAGGACGGCGAGACCCGGCTGCGCTACGTCCTGGCCCAGGACGGATCCTTGCTGTGCGAGGACATCGTGCTGCCGCCCGACGCCAGCGGGTACATGACGGCCACGTCGGAGATCCCGGCGGCCGCATGGTACGAGCGCGAGATCCACGATCTCTTCGGACTGGTCGCGATAGACCATCCCCGCCTCGACCCGCTGGTCCTCCCGCTCCACCCAGGAGCACCCCGCCCGCGGCCGGGATCTTGGCAGCACGTCGGCCCGGTCGACCTCGATACTCGAGCCCTGCCAGTCCATCTCCAGGGCGAAGGCGTCTTCACCATTCCGTATGGCCCAGTGCGCTCGGGAGTCTTCGAGTCGATCGAGTACTTGGTCGAGACGCCTGGAGAGGACATTCCCCATCTGCGCACCCGGGTCTTTCACAAGCACCGTGGAGTCGAGATTCGTTTTGAGGCCATGAGCACCGACGACGGAGTTCTCATGGCCGAGCGAACCGAAGGCGTGGCATCGGTGGCTCATGCGATCGCCTACTGCCAGGCGATCGAGCGGATCGCCGAAGTCGAGGTGAGCGCCGAGGCTGGGGTGGTCCGCGTGATCCACGCCGAGCTCGAGCGGATCGCCAACCACTTGGACTCGACGATCCGCCACACCGAGGCCGCCGGACAGGTCGTCGCTTACGCCCGGCTGTCACTGCACAAAGAACGGGTCCAGCGACTGCGAGCGCGCCTTTGCGGAAGTCGCTTCGGTCGAGGCGTCGTCGTGCCCGGTGGGGTGAGCGGCCCCCCACGCCTTGGGTCGTCGGAAATCTTCGGGGCCATCGACGAGATCGAAGGGGCGGTGCGCGCCGACCTGCGCCTCTTGCTGAACACACCGTCGTTCGTCGACCGCCTCCGTGGAACGGGGGTCATTCCGCCCGCGGCGGCCCACTCGTTCGCCCTACTTGGGCCGCTGGCGCGTGCCTCCGGCCAGATGGAAGACGTCCGGTTCGCGCGTCCGTACGCCGCCTACGGCCAACTCGGCCACCAACTCCTCGACACCAAGGACGAGGGGGATGCGCTGACTCGCCAGCGGGTGCGCAACGAAGAGATTTACGGATCGTTCCACCTGATCCGCCAAGCGATCGATCGCTTGTCGGCTCATGGTGTGGTCTGGAGTCGAACGATCGGGCCCTGCAGCGGTGAGGCCATCGGGTGGGCCGAAGCCCCTCAGGGCGAAGTGCTCTACCTCGTCTCTGTCGACGGAGGCCGGTTGGTGCGGGTCAAGCCCCGGTCAGCCTCCTTCCACAACTTGGGCTTCTTCCACGCCGCCTTCCCGAAGGACATCCTCACCGATTTCGCCTTCATCGAGGCGAGCTTTGGCGTCTCGATTGCCGGAGTCGCGAGCTGATGCCCTGGATCCCACGGGGCCTGCGAGAGGGAATTGTCACCTCGCGCTACCCACGCCGTCCCGACGGCTACGGCGACGGGTTCTCGGGCACGCTCGTGGTGCGCTCGGCCCCTGCACCGGCCGGCAACCTGGACACGGCAATCGCCGGCTGCCCGACCGGTGCCATCACCCGCGGGGACGGCCGGGTCCGACTCGACCGGGGTCGCTGCATCCTCTGTGGGCGCTGCACGGTTGCCTGCCCCGAGGTGTTTCGCTTCGACCCGAGCGTCGAGGTGTCGACCACTAGCCGCCAGACCCTCTTCGTGCCCGAGGTCGACGAGGACGACCAGGCTCTGGAAGCGGCCAGGTCGGAGTTGCATCGCCGAGTACGTGCGCTGCGCCGGTCGATCCATGTCCGTCACCTCGATGCGGGCTCCGACGGTAGTGAGGAGTGGGAGGTGGCGGCGCTCACCAACCCCGTCTATGACGTGCAGCGACTTGGGATCTACTTCACGGCCAGCCCCAAGCACGCCGACGTGCTTCTGGTCACGGGTGTAGGGGCGGCCGGCATGCTCGATCCGCTACGCCACACCTATGAGGTCATGCCCCATCCCAAGGTGGTCATCGCGGCGGGCACCGACGCCATTAGCGGCGGGCTCATCGGGACGGGCTACGCCTCGCTCGGTGGAGTGAGCGACGTCGTACCAGTCGATGTCTTCGTCCCCGGCTCGCCGCCGACCCCCTTCGGCCTTCTCCACGGCATCCTGAGCGCGGTCGGCTTGCTCAGCCCAGCCGGTTCTAAAAGGTCCTTGGCCCTGGCGCGCCGAGACGCAGACGGGCCGGCCTCCCCGGAGGACCCACCGGTGGAGGCCGGCCCGTGAGCGCGGACCTAATGGCTGCCGGCTTGGCGTGCTTCGCCGCCGGGCTGGTCATCGACCTCGCCCTGGGCGTCCGAAGCGCACTGTGGCGACGTGCCCCCTATGTCTTGTCCCTGGCCGGGAGCGTGTGCCTGGTCATCCTCGGGGTTCGTGCCACGACCGGCGCACCGACAACGATTGACATCACAGAGGTCTTCGGGATCGGTCACAACGCGCTGCGGATCGACTCGCTGGCCGGACTGTTCCTGACGCTGCTCTTCGCCATCGCCGTCTGCGTCTCGGCGTGCTTCGTGTCGTGGGCCGGGTCGGCCGAACGAGACCATCGGCGAGGGACGGCTTCGGGCTATGTCCTCCTGCTGGGATCGGTCGCCGTGATTGTCTGTGCGGCGGACGCCTTCACGTTCCTCTTCGCCTGGGAGACGCTCACCGTCTCGTTCTACATGCTGACGTCGGTCACGCGAACCGAAGCGCGACAAGCTGGTGCGGCCTGGTCCACGGTCAGCATCGGCAAGGTCAGCGGAGCAGCGCTGCTCTTCGGGTTCTTGCTCATGGCCGGGCGCACCCACAGCCTGAGCATCGCCAGCTGGCACGCCATTGGCCCCGGCGCCGTCCACGACGTGGCCTGGACGCTGATCGTGGTGGGCTTCGGCGCCAAGGTGGGCGTGGTGCCGCTCCAGGTCTGGATCCCGGTCGGCTACCCCGCCGCGCCCGGGCCGGCCCGGGCCGCCATGGCCGGTATCGCGGCCAACGTCGGGGTCTACGGACTCTGGCGCTTCCTCGGCGTGCTGGGGCGTCCGCCGGTCTGGCTCGTGATTGCCGTGCTGCTGGTCGGTGGCATCACGGCACTCCTCGGTATCACCTTCGCCGGCGTCCAGGGCCGACTCGGTCGTGTGATCGCCTACTCGAGCGTCGAGAACGCCGGGCTGATCGTGACGGCCTATGGGGTCGCACTGACCGGATCGGTCGTGGAATCACAGGCCCTGGTCGCCATGGGCCTCCTGGCCGCCACCCTCCAGACGGTGGCCCACGCCATCGCCAAGTCGGCGCTCTTCGCCTCCCTGGCCAATGTCGAAGCGGTCACCGGTACCGACGAGCTCGACGCGCTGCGAGGCATCGGCCGACGGCTGCGTTGGAGCGGGGCGGCGTTCGGCGCTGGCGCGGTCACCCTGGCCGGCCTGCCCCCCACGATCGGATTCGTGTCTGAGTGGTTCATCCTGGAGGCGCTCATGCAGCAGTTCCGGGTGCCCGGGCTGGCCCTCAGGTTGGGCCTGGCGGCCGCCGGAGCCCTGGTTGCCCTGACGACCGGGCTGGCGGCTCTGGCCTTTCTACGTGTGCTCGGGCTCACGTTCTTGGGCCGACCCTCCAATCCGAGCGTGGAGGTCGCAACCGAGCCCGGCTCGCTGGGGAAGGCGGGCGTCATCGCTCTCGGCTTCTCGTGTCTTGGGCTCGCCGTTGTGAGCCCGTGGGAGATCCGCTACATCTCCCGGGGCCTCGCCCCCATCGTGCCCCGCCGCGCCACCATCGCCGCGCTGAAGTCCCCCTGGGTGCTCCAACCCACCTTTCACGAGTTCTCGATCCTCTCCCCGTCGTGGCTGTGGGTCGCCATGCCGACCGCCTTTGCCACGGTCTTCGTCGGCGCGATCGTGTTGTCGGGCGGACGCTACCTGCGCGTACGACGGGTGCCAGCCTGGCACTCGGCGACGTCCGGCGTCGCCGGCCCGTCGTCGTATACCGCGTTCGGCTTCGCCAACCCACTCCGCCACGTCTTGGGCAACGTCTTGGGGACGAGTCGCTCGACCACTCTGGTGGTGACCGAGTCGGCCGGGCCGCATCCACACCCAGTGGCGCACGTCGAGACACGGACCCGCGTCGTCGAACCCGTCGAGACCTATCTCTACCGCCCGATCCGGCGGGCCACGTTGGCCGTGGCGCGCGTGGCCAAGAAGCTCCAGTCCGGCCGACTCAACGCCTACGTGGCCTACATGCTCTTCGCGCTCTTGGTCGCGCTCGCCCTCACGGCCGCGCTCCGATGAAGGAGGTTCTCGATGACCCCAGAAACACCACCAGCGGGCGGAGGCGTGTTCCGTCGCGTCCTCGTCGGATACGACGGCTCGCCCGAGGCCCAGCACGCCTTACAAGTGGCGGCGGCGCTCGCCGCGGATCTACGAGGAGAGACGGACGTCCTGCTCGTCATCCGACCCGGAGCGCACGCCGAGACACCAGAGGAGCGTGACCGAGCCCTGCAGGCCGACCGCGACAATCTCTCGAAGGGCCTCAGCTCCATGCGGACCCTGAGCACGCATCCCTGGGACGTCTCGACGGAGGCTGTGTATGCGGACGATCCTGCGCAGGCAATCGCCTCGTACGCCGAGGCCCATGGTTTCGATCTGATCGTGGTGGGCGGCCACGGACGAGAGCAAATGACCCATCGGGGGATCGGTCGGTCGTTGGAGGCGCTGTTACGCCACCACCCGTGTCCGGTCCTGGTGGTGTGACCATGAGGGCCAAAGGTCTGCATGTAACGCCTACTCGGCTGAGGTCCCTCGGGATGACAGCAGGAGGCGCGGCGTGTTGATCGTCACCGACGGAGCGGTCGACATCCCCGAGGACCTGATGACCTCGAACCTCGTCGCGCAGGTCCCGGGCGAGATCTGGGGCACGGACGGGCCGCTGGAGGCCGACCGAGAGGCCTTCTGGGCGGGTCTGCGCCGAGGTGAGTACCCCTCGACCAGCCCGCCGACCGTCAGCGCGCTGATGTCCGCCTACCAACACCCCGACCTGGTCATCGCGCTGCATGTGTCGGGCCAGTTGAGCGCCACGGTGCACCGAGCCCACGAGGCTGCCGAACGCGTCGGCTCTGGCGTGCGTGTCATCGACACCGGCTCCCTCAGCGTCGGCGCCGGGTTGATCGTGTCAGAAGTACACCGAGTGGCGAGAGACGAGTCCGCGCCGTCACTGGTCGACCTGGCACTCTCGCTCCCGTCGCGGTTGCACACGTTCGCGTTGGTCCAAGACGTCGACGCGCTTCGGCGCAGTGACCGCTCGGGGCTCCTACCCAGCTCACACTTGGCCCGCAACCATCCGATGGTGCTCGCCATCCGCGGACGTGTCGTGCCCTTGGCACAACCCAGACAACGCAGCGGGGCCCTCATCGAACTAGCCCGACACCTGCGGCACCGGCCCGGTCCAAATCCTCGAGCCTGGGCTCTCGGGCACGGGAACGCGCACGACATCAGCTCGGTCGTGAGCGAGTTGAGCAAAGTGATGGAGGGGGATCCCGCCTTTGTGACCCACCTGGATCCCACCGTCGGGGTCCACCTCGGTCCGGACTCCCTCGTCGTCGGCGTCCTTTCGGACCCAATCTCCGACTAGCGGCGATGCGGGTTCTTGGGAGTCGGATCGTCGAGCGCCGGGGTCGGACTGGCTCCGAAGCGCGTCACCCTCACCTCTTCTCGCGTCACGAACGACCCGGGTGCGAGCTCTTTGACCACGGGAAGAAACGCTTCGATGCGCTCGGGCGTGTCGACCAGCTCAACGGTCACCGGCAACCCGATCATGGCATCGGGAAAACGCGAAGTACGGATTCGGCCCGACGCTCCGAAGCCCTCGATCCCCCGCCAGACGGTTGCCCCAGCCAGTCCGTCCTCACGAGCCCGGTTCAACAAGGTCTCGTGCAGGCCGTGATGCCCCGAACGATCGTCTTCACTCAAGAAGACCACGATCCTGGTTGCGATCTGGCTCGTCGGCACCAGCCACCTCCCCATCGGAGCGCACCTGTAGCACTGCGTACCCTACCGCCACGATGCGCCAACTGTCGTGGCCTCGAAGGTCTCTTCGGGTCGCGCCCAGTTGGTAGATTGGACTCTGGCGATGGAGCTCGCCCTGTACCCCTGTTGGCTAATGGCTCCTACCGGACGGTGCCCATTGCGGCACAACGAAGGAGGAGCTGATGTGCCCGACAGGCGGTGACCACCCCGGGGTCCCGCTCGACCCCGACCTTGACCTCGGGCCGCCCGGCGGATTCGGCGCACGGCCACGGTCGCGTGGGCGTCTACGTCCACAAGCGATCATCGTGGCCTCTTTGGCCCTCGGCGGCGCGCTCGGAGCGGTGGCTCGATACGCCATCTCCCTCGGCTTGCCCACAGAGACTGGACGGTTTCCCTGGGGCACCTTCGTCATCAACGTCTCGGGCAGCTTTGTCCTTGGCTTTCTGCTGATCATGCTGATCGAGCAGTTCCCACGGGGGCGGCTGGCCCGTCCGGTCATCGGCACCGGGTTCATCGGGGCGTACACGACCTTCTCCACGCTCATGGTCGAATCGGTCGAGTTGGTGCGGGCCGGCGATCCCGAGACGGCACTCGCTTATCTCGGAGCCAGCCTGGTTGTCGGCCTCGCGGCCGTGTTCATCGGCATGACCGGCGCCCGGATGGTGCTGCGGGCCGAGCACTGGCTTCAAGAGGAGATGCGATGAGACCCAGCTCGACCTCGGCTTTTGAAGGGACTCCTGCTACTCGTCTCACTTTGATGATGACCTTCCACGACCACGTCGGGCGCAAGGGAGTCGAAATGGAGGTCCTGCGACGAGCGCGCAAGGCCAAGCTGGCCGGAGCAACCGTGTTCGAGGCGGTCGAGGGCTTTGGCAACTCGGGCCACCTCCATCGCAGCCATCTTGTGTCGGACGATGCGCCAGTCGCCGTGGTCATCGTCGACAGGCCTGAGCGAATCGAAGCGTTCTTGGAGTCGATCGAAGAACTGCTCACGGGCATCCGTGTCGTGCTCGACGACGTCGAAGTCATCACCTTCTGAACTTGGTCACACGGCTCTCATGTCGCTGACTTTGTTCCTGGTCGTCGGCGCCGGCGGTTTCGTGGGTGCGCCATCTCGGTACTTACTGGACCGGGCCGTCACCACTCGGGTCAACTCCGACCTGCCCTGGGGCACCTTCGTGATCAACGTCAGCGGATCGTTCCTGCTGGGATTCCTCACCGGGTTGACGCTCAGCCACCACCTCTCCGACGTTGGCAAAGCCCTCCTTGGGACTGGATTCTGCGGCGCCTACACCACGTTCTCCACCTTCACGTTCGAGACCTTGAGGCTGGTCGAGGACGGTCGTTTTCTCGAAGCCGCGGGGAACGTGGTCGTAAGCGTCCTGGTCGGCCTAGCCGCAGCCAGCGCCGGTCTGGCCATCGGGCTGGCTCTCTAGCAGTCGCTACAACGCACCCTCGGGATCGAGCAGTTGGCCGATGTGCTCGAACAAGTCCCGTATGTGGTCGCGCACCACGGCCCGGGCACTCTGCACCTCCTCACCCCTTTGGCGGCGCGCCCGGGCCTTGGTGCAAGCGACCACCAAGGACTCTTGTGTCTGCTCGAACTCAGAGAGCATCGATGCGATCAGCTCCGACTGGGCTGCCGCCAGCCGCTCTGCCATGTCGTATCGGGCGCGACCGGCGTGTTTGTCGAACTCCTGCGCCAGGCGCTGTCTCGCTCGTCGCTGCGCCCTCCGCCGAGCCAAAGCACTTGGCAGCAGTCGCCCGACGAGGTGGCCGATAGCCGCGTTCTGCCCCTCGACGTAGGCGAAGTGATAAGAGAAGCGCCCGTACTCCTCACTGAGCTCTGGGGTCAACGTCTGGGGCAAGTGCACGTCGAAGAGACCGCCGGCCGTCTCCACAAGCGCATCGAGCCGCCGCTGCACGCGCTCCGAGAACCGGGTCGCGACTTTCAGCCAGTTCGTTTCTACGCCCCGGGCCATTTCGACGCGGATCGTCTCGAAGTGCTCCCGCACCAGGGCCTCGATGGCTTCGCGCGCTCCACGATCTAACCCGTTGCGCGGCAGGGAGGCCACGACCTCGCTCAGGTCCGGAGCGCAACTGGTCGCCGCCGTGGAGGCCCGCTGAACCAGGGCAACGCCGGCCTCTTCGGCGATGCTCTCCACGTCATGGCCGAGAACCACGACGTCATCGGCGAGTTGGCGTCTACCCTCCGCCACGACACTGTGGAGCGTGGCGATCTGGGTCTCGAGGCGTCCCAGGTCCATGGCCGCAGCCGCCTCTTCGAGCTGCAAGATGCGATTGACCTCGGCGGTGAGGCGCCCGAACTCAGCCAGCGTGGCGACCCGGCGAGCCGTGACCAGATCTTCTCGTACAAAGCGAACGAGCGCCTTCCTCAGCTCACCAAGCCCTACGAGGTCACCGTCCACGCCCTGGAGCTGCAACTCGAGAGCCATGCGGGCCGAGACGCAAAAGGGAGTGACGGGATGCCCCAGGGCCGCTTCCGCTCGCTTGACTACGAACTCGCGTACTTCTCCGAGTTCAACCAGAGTCAGGTGGTCCGCCTTGTTGATAACCACGAAGACCTCGGCGCGACGCTCACACAGCCGGGTCAAGAGATCGAGTTCGCTGGCTGACAACGGGTTGTCCGCCGCCAGTACGACGATGGCGGCGTCCGAATCGCGCAACGCCTGAAGCGCCTCCTCGGTGTTGGCGTCGTTGACCGACGAAAGCCCGGGCGTATCGACGAGGACGAGACCCTCAAGGTCCAACCGGGCCTCCACTCCAACCTCGACTCGCTCGACTCCCTTGGCATTCGTCGGGTTGCCCCACTCCGTGACGTACTCGCCGATCTCTCCTATCGGGATCACTCGACGCGAGCCATCCTTGAAGACCGCGGTCGTAACCTTCGCTCCGATGTCTACGTCGGTTGCCGCCGCTGTCAGCGGGACCACACCGGAGGGCAGCACGGCCTGACCCAGCAAGGCATTGATCAGAGTTGACTTCCCGCGTTTGAAGTCCCCGAGTACCGCAATGTGGAAACGCTCCGTCGCGACACGTTCGGCCAGACGTTCCGCCCGTTTAGCCAGGAAGTCTTCCGAGAATTCCTCGACCGCTCGGAGACTTCGCGACAGCTCGGCCAGCTTCACCGCGATCTGCTCGGTCGAGCTGCTAGAGGTTGCTCTCTGGCCGGCGGTGATCATTCGGAGAAGACCTTGGCGTAGAGATCGGCGCCGTAGCTCGTCGGTTGAGGCTCGTGCTCGGCGATCTTGAAGCTCCTCGAGCCGTCGGCGTCACGTTCGGCCCGCAGGAAGAGAACCGACTCCGTTTCCGAAGAGCGGGTGAAGCTCAAGGCAAAGTCATACTGGTGCGTCACGTACACGACTCGAACGCCGGACTCGAGGAACGTACGGACTACCTGACGGCCGATCTCGGAGCCTTCCCGCTCGTTCGTCGAGGCGAAAGACTCGTTGCAGAGCAGGAGGCTCCCGGGCACGAGGGAGTCCACGAGGCTGCTCATCCTTGCCAGTTCGTCGTCGAGCCGTCCCCGCTCCATCGAAGAGTCCTCCTCTCGAATGAAATGCGTGAAGACTCCTCGACAGACGCTGCTGCGGAAGGCTTCGGCCGGCACGACACAGCCACACTGCATGAGCAACTGCGCCACGCCGATGCTGCGAAGGAAGGTCGACTTCCCGCCCGAGTTTGCGCCGGTCACGATGACCAGTTGTTTGCCACCGGTGCGCACGTCGTTGCCGAAGACGTCGGTCTTCGATCGCAGAATGAGAATTGGGTCACGTAGGGCGGTGGCCTGCAGTTGAACAGGCGTCGCTGGAGCCGGATCCGGGAAGCAAAGTGGCACACCCCGAAGAGACAACGCCTCGCGAAGGTTGAGGCAGCCGATGTAGAAGGCCAGTTCCGCCCGGAGCACGGCCAAGTAGCTTTCGACGTGGTCCGCTGACCGCGCCACGGCGTTGGCCACCAGATTGACGCCGCGACTGCGCAGGTTCTCGAGGGATTGCGATGCCGCGTCGTCTCGCGGTGGGACGGTGAACGAATAGCCCCTCTTTGGCCCAAGACCGAGGCGCTGGCGCCACGTGGTCTTGGTTTGGTTCGGCCACACCAAAACGAAGTCCCGGCCCGAGATGTCCGGGCCGAGGACGGCGCTCATCAAGACACCGTGCCGGAACCGCAGCCGTCGTAGGTGCTCCTCGATCGTGTCGAAGTACTCCTCGGTGAGGTTCGACTGAAGGGACCAGAAGAAGTTCGTCAGGCCATCGGAACCCACGACGTCGCTGTATTTCTCCGCCACCGCTCGCAACTGCTTCAGGAATCCCGCGAACATCTCGAGCTCTCGTACCGAGCCGGCGAGGATGGTCGACGGATTCGTAGACGTCCGGCCCCAGATGCCCCAGTTCCCTTTCCGGGCCCGGATCGGATCCAAGCAGATTGCGTAGAGCTCGCCTACCAAATCCGGGTGGCCGATGAAGTCAGAGAGGACCGATTGGCGGTAGCGAATCTCATCGGGCGAGTCAAGGCCGTGGAGCACCACCTGGCGCGCCACCTGGTCGAGTACAGGATCCCCCTGCGACATGGCAGAAAACACCACGTCGAGTTCGAGATCCTGCACGAGGGCTTCCTGCTCAGGGATCGCCTCGGCGCTGAAGTCGAAGTCCCGGTCGGCGGAGAGGAGGTGGACCTTCATCGGCCCATTCGCTCCTTCAGCTGGTCATAGGTCAGATCGTGCTTCTCGGCGAGCGCCATGGCGAACGCCAACCCGTTCGCCGGCGCACGCACCAACCGGAACGTCCGCTGGGCCGGGTTGTCCGGGACGATCGTGCTCATGACGCTCACCACCGAGTCGCCCAGCGACGCGATCTCGTCGACGAACGTGACGAAGACGCACAGCAGGTCGAGCTCGATCACACGCTCCATGATCCGAGTGCCCAGGTAGCGGGCGTCGCTGAGTGCCGTCGACGTGAAGATCTCGTTCATGATGAGGATGCTCCTGGGTGTCGCCTGCGCCAGGATGTCGTGGATCCTCACGAGATCGTCTTCGAGCTTGCCGCTCAGGCGCTCCACGTCCTCCTCTCGCTCGAAGTGGGTGAAGATGCGATCGAAGAGGTAGGTCTGGGCGTCGGTCCCGGGGACAGGACAGCCGATGCTGGCCAGGTGGTGCAGCTGGCCGAAGGTGCGGGCGAATGTCGTCTTGCCGCCCTGGTTCGGTCCGGACACCACGAACACGCGCTCCACGCCCGACAGCTCGAGGGTGTTGAGGACGACGCGCCCAAGCTGGTTCGACACCATCTTGGAGGCCAGGGCGAGGTCGAACGTGTCCACGGCCGAGACGGCCTTGGACGATGCCGAGACGCGCGGGCGACAAAAGGCCAGGCCGGCTTCTCTTAGGGGATCGATGTAGTCCCGGTAGGCCAGGTAGAAGTCAAGGTCGCGTTCGAATTTCCTGATGGTGCCGTTGACGAACTCCGAGTGGCGCTGGCAATACGCGTCGAGCAGGGCGAACTCGTCGACATAGAGGCGAGCGACGATGTCGAGCACCTCGGCCCCGATGCTGTCGACACCCGGCCAGCCTCGGAAGGTGACCCGGTAGTCCTTGGCCACGCCCTGGCTGAAGCGCTCGAAGGTCTCTTCGACCTGAGCGCTGTAATCGACCTCGCCCGTGTAGCGCGCAATGTCGATACGCCCCGGCGTGATCTGCATGGTGTAGGTGATCGCGGCGAGAGCGGACTTGCAGGCCGAGGTGTCGTCGGCGAGAGCCCTGAAGGGGTCGGAGCACACGTAGGTCTCCAGGTAGCGCATGAACCCTTTGAGCGCGCGAGAGTGAGGTTCGAGCGCCTTCATCTCCTCGGCGAGACCTCGGACTGCTTTGCAGTAGATCGCTGCCGCATCCAGGAGCCATCCTTTCCGCTGGATGCGGTGACGCATCTGGCCAATCTGGTCGAGGTGGCTCCGAGCGGCTCGAATGGCCAAGACGAATCGCTTCGCCGAGTCGAGCAACTTCGGATCTTCGAGATCATCGAAGACGTCATGGCGGTAGGCAATGGCGTCCTCGTCGGGAAGCGCAGATCCGAAAAGGTATCGGAGGTAGTCAGGCTCCTCGCGCTTGGCGACGATGGACTCGAAAACCTGGTCGAGGTTCAGATCGTGGACGAACGGATCGACGGCAAGTTCCGGCGCGGCCGGCCGCCGACGATCGGGGAAGAGCAGACCGCTGTAGTAGGAACAGTCCGGAGCATCGTCGCTAAAAGCAGACGCCTGCGCCGGCCGATGCTCCAACTCCGCCCTGGCCGGGATCATCGCCCTAACCCTTTGAGATGTTCCTCACCGAGTTCCATTGGTCTCCCGATCTGCGCAATGCACACCAGGAGCCATCAGCCACCGAGGCAGTTACGGCGAGCTCCATCGCCTACTCGGTATATTACCGCCGCTTTCACTCCGGCGGCTCACGATGGGGGCCGGTCGACTCTTCGAGCATTGGTCGAGGTCCACGGGGACAGCGGCCCTGCTCAGTGCCCCGAACTCCCCACGAACTCGGGCAGCCGGGACTCAGGGCCATCTGTAGCGGCCAGAGGGGGTCCACAGAGGAGCGCTGGACGTCGCCCCACCTAGACGGGTCGCCGTTTGAACCTGCCTGCCTCGGGGGTGGGCCTGCACAGTGCCCGGGCAGGCTCTCGATGAACCCCGGGGGCTATCCGTCAGATTCGGTCGCGTTCAGACTCCGCAGAGACAAGATCTTGTGCTTGTGACCTCGCATGATTTCCGCGCCGTCGACGACCTCGACCTCGACCTCGCCCCGAACCGGCGAACTGGGGCACTCCGTGGTCTATGTCCGTTCTCCACGTTGCCCGGAGAAGAACGCCCGGATACCCGGAAAGGTCTCCATACAGGACATGCCGCGACTCAGCCGGGTTAGCGTCGCGGCGCCATGGCGATCTGGGTCTCTGCCGCGACGCCAGGACAGCCGCTCCTGGGTCCTTTTTTGCTGAGCATCGCCGCTGGCGTCGTGGTGGCGGGTGCTATTGCTGCAATCGACGTCACCATTTACGTGCTAACTGGCCGACGGCGGGTGAAGTCATTCGTCGGCATTGGGGAGAGCAACCGAATCGTGGTCTACGTGTCCCGCCTCAGCATCGATCCGTTTAACTCAAAAGACCTAGAAGGGGTTCCTAGCTCGTATCGCGGTCCCGGAGCTGGCAGGAAACACCGTCACCTCGGGTGACGAGTATCTAGATCACGTCGGGAAAGTCGTGCTGAAAGACGTTGATCAGCCGGGCCGCAGAAGGCGCCGGCATCCATTCCGCAAGCTCAGTTTCGAGCTCGGCGGCGGTCGGCTCCCGCTCAGTCAGCGCGTGACCAGGTGAGCCGAGCGGCGATTGGGTTGACCAAGGGTCCTCTGTTGCCCTCATATCGAGCCACCAACGAGGCCCGACGGTTCGGTCCGCGACGCCGTGTCGCAGTCGGTACAAGTGCCCCAGAATGACCTCGCCGGTGACTGCGCATTTCCATGGATCTCCGGCAGCATCGGGCCCGGCCTCATCGTCAGTCATGGGGCCGGATCGTAATGATCGAGGCGCTGTCGAGGCGCTGTCGAGGCGCTGTCGAGGCGCTGTCGTGAGCATTTCGTGAGCATCTCGGCGCCGGCCTCGCCGGCCCGTCCCGCGGATATGGCTGTCTACTAGGAAGGATGTGAGTCGGGCTGCCGGGATTTGAACCCGGGACCTCTTGACCCCCAGTCAAGCGCGCTAACCAAGCTGCGCCACAGCCCGTGTGCCGGTCCGAGAGGGGATCCCGGGGACACAAACCGGGTCCCCCATGACCACCCCGGGAAAGCGCTCGAGCCCACCCGGAGCCGTCTGGAACGACGCGGACGATCGTAGTCCAGGCCGATCCGGGGGGAGCACCGGCGGCCCGTCCGCTGGCCCGTTGTCCGTGTGTTGGCTGTGCAGATCCAACCCACTCAAGAGAGGCTGCCGGTCCTCCGAAAAGGATGGGGATGGAGTCTGGACAACCCCTCAGCGAAATGGAGCGGCTGCACTTCGTCGTCGAGACGCAGAGGCTGATCAACGCCACCACGTTCGACACCGAGGGTGTGATGCACGTCGTGACGGAGCGCGCCCAAATGGCCACGGACGCCGACGGCGGCGTGGTGGAGTTGGTCGAAGGCGACGAAATGGTCGCCGGGGCCGTGAGCGGGGCGGCCGCCGGCTCGCTCGGAGTGCGTCTGTCCCGCGCCGCCAGCCTCTCGGGCCTCTGCGTCCGTCAGGGTGTCCCCCTGATGTCAGAGGACACGGAGACGGATCCGCGCGTCGATCGCGAGGCCTGCCGGCGCCTCGGCGTGCGCTCCATGATCGTCGTGCCGCTGATCCATCGAGGCTACGCAGTCGGGGTCCTCAAGGTCGTGTCCAGCCAGGCCTCCCACTTCAAGGATTCGGACCAAACGATTCTCGAGCTCATGGGTGGCTTCATCGCCGGCTCGCTCTCCAACAGCTTCACCCTCGAGATGGAGGCGCACCGCGCCCTCCACGATGCGCTCACCGGGCTCCCGAACCGAATGCTCCTCACGGACCGCCTCGAGCACCAGCTCTACGAGGTCCGCCGCTACGGCGGGACGTTCGGGGTGCTCTTCATCGACCTCGACGGCTTCAAGGCGGTCAACGACACCCTCGGGCGCGATGTGGGCGACGCCGTCCTCCGAGCGGTAGCCGGCGTACTGTCCGCGCACCACGTCCTTCGGATCGATCGGCAACATGCAGCGAAAGACTTTGTTCTTCTCCTCGCTGATCGGCCCGGATTCCAGCGCGGTCGGCGGCTCCATC
>Ga0209420_1000662_pt1 | contig 17294 bp, 27 predicted proteins | sample BlaSpr_A8_OM1_O1_FD_187972 | JGI IMG/M metagenome (GOLD analysis project Ga0209420, IMG submission 187972) | Forest soil microbial communities from Thunder Bay, Ontario, Canada - Black Spruce, Ontario site 2_A8_OM1_O1 (SPAdes) (version 2) | ecosystem: Environmental > Terrestrial > Soil > Boreal... | reverse complement strand
GTCTTAACCTGTTAAATCGGAGGGCGTGTAGCTCAGTTGGGAGAGCGCCTCGTTCGCAACGAGGAGGTCAGGGGTTCGAGCCCCCTCACGTCCACCACTCAAAGCAAACCAGAATAAGCACATGCAGAAAACCCCTATGCGCTCTTGAATCGCAAAATATTGGATGTATCGGTTTTTGTATCGGTTTGCCTATCGGTTTTGCGGTCAAGTTTCGCCATGGCTGCGCGTTGCACGTCCAGCGACGCGTGCGCGTATCGCTCCGTTATAGACTTCGCTCCGTGGCCCAGCAGGTAGCGGATATCTTCCACGGCGACGCCCGCCGCGCGAAGCCGCGAAGCGGAAGTATGGCGGAAATCGTGCCAAGAAAAATCCTCGATTCTAGCCGTCACCAGCGAGTTTTCAAACCAACGCCGCGAGGCATGCAGTTCGATTCCCGATGGCTTACGGATAACCGCGCCAGTAGGGTTCTTCGCGTCTTCGCAACGTTCGCGGAGAACCTTGAACGCCGCCAGCGCGGTATCGTTGAGCGGCACACGGTACGGCTTGCCATTCTTAGACCGCTTGAACGTCACCACGCGAAAGTTTAGGTCAACGTCCGCCCATTGAAGCGGCGGTATCGGCGTGCGCTTCGCGTTGCTCTGCCCGTATAGGTTTGAGTGGCGGGCCATGGTGTGCAACCCGATATCAAACTCGCATTCCTTTTTGGGATACTTCGCGCGAATCGCGGCCCGCAGTTTATCCTCTTCGGCCAAAGACAACTCCCGAATGCGGGCATTTTCCAGTTTGTACCGCCGCGCCTTCAATGCGGGATTCTCCGTGATTTCTTTCCGCTCGATTGCCAAGCCGAAAATGCGAACTAGCGTTGTGCGGTATTCGTTGGACGTTGTTTGACTCCACTTTTTGCCGCGCGGCGCGACGTTCGCCAACAGTTGCGCGTCAATGTCCGCCGCAGTGATGCTCTCAGCCGTCCGCCCGCCCCACCATTCCTTATAGACCGTGATACGGCCTTCGGCGGCGTCAGAGCATCGCGTGTAGTCTTTGAAGTATTGAAGCCCCGCATCGCAGATATCCGAAAAGAGAACTAGGTCTGTGCGCGGTTTCGGTTTGAGGTAGCGGCCTTCGGTTATTTCGCGTTGCCAGATTTCGCGTTGCTGCAATGCGAACTTCGGCGTTACGAGCCCCTTTACGGTGCGGAGTTCAAAACTGCCATCTAGGTGTGTGAGATATGCGGCGAGCGATTTTCCACGGCGGCGAATCCCGCGCGGGAGTTTTTCCTTTCGTGGCTTGCGCGTGGTGTTAGTGGCAACAGCGGTTTGTGCGTCCATTACCGTCCCCCTTTGCGCGGCTTCGCCCATCGGGCCGCGATTGCTTTCTTTGCGCTCGCCGTTCGTTGGTCTTTCGTGAGTCGCTTGGCGCGGGCGAGCCCGCCCTTGCGTCCCATTTCGCTTGCTGTCATTTCTTTTTTAGGTGCCATTCGGTTTCCCCTTTCGCCCTATACGAAGGGCTACGTATAACGATACGTGACGCTACGTATAGGTGTCAAGTACTATGTTTTCGGGTAGGGGTATTGCCCTAGGGCGTTCCATTGCGTCCCCCCACGGGCGGCTAATGCGTCTTTTTTCGCGGAACGGATAGCCCATGCGCCCGCATCCGCTCTCTGGCCCACTTTTCCGCCGTTCGCGATTCCACCTTCCATTGTTCCCATTTTTGCTTTCGGTCTTGGCTTGTAAGATTCAAAGCGAAGCGGCCACACTCACGAAGAAAATAGAACAGAGCGCGGCGGGTGAATGGACGCGGGCAAAGCATTTCGCCACGACTGGGCCACGCGTTGCCACCGCGTCCGGTTATTGGATAGACCAACCGAACGGCGGCGGGAGTTTCGGCGAGTGCAACGGCTTTGCATTTCTCTTTCATGGCGGCGCGGGCCGCGTGCAGTTCTTTCGCGCTGCGCAGGGTAAGCCCAGGCGCGTGGATTTCGGAATCTTCTAAAACGATTCGCCATTTCATTTTTCGTTCGGCTTCGCCGTAACGTGGTCTTTGCGTAGGAAAGCCTCTATGGACGTGCGCGGGATTCGCGCGAGGTTTCCAATCTTGCGGCGCACAAGCGAACCATTGGCGACTAGGTTCTCTATGGTGCGCTTGGAGCAGTTGAGCAACGCGCCCGCTTGTTTGTAGGTCAGTAGCAGCGGCGCATCGGGCGGCCATTCGGGTTTGTCTAGGCTGCGCATTGAGTCAATCGGCTATCACCTCGTATGAATCCGTTTCAATCTGCTTTGAAGTTCGTAATGTGAAAATATTTCAATCGCTCTTTTTGCTCGGGGAATAGTTGCTCGGTTTCACGCAGCAAGGCGCGGCGGTGATTCTCCAATCCCTTTGCGAAACGCCAGAGTTCCACAGCATCTTTTGTGTTCATCAGTTTTTGTTCGTACGTGTCTGCGGCGTCTTTGTCCATCGGCACCAATCGCTTTTCCTCTAATCCTTTCGTGAGTTCTGCAAGTGACGTGCTATCCATCTCCGCGTATGTATCCGCTTGCTGCCCGAACAGGTCGCCCCAAAATCGCAGCCGCCGCAGAATCCGATAGCGTTCCTCAAAAGTGAGTTCGGTACGCAATACCTGTGCTATCGGTTTTTTCATTCGTCTTCCTCGGGCGGCTCTGCGTCTCTGTCCATTTCGGCTTGCTCCACTTCGGCGGCGAGTTCGTCCAAGTCATCCGACACGGGCGGCGGAATAATGATTTCAGTGTGGCTTGCGCGTGGTGTGGGCGTTCTGTATTTGTGCCACGGCGACGCAGGATTTTTAATCGCTTTCTTTTTGGGCTGGCGGCGTGGATTGCCTTTCGTTTTTTTCTTTTTCATTCGGATTACTCTCCTAACTCTCAACTTCTTTGAGTGAAGAACTCACACAAATAATCATTCCTTTGAACGCTACTTTGCGTAACGCCGCAGAGTTTTCGGGCGCATCCAAATCCGCGATTTCCAAATCATCAGGCGACTTCGGGCTAACCGTGCCACGGTCAAGAATCGCAAACGTATAGTGCGCGGCGTCTTCTTTGCTGATATGGCTGAATGTAAAACTGAATGTGACTTTTCCCCCGTCGGCCCGCGTCAAAATCACGCGCATTCTATTTTGCTGGTAAAGTTCCAGCCGCAGTTGTCGGAACGGGCCTTCGTAATCATCGTTGCGAAAGGCTTCGGGATATTCTTTGCGTAGGTGTTTCAGATTCGCCCGCAAGCCGTCTTTGAATGATTGTATTTTCGCTCTGTTCGTCCCTTGTACTTTCCATTTCTCTTCTCGCACCGTCTGTGCGGCGTCCATTTCTTTTGTGAACTGCTGAAACTCTTCCTCTGGAATGTGAACTTCATGGGTGATGTAGCCTTTCTCCGAGTAATCAAACTTTCCACGAGTAGCGAACAGGTGCCTGCCATCGGCTTCCTTGCCTTTGTAGAAACCTTTCGCGCGTCCCATGCGCAGCACAGGATTCCCGTTGCGGTCGCGTCCAATCACTTTCAAAGTCTTGTCGCTCACGTGTGTTTCTCCTTTTTTGTTTGCTTCGCACACACGCAACGAAACTTGCGCATGCCGCAACGCTCGCAGAAAATCGCCGTGCGGTATTCGGGTTTCACCTCGCCGCCTTTGCCTTGCGCGGCCTGCGCTGGCTGAGACTCTTCATTTCTCGGGCAACTGCTTTCATGGCGGCGACTTCTTTGCGCGTGAGAATCATCGCGCCTTCTTGCGCGGGCGATTCCACGAAGTGCAGCCGCACTTCGGACAGCGAAGGGGTTCCTTTGCTTGGCGTGGTATCCAACGGTGTGAACAGCGTAGGCAAATGAACTGCGGTAGGTTCGCCATTATTTTCCCCTGAAAATAAAAAACCGCTTCCCATGCAGAGAACGCGACGAAGCCCAAGCGGGCTTGGTGTTTCTCTTAACGGGAAGCGGCTTTGGCGAACTTGCTACAGCAGTTGGGCGACTAGTCCGCGTTCGGCTAGTGGCTTCTGCAATGGCGGCTTCTTACGCATCATAATAAATAACGGTCAATCGAGAATCAAGAAAAATCAAACCGCCGCGCGTCGCCGCACCTGTGGAAAGTTTCCTCAGTATACTTCTGAAAAATATTTCACGTCGCAACCGTCTTCGCGCTCGCCAATGTCCGTTTTGTCCTGTATATCGAATCCATGCGGAGAAATCCGACACAACGAACAAGGAGAAACAAAGCGATGGCCGACACACACGCCGCGCGGAAACAGTCGCGCAAGAATGAAGCGAACGACTACGCCCTACAGTTGCGCTTGCCCGCGCCACTACATCAGCAAATGCGCGAACGCGCCGAACGCGAAACGTTGAGCATAAATGCGTGGATTCGATTGGCGTGCAAGAAAGAACTGCGCAGAAAGTTTCTAGTATAAAAACGGAACGGGCCGCTTGTGACGGCCCGCCGTGAATCTCTATCGAGACTTGGACAATGGCGAAGATAACAGCCAACCAAAAACCGCGTCAAGCCAAATCTCCCGCCGTCGCATTATCGCGCGACATGAGAAATATTCCAGCGACGCGCTATCAGTTACCGAACGATGGCCGCAAATGGCGAACACTCTGCGACCAACGCAAGCAACTCGCCGATTGGCTTGCTACCTTCGGTGACGCAGACGGTTCCCGCATTTTCCCAGCCATCGAAACGATGCTCACCGCATTCGATACATGGTCCCGTGCCAAACTCTTCCGCCGTCTTGCTGAACTGCGCGAACTTGGAATCCTCAAATCAGAAGGATTGATTCGCGAACGCGGCGCACGCATCCGCCGATTGATTCCCGATGCCGTTTTACTGACAGCCGAAGTCTCAGATTCGCCTGTTTCCCACACACAGCCGAAGTCTCACATTCAATAGCCGAAGTCTCAGATAGAACAGCCGAAGTCTCACGTAGGGTGAGACACATACCGTCACCTAACCGTCACAGCAAACTCGCTTCGCTGGTTTGCTTCCCCCGCGTGAACTTGCCGCAACTCGATGCTATGGATAAAGCGGTCGCTCATCAGCCGCTGCGGTGTAGGTGCGGCGGCGTATAGCAATCGCTCATTCTTGCTGCTGCTAGCCGTTGTTCCTGTCTGCGCTTTTGGTTTACGGTTCTACGGTTGAATGTTTGTGTTTTGCTTTTGACGTTGGTTCTCTCAACGTGAAGTTACTTCAAGATCACGCGCAAAAAAAAGAAAACAACTCAGCCAACCAATGGCTAGCCACACAAAGCCAATCACATCCTAGGATCATCCTAGGACGTTCCTAGAAAATGACCCAACACAAACCCAATCGGTTTCAACAAAATCCAGTGGGTTTCAAATCACGCCCAGCATAGCGGCTGGCCTGAGCGACCACGTTTGGAGTCTTGAGGAAATCGTACAAATGGCGGACAATTACATGCCGAAACCGAGCAAGCGTGGCCCTTACAAGAAAAGAGCGGCGTAAATGAAGTGGACTTTGCGACTCTTGGCACTGGCCAGTACTACTGTTTGCGGCATGTTCGTCTTAACCTTCGTTTGTCTACTTCCAAGGAACTACAACCTTGAGCATCATCGTTTCCTTCCTTTCGTCACAAAGTACTTCCCTATGATGATTGGGGTTGGCGTAGGCTTCCTGTGTTCTGGAATTCTTTATCTTTACCTCGTGCGAAAGATGCGGCCAAATTCAAACTGACGCACTACCAACGATTCAGCATTTGCGCTTCCTGTGTCGTACTCATTGGAGTCTGGTCTAATTACATTTCCCATTTGCATCATCTCTTGATTCTGAACGTTTCTACAATTGTGGGCCTCATCCTATTCGCTATCTCCATGTACTTCTACCGGAAGGGAATGTAGCCAACGCCTCGCACAAATAAAACGCGAAGCCTCATGCTGCCGCGCCGCTCGCAGTGACACACTCACAGCCATTGGGAGTGACTCATTTTGGAGAATAACTGGCGTGTGCCATGATGCAATCGCGCAAGCAGAAAGGACAGGGGACGTTGTTCATGCCTAACTCGGACCAAAGCCCGCCGTATGGTTTGTTAATATTTGGGGTCGTGTCATTGCTCCTGGCTGTGGTTGGGACGTGCACCGGAGAGGCGTGGGCGCGCTTTGGTCTTGTGGTCTACCGCGCCAAAGAGCGAAAGCAGTTTTGGTGGTTAATCGCAGCGTATTATCTCGGTGGTGTTTGTTTCGTCGGATACTTTTTGTATCAGGTCCTTGCATCGTCAAACTGAGTCGATTCGCACAACCCAACATCATTCGTGCCACGCAACACCAGACAACATCACACGCCAAAATCTAACCGCGCGCGCTCGCTTATACTTCACGCATCCCGCATAATAGACGCTGATAGGACGCCAAACCCGCGCACAAACGAGACCGCGTGCGAACCGTTTCACGCTAGGATGCCCCGCCAGCGCGATACGGCAGTCACAGAGCGACGCAAACACGCGGAGGCGAACGAAACACGAAGGAAATCGCGCCGTTACTCGGAACTCCTCGCTTGTAACTAGGTGCTTTGCGCTCTAACCTGTTTGCATGTAACACGTTATAACTGCATGCGTTAGCCTGTGTTGGTAAATGTGTCGGTTTCGCTACCAAATGGAGCCCGCCGCGCTCACCCGCCCGCCTCACAACTTTTGGCAAGCGAGTACTAGCACCATCCAATTGAGTCCGCGAGTATTTGAGAGACGGTGTTTGTGTTGCTTGAGATTTGCCCTGGGATTTTGGGGAGACGTCTCGCGCCGGTGGTTTGAGTGGGTCTGTGTGAGGAAATCTCGCAAAAAAGACCGCGTGGTGATCGGGCGCGGCGCGAGTTGCGCCGTGGTGGTGATTGGTTTTGCTGCTAAGTCGCCCTGTTGTACTCGCGCGGACCAGCCATAATCCAAAAGTTTTTGTGAATGTCACTGTCAATTTGGCTTTGCGCATCGTAAACCCATCGGTAACAAATACGAGTTTCGTAGATCGGGCTCTCAATTCTCCCAAAAGCATCCACGTATTTGAAATATCCGCACAGCCAGATATATCGGGTCTTTTTTTCTTTGGAAGTTACTTGAGTCAGGTCCTCGGCGCTTATGAAGCCATCCGGGAACGCAGCCTGCACAACTATTTTATCGTCTGGCGGAAACATGTAATTTTCTGGAGTGGCCGCGTCAGGCTCGTAATAAATAGCGGGGTCGGGGATTGCTTGGAGTTCTCTTCCGACCACCAACCTGATTTTTTGCTCGATAATCCTGGCCGGGGTTCTGCCACAATTTTTAATCCAGACATTGCAATAGGAAATACGAAACTCGCCCGGCAGTCTTGCGAACAACATCGGCTGCTCAATTTCCGAGAATTCACTTTTTGTTGGGATAAGAATCCAAGGACGTTCCGAATTCAAGACCGCTTGTGCGTTCAACAGGGCGGCCACAGCGGCTCTCTTAGTCGCCTTGGTTTGCTCGATGAGCACGAAAAGCGTAAATATTCCAACGATGATTCCGAACGATCCGACGCAGTACAAGGCAATATTTGGGAGATTTTCTGGACTAAACAGCCTATTGAGATAGGCTTCCATCTTACGTTCGGGCTGTTTATTTTCGGTCTTGGTTGTTACCTGATTTTTTGTTTCGGCGTGTAGTTGACCGTGAGGATAGGGCAACTGATTGCGGGCCTCGCTCCGTGGGGCAAAGTTAACGAGCGCGGCCAGAATTATCGCAGCGATAAGTGCTAGTTTCATTTCTCCGGTACAGACACTACCAGAGAAAGCCGCCCGGAGTCTGTCAAGAACTTGTGGCTCATCATCGGGGCGGGCGAACATGATCGGTGATGGGTCAGTTTCCGGTTACCGCGTTAACCAGGACTTAGCACAACCGCTTGGCACTCGTTTTCTTTATCACCCCCGATCATGGTAGAACATTCGTAGGCTAGGCGATCTATTAGCAAGTTCATAAAAGAATTGGGGAGGAACTGATGCGCAGGTGCGCGTTTATTTTGACGCTGGTTCTGCTGGGTGGCCATACATGCCGTGCACAAGGCAGCGACGTACCGTCCAATCAGGAAATCATGGAGTTAGCGCACAAAGCGGACGCGAAGGTTGGTACTTTCGAGCAAGCGAATCAATTAGCCCAGTCTTACATTTCGCAGGCCGAGTTCGACAAAGGCGTGGAGTACGCCGCCACCGCTCATAAGGCGGTCGCCGCCCTCTCAAGGAATCCCTCTTCGGCTTATGCCTCAACCGAGTTGCTGATTGCGCTCAACGAACTCGCAATAGATGCAGCCAGTCACGCTCGGGCTATTTATGCAAAAGCGATGGGCTATGCAACCACGGGACGGACCATAAATATGAATGAGTTGGCAGCAGCCGATTCCTTCACCACGGCCCAATCGGCCTTAACGGAAGTCTCTGAGTCGCTCGGGCACTCTACGCTCCGATTGATCGCCACAGAAGAAAAATCAAAACACGAAGTAGCGGGGCTGCCCAACGATAACTCCCGATAAGCCTTGGCGCTCCGGTCGATGACAACGCCCAGTTCAAGTCCAGATAAAAGTTCTTCAACGAAGCGTCCTTTCGGAATTATCGTTGCTGAATCGTACTTCGTAACCTTCATCGCTGTCAGTGCGTTCAAATTGATTGCCGACTTAGATTTCTATACTCGGGCAGCATCGTTTCTGGATCTGCACTTTTTTCACTACTTCGCAGGTCCGGCGAAGATTTCGGAACTAGTCATCGGCGTGCTAAGTGTGTTCGCCGTCGTTGGGCTTCAGCGAATGCGGCTCTGGGGGCGATGGCTGGCCATCGTGTTAGCGGGCGCTAGCGTCGGCTACGCGATTTGGTTCTACTCGGCGGTCTTGATTTTTCGGATGTGGACATTAGTGCCGCACCAACTGTGGCCGTATGTAAAGAACACGATGAAACTCGGATTCGGGATTTATATCGTTTGGTATCTCTTACTACCCGAAGCGCGGCACGCATTCCGACCGCTACGACCATCTTCGGCTAGCGAAACTGACACTAACTCCTGATTGGTCGCGTAATCGGAAACTAAGAGTCAGTTACCTGATCGCCAACGGCGAGTATTTCGGGCGCGGACGAATCACACGTTCGCTGCAAATCTTTGGTTTCTTCGGCGGGTGGCTCACTGGCGGGCGCGGTTTTCTGCGCTTCATAATCTTCGATGATTTGTTTTTGCAAGGCGGCTCGCTTTCCTTCAGCGGTGGTGCGGGCTTCGGCGATGGCGGGCTTGCGGTGCAAAAAGGCTTGGAGTTTTTCGTTGTAGGCTTTGGTTGCGTCAAAATTGTCATACCTAACGCAAATCACAGTATCGTCTGGACTGATTTCGGCAGGCTGGCTGGATTGAAAAATAAACGGGGTGTCGTCGTACGGCCAGTTGTTTGTATCCACGTATTGAATCAGGATGCGCTCTCCGTGGTAGAAGTTCTGCCGATGCGTTTTCAAAACTTGCTTCGGGACGCAGTTGAGCGAATGCCGCCCGATGATACTGCGATGAATGCCGCTGAACTCTGCAATCTTTGAGAGCGTAACTCTGTCTTTCAGCATTTTGTTAATGCTGCCGAGCGTTTCGGGCGGGCTCTTGCAGACCTTGCACATCGGCAAAGCATAGCATGGGGCGCAAGCGGAGATGCGGTTTAGCAGTATAAGTGGCATTTATAAGCCTCGAGTACGCCATAAGGAGTTCTTGACTTGACCGCTGGTTCGATTTAGTATCCCGCCAGCAGCACAAAAAGGAGAGACCAGATGGCACGAGGGGGCAGAAGGGATATCCGTGTATGTTTGAGTTTCTCCGCAAACGAGCCAGCAAACCTCCCGAAGCGGAAGTAACCCCTGAAGACTATCTGCTCCAGGCTGATTCTGAACTCCGCGAAGCGGAGCGCGAATTTTCCGCAGCCCACCTGCTCGTCAACCAATTCTATATACGTAACCGCGATTATCTGCCGGTAACGGAAGTCGCCGGAAAAGTAGTGCTCACAATCAGACCGCCAAATGCGGAGTTGGCTGCGCTGCTCTCGCGCGAAAATCGCTCCATCGGACGGCGTAACCGCGCCATGCAGCGCCGCGCGGAATTAATCGAGCACTACGGCCCCAAGGAAAGCAGACATATTGCGGGAGTCCGAGTATGACCATGCAACTTGACGAAACACCGAAAGAAAAATTGGCCAATGCCACGCGCTCGCAGCAACGAGCCGAAGCCGACGCCCGGGCGGCCAGCGATGCCTTGCGACTGTTCGACGAACAGCACGCGAACCTGGACTCCGCGCTAAGACAAGAATGTACCGCGCTCGAATCAGCCCGAGCAGAAGCCCAAGAAGCGCTAACCGACGCGAAGGACAATTTCAATTTTTGCCACCATCAAGTTTATGCGATGGATCAAAAGTGGGGACAGCGCAGCGAACCGTGGCGAAAATGAGCGACCTAGGAGGCAGCATGGAAAAAGTGATTGTTCATCGAACGTATTGGGGCTACGGCGATTTTGTTTATGGTCCGAGTGATGACCGTCCAGACAACACCCCCGACGACATTCCAACCATCGTTGAAAAAGTCCGCGAACGTGCACCAGTTGACGCAGCATTGGCGAAATCTTCCGGCATGGACGTGTCTCGCAGTTGGTTGGAAGTTTTGACCGATGATTTAGACGATGATACGGGCCCCCTCGATACCGGGCTGATGGTCGTGAAGACCGGGCCGGTGAGCACGCTTGGCAAACAAGCGCGTCCCGCCATCGCCAAGACCGCCACGCGAACCGATGCAGATGGTTTCACCTGGGTTGAAACGTTCGATTCGACCGGCGCATTGCTCGAAACGCGAGTCTTGTTGTCTGCGAAATAGAAGAGAACATGGCTAACGGTTGGATACAATTATCGTTCGCTTCGCCGAAGTTAGACGCGCTGCGGGAACAGTTCAGAGCGAAGGCCACGCGCTTGGAGCAAGTCTTGTTTACTCGCGTTCAGATGCTGACCTATGTGCTGCAGTCCAAGGTCGTCGCCAAGTTGGCGAATCAAGTTCTCCACGTCCGCACCGGAGTGTTGCGCGGCAGTGTCAACGCAAACACCAGCGCGGACGCCGGGAAGCATCACGGGCACGGTACAGAGTTCGGGCGGGCCCGCGCACTATGGCGTCTATCACGAAATGGGCGTGAATCATGCTTGGGAAATCCGCGCGACGAAATCAAAAGCCCTCGCGTTTCAATTGTCGGTCAAAGAATCCGCTGCGAAAGTGTTCGCTCGCTCCGTAGTCCATCCGCCGTTACCGCAACGTAGTTTCATGCGCAGCACACTAGAAGAAAGCCGCGAAGAAATTACCCAAGCGCTGGCGCGGGCCGTCGCCGATGTAATCAAAGAAAAGTAATGGCGCGGCGACCATCTGTTTGTGCGCGATAACGGTCGTTCAATTCGTCTTATCTAGGTCGTGCCGCATCATCTTGTCGCCAACGTCGTCGTTACCGCTAAACTTTTCTACATGCGCGACAGAACGCCCCTTGCGCTTTTTCGCCCATTCTTTCTTGACCTGCTGAAAGGTCTTCCATTCTCGGTCGTGTTGCTCTTTATTCTTATAGTCGGGATGGTCGGGAGTGCGTCCGTATTCGTCCATTGCCCAGGAGGAGCCGTCCTTCTATCCGACTATTATTTGACCTCCGAATGAAACCTTGTAGAGGTGAGGAAACAAGAACCAATCGTCGTCCAGCATTGACCACTTTCGTTCTGATGCGTGTCGCTCAGGGTATAACCACTCTTCCTCTGCCGCGGCTATGTACCGTGCGGCGCGTTTTTTTAGAATGAAATTGATCCGCAATACTTCGTCTTCTTCAAGTTCACGACCGAACTGCGTCTCAAGGGCGTATTTCATCGTTTGTGCAAACCCACGAGCATTGGCGCGAATGTTATGTGGACCGATGCGCGGATTTCTAACCAGTTGCAGATGGGTGATGATGAGACAAGCATCGAGACTTAATGGGAAGGTCGTGCGGGTGCCTATGTCTTCAAGGCCCACATCGTTGGGATAGGGATACAGATGCGGAAAAGTGCCTCGATTGTAAAACGTAACCGGATTATCAGTGGCGATGAACTTCGTTTGGCTCTGACGCGCCCTTACGAGTTCCCATATTCCCTCGGACCACATCGTCGTGTAAATCTGAAAAAATCTTCGCAATACGCCCAAAGTTACATTGTGGTCCGGCTGCCCCGTTCTTTCCTTTAGATAGTCCAGACCTTTGGGTGTTCGGAATCGTTGTGCACCCATGTACCATGTAAGAATATTGAAATTATCGGGATGTACGTTCGCGAATCGACCGTAATCATTGAATAATTCGACGGCTTTCCGCCCTCGCCAATCAATTTCACCGAAAAACCGTTTCTCAATTGCGTCCGTTGTTGCTTTGCCAAATTTGAGGGCACAAAGGTCGTTCTCGTAGAAGCACGTCGCAGGGCCGCGATGAAAGACGGACCGTTTGTGATGTCTAACGCCTTTGTGAATGAAGGTCTCGGGTTTAAGGTGCAAATAAAAGTATTCGAATTGCCCTGGCTTGAGGAATCTCTTCTGATACCAACGCGGTACGTAATGATGTGCGTGTGACTGCTGGTTGGGCATTTTGCAGGCAGCCTATTGCCATCAGCGTGCATAACCCCGACATCGTGCAATGTCAACTTATAAAGTGGTAACATCCGCACCATGCGGGTTTACAAGTTTCTTGATGCACACTTCGGACTCAAAACTCTGTACGAACAGCGCTTAAAGATTTCGAAGATTGATGACCTCAACGATCCGTTCGAGTTGCTTCCATTCGATTTGACCGACAGGGCCCAACGTTGGGCGGCACGCGAAACGAGAAAAGTGTTCGCGGCGACACAGGGTGTGCTGTGTTTTAGTGCCACTTGGCGCGACCCAGTGATATGGGCGCACTACAGCGACAAACACAAGGGCATCTGTCTGGGCTTTGACGTTCCGGACGACGTAGCGCGGCGCGTGGAATACGTATCTGAACGCTTTCCGTTCCCGCAGCCTCCAACCAAGGCCGACAGCGACCGAATGCTCTGGACGAAATTCAACAACTGGGCATACGAAGAAGAGATTCGAATCTGGGCAATGTTGGACGAACACGAGGACGGTATCTACTACAAAGACTTCGATGACAACCTCCGACTGATAGAAGTAATCGCTGGGGCTGAATGCAGCATTCCCGAGCATGCGCTTCAACGAGCATTGAAACCATTTCCGTCAGTGAAGCCTGTCAAAGCGCGAGCGGGCTTCAAGAGGTTCGAGATCGTGGTCGACCAGGGTGGGTTTCCGAAATCCTAAGCCTCACGGGATATCCCCTCAGTTCGCGAACCGCGCTTGCTGAGCGTGCTCGGTTCTCACCAAACGAAACGGACGGAGATCAATCTTGACTGCCCTCTGCGTCAGGTAAGCGGAGTGGTCGGTTCAGCGAGCGTAGATTCGGCATCGGTCACGTACTTAGTGATCCGGTCACGTTCTTTTTTTGATTCGGATATGATCCCTCCGGCGAGATAGGTCAATTCTCGGTGGTTCAGTTTTCCCGCGCGGAACTGGGAAGCCATGTCCGCATGTAATTTGAAAATGTCGTTGGCGGCCCGACGGTGTACGCGGTACATCTGCCCTTTCGGTCGAACGGCATCCACCATGATGCAAACTGCAGATACCGCACTCGCGGCGATGGCCCCCACGTCTATCTTAAAGTAGGCAAACAAGGCGGCGCCCGCCGTCACAAGAATCGCAGGCAGTTTTAGCAGCCAAAACTGGAAGAGGTCGCGTTTCGCATCTTTCTCGTTGGCTTCGGCCCACTTCATAATGACTGCCATTTCGTCGAGAAACTCTTGCGGGGCTTGCGACGTTTCCAGAGTCGGTGCGCTCGCTCCTCCTCCACCCCCGCCTCCTCCAAATTCGTCCCTTAACGGGGCCTCGGCTCGCATTTTTAGGCTCCTCCGCGCGGCTACCGTCGCTTCGCGTCCCGCTCCCGCATTCCTACACCCTTAGTTACGACATGGTCAAGTAAAACGATTGTGCAAAACTAAAAACGGCTTCGTCTTCAATAGTCCATCAGGGTCCGATGGGACCATACCATCCTGCTGTGGCAGCGCTCGCAAAATGTTCAACCTCGCCCGCCAGATTGTTTCGCCTCGCGAACGCTCGCTTCTTAGTCCGCGTCGTTGTATTCGGGACAGGTCGCAAACGTATTCTTGTCATTGAGCATCCAGAAATAGCAGATCGTCGTTGTATGCGCGGTTGTCCTCAGGCTGGCATTTACGTCTTCATATTGAACGATAGCGTAGATGTACAACCGTTTCTTCTTTGCGATCAAATCCTGGTATTGCTGGGGAGAAATCCCAAAGGGAAACGCCACTTCTATTGGTACACGCGGAAGAACGATATCTTGACCATTTTCGCTGAATGGCGTGGTATTCACATTGAAAGCGGGTGTGGCACACGCGCTGTCAGCATGACGCCAGGCTTAATCTCGGGGCCTTCGACAATAACACCCGTCGTGCCCAGCCACGGTCTATTGGAGTCTAAAGCATTTTTGTTAGCGGTATCGGCGCTATCTGCGAGGCGATTGGCGGCTGCAATTTGTCAGCCGCCACTTGTCACGAAAAGTTCTCTTTATCCCTTCGCGTATATCGTCTCGAAACCTACCCGCAATATCGTGTGACGTCAACTTCGAAAGTGGTAACATTCGCGCCATGCTTGACGCCCAGGTTCAGCGTAGCGAAGAACGCCGAGGATCAAACACAGTCACCACGAAGTTCTCCATTTTAATTATGAAGCAACTAGCGTAGCGGAGAAAAATGGGAGGAAGGCGGCAGGTGGACAGAAACGAATTCTCGGCACGTGTCCGAGACCAATTTCGTGATTTGATTTGGGCTCTCATCATCATATTGAAGGAGACTATTTTCGCGCTCGCGGTGCTTGCGGCGAGCCGAGGAATTGCATGGTGTATTCACGCCTTTACTAGCGACGGCGAAATGACCGCCGTAGTTGTGAGACACATAGGAGATTTTGGTGCTATCTTACTTTTTATAATGCTTATCGGCAGAGACCTTGTGGATTACTATCGACGAAAATGACAGCGGCACCTTTTCCCTTCGAGCCCACGATTGGTCGGATGGCCATCCGATTCGCAGTAGTAGTAGGCCTGCTAGTCTTGGGTGCCGAACTCGCTGCGATCACTCGAATCAAGCCTGAAAATACTACTGCGATTATTGCGCTTGCTTGCGTTCCGGCTTTCGGTTTGCCGTTAGTTGAGGCAATCGCAGCCCGAAAAAGAACACGTCTTCATGAAACTGAATCTGCTGTAGCCGATCTCGGCTTATCGAAGAGAACAATGTCCAGCAGGCCTCCTCGGGATTTGCGGGAATTATTGAAGACAATAATACCCACCGAGTCGGATGACGATTTGAAGGAACGCGTAAAACTATCGGCACGTAGCGGAGCAATCGATTCCGCACTCAGAGAAATCGAGGATTTAGCCACAATAGGACAGGATACCGAGAGAGAAGATGCATGGATTCGACAATATATTGCACGGAGGGTGCTCGGAAGCGACGAAAGCCGCACTTGGCTTAAACGAAGAATCAACGACATAGCAGAGACCTTAAACATGTCCAAGCCCAACGTGGCAATGATCTATATTGATCTTCTGTGGGAATTTGGGTCCTTGTTTCAGAGTGAAAGAGAAGAGACGTTCAAAATAGTCCGATTAGAAGAACCGAAATCTCAGGGTAGTCCGCTCAAAAGAATCGAAATTCTGAGGATGGATTAGATCACGATCCAACCATCCCCTCGCAGGCAGCGTATACCTAAACGTGTATTATATTAATGTCCAGTTCCACGGAACGAAGATACGACAAAGATGCAATGAGACGGCGTGACCGAATGAGGCGAACAGTTGATAGAGCCAAGTGGCGTTCGTGGCGTTTTTTCTATGAAACTGCCAGTGTGCTGACAAACTATTTTTCGTTGAAAGCGAACCGCGACCTGGAACACGACAGGGACCCAAGGCTCACACATCTCACGCTGAAACAGTACGGATTTTGGGTACGTGAATTTGCTAAGGCGATAGGTGGTCGCTTGGAAGAAGAATCCACGACGTTAGAAGAAAAATGCAAGGCTAGCGAAATCGCAAACCAAAGAGCATGGGAAAAACTCTACGAGCGATGGCCCGAACTCAGGGGCAAGGTGTAGGTCTGGTTTCTGCTCCCCTGTGTTTTTTGCTTTCATAGTTTATCTTCCACAACCGAGAAAAAGTATTTCAATTTCTCGCCACTAACAAAAGCAGTGGAAATCCTCGCCTCCGCGATTTTCATGAAGGCGGCAAAATCCTTTCGGGGAGCCATGTCGTTCTTTCTTATTCTATCCATGTAGTGCTTGTTCCAATGCCATGCTACAAAATCCGATGCCTCTAGGCCCCTAGCCGCACCTTTGTCGCGCGTTGCAAACGAAGCAATGCGGACATGCGGGCCCATCTGCGGGTCATTTCGAAATTGTTCTACCATATTATTTATGGTTCCCTGTCCGTTATCGCCAGACTCTTGAACAAAGGAGAATCGTTCGGTGGGAGAAGTAGTCTTGAGCCAATACCCGAGCGAGATCATGCAAAGTTGGACGGCGATTCCGTAAGTATCCGTGCCGAATGTTTCTTTCCACTTTGGGGATGCCACTTTTTTAAACTCTTCCGTGAGAAAGGACATGGCAGTTACACGAGTCAACTTCTTTCCAATCATGGAAGGTATTGCGCGAGAGTCCTCCTCGTACCACTTTTTTCTTTCGGCTGTTGTTCTCTCGAACTCGCCGCCGCCTGAATAGAAGTCTGTAGCGTGGAATGCACTTGCGCCCCACTTGTCCAGCATCCGCTTCCAAGGCCTGACAAATTGCTTGTACGCAACGGGCTTGAACACAGTCGCAACTACACAAATGATTTCTTCCGTCTTTTCCGCGTCGGTCTTCCGCCCCACGTCTAGATACGCCTTGAGCATGACGAGATTTTCCTTACCCGCTACGGCGAGCCTATCTAAGCCCAGCGCCGATGCAAGACTTTGTTTCTGCAAAATCAGGGAAGGGAAGGGCGCGGCGGATGTGTTGGTTTTTGTATCGGTTTGGACTTCCTAGCGATGCGGGAGTGTGCGGGAGCATGCGTTAGTGTGCGTTGAAGAAAAAAGAGTTTCGGCGAAAGTGGTTTGCTTTGAGTGGCGAAAAACGCGTTCGCAACGAGGAGGTCAGGGGTTCGAGCCCCCTCACGTCCACCACTTCAATTCTCTTTATTGCACGTACTTAGTTGGATTTGGCT
>Ga0209420_1000661_pt1 | contig 17317 bp, 14 predicted proteins | sample BlaSpr_A8_OM1_O1_FD_187972 | JGI IMG/M metagenome (GOLD analysis project Ga0209420, IMG submission 187972) | Forest soil microbial communities from Thunder Bay, Ontario, Canada - Black Spruce, Ontario site 2_A8_OM1_O1 (SPAdes) (version 2) | ecosystem: Environmental > Terrestrial > Soil > Boreal... | reverse complement strand
CAGCTCGCGGCCAGCGGGGCCCAGGGCCTGTCGCTGCGGTCCGTGGCTCGAGAACTCGGCATGGTCTCGTCGGCCCTCTACCGGTATTTCCGCAGCCGGGACGAGCTGCTGACCGCGCTCATCATCGACGCGTACGAAGCGCTGGGGGCGGCCGCCGAGACCGCGAGCTCCGCGCTGCCCGCGGCAGACATCCGCGGCCGGTGGCGGGCCGCGTGCGCCGCGATCAGGGACTGGGCCCTGGCGAACCCGCACGAGTACGCGCTGATCTACGGCTCGCCGGTGCCCGGTTACCAGGCGCCACAGGTCACGGTCGCTTCTGCCGTCCGGGTCGTGCGTGTCATGGGCAGCATCCTGGCCGACGCCGAGGCAGGGACTGGCCACGCGGGCGCGCAGCACCGCAAGGAGCCGCTGCCTGCGGAGCTCGCGCAGCAGGTCGCGATCGTCGCCGAGGCGATCGCACCCGGCGTCGACGGCGGCGTGCTGACCCGCGCCCTGATCGCCTGGACGCAGCTGTTCGGCATGATCAGTTTCGAGCTCTTCGGGCAGTTCGTCGGCGCCCTGGAGCCGGCCGACCCGTTCTTCGGCTACACGGTCGAGCGCATGGCCGACTACGTCGGCCTGCGCTGAGCCCGCCGCTCAGGTTGCTCCTTGGCCGGCGGCGCTGGGTTGATCGCCTCCAGCTCGGCCCCGGCGGTCTCCGGGAAGCTGGTGGCGATGATGACGGCGGCGATCAGCGGGCCGATCGCGAGGACCAGGGCCGCCCGGGACAGATCCCCGACGGCGCCGATTAAGGGCGCGGCCAGTACGAAGCTCGCGGCCTGGCCTATGACCATGGCCAGGCTGGCCGCCGAGCTGCCGAGGGCGCGCAGGGCGGTGGGGAACAGCTCCACGCCGAACGCGGAGCCGGTGGGCCAGGCCCCGAACGCACCCGCGTAGGCCACGGCCAGCGCGAGCGCCAGCTCGACCGGACCGTGGGCCAGCACGAAGAACAGGACCAGTCCGACGACGCTGAGCACCAGGAACGAACAGCACACCGGCTTGCGCCCGTACCGGTCACTGGCCCGTCCGGCCAGGATCAGCACCGGAATGGCCGCCGCCCCCGACACCACCAGGATGAGATCGGCGGCCGTTGCCGACAGGTGGCGCTCGTTCTCCATGAAGTCGACCACGAACACCACGGCCTGGGCCGAGAGGTTGACCAGGACGGCGGTCACGCAGACCAGGACCAGCAGCCGCCGGTGCGGCGGGCGCAGGATCTCCGACCAGTGCCGGGCCAGGTTGCCCTGGCCGGAAGCGGCAAGGAAGCGTGCGCTCTCCGGGATCCGGCGCCGCAGCACGGCGACGACGACCAGAACCGGCACGGCCGCCAGGTACAGCAGCCGCCAGGAAAGGCCGGCCGGGGCCAGGATGCCCCCGTACAGGATGGCCGACCAGCCCGTGCCGAGGGCCGAGAGCATGGCCAGCCAGCCGAAGCCGAAGCCCCTGACCGCCGCCGGAAGCTCCTCGGCGACCATCGTCCAGACCAGCACGCCCTCGGTGCACAGGAAGAAGCGCGCCGCAAGCTGGCAGCCGACGAAGATCCCGATGGTCGGGGCCGCGGCGGTGGCCAGGGTGGCGAGCGTGTAGCCGCTGATCGAGAAGATCAGCAGCCGACGCCGCCCGCTGCGGTCGGCCCGCCGGCCCAGCAGCACCGCGGGAGCCGCCCCCAGGTAGATGACCGCGATCCAGAGCGAGGCCTGGGACTGGCTGAGGTGGTAGCTGGCGCGCAGCTGCGGCAGGGCCACAGTGACGATGTTGAAGTCGTAGCCCGCGAAGAAGTTGGCCGCGCCCATCAGCCAGAGCAGCTGCCAGTGCCGGGGCTCGAGCAGGCGTGCCGCGCGTGGCTGCTGGCGGGCCGGGCGGATCACGGCCCGGCGTCCACCCCTGGGCCGGCATCTGCACCCGGGCCGGCATCTGCACCTCGGCCGGGTGCTGCCCGGGCCGCCATGCGGCCCATCCGGACCGCCTCGGCCTCCAGCGTGTTCGGGTCCTCCATCCGGAAGCGGGCGGCCTTCGCCAGCCACGCGTCGTCCACGCGCAGCCCGGCGTGCCGGAGCACGGCGTTGGCGAACAGCCTCTGGCCCGCCCGGCCGACGGCCCGCTGCCAGGCTGAACCAGGAACCGACGACAGGGCAACGAGCACCCAGCAGATGGCGAGGTCGGCCTCGGCCGGCCCGCGGCCAGCCCCCTCCCAGTCGATCACCACCGGCCCGCGCGGGGAGAGCAGCACGTTGATGGGGTGCAGGTCCAAATGCAGCAGGGTGTCGCCGTAGCCGAACGGTGCCCGGAGCCAGTCCGGGCCGGGCGCGGCGTGCACCTGCCGGTGCAGCCGGGCCAGGATCTCGGCGTGGCGGAACAGGCGCCAGGGGCAGCGGGCCACGTCGGCCAGCATCGTCGGCCCGTCGACCTTTTCCATCACGATGTCGGGACCGGTCGCGTCGAACACCTGGGGAACGGGCACGCCCTGCTCGCCGGCCCATGAGATGATCTTGGCTTCCTGCTCGGCCGACTTGGCCCGGTCGTTATAGCGGCGCAGGACCCGCCCGCCGCCGATGTCATAAACCTCAGCCGAACGGCCGGCGCCCAGCAGCCGCCCCGGCGGCTCCGCCCGTCCCGGCATCGCCATCCCGTCCCTGCTCTCTTCAGCGGTGCAGCAGGTCGACCCGGGCCCGCAGGATGGCCCGCCTCGACGCGACGTTGCCGACCTCGTCCGGCTGCTGCGGGCACTCCCCCGCGGCGATCGCCCGGTCCATCCGGCCCCGCGCATCGGCCTGGGTGATCATCTCGAAAAACATCGTGGGATCGTGCAGCGACATCTCCCTGGTCCGCTCCAGCACGCCTTCCGACGCGCCGACCCACACGTTCTTGATCCCGCCGCCCTGTTCGCGGTCGAGCAGCACCGATACCACGTGGCCGGAGTCGCCGTACCAGAAGCTCATGGTCACCGCCTCCTGCTGGCCGCGGGCATCGCCGTAGCTCCAGCACTGGCCCGGGCTCGGCGCGCCGACCGAGTCCGCCCAGGCCGGCTCGCCGGCGCCGAGGGCGGCCAGCCGGCCGGCGGCGGCCGATGCGGTGGCGCGCAACTGCGGCGAGCCGACCGCGGCGAGCACCCGAAGCGTCGCGAGCGCCTCCGGGCTGCCCGCCCGCTCGGCCGCCGTCACGATCGCGTCGGCCTGGTCGGCGGAGCCGATCGCGGCCACGATGTCCGAGCCCCACAGTTCGGCGTCGAGCGGGCCGTCCACCTCGGCCAGCACCATCCGCGCCTCGGTGAGCACGGCGGCAAGGGTGTCTGAAGGCGAGGCCCTGGCAAACACCGCCTCGAGCTCAGAATCGCCCAAACCAGACCCGATCGGTTCGCCCGGGGGCTGCGCACCCATGCCGGCATCCTGCCACGGAGTGAAAGAATCTGTGACGATCACGGCTTGAGCAGTCAGAGAGGACGCAACGTGGACCGCTGGGGAATCACGCTCCCGCTGCAGGGAATGGGCCTGGCCGAGCAGCGCGAGATCGTCGCCGGGCTGCCCGCCCTCGGCTACACCGACGCCTGGACGGCCGAGGTCAACGGCACGGACGCGTTCACGCCCCTGATCCTGGCCGCGCAGTGGTCGAGCGAACTGCGCCTCGGCACCGCCATCGTGCCCATCTACACCCGCGCACCCGGCCTGCTGGCCATGAGTGGAGCCACGCTGGCCAGCCTTGCGCCGGGCCGCTTCGTGTTCGGTGTCGGCACCTCGTCCCCGGTCATCGTGGAGCAGTGGAACGGCATCGAGTTCACCCAGCCCTACCAGCGCGCCAAGGACACGCTGCGGTTCCTGCGCAAGGCGCTGGCCGGGGAGAAGGTCACCGAGAAGTACCCGACGTTCCGGGTCACCGGGTTCCGGCTCGAAGCGCCCCCGGCAGACCCGCCAGCGCTCGCGCTCGCCGCGCTGCGCCCGCAGATGATCAAGCTCGCCGCGGCCGAGGCCGACGCCGCGATCACGAACTGGCTGTCCCCCGGCGACGTGGCGAAGGTGCGCGAGGTGGCCGGGCCCGGGTGCGAGCTGGTCGCCAGGATCTTCGTCTGCCCCACGCCCGATGCCGAGGTCGCCCGGGCCATCGGCCGGCGCATGGTCGCGGCCTACATGACCGTGCCGGCCTACGCCGCGTTCCAGGAATGGCTGGGCCGGGGCGAGGCCCTGCGGCCGATGCAGGAGGCGTGGGCGGCGGGTGACCGCAGGGGCGCGCTGGAGAAGATCGGCGACGAGATCGTGGATGACCTCGTCGTGCACGGCTCCCCGGAGGCCTGCCGGGAACGCGTCGCCGAGTACCAGGCCTGCGGGCTGAACACCCCGGTCATCGCCCTCGTCACGCCTCCCGGCGGCGAGGTCGCCGGCCTGGTGCGCGGGCTCGGGCGGTAGGGCGGGCTTGGGCGGTAGGGCGGGCTTGGGCGGGACTAAAAGGTGATCACCCCGCGCACGATGCGCCCGGCCGCGATGTCCGCGTACCCCTCGTTGACCTGATCGAGCCGGTACGTCTCGGTGATCATTTCGTCGATCTTCAGCTGGCCGTCCCGGTACAGGCTCAGCAGCCTGGGGATCTGGACCCTGGGGCTCTCCGCTCCGTACAGACAGCCCTTGATCTCCTTGTTCATCATCGCCAGCAGGAACAGGTTGACGTCGGCACTGGCCTGGGCGATCGGCGCCACCGAGGTGACCACGCACGTGCCGCCCTTGGCCGTCAGCGTCAGCGCGGGCTCCAGCAGCTCCCCCAGCATCACGCCGAACGTGCAGATAACCGAGTCGCACATCTGTCCCCAGGTCAGCTGGCCGACCCCGGCGATGGCCTCGTCCAGCGAGGCGTAGACGTGGGTGGCGCCGAACCGCAGCGCCTGCTCGCGCTTGAACTCCACCGGGTCAACCGCGATGATCCGCCGCGCCCCGGCCACCCGCGCGCCCTGTACCGCGCTCATGCCGACCCCGCCGATGCCGAGCACCGCCACGGTGTCACCGGGCCTGACCCCGGCACGGCTCACCGCCGAGCCGAACCCGGTGGCCACCCCGCAGGAGACCAGCGCGACCGCGGGCCACGGGATGTCCGGGTCGACCTTGACGACCGAGGACTCCGCCAGCAGCTGCCGTTCCGCGAAGGCGCCGAGCTGTGAGAACCGCGCCACCGGCGTGTCGCCGATCCGGTGCGCGATGCGGCCGTCGGTGATTATCCCGGTGTCGAAGAGCTTCATGCCCAGGTCGCAGAGGTACGACTTGCCGACGCGGCACGACGCGCACGAGCCGCAGGAGGGAATGAACGCCAGCGCGACGTGGTCCCCGGGCGCGACCGACGTCACGCCGTCGCCGACCTGCGAGACCTCGCCGGCGCCCTCGTGGCCGCAGATCACGGGGTAGTGCGGGAGCGGCAGGTCGCCGCTGCGCACGTGCTCGTCGGAATGGCACAGGCCGCAGGCCCGGATCTCGACCAGCACCTCACCGGGGCCGGGCTCGTCGAGCTCGACCGTGTCGATCTTGTACTCTTCGCCGGGCCCGTACAGGAGCGCCGCGCGCGTAGCGATCATCGTCGACCAACCCCAACCCAGTCATGCGCTTCGCCGCGCGATGGATGGTAATAAAGTAGAACAGGTTTCAGTTCGGTTCCGCAACCAAGGGAGGGGCCATGGGCCGGCTCGACGGCAAGGTGGCCCTGATCACGGGCGGCGCCCGGGGCATGGGCAAGTCGCACGTGCGGCACTTCGTCGCCGAGGGCGCGCGGGTCGTGTTCGGCGACGTGCTGGACGACAAGGGCAGGTACGTCGCCGACGGCCTCGGCGAGCAGTCCTGCCGGTACGTTCACCACGACGTCACCTCGGAGGAGGACTGGGCCGCGGCGGTGACCACCGCCACCGAGGCGTTCGGCAGGCTCGACGTGCTGGTGAACAACGCGGGCGTGCTGCGGTTCGCCAGCATCACCGACATGCCGCTCGCCGAGTTCCGGCAGATCCTCGACGTGAACGCCGTCGGCTGCTGGCTCGGCATGAAATCGGTGATCGAGCCGATGAAGGCCGCGGGCGGCGGGTCGATCGTGAACATCTCCTCGATCGAGGGCTTCACCGGCGCGGCCGGGCTCTCGGCGTACAGCGCCAGCAAGTTCGCGGTGCGCGGCATGACCAAGGCGGCCGCCCAGGAACTCGGCCAGTTCGGCATCCGGGTCAACTCGGTGCACCCCGGCGGGGTGCGGACCCGGATGACCCTGGAGCAGGTCAGCGTCACGCAGACCGCGGTGCCGGGTCACGTCGTCGACGGCGAGGCGTTCCTCAAGTCGCTGCCGATCTCCCGGATGGCCGAGCCAATCGAGATCTCCAGGCTCGTCGCGTTCCTGGCCTCGGACGATTCGTCATACTCCACCGGCAGTGAGTTCGTCGCCGACGGCGGGGTGCTCAGCGGGCCGGGCTACTGACCAAGGGATAATCCACGTCATGACAGACGATCTGACCCTGGACGGCAGGACCGCGATCGTGACCGGGGCCGGCAACGGCCTGGGCCGGGCGGAGGCGCTCGCGCTGGCCGCAGCCGGGGCCCGGGTCGTGCTCAACGACCTGCCCGGTCCCGCCGTGCACGAGACCGCGGACGAGATCACCGCGGCCGGCGGGCAGGTGCTGATCCACGAGGGCGACATCGGCGACTGGCAGACCGGCCAGGACCTCGTCGCTGCCGCGATCGCCGCGTTCGGCGGCCTGGACATCCTGGTGAACAACGCCGGGGTGCTCCGGGACCGGATGATCTTCTCGATGTCGGCGGACGAGTGGGACCTGGTGCTCCGGGTTCACCTGCGCGGCCACTTCGTGACCACCCGGCACGCGACCGCGTACTGGCGCGACGCGAGCAAGCAGTCCGGCGCCCCGGTCTACGCCCGGATCGTGAACACCTCGTCCGAGGCGTTCCTGCTCGGTTCGGCGGGGCAGCCCAACTACGCGGCGGCCAAGGCCGGCATCACGACGCTCACCGTGGTCACCGCGCGAAGCTGCGGCCGCTACGGCGTGCACGCCAACGCGATCTGCCCGCGGGCCCGGACCGACATGACCGCCGACCTGATGGGCACGGCGCCGGACGGAGCGGTCGACCCGCTGGCCCCGCAGCACGTCGCGCCGCTGGTGGTCTACCTGTCCAGCCCGGCGGCCGCCGGGATCACCGGCGAGGTGTTCGTGGTGCACGGCGGCGTCGCAGCGGTGATGGAGCCGCCCCGGATCCGTACCGTGTTCCTGGCGAACGAGCACGGCTCGGAGGACGGGATGTGGTCGCTCGGCTCCGTGGCCAGCGCGCTCGCGCCGATGGCGGCCTCGGGCACCGCGTCGCCTGGGTTCGCGTCCGAGGACACGCTGGCGCTGGCGGCCGAGACCATCGGCTTCGACGGAGGCGGCCGGTGAAGCAGCGTGACCGGGTCGCGATGACTCCGGCGGAGGTGACGGGGTTCATCGAGGCCAACCGCAAGCTCCAGCTGGCGACGATCAACCGGGACGGGACGCCGCACCTGGTCACGATGTACTACGTCATGATGGACGGGCAGATCACGTTCTGGACCTACCGGTCCTCGCAGAAGGCACGCAACATGGGCCGCGATCCGCGGATCGCCTGCCTGGTCGAGACCGGCAACGAGTATTTCGACCTGCGGGGTGTACAGGTGCAGGGCGTGGTCCAGATCACCGAGGACCCGGCCGAGGTGCTCGCGATCGGGCGCCGCATCGCCGCGGTCACGCTCAACCTGCACGAGGGCCTGGCCGACGACTACGTCGAGCACACCGCGCCCAAGCGGCTGGGCTTCCTCGTCGAGCCCACCCGGGTCGTCTCCTGGGACCACAGCAAGCTGCAGCAGCAGCCCGTCGGGCAGAGCGGGTAGGGCAGGGAGGTAGGGCAGGGCGGGTAGGTATTAGGTCCAGAGCGCCTGGCTCGCCAGCCGGGCTCCCTCGGCCATCGCCGCCAGCTTCGCCCAGGTCACGTGCGGCTCGACCGTGGACGAGCTGGCGAACGTGGCGAATCCGCAGTCGCTGCTGGCCAGGACGTTCTCCCGGCCGACCAGGCCCGCGTAGCGCTCGATCCGCTGCGCGACCAGTTCCGGGTGCTCCACGTAGTTGGTGGTCGAGTCGATCACGCCAGGGACGATCGCCTTGCCGTCGGGCAGCTTGACGTCCTCGAACACGTTCCACTCGTGCTCGTGGCGGGGGTTGGCGCCCTCGAACGAGATCGCGGCAGGCCGGGCCTTGAGCACCTCGCCGATGATCGCTCGCAGCGGGATGTCGCGGGTGTGCGGGCCCTCGTAGTTGCCCCAGCACAGGTGCAGCCGCATCGCCTCGGGCGGGATATCCCTGGTCGCGTGGTTGATCGCGGCCACCCTGCGGCCGACCTCGACGAGAAACCCCTCCTGCGTGCCGCCGATGCTGGACACGTTCCAGCCCATGGCCAGGTCGGGGCAGTCGAGCTGCAGCAACAGGCCCGCAGCGTGGATCGCGTCGTACTCGGTCTTCATCGCGTCGGCAAGCGCGCCGATGTACTCCTCGTCGCTCGGGTAGTACTTGTTGGCCAGGAAGACCGCGATCACCCCGGGCGAGGCGGCCGACATGAACACCTCGGTGACGTCCTGCCCGGCGGTGGCCTGCTTGAGGTTGTCGATGTCTGCCTGCACCAGCGAGGTGTCCTCGTAGGCCACGGGCCCGATGCAGGCCGGGTTCGTCAGCCGGCGGGCCCTGGCCCGCTCCGACATCATCCGCTCGCCCCACGCCGGGAAGTCGTCGTAGTCCTTGGGCCGCAGCGGCTCGCCCTCGCCGCCGAATCCGGTCAGCCGCTCGGTGACGTAGGTGCTGTAACCCACCTTGCTGGCCTCGCCGTCGTTGACCACGTCCACGCCAGCATCGATCTGGCTCGTCACGACCGACCGGACCGCGTCGGCCAGCTGCTCGGCGTCGCGTTCCGGCCCAGTAAGCGAGAGGCCGGCCGGCCTGGGCAGGCTGCCGGTGTGCGTGGTGAGAATGCGGTCGGAACTGAGGTGCATGGGATCTCCCCTCCGCCGGTACGGCGCCACCGCCCGGATCGCCGCTGGCCCGCCTGCCCATGCTGGCCAACGCGACGGGGTTCAAACGGGCCACCGCGCCAAAAAAGTGCGAGAGTCGAGTCTATGGCGGAAGACACAGCTAGGACGATGCCGGAGCCGGTTGCGAGTGCGGGCTCTGTTCCCGCGCCGCAGCTGCGGCGCAGCTGGCGCTCGATCCTCTTCGCTCCTGTTGGCGACGGCCAGCGGCGCCGGCGCGGAAGCGACGGACTGCGCCTGGTCGCTGCCATCCTCGCCGTCGTGTGCTGCGTGCTCATCATCCGCTACGACTCCCGCATCGACCGGGCCGTTATCCAGGTGATCCATCCGCCGCCGCGGAGCATCACCTGGCTGGTGACGGTCGTTTACGACGCCGGTGCGTTCGGCGTGACGATCGTTCTGGTGCTGCTGGTTCTCCTCGCACGCCGCTGGGTGCTCGCGCGCGATATCGCGCTGAGCGCGGCCGGCGCCGCCGCGCTGAGCGGGATCCTCGTCCTGCTGCTGGGCAGCCGCGGCGGAAGACCGGACGGAATCGTGATACACGGCTACTCCGTGACGTTCCCGGTCCTCCAGATCGCTCTTTTCATGGCGGTCGCCGCGGCCGCATTGCCGTATCTGGCGCGAGGCCTGCAACGCCTCATCGAGGTCTTCATCGCGCTGGTGGCTTTGGCCTCAGCCGTCGGAGGTCACGGGCTGCCGGTCAACGTCCTCGGCAGCCTGGCCATCGGCTGGGGGGCAACTGCCGTGGTCCGGCTCATCTTTGGCTCCCCGCTCGGCCTTCCGTCGGCCGATGACGTGCGGGCGCTGCTCGATGACCTCGGCGTCCACTCGAGCGACGTGCGAGCGGCGGCGCGGCAGGTCTGGGGAGTAGCGAGATACCAGGCCCACGACGCGGACTCGCCCGGTCAACGCATCGGCATCGCGGTCTACGGCCGAGACGCCGCCGATGCCAGGCTGCTGACCAAGGCAGGCCGGTTCCTGTTCTACCGGGACTCCGGGCCGAGCCTCACGATTACCCGGCTTCAGCAAGTCGAGCACGAGGGCTACCTCACCATGCGCGCCGCGCAGGCGGGCGCTCGCGTGCCCGCGATCGTCGAGGCGGGAACCGCGGGACCATCCAGCGACGCGCTGCTCGTCTACCGCTTGCCCGCCGGCACGATGCTGTCCGAGGCTGACGCGAGCCAGGTCAGCGATGCCGCTCTCGCCGACCTCTACCGTCAGCTGCTGACTCTGCGGCAAGCACGGATCGCGCACGGCGCCATCAGCGGGGACACCCTGCTAGTCGACCCGGGAGCGGAGACCGCCACCCTGATGGATTTCCGCAACGCCACATCGAGCTCCCGGCCAGATCAGCTGGATCGCGACATGGCTGGTGTCGTGGCGGCGACGGCGGTGGCGGTCGGCGCGCAACGGGCCGCCGACGCCGCATCGAGGTATCTCACCCCGGAGGTGCTGGCGGGCGCCCTCCAGCATCTGCATCGCGCCGCGCTCGATCCCGTGCTCGGCCGGACGCTGCGCGGCAAGCGCGAGTTGCTGAATGATGTCCGGCAACAAGCCGCCCAGGCCGGGTCGATCGACGTGCCGAAACTGGTGGAGCCCCGCCGGGTTAGCTGGCCGACATTGATCATGATGGTGGGCACGCTCATCGGCGGCTGGGCGCTCATCGGGGTGCTCCTCGACGTGTCCAAGTCCTTTGACACGGTGATCGGGGCTGAATGGCTCTGGGTCATCGTGGCGTTCATCCTTTCTCTGCTGGTCAGTGTGGCTGCGGCCATCGAGGGCATCGGCAGCGTGGCGGGAGCGCTTCAGTTCGGCCGGGTGCTGGCGGTCGAGATCGCCAACGCATTCAGCGCACTGGCCGGCGGGACCGCGGCGGTCTTCGCCACCCGGGTGCGCTTCTTCCAGCAGCAGGGCTACGACGCGTCGGTGGCGCTGAGCTCGGGCGCGATCATCGCCGCCTCCAGCTGGATCGCCACCGCGGTGCTTTTCCTCGTTTCGCTGCCGTTCGCCTGGGGATCCATCCACCTCGAGGCCACCCCCGAGTCGGGCGGGGATTCGAAACTGGTGTGGATCATCCTGGCCGTCGTGGTGCTGGTCGCCGTCGTGGCCGGGGTGGCCGTGGCCGTGCCGAGGCTGCGCAGGCTCGCGGCCGAGAAGCTGCGGCCGAGGGTCCGCAGCATCTGGGGCAATCTCAAGCAGGTGGCCAGCTCTCCGCGCAAGCTGGTGCTGCTGGTGGGTGGCTCGTTTGCGCAAGAGCTGATCGTCGCCATGACCCTGTCCGTTTCGCTGCGGGCCTTTGGCGACCATCTCCGGCTGCCCACCTTGATCGTGGTCATCACCCTGGCCGCGATCATCGGCGGCATCTCGCCGTCGCCCGGCGGCATGGGAGTGGTGGAAGCGGGCATGATCCTCGGCCTCACGGCCGCGGGTGTCTCGGAGGCGGACGCCACCGCCGCGGTCTTCATCCAGCGCCTGTTCACGTCGTACCTGCCGCCCATCTGGGGCTGGTTCACCCTGGTCTGGATGCGCAAGAGGGAGTACCTGTGAACGCCGGGTTAGGCTCGGGAAAGGCAAGGTTACCGAAACGGAACCGGATGATGGCCACACGGCGACCGCCTGGGGTTCGGCGGAACTCCCGGCCCGTTCGGTGACGATGACCAGCGCAGCCGGAGGCGTTCATGGAGAGGCGTTCGCACCCAGGTCAGACCTCACTGGCTGGAACCACCCAGGCGGGGGCCTCCACGTTCGCGTCAGCATGGCGGCGGGCGCACCTGACCGTGGAGGAGCGGGTGGCCAGAGGCCGGGCCGCTCGCAGGGAGGCGCCGCGGTCGAGCCACGGCCGGTGGCAACCCGCGGCAGACCGCCCAGATCCGGTCGAGCTGCTGGAAGAGCAGGCGCAGAGCCGGGTCCCCCAGCTGGTCCCGGTCCGGTACGGGCGCATGCTGGTTTCCCCGTTCACCTTCTACCGGGGAGCCGCGCTGATCATGGCGGCCGATCTGGCGCTGACCCCTCAGTCCGGGATCAGCGTGCAGTTGTGCGGCGATGCGCACCTGTCGAACTTCGGCCTGTTCGGCTCGCCCGAGCGGCGGATGCTGTTCGACATCAACGATTTCGATGAGACCCTCCCCGGACCGTGGGAATGGGACGTCAAGCGCCTCGCGGCCAGCTTCGAGATCATGGGACGCGACCGTGGCTTCACCCCCGCCGAGCGCCGCGCCATCGTCATGGCCGGGGTCGGGGAGTACCGGGACCGGATGCGCCAGGCTGCCGGGATGGGAACGCTGAGCGCGTGGTACGAGCATCTTGAAGCCGGGATGCTCCTCAAACTTGTCCGCAAGGAGGTCCGGGTCAAGCGGGTCAGCAAACAGGAGGCCCGGGCTTTCGAGCGAGACGTGAAGCGGGCACATACCCGGGACAGCACCCGGGTGTTCGCAAAGCGCGCGAGCGACGTGGAGGGTGAGCTGCGGATCGTCGCCGACCCGCCGCTCATCATCCCGATCGAGGACATCGTCACACCGGGATCGGAATGGGAGGATCCTGCCCCGCTGGTCAAGAAGCTGCTCAGCTCCTACCGGCGCACGCTGGGGCGCCAGCATCACCCCCTCGAGGAGTTCCGCTACGTCCACTCGGCCTACAAGATGGTCGGCGTCGGCAGCGTGGGAACGCGGTGCTACATCATGCTGCTAACCGGCCGGGACGATAACGACCCGCTGTTCCTGCAGATCAAGGAGGCCCAGGCGTCCGTGCTCGAGCGCTTCCTTGGCCAGAGCGCCTACTCGCACCACGGCGAGCGGGTGGTAGCCGGGCAGCGGCTGATGCAGGCGGCGACCGACATCTTCCTTGGCTGGCAGCGCATCAAGGGCCTCGACGGGGTGACCCGTGACTACTACGTGCGCCAGTTCCAGGACTGGAAGGGCAGCGCGGACGTGGACACCATGCTCGAGCCCGGGGCCACCCTGTACTCCCGGCTTTGCGGCGCGACCCTGGCCCGGGCCCACGCACGGTGGGGCGACCGGATCGCAATCGCCTCCTATCTCGGAAAAGGAGATGCATTCGACCGCGCGATTGCGAACTTCTCCGCTGCGTACGCCGACCAGAACGAGCGGGACTACGCCGCGTTCAGCGCGGCCGTTGACTCCGGGCGGCTGGTCGCCCAAACCGGGCTATAAGCCAGGTTCCCGCGCGGAGCCGAAGCACGGATTCTTGCCGGCAACGGCAAGCAGGACGTCACATCATCTCGTCGGTGAAGGGGAGCATGACGGTCTTGAGCTCGGTGTAGGCCTCGATCGAGGGGCGGCCACCCTCGCGGCCGATGCCGGACTGGCCGTAGCCGCCGAACGGGGCGTTCGGCTCGAGCTGGTAGCCGTTGATGCCGACGGTGCCGGCCCTGATTGCCTTCGTCATCCGGATCGCGCGCTTCATGTCGCTGGTCCACACCGTGGCGGCGAGCCCGTACTCGGTGTCGTTGGCGATCCGCACGGCCTCGTCCTCGTCGCTGAACGGGATCACCGAGAGCACCGGGCCGAAGATCTCTTCCCTGGCGATGCTCATGTCGTTGGTCACGTCGGTGAACAGCGTGGGCGCGACGAAGTTGCCTGCGGCCAGCTCGCCCTCGCCGCGGGTGCCGCCGCTGACCAGCCGGGCGCCCTCGGCCTGGCCCTTCTCGATCAGCCCGAGCACCCGGTCCAGCTGCCTGGCGTTGATCAGCGGCGACGAGGTGACCGCGGGGTCGAACGGGTTCCCGTAGCTGACCATGCTGGCGATCATCTCGGACGTGGCCAGGAACTCGTCGGCCACGTCCCGGTGCACCAGCGCGCGGGTCTGCGCCAGGCAGACCTGGCCGGACAGGCCGAGGGTGACCGTGCCCATCGTGATCGCGGCGGCCGAGCCCACGTCGGCGTCGGCGAAGATCAGAGCCGGGCTCTTGCCGCCGAGTTCCAGGCTGACCCGCTTGAAGCCGTCGGCCGAGGCCTGGATGATCCTGCGGCCCACCGCCCGGCTGCCGGTGAACGACAGCTTGTTGACCATCGGGTGGTTGATCAGCGCGTCGCCGGTGGGCTCGCCCGGACCGGTGACCACGTTGATGACGCCGGCCGGGACCCCGGCCTCCTCGATGAGCCTGACCAGGCGCAGCACCGAAAACGTCGCGTACTCCGACGGCTTGAGCACGATCGTGCAGCCCGCGGCCAGGGCCGGCGCCACCTTCTGCGCGGTCAGCAGCAGCGGGGCGTTCCACGGGACGATCGCGCCGACCACGCCGACCGGCTCGCGCAGCGTCATGACCAGATGGTCACCGCCCTGGAACGGCGTAAGGGTCTCCCCGGCCAGCTTGTCCACCCAGCCCGCGTGGTGTTCGAAGACGTCGGCCACCATCCCCGACGACATCCCGTAGACGCCGCCGAAGGTCAGCGGCACGCTGTTGTCCAGCGCCTGCAGCTTCAGCAGCTCGTCGCCGTTCTCCCGGACCAGGTCGGCGATCCGGCGCAGCACCCGGATCCGCTCGGCGGCCCTGGCCCGCGGCCACGGTCCCTCGTCGAATGCCCGGCGCGCGGCGCGCACCGCCAAGTCCACGTCCCCGGCCTCGGCGATCGGGAACGAGGCCACGTCCTCGCCGGTCGCCGGGTGACGATGCTCCCAGGTCCGGCCGCTCTCGGCGGCGGTCCACCGCCCGTCGATCAGCATCTGGCCGTCGGCGAGGCCGACTTCGTCGCGGTGCGGTTTGATCGATGCGACCATCGCGGGAACTCCCTAGTAGAACACGTTCTAGTCTTTGGGGAGACTACATCGAACGGTGCAGCGGCGGCCAGTAGCATGCGGCGATATCGGGAGATGGGGGATTCGACGATCGACGCGGGCCTGCCGGGCCCGGGGTCGTGAGGAGCCGTGATGAGCATCAGACCGCACGGCGGTGACGGCGTCGCCGAGGCGTTAGCCACCAGCGTGGGTGGGCGCCGGCCATGACCGGCAAGGTGATGACCGCCGACGAGGTGGCCAGCGAGCTGCGCGACGGCATGACGATCGGGATCGGCGGCTGGGGATCCCGGCGCAAGCCCATGGCCCTGGTGCGGGCGATCCTCCGGTCCGGCGTTGCCGACCTGACCGTCGTCTCCTACGGCGGGCCCGACGTCGGGCTGCTGGTCGCCACGGGCCGGGTGCGCCGGGTCGTCACCGGCTTCGTCACGCTGGACACGATCCCGCTCGAACCGCACTTCCGGCTCGGACGGCAGAACGGCACCGTCGAGCTCACCGAGCTCGACGAGGGCATGCTGCACTGGGGCCTGCTGGCGGCCGCGCACCGGCTGCCGTTCCTGCCGATCCGGGCCGGCCTCGGCTCCGACGTGCCGCGGGTCAACCCGGACCTGCGCACGGTCCGCTCCCCTTACCCCGACGGCGAGGAGCTGATCGCGATGCCGCCGCTGCGGCTCGACGCCGCGCTGATCCACCTCAACCGTGCCGACGCGCGGGGCAACGGGCAGTACCTGGGCCCCGACCCGTACTTCGACGACCTGTTCTGCCGGGCGGCGGCGCGGAGCTTCCTTTCCTGCGAGCAGGTCGTGCCAACGGGCGAGCTGCTGGCCAGCGCGCCGGTGCAGAGCCTGCTGATCAACCGCTCCATGGTCGATGGCGTGGTGGAGGCTCCCGGCGGCGCGCACTTCACCAGCTGCGTGCCCGACTATCCACGCGACGAAGCGTTCCAGGCGGAATACGCGAAGTCGGCGGGAAGCCAGGAGGCCTGGGAGCGCTTCGCCGGTGAGTATCTGTCCGGTGACGAGGCCGACTACCAGAAGGCAGTGCGGCGGTTCCGCGAGTCCAGGGCGGCGAGCGCATGAGCCCCGGCGGCGTGACCAGGGCCGAGGTGTGCGTGGTCGCGTGCGCCGAGGCGTGGCGGGGCGACGGGGCAACCTTGGCCAGCCCGATGGGCCTGATCCCGAGTCTCGGCGCCCGGCTCGCGCGCTGCACGTTCGCGCCCGACCTGCTGCTGTCCGACGGCGAGGCATTCTTGCTGGCGCCCGACCCCCCCTCCCGCGGCGACGACGGCGCGGTGGAGGGGTGGCTGCCGTTCCGGTCGGTGTTCACGGTCGTGGCCGCGGGGCGGCGGCACGTGATGATGGGCGCGGCGCAGCTCGACCGGTACGGGAACCAGAACATCTCCTGCATCGGCGACTGGGCGCGGCCCAAGGCGCAGTTGCTGGGGGTGCGCGGGGCGCCGGGCAACACCGTCAACCACCCGGTCAGCTACTGGGTGCCCCGGCACTCCCGCCGGGTGTTCGTCGAGGCCGTCGACATGGTCTGCGGCGTGGGCTACGACCGGGCGGCCGCTGCGGGCGCCGGTTTCCACGAGCTTCGCGTCGTGGTCACCAACCTGGCGGTCCTGGACTTCCAGGCCCCGGACCACACGATGCGGCTGCGCTCGCTGCATCCCGGGGTGACGCTGTCCGAGGTCGTGGACGCGACCGGGTTTGCGCTGGCCGTGCCCGATGAGGTCCCGGTGACCCGGCCGCCGATGGCTGCGGAGCTCGACCTGATCCGCGGCCAGCTGGACCCTTCGGGGATGCGCGACCGCGAGCTCGCCTGATCCGGATCGCCCGGCCGGCCTGCCGGCGCGATCAAACGGCCGGCCGGAAGCTCGCGAATATTCGCTAAGAGCGGCGCGCGGTGACAAGCCAGGCGGCCGCCTCGACCCAAACGCCGTCCGGGGCCTGGCGAGCCCCGTACTCGGCCGCCATGACGGCCAGCGCCCGCTCGACCAGCAGATCGTCCCCCGCCGCTTCGGCGACCCTACGGACCAGCTCCATGCCGCGGGCGTAGCCCATCACGTCTTCGACGTCCGACCCGATCCAGGCCGGCTGGGTGACCGGATCGGTCCGGATGTCCGTCCAGCCGGCGGACGCCAGCAGCCCCGATAGCCGTTCCGGATCGGCGAACAGGTCGTCCCTGGCGGGGAGCGAGCCCGGCGCGATCGCGTTGAACGCTCGCTGCGGGATCGCGAACACCTCGTTCTCCGCGTCCGGCCGCCAGCACAGGAAAGCCAGCCGGCCGCCGGGCCGCAGCGAGGCGGCGATGCTCGCGAAGGCCGCAGCCGGGTTGGCGAAGAACATGACGCCGAAGCTGCTGATCATCACGTCATACGACTCCCGGCGCAGCGGGCACGCCTGGGCGTCGGCGCGCACGAATGCGACGTTCCCTGCTCCGGCCTGCACGGTTAGTCGCCGTGCCTCTGCCAGCATCG
>Ga0209420_1000660_pt1 | contig 17341 bp, 12 predicted proteins | sample BlaSpr_A8_OM1_O1_FD_187972 | JGI IMG/M metagenome (GOLD analysis project Ga0209420, IMG submission 187972) | Forest soil microbial communities from Thunder Bay, Ontario, Canada - Black Spruce, Ontario site 2_A8_OM1_O1 (SPAdes) (version 2) | ecosystem: Environmental > Terrestrial > Soil > Boreal... | reverse complement strand
TTTCTGCCGTTTCCGGCTTGTTTCTTTCTTCACTTGAGCGGCAGCGGGAAGAAACAAGGCGGAACGGTGAAAGGGACTGAACGGACGCCAAGGAGGGTGGCAGGGCGTGAGTGAAAGCGCGGTGAGTGCCAAACGGGATTGGGGTTAGTTTGGCGCGAAACCGGCGCAGTCCGAAACGCCCGTCCGAGCCGCGGCCAAGCGGCGCCCCCCCGGAAGAGGGCGCAGTGAGAGAAAGATGGCGATGCCTTCCTTTTCGATCTGATATAGGGGGTCGACGAAGGAAGGTGTTGAAAGAGAAGAGGATTCTGTGTGGCGTATTCTAGTGGGCGAGTAGCGTGAGGCGATCATTGCGCCATCTGATTGGCCCGTGTTGGACATGAGGTTTTTCATCGCGTTTTTCAGTTCCCGCCCGATTTCCCTATTGACATAATAATCTCGGCTACGTTACCCTACAGGTAACACTATGAGTAGGAGCATGGGTTACCCGATGGGGAACGCATGGACATATACGTCACCGACAATAATCTGCGCGGCGCGATCACGGATGAAGGCGATTGCCGCCGGCAGTACGGGGCGGACACAGCGAAAAAGGTCACGTTGAGAGTGGCCGCCCTTCGGGCCGCTGATTCACTCGCTGATTTCTGGCCTCCCAAATCGGGACCTGAGCGATGCCACGAACTCAAAGGCGATCGCGCGGGCACATTTTCGGTCGATCTGAAACAGCCCTATCGCCTGCTGTTCGAACCGTATGAGGCGACGGCGATGCCGGATCGTTCCGAGGAACGGCTGCGATGGAAATCCATCACGGCGATTCACATCCTGGGGATCGAGGACACACATGAATAGCGCTCAACAAACTCGTTTTGAGCCGAACGCTGTTCCGCATCCGGGCGAGACGGTCCTGGAGTATCTCGACTTCTTTGGGTGGTCGCAGCGCGATCTCGCGCGGCGCACGGGCCTTGCACCCAAGACGATCAGTGAGATATGCAGCGGAAAAGCGCCGATCACGCCTCAGACGGCGCTGGTTTTTGAGAAGGCTTTTCAGCGGCCGGCGCATCTGTGGCTCAACCTGCAGCGCCATTTTGATGAGTCGGAGGCGCGACGCCGGGAGGTGGCTAAATCCCTTCATTGGGGCGACTGGGTCCGGAATTTTCCGCTGAAGGAAATGCAGAAACTCAAATTCTCGCTGCCGGAGGGACACTCTGACGCCGACGTTCTCTTGAACTTTTTCGGCGTGTCTTCGCCGGAGAGCTGGACTTCCGTATGGAAGGCCTCGGCCGTTTCATACCGGCAGACCCGCACGCTCAAGGCGCAGGAGGGGGCCATGGCCGCGTGGGTCCGTGAGACCGAACTGATTGCCAGAGGCTTGGAGGTTGCGGCGTTCGACGAAAAGCGCCTCCTGTCATCGCTCGACGAAATGAGACGGTACAGCCGGGTGCGCGCCGACGAGATCATGGACCCGCTGCAGGCGATTTGCGCGCGCGCCGGCGTCGCTGTGGTCTGGGTGCCTGAACTTCATAATACCGGCATCAGCGGCTGTGCGCGCTGGCTGACGGAAAAGACCGCTCTCATCGGATTGACGCTTCGGTACAAGACGGACGATCAGCTCTGGTTCACATTCTTTCATGAAATCGGACACATCTTGCTTCACAGGAACAAGCGTTCTTTCGTCCTCGACAATGCGGCAGAGGATCTGTCCGATCATGTTGTCGATCCCGAAATGCATCGGTATGAGGAGGAGGCGAGCCGCTTCTCGGCCGATACGCTGATTCCGCCCCGCGCGCTCGCGGATTTCATGCGGGCGGCCGTTTTTAGCAACGAGTCCATACACGATTTCGCGGAAGCCATCGGTGTCGGGCCGGGGATCGTCGTGGGCCGGCTGCAGTATGACGGAATTCTGAAACGCCATCAGGGCAATGCCCTGAAACAGAAACTTGACTGGAAATTTGTCGGGTAGAGGTGAAGACATGATTGGAAAGATCTTCATAACGCGCGCCGGTTACGATCCTCAATTGGGCAAGCACGTGAAGGACCCGTATCTTGGCCCGTGTCCAACGCTAGGCGCCTGCCGGCCGGATGTACGCCGAAAGCTAGAAAAGGGTGACCACATCTTCGTCATTTCGGGCAGGGTCCCGGACTATAACCAGTTCGTGATGGCCGGGTTCGAAATCGAAGCCAAGATCACCGCGGTCGAGGCCTACCGCCAGTTTCCCGAGCACCGGCTGCGCAGGCGCGAAGACGGGCAGCTCACCGGCAATATCATCGTGAAAGCCGACGGCCGGCAACACGAGCTGGACGATCATAATTCGTTCGACGCGCGCATCAAGAATTACGTCGTCGGCACGAATCTGATCGCACTCGCAACGCCGGAGGAAATCGCCGAGGGGAGGCGGCAGACGCTGGAGGCACTCCGCGACATCCTGCAGAAAGGCGGAAGTTCGCCCTTTGCGATTGTCGGCCGTTTCGGTACGCAGCTGACCGAGAAGCAGGTTCTTCAGCTGCGGGAATGGTTGGAGACGCTGAAGGGATCTGTGAATTAGTCGAGTGAATGGCAGTTCGAATTGCCTGAGCGTTTCCAGGCAGAGGAGTGCGCATGACCAAGTTAAATTCTGTCCGCGGTCGAAAGACCCGCGCCGTCCGGCCTTCGCATCGCCAGGCCCCCTTATTTCCGGCAGGCGACACATCCGCGCCCGTGTCAGAGGCGCCATCGACTTTGTGCGATATCGTCTCCGTGGGAAAGCGCAGGGATGGCGGCACGCGGTATTGGTGCCTCCGGCACAAGGCCGACGCGACGGCAAAGTATGGCAGGCCCGCCAGCCAGTGTCGCACCGCGCATATCCCGCCGATCAGCGCGGCGGAGACGCTTGCGCTCAATATCGACAAATATGAAGGCGGGATCGCTCTCTGGGGCGCAGTTCCGCCGGTGTACGACACGACGACGCAGCCGATGGACCGGGGCATCCACGTCCACGCGCGCACGACGGTCGGCGGGGTCAAAGAAATGGATCAGACGTATCGGGCTGTGCGAATTTTCGGCGACCGTCTGCCGGAGGAAGGCATTCTCGTCTCCGAACTTGACGCGATTTATTACATGGTGTCGTCGGTATTCGGCTACAGAATGAAGCACGTCACCTGTTCGTATTGCGGCTATGCGCACTTGGACCGGGACTGGTTCAGCGTCCATCCGCATCGCCGGCATCTCTGCGCCGGATGCGGCAGGCACTTCCGCGATACCGAGACGGGCATCGGCAATCCCATTTACGCCGTTCGCGACGCGTGCGGCGTCACGACGCTGGAGCCGAAGCTGTCGGAGAAGAAGCTGGAGATCAAGCAGGCAGATTTTCCGGGCGGGATTCAGGTTTGGGGCTCGAACCCGGCCTTCATCTGGACAAGCGGCATCAACGAGGAAGAAGGCATCCACGTCCACGCTTTCCGCGAAAATACCGGCATGCCGGCGCTGGATGAAACCTATGGCAGGGTCACCATCGACGGCGTGAAATTGAGCCCCTCGATGGTGCGCACGCTGATGGCGCAGAGCGCACTGCCTTCTCTGACCAACCGAGTCCTGCCGATCGATTGTCCGTCTTGCCGCAAGGCCCAGTTTGATGTTGGGGATCTCGCCTTCACGCCGTCCGTAGAACGCACGTGTAAGGCATGCGATCACGAATTCACGGCTTCCGGCCGCCTGCGGAAGGTCATAGCCAATCCGCTTCCGGGCATTCTCGCGCGGCTTTCCGAAAAGGCTCCGCGGCGACCGCAACGTCACGATCTCGGTCTGATGCCGGAAACGCTCTGACTTTTCTTCGCGAGGTTCAATTTCATCAGCTTTCGATGAAGCATAAGCGGCAACATATCGTCCCCAACTGCTATCTGTCGGCGTGGCTGGAACCCGTCACACCTCCAGGACAACAGCGAGCCCTCTGGAAGTTCTCAAAAGACGGAACCGGAAAACATCGGCGCTCCCCCAAGAAAACCTTTGTGGAATCGGATCGATATACCGTTCTGCTGAAGAATGGTGAGCGCGATCTGCGAGTGGAGCATAGGCTCGATCAGATAGAGAACGATTTCTCCGGCGTCTTGCATCGTTTGGAGCGCCGGGAAAAACTGACGATTCTCGACAGGGCGAAGCTTGCTATCTTCACCGCCGCCATGCTGGGACGAACCAAGCGGCGTTCGGATCACTGGAAGGACACGTGGCAGAACCTCCGTGGCATGGTGTCTCAGTTCCGGGGAGACGGCGCCGGGAGCAAGGCTTCCGGAACCCTACGGTGGCATAAGGCGTTGCCGCCAGGAGCAGTGAGCGTGAGCGCAGAGGAGATCGACGATTTCCTTGTCAACTGTCACCCGGAGTATCTGACGAACACGATTGAGATCGCTGGGCCCATGCTGTTTGCCATGGACCTGTCCATCTACTCGACTGACGACAGGCTGGGATTCCTGACGTGCGACGAACCCTGCATCATGCATAACCCAACTGCCTACCGATACCATCCGATGAGGCGAAGCCCGGGGTTGCGCCAACGCGACGTGCAAGTGCTGCTGCCGTTGAGTCCGAGGCTGCTGATAGCATTCAGCCACCGGCAGACGTACCCATTCATTACGCCGCTGTCGAAGAAACACGTCGATGAGATCAATCGGATGATGGTGTGGCACGCCGACAAGGAGTTTGTGTCATGGCAAGGCGAACTGCGGGATGAATGGTTTGATGCTCCCGACGCATGCCCGCCAGACGCGTGGGAAAACAAGCCTCAGGAAGGGCGCGGGGGTGGGCCCGACGTCTTCGAACCGTTGGAAGGTCCCGAGGTGCTAGACGACGATGAACGCTTTGAATAGATTGGCCATAAACGACCGGGCTTGTCATCCGGCCGCCCGCTACGATTCGAAGGGGGTCGCCAGAGCGGGCGGGCCTACACCGCTTCGAAGGCGTTCCGCGAATTCCTTGTCATCCGTGGCCGCGATTGTATCCTCTCGGCTTTAACATGCGATCATGGAACATGTCCTTTCGCGAATGCACTGGCTTTCTTCGCGAGGTTCACTCGGCCGCGATCCCGTATTTCGTCGCGATAAATTTCTGCAGCGGCTTCGGTAGCGCTCCGGTCAGTTCCTGCCACGTCAGCAATTGCAGGCGGCAGCGGAGGGCGCAGCTCTTGACGGCGCGCATCACCGAATACCAGCCCTTGATGAGGTCGGGCCGTCGCGCGTCGCAAAGAACGCAGAACGAACCGCCCGTCGCCTGGGCGGCGAGCACGCCGCGGATCAACTGATAACCGAAGATAATGTCGCCGGATTTTCTCAGTTCCCCGAACGCGAAGACTTCGTCGATATCACGATACCGCTCAATCATTCGTGCGGGGGCTTTCTGAAAATCCGCCTCCGTCAGCTTCGCCTCGACCAGGAGATCCCGAGCTTCATGTCGATCTCGGTGCGGTCGGTCCGCCCATTGTGCAGTAGAATGCCCGGCCTGAATCCAAACGCCGGCGCCAGTCCGGACGCGACCCCCAGCATGGAACTCAAGTCCCGGCTTGCAACCGTGCGACTGTGGCAGAAAATATTCATCAGTAACGCGTCTGAGCTGTCCCAGCCGGAATCAAGCCGTCCGCACGAGCTTTGACGAGGTCTGGCGCATCGTCAGCAGCCGGTACAAGCCGCCGGTCGCTGCGTAAGTCGCCAGACTCCCCGCTTCTCATCTATGGTTTATAGTTATGACGGGTCGAGCAGCTTTGTAAACGTCCCCGCGTTCCTGCGGGGGTAGATTAAATGTGTACAGTAGCGGCGGGTGTATCAGCGATCACGTCGCGTTGATGTCGCATGGGGTGGGCCGAAAAGCGAGAAAGTCTAGCTCGACCCGTTTTTTGCCTTGAGCATACGACTGACTGCCACCGATGAAGCGCTGCGCCAGGCATTCGCTTCCCTTACGACGCGCGACTCGGTTGCGCGCCTCCTTGATGTCGATCCGAAGTTGCTGCGCTATTACCTCTACAAAGCACACAATTACCGCACTTTCGATGTTCCCAAGCGATCTGGCAGCCCGAGACGAATCTCAACGCCAGCCACGGCCCTCAAGATACTTCAGCGAAAGTTGAATCAGGTGCTGCACGCGGTCTATCAGGGAAGGTCTCCCGTCCACGGCTTTGTCCGGGAGCGCAGCATCAAGACCAATGCGCTCAGACATATGGGGTGCGAACTGGTCCTCAATTTTGATCTGGAGGACTTCTTCCCCTCCATTCATTTCGGACGGGTCAAGGGTCTGTTCAGCAAGAAACCGTACGCTCTGCCCGAACAGGTTGCGCTCACGCTCGCGCAAATCTGCTGCCATGAAAAATCGCTACCAACGGGCGCGCCGACATCTCCCATCGTCGCCAACATGATGTGTGCGGCGATGGATTCTCAGCTAAAACAGGTCGCGCGCAAATTTGGATGTATATACACTCGCTACGCCGATGACATAACCTTCTCGACGCGCGCCAAGCGGTTCCATCCCTCGATAGTGTTCAGAGACGCCACCACCAAAATCTGGAACATCGGCGATGAAGTCAAAAACATAATTCAGGCGAATTGTTTTAAGATCAACGCTGCAAAGACCCATGTTCGCAACAGGGATTCCCGGCAGGAAATCACGGGCGTAAAAATCAATGCGGGCTTAAACGTCAGGCAACAGTTGCTCAGGCAGGTCAGGGCGATGCTTCACGCCTGGGAAACATTCGGAGAGCGCGCGGCGGAAGCGGAGTTCCGCATGAAGTACGATCGCAAGCTGAGAAAGAACAAACAGCCCGCCTTCCGGGCGGTCCTCAGGGGGAAGATAGAATTCATCGGTTTTATCCGGGGCAGGGACGACGCCCTGTATTTGAAATTGCTGATGCGCCTGCTTTTTCTCGACGACAAGATAAAAGCGCGACCCGTGGTTGCAACGGCAACCACGAAGGACAGGGTTCTGGAACAGGCGGTGTGGCTTCTGATATCAGAAGACGGCGATGCCCAGGCGACAGCCTTTTCAGCGGAAGGGTTTGAACTGCTGACGGCGTTCCACGCGGTCGAGCACGTCGCTCGGAAAGGCGCGGCAATGTATGCGACGCGGCCAGGCTACGATGATCGGCGTTACCCGATCACGGTCGCCGAGTATGACGAAGTGCGCGATGTCGCGCAACTCACTCTTGGCATGCCTTCTCGTGTGGAACTCAAGATCGGCCCTAAGGATCACCCGCAGGTCGGCCAGCCGATTACGCTGCTCGGTTTTCCGCGATACCACCATGGCGACGGCGTCCACATTCACCATGGCCCGGTCACCCAGAGCAAGGTGTACAACAAGATTCCGCACTTCGTGATCGATCCGGTCATTTTTCGCGGCAACAGCGGAGGGCCGGTGCTGGACGCCAGGAATCGCGTTATTGGCATCGCGGTCAAGGGCTACGAGAGGCCGGATAGTTTTAGCGAGAAAGACGAACTCAGCAGCTTCGTGCCGATTGATGTGATCGGGTATTTGAAGCCAGTCTAGACGCGAAACACTCGAAAATCCTTCGTTCGAATGCCGCCTCGACACGAAAGGATAATAAACGTGCAGCGCAATAGTATAAATACGGTGCACATGGGCCGGCATCGCCCGCTTGCTTTAGGTCAAACGCCGCGTTGCGGAGACTGTCGCCGACGCTCTCGCGAAAATCGAGTCGCGCACCCGACCGCGGAAAACGTGGCCGTACTGATAAAGGAACGCTGCGAGAAGGCACTAAACAGCTTTAAGAATTGATCTGCCGGAGAGACGGAACGAAATGATGCCAGACGCTCGCTGACTAGGTCTTGTCAGCCGAAGTCCCGGCGGGAATGTCGAAGGCCATGACGGTAAGCGTGATTTCCCGGTTTGGATCGTTCGGCTGCACGAAGACGTAACGGAACGTGCTCTCGCCCTGCTTCCCGAGGTCGCGCTTGAAATTGGGATGCTTGGGGCCCGTCTCCGCAATCTTCGCTAGAACGGCACTGAAGTCGGCGTTCCTGTTGAACATGACTACTGCCGCCTTTGTGTCTCTCCAGCTCAGATAGGAAAGAAGCTGGTCTAGTGTCGCGAGGAATGACTTTTCACCTTTCCAGAACTTGCACTCAGCAATAAAAATATTTTTCCCGTCGACCCGGATAAGGATGTCGGTCTTGCCCTGAAAATTGAACGTCTCCCCTGTTGCCTGACCCTGAAAAGCACCGTTTAGCTGAACGAGAAAATGAGAGCGCATATCCTCCTCCCCCATGGCGGAAAATGCGTGCGGGCTAAGTTCCATGACATGCACCATGTTCTTCATGATGCGCAGGATCTCCTCGTAATCCTCGGCCGAGAGGGCCGGCTCGGGCTTGAATGCGCCCGATGTCTTGATCTGTTCTATCTTGGGCACGCGCCTGGCAACGGGAACCGCATAGGTAGAGGGCACGCCTTCGCGCTTCTTCATCGGCAGGCCTAGCGACGCCGTCATGCCTGCATCGGCGAGGAGCCTGTCCTTCCTTGCTTTCAGTTGGGCCGTTACCAAGCCTTCCAGCTGGCCGTTGAACTGTACCGCCGATTCTGACAGCGCACGAAGGTACTCTTTGACGGAGTTGACGGTTCCCTGGTATTCGCGTTTTATCGCCTCGGCGTTCTGGTTGGTCGTAACGTAAGTCAGCAGGAGTTCGCCGTTTCCGATCTCGGCGCGCGGAGGACTGAGACTGTAGCTGTTTGGCTGAACCCTGAAGAATTGCGCATCGCCATCGAAGGGCACGGCTATGACCGTCTTATTGCCGGGCATATTGAAAGGCCGCGAGCGGTCGCGAATCATCCGCATGGGATCGCGGCTGACATCCACCTGGGTTTCCCCGGACTCGGCGATATAGATGTCATCATCTTTGATGACGGGCACATTGAGGCGGAACTCTTCAGCGACCGCCTGCACGAGATCCTGTTCGCTCGCATTCAAAAGCGTGTTGGCCGGGATAGATTGGACCCGCTTCTTCACGGCATCTGGTTGTCCGAAAAGAACGTCGTGTATCGAGTACTTGTTGAATAGCGGTTCCTGGCTCATGTTTTGCGGGCTTACTAGACCTCTTCCTCCAGAATCTGCCCGTGCTCTTTCAACCACGCCTTTGCCTTTTCCATCGTCGGCGTATTGGCGCGAACGATGTTCCAGAAGCGAGCCGTATGGTTGGATTCGATCAGATGAGCGAGTTCATGGACGATCACGTAGTCAATGACGAACATCGGCGCCTTGATGAGACGCCAGTTGAAACTGACCGTGTCATTTACAGTGCAGGAGCCCCAACGATAGCGATTGTGAACGATCTTGGCCGCCGAAAACGCAACGCCAAGATCGCGCGCGTGCTTTTCAACGCGGCTGAGGATGGTTTCCTCGGCGCGTGCGATATACCAATCGCGCAGCACTTCCCGGCGCTTGGCCTGGTGTGCGGCGGGCACGAGGAAACGGCGGGAGAACTCGATCTCGCCGCTTTCTGTTTCGGTAACTTCAACCCGATAATCCGTCCCGAGATAGGGTGCCGATTCCCCGTTTACCACTTCCTTGCCGGGCGGGTGGGGCCGATCCTGATATTTCTGCGGGTGCCGGAGCTTGTCCAATATCCACTGACGCTTGGAATCCACAACCCGCCGCACTTCTTCATCAGACGTTCGTTCCGGCGCATGAACAATGACCGCCCGGTCCCGCTCAACTGTGATTGTGAGCTTCTTGCGCTTTGGCGAGCGGACGATTTGATAGTCGAGCTCAATCATGATGCGTAAAGGATTGTGTCGTTGTTTTTTTCTGCAATTTCCATGACCCGGCTAATGATGCGCGCGCGATTCTGCACGAGTCCGGGAAGCTTCGAAAACTCCGTCTGGAGCAGCGTCTTTTGAATGTCAGCCCTGAGCTTGTTGCGGGCAGGGATGCTTTCCCAGAAACCCGCCAGTTTGACCTCGCGCTCCGCCTCGTTAAAGAGCTGCTGCGTTAGGGAGACCAGTACCGATATGTTGTCATCGTTCAGGGCCGCGTCGCCGAAAACCTCGTTTTTCAGCATGCGAAAAATAGGCATCTGCTTCTTGCGGTGCAGCCCATAGGTTGGCTCTTTGCCGGCGCTTATGATGCGCTGGCGAAGTTTCTCCAGTTCCTCGGCGATCATGTTCCAGTTGTTCTGGAAGTCCTCGAAAATCTTCTTCAGCGCGTCGGCGAAGGATGCCTGCAGGTCGGGGTCGTCATCGAGTTCTACGTCCAGGTGGTGGCGGATCGCATGTTCAATCTCGGCGGCTTTGGTTTTTGTCCTGTTTCTTTTCTTGACGTCTTTTTGAAAATCCTCGTCGAGAATGGAAATGGGCTCTACCTTGACCGCGATACCGCGTGATTCCAGGAATGCGTCGGTGATGCTCCGCAATTTTGGCGGAATCCCCTTCATGCTCAGGCGCCCGTCGCGAAAGTGCTTCTCAGCCAGGACATTGACCTCAACCAGGGATTCGTAGTTGCCCATGAAGTTGAGCGCTTCCTTGGCGGGGAAAACGAGATTCAAGCATTTCGTGAACTTCTTGAACAGGCTCATGAAATCAAAGCGCAGGTCCTCGTCATAGAACAGATCAAAAAAAGCATCATGATCCGTCAGGTCTTCGAGGCCGTGCGCCTTGAGGAAATCCATGATGCCGGCATGGCTTGCCTGGAGCTCCCGCAGCTCCTCTTCCGGAAAACTTAGCACATCGAGCACTTCGTTCTGCTCGCGCTCGTCATAGTTATCAAGGGCCTTTTTGAGGTGGTGGCCGACGCCGACGTAATCGACGACGAACCCCTTGTCCTTTGAGGCGCCACCGACCCGGTTCACTCTGGCAATGGCCTGGAGGAGAGTGTGGGCGACGATGATCTTGTCGAGATACATCACCTGCTCGACGGGCGCATCGAACCCGGTGAGCAACATGTTGTTCACGATCACGATGCCCAGATCGCCGGAGACGCCCTCATCTTCGGCATCGAAGGGCAGTTTGAAACTCTTAATGCTGGTCTTGTGCTTGGCGCTGTCCGTGTAGGGCTTCAGGTGGAGCTCGTCATTGTGGCTGCCCGATATGATTACATCGCTCCTCAGTGTTCTGAGGCACGCGAGATTTAGATTCAGGGGATTGGCTTTTTCCAGACCATTCAGCGCTTCGGCAATGGCCGCATCGACGTTCTTCTTGTAGCGGACCGCCGCCTCGCGGGAGGTGGCGACGATTTGCGCCTTGTATCCGTTCGGAAAAACATGGGTCAGATAGTGCGTGACCATGTCCTTGGCCTTTGCCCTGATGGTGGGCTCAGCTTCGAGGTAGGCGTCACGCGAGCCGTAGCCGAGAATTTCCATGCGCTGCGGAAGGTTGTAGTCGCTGAAAACATCTTGGAAAGCGGTGTCCATGCCCGGCTTGTCGGCTATCTCCGCGTTGTGGGTGCGGCCTTCGTAGACGATCTCCAGGGTCACGCCGTCTTCTATTGACTGGCGCATAGTGTATTTGTCGATGTAGTCGCCGAAGACCCGCTCCGTCTTGTCGATGGGCGTGCCGGTATACCCGATCCGGGCGGAATTCGGAATTCCTTTGTCGAGGTTCGCTCCGAGCATGGAGTATTGCGAGCGATGGGCTTCATCCGTCATCACGAGGATGTATGGGCTGGCATTCAGTTCCGGGAAGGTTTCTTTCAAGTCCGTCTCGCGGAACTTGTGGATCATCGCCATCACCAAATCTGATGAATCAGAGGCCAACAATCCTTTCAGGGCCTTGATGCTGTCCGCCACCTTCACGGTGAAGCCGATACTCTGGCTGGTTTCGGAGAGCTGGTTTTCCAGCTGGGTGCGGTCGGTTACGAAGACCACTTTCCATTTCGAGAGCGAGGGATGCCGATACATCTCGCGCACCATGAACATCATGGTCAGCGATTTGCCCGAGCCCTGGGTATGCCAGATGATGCCGCTGCGTTCGCGTGGGGTCTTTCCATCGAGAAGGCGCTTTACCGCAAGCTTCACGGCGCGGAATTGCTGGTAGCGTCCCACAACCTTGATGATGTCGCCTTTGTCGCTCGTGGAAAACAGCGTGAAGGTGCGGATGATGTCGAGCAAATTGTCACGGTCGAGCATGCCCGCCACGAGCCGCTGCTGGTCGTTCGGACTGCTGTTGCCATGCTCCAGATCATTCAAGGAACGCGGAAACGGGTCGGCCCATCGGTAAAACTGCTTTTCATTGTGGGTGGTGATGGTCCCGAACTTGGCCTCCTGCCGGCAGGTGGTGACGACAAACTGGTTGTAATAGAAAAGCGTTGCGCTGCCTTCACCCTTGGCGCCCCGCTGCTCGCTGTAGCGGAGGAGCTGGTTGATGGCTTCAGGAATTGGCTCCTTCACCTTCGGCGACTTACACTCGATAACCACGATTGGCAGGCCATTCAAGAAAAGCACAATGTCCGGGATGATGTGGTATTCGGTGCCGAGAATGCGAACCTTGAACTGGCAGACGGCAATGAAGCGGTTGTTGTCCCGGTGCTTGAAGTCGATAAAGCGCACCGTCGGGCTCTTCTCGCTCGTCTGCCGGTTCTCGCTCACGCTGCTGTTTTCCAGCAAGAGCTCGAAGACATGACGATTGTTCTGGATCAGGCCCGTACCTGGAAAGCTGGCCGTCAGCTGCTTGACCACTTCCTCAACCTGATCATCTTCCAGCCACGGGTTGATGACCTTCAATTGAGCCCGCAAAACCGGTAGCATGACGACCTCGGTGAAGCTTTCACGGAAGGTCTCACTGGGATGTTGTTTGTTATCGCAGTCGAGAACTTCCCACTGCAAACCTGCAAGCTGATCGAGGAGCGGTTTCTCGACGTGATTACGCTCGTCGAGCTTGATCTCCTTGGCGGTTTTGTCAGCCATTGGCATACATCTTCTCGCGCTTTGGTTCCGGCTCCAGGAGAGCCGTGACGCGCTTCCTACCGCTAAGAAGGTCTTGCATAAGAGCGGTTTTGATAGAGCGAAGTTTGGCTACCCTCTTCTTATCGGAATCAATTTGGGCTTCTGTTGCATCCAACCGGATCACGATCCGTGTCTGCTCTTCCCTTTGAGGAACGGCCATCATCACGTCGAACAATTCTTTCGTGTCGAATCGTTTGGTTCCGTGAGTGGCTGTAGTTGTGATCTTCAGGAAATAATTCTCCTGTGATGCAAGCCAATAAGCGAGAAAGCGCGCTTCGACAGAAGGATTGGCAACGATGGCCTTAACATCTTGGTTAAATGACATCGGCCGACTGGTGATGCACACGGGAAATGTATGCGCCAATATCATGCCACGAACGACGATGAAGACTGTTTTCGCAGGCATCACCTTACTTCCGTGTCGTGCCCCAGCTGGTGTGAGTCGCTCGATGGTTGCGGCTAGGTCGAAGGTCTTCATGTCTTTTGGACACATCCAGGGAATCTCACCTCCCCAGTAGCTGGCATCAGCTTTGGAAGGAGTTCCACCGCTCGCCCAGGTTCCGATGGATTCTAGTCTCGAAAGTTCCCACTCCACCGGAATTCTTCCCAGTGGGGAATCTTTGAAAAGATGGGTACGTTCAGAGCGGAGGTTGCCGTGTTCGTCGACGCCACGAGTCAGTAGGTCTTGCATCAGCCCCGTCTTGACCCTTTGGTGTTTGGCAGTCAATGCCTCTGTCTGCCTAATTGCACTGTCAACCGTCGATAAAATATCAGCGATTTTGGTTTGTTCAGGTTTGGGGGGAGTCGGAATACTTACCGACTCAATCACAGAAGTAGGCAATCCATACCGGGTCGAGCCAGTGGCGTGCGCAGCGAAATAGCGTGCGACGCGCGACGTGGAAAGTTGCTTTGCCAAATAAACCGAATCGAGTTGGTCAGCCCTTGGCCTGATGAGAGCGAGATGGTAACCGCAGACCAAGCCATCTATTGGCTCAGTGATGACCGTCGGTATCCCAATATCGTCAGGTGTTTCTGAGTCTTTGGTAATAATGACATCACCGACACTTAAGCCGAAGCGCTCGATCTCCGTTATGCTCGCGGACGCCTCCATAAATTCTAATCCGTTGGTGACATAGTCATTTGTATAAACGTCAAGGTAGTTGCACAACCTTACTGGCTTCTCGCTTGCGTGTGTCTTCTTATCGACATTGCTGACGCGAATATCAGCGATGCTACAAAGCCTTTTGGATGGCCAAGCGGTGTTCATTGCAAATACCCTAGAGCGTTTAGAAACCCGTCCAGCGCCTTGAGGGTTTTGGTTTGTTCGGATTCCAGAGTGCGGCTGGAGACGGCGTATTTGTCCCAAAGATTCTCGACCAGCTGGATGAGCACTCGCTTCTCGGCATTGAGATAGCGGTTGAGTTCCTGGTTCGCGAGGTCGTAGAGTTTTTTCAGGATGAGAGTCTTGGCTTCGGTCTCGGTAAGCTGGCCGCCGATGCTGGCAACGAGCGCGTCGGTCTTGGCCATGCGGGCTTGCAACGATATCTTGTCTTTTTTGAGAGCGGTGAACTTCTTCTTTTCCTCTTTATTATCCTCATTGAGGGCGGTCAGCTGGGCTTCTACCTGACAGAGTAGCCGCTTACTCTCCGCTTTGAATTCGTCACCACCGAGGTGCTTGAGCTGGAGCTTGTGTTCCAGTTCATCCGTCAGGGTCTTGAGTTCGGCTTTGTTCTCCTTGATCCGCTTCTCTAAGGCAGCGATTATTTTGTCGTGCGCTTGCAGACTTTTGAGCTCCTTGTGCGCTGATTCGCCTGTGCTGTCCTTGAGGTCGTCAATAAGATCCTTGAGAGCTTTCTTGATGACGGCGGAGGTGACGGTCTCGTCTTCGTCTGGTTCGTAAGCGGCGACTTCCTGTGCGGTCTCTACAGCTTCGGCCAGTTCACTCTGGGTCTCGCTGATCTTGGCCTCCAACACATCAATGGCGTCGGCACTAGCCTGAAAAAATGCGGCGATGAGGTAGGGATCGGGGATCAGGGTGTGATGCCAGCCAGTAGAGATGATGGTCTTGAGGTCGTAGCGGATCTGCTGCCACCAGTTTACGAAGACACCGGCGCTCTGGAACTCGTCGAGCACACCGAGAGGGATGAGCTTGCTCTTAATGGTTGTGAGCAACTCGTGGCGGACTTCCGGCATTTTCTTACCATCGCGAAGTTGGGCGAAATCGTCGCGGGCCACACCCCACCAGGCCTCTAGCGCGGCACGGTGAGCGGCGCGAGTCTCTTGCAGCGAGGCATCGCATTCCAGAGTGGTCTTGATGGCAGCCTTGCCTGCGATGGCCGGGCGGAAAGTGAGGTAGCCCAGGCGATCGGACTGGAACAGTGCGTCAGCAGGGACGCCGAACTTGGCGAAGTCGCTCTTTCTGGCCTGCACCTCCGCTTCAGGCACGCCCCCGATGAGGTGGGCCTGTACGTCCTCCGGCTCGGGGTCGGGAGTGTTGTCCACGTAGCGGCGGATGTTCAGGTTGTAGTCGTGCTTCTCCACGATTTCTGCCTTGTCCACGAGGCGGCTGTATTTCGGCAGCTCGCGTTTTTGACTGAAAACAAAGTCCATCTTCTCAATATCCTCGGGACGGAGCTTATTCTGGTTCTTGCCCTCGGCGTATTCGCGATCCGCATTGATAAAGAGCACCTTGCCGCGCATCGCGTCGGGTTTGTTCTTGTTTGTCACGATGACGCACGCGGGGATGCCCGTGCCGTAAAAGAGACCCGGCGGCAGGCTGATGATGGCCTCGATCACATCGTCATTAATGAACAGTTCGCGGATGAGCTTTTCCTTGCCTCCACGGAAGAGCACACCGTGAGGCATGATGGTGGCCATGTGGCCGTCCGGTTTGAGGCTCGCCAGCATGTGCTGGACGAACATGAGGTCGGCCTTTTTCCCAGTCTCGGGACACCATTCGCGGAAGCGAGAAGGAAATTTGAGGGTGGCACGACTGTAATTCTGAGAGAAGGGCGGGTTGGCGAGAACACGGTCGAATTTGCGGATTTGGCCATGGTCGAGAATCTGCGGGTCCTCCAGTGTATCCGCGTTCTCAATAGTGAACCGGGTAATGTTGTGGAGGATCATGTTCATCACACAGATGGACCAGACGGTGCCATTCGAGTCCTGGCCATAGAGGGCGAGATCGTTCGGGTTTTCGCCCTGTTCCTCCACATATTGGTGGCTCTGGATCAGAAAACCGCCGGAGCCCACGGTGGGGTCGTAGATTTCATTACCCGCGCGAGGCTTGACGATTTGCACCAGGAGGCGGACAACTTCGCCGGGCGTATAAAACTCGCCGCCCTTTTTCCCGGCGCTGTCGGCGAAGAACTTAATCAGGTATTCATAGGCGGCGCCAAGAAGATCGGGAAACTCGAAATTGTCGTTCACCAGCACGAACTGGGGCTGATTGAAGTGGTCGAGAAGATCCTTCCATTTCTGGTCGGGGATTTTGGTTTTCCCTTTCACGGCGTTGAAATCAATGTTGTTTTTCAGAACGCCGGCGAGAGCGTCATTTTCGTCCTCTACAGCGGCGAGGGCTTTGTTGAGCATGTTCCCGATGTCCTGCTTGAGATCCTTGAGCGCAGGAACTTCGTCGCCGTTTTCATCCTTCCAGGGCTGATGCCAGCGAGCGCGGACGGGGACGAAGAAGGTCTCACCGTAGGAGGTCTTGTCTTCGAGCAGTTCCTGCTGGAGAGCGGGGAGGGTGATGTGGGCGAAATCTTTCTTGCGGAGACGCGCGCGCGTTCGGTCAAACTCGTCGGACAGACGCTTGATGAACAGCAAGCCGAAGATGAATTCCTTGAACTCGGACGCATCCATTTTGCCGCGAAAGGATATCGGCGGACTTGAAAAGGAAGCTTTCGAGTTGGGAGAGCGTGATTTTGTCGCGGGTCATGTGTTATCGAAACTATTCTCTTCTCAAAAGGCTGCTTCAAAGGCGTAGAAGACCCAAATTACCAGAGAACAGCCGGTTGCGGGGCTTTGTTTCGCTTCGCATAAAAAACTAGTGGCCTCGAAGAGCTCTTATTGTTCGACAACGGTCAACGGATCAGGCTGCGCGGCCGTTCCATCGGCGGTTCATGATGGCGCGGCCAGGCCGATAAGGACAACGAGAAGAGCTGCCTGCCGTCATCAGGCAGCTCTGATACGGTTTCGATGAAATCCTACTGATGCGGCTGGCCAAGGGCTAACCGATAGAGCCATCGCATTTGGCTAAGCTGGTTGAACTTGTCTGTCTGCCGAGACTGAGGGAGCACAATAAACAGCCGTTCAATTTTCTCTCTAGGACAGTACCGCCAGGGGCTTCGTCCTCTCATAGAGCAGGTCGCTCGAACCAAGCAGCGGTGGTGACGTTCTCGCTGCCTGAAAGCTCATGGCCTGCTTCGACGAATAGATTCGTGAGCCC
>Ga0209420_1000659_pt1 | contig 17355 bp, 15 predicted proteins | sample BlaSpr_A8_OM1_O1_FD_187972 | JGI IMG/M metagenome (GOLD analysis project Ga0209420, IMG submission 187972) | Forest soil microbial communities from Thunder Bay, Ontario, Canada - Black Spruce, Ontario site 2_A8_OM1_O1 (SPAdes) (version 2) | ecosystem: Environmental > Terrestrial > Soil > Boreal... | reverse complement strand
AGATCAACTACCACGTAGGGTTTTTGAGCCAGGCGTATCGCGACGCTTCGGACAAGAGCGATGAATTGAAGACCCGTCAGGCGGCAGCCGAAAAAGCCGCTGGATCGAACGAGGCGGCCTCGATTCGGGCCGATGAAGCCGTGGCGCATCAGATGATGGCCGAGGGCAAATTGCCCACCGTGACCTGGGAAGCGATCGTGGACCACATTGACCACGCCGTGAAGCTTGCAGGCGCGGATCACGTCGGGCTCGGCTCTGATTTCGATGGCGCAACAATGCCGATCGGCATGGAAGATTGCTCCAAGCTGCCGAAGCTGACCGAAGCGCTGCTGCGGCGGGGTTATTCCGAGAGCGATATTCGCAAGATTCTGGGTGGCAATCTGCTGCGCGTGATGGAAGAATCCGAGCGCGTGAGCCGCGAGTTGCAGGCATCGGAGCAGGCGGCGACGCATTAAACGCCGGAGTCACAAGGCGACAGACCTTCTGTTGTTCTGAGATTTTGCCGCGGCTGCATGAGGCCAGCGAGGGAGAAAACCGATGAAGAAGTTGCGACCGGCAGTTTTGGTGTTGGGGTTTATTTTTGCTGGAGTGGCTACCGCCCAAACGCCACCGGCTCAGAAACCCGGTACGGCGACAAGCCACCCAGCGGCTCGACCGGCAGGCTCTACGTATGACCGGGCATTGCTGAACCCCGCGCTGCTCAAGCAACAGGCGCCGGCGGAATACGACGTAAAGTTCGTGACGACGAAAGGTGACTTCACGGTGCACGTCACGCGCGATTGGGCGCCGATCGGTGCGGACCGCTTCTACAATCTGGCCAAGCACCACTACTACGACGGGGTTGCGTTCTTCCGTGTGATACCAGGATTTATGGCGCAATTTGGCGTCAGTCCATACCCGGTAGTGGCCAAGGCCTGGGACAACGCCGCCATCAAAGACGATCCGGTGAAGCACGGCAACACGCGAGGAGCCATTACGTTTGCCGCAGAGTCCGCGCCAAATACGCGGACGACTCAGGTTTTCATCAATTTCAAAAACAACGCCTTCCTCGATTCGCAAAGATTCGCGGCGTTCGGGGAAGTAACGCAAGGAATGGATGTAGTGGACCAGCTCTACGGCGGCTACGGAGACGCCGGGGCGCCAGATCAGGAAAAGATGACGAAGGAAGGGCGAGCGTACACGGAGAAGGGCTTTCCGAAATTGGATACGGTTAAGACCGCGACCCTCGTTCCGCCCGCGGGAACGGTCGCGCCAAAGACGCCTGCCCATCGCTAAGCGCCGATACAGACCTGTGAATACGCCTGCCGGGGAGTAAGCAACTCGGAGATACGGATGCGTCCCACCGAGACCATTCTTCAGTTTCTCGATCGCATCAATCAGCGAGACGTGAACAAGCTGGCTGAATTGATGAGCGAGGATCACCGATTTGTGGACTCGCTAGGTCAGACGGTTCAAGGCCGTGACAAAATGCGCGCCGGCTGGCAAGGCTATTTCACGTTTTGCCCGGATTATTGGGTTTCGCACGAAGAGATTTTTGAAGACGGCAACCGTGTGGCTGTATTTGGATCTGCCGGCGGTACGATTGCTGTCAGCGGGAACCTTCTGCCAGAAAATAAATGGCGCGCGAACACCGCATGGCTTGCGGTTGTAGAGAATGGTTTGGTGAAGGAGTGGCGCGTCTACGCGGACAACAAGCCCGTGTATGACATCCTGGCGCGATCCAAGGCCGTGCCACAAGCATAGATGTGCGTATCCGCGTGTTATTGGGCTAATTTGAAGCTCTAAACGCCGAGAACCCCAACCAATTCACGCACGGAAGCGGAAGACTTATCGAGCGCCGCTTTCTCCTCGGCCGTCAGCTTGATCTGAATGATTTCTTCGATTCCTTTGGCCCCCAACTTTACCGGGACGCCTACGTAGAGGCCGTTCACACCATATTCGCCTTCGAGATAGGCGGCGCAGGGAAGAATCTTTTTCTTGTCCTTAAGGATCGCTTCCACCATTTCGACCACAGCCGCCGACGGCGCATAGTAAGCCGATCCTGTTTTTAACAAGTTCACGATTTCCGCGCCGCCTTTGCGCGTGCGCTGCACGATGGCCTCAATGCGATCGGCAGGGAGCAAATCCGGCAGCGGAATGCCTGCGACGGTGGAATAGCGCGGCAGCGGCACCATGTCGTCGCCATGCCCGCCGAGCACAAAGGAATGGACGTTTTCAATTGAAACGCCCAGTTCCATCGAGACGAATGTGCTCATGCGGGCGGAATCGAGCACTCCGGCCATGCCGATCACGCGGTACTTCGGGAATTTGCTGATCCGGTAGCAGGCCTGCGCCATGGCGTCGAGCGGGTTGGTGACGACGATAATGATCGCATTGGGCGAGTGCTTGACGATTTGCTCGACCACGGCCTTGATTACGTCGTAATTGGCGCGCAAGAGATCGTCGCGGCTCATGCCCGGTTTGCGCGGGAAACCGGCGGTGATGACGACGATGTCGCTATTCGCGGTCTCGCGGTAATCGCCGGACGCAGTCGAGATGCCGCTGACATGCGCATCAGAACGTGTGATGGGAGTGGATTCAAGCATGTCCAGGCCTTTGCCGGTGGGTACGCCATCGAGGATGTCCGTCAGCACCACGTCCGCGAGTTCGTTATCCACAATCCGCTGGGCTGTGGTGGCTCCCACAAATCCGCCGCCAACGACCGTCACCTTCCTCCGCATTTCGATCTCCTTGAATGAATATTTATTGTGATTAGGACAGAAACCAATCTACGCCGGCCATGATCCTCAACTAGCGAAGCGCCGCGGTCTGGCTCATATTCTCAATGATTGCAGACGCAAATTCGGATGTGCCGAGCTTGGTGGCTCCTGACATCAGGCGCTCGAGGTCATAGGTCACGCGTTTCTGCTCGATGGTGCGGCCCAGACCGCTTTCGATCAGGCTGGCCACTTCATTCCAGCCAATAAATTCAAACATCATGGCTCCGGAGAGCAACACCGAGCCGGGATTGATCACGTCTTTATCGGCATACTTCGGAGCGGTGCCGTGCGTGGCCTCAAAGCAGCCGAAGCCGTCGCCGACGTTTGAGCCCGGCGCCATGCCGAGACCGCCGACCTGTGCAGCGCAGGCGTCCGAGAGGTAATCGCCGTTCAGGTTGGGCGTGGCGAGCACCTGGTATTCATCGGCGCGCATCAGCACTTGCTGAAATACGGAGTCCGCGATCCGGTCATTGATCATCAGCTTCTGTTTCCACTGGCCGTGGCCGTGGGTGGCATAGATCGCATCGAGCACGCCACTGACCTCGGCGTAAAGACTCTTGCGGAATGCGTCGGTGGCCTGTTCGAGGCCCGGTTCGATCAGCGCGGCATTTTGCGCGACGGTGAGTTGTGGATTGCGGTCGAGATTATCCACGATCCAGCTTTCGCGCTCGGTAATTACATATGGCCGAAATTCTTGTGTCGCTAGCTCATAGCCCCATTCGCGAAACGCGCCTTCCGTGAATTTCTGAATGTTGCCTTTGTGAACGAGGGTCACGACGTGCTTCTTACGATCGAGCGCGTACTGAATGGCGCGGCGCACCAAGCGCTTGGTTCCTGTGGGCGACATCGGCTTGATCCCCACGCCGGAGTCCCAGCGGATTTGCTTGGGTCCGCCTTTTAGCATTTCATTGTTGAGAAATTCGAGCAGCTTCTTCGCTTCAGGCGTGCCGGACTTCCATTCGATGCCGGCGTAAACATCTTCCGTATTTTCGCGGAAGATCATCACGTCCATCTTCTCAGGGTGGCACACCGGGGAGGGAACGCCCTTGAAATAGCGCACCGGCCGGACGCACGCATACAAATCAAGAATTTGGCGGAGCGCGACATTGAGCGAGCGAATGCCGCCGCCCACGGGAGTGGTTAATGGCCCCTTGATGGCCACACGAAAATCGCGAATGGCATCCACGGTATCCTGGGGCAGCCATTCCTTAAAGGTGTTGAAGGCTTTCTCGCCCGCGAAGACCTCGTACCAAACCACGCGACGCTTGCCGCCGTAGGCCTGCTCGACGGCAGCATCGAAGACGCGCCGCGAAGCTTTCCAGATATCGCGCCCGGTGCCGTCGCCTTCGATAAACGGAACGATCGGCCGGTCCGGGACCTGGAATTTCCCGTTCGCGTACTCGATCGGCTTTCCCTCGGCGGGGACCGTCGCGCCGTTATAAGAAGTCTTCATCTCCTAGGGCTCCCAGCCAAAATTGCAAAGAACTTCTCGTGCGGTCCATCTTTGCGCGAGATAAAAGCTTAAAAACGATAACACAAAGACTATCGGCCTGCATGCGCCGCCCGGCCGCTAGCCGCGCTTTATTTCAGATTCTGATCGAACCACGCCGTTACACGCTCGACACGATCTCTCAAATGTTCCGGCTGCTTGAAGTCATGCCCTTCGTGCGGATAGATCACAAATTCAGTTTTGACCCCCAACGTCTTCAGCGCGTGCCAGTACTCGTAGGATTGTGGCGGCGGACATTCGCCATCACTATCGCCAACCAGGATCAGCGTGGGCGTCTTCACATTCTTGACGTAGTTGATCGGCGAACTCTTCGCGTAGACCGCCGGATCGTCATACACGGAGGCTCCGAAGTAGGGAATCATCCACTGATCGATTTTGTTTTCGCCATAGTAGCTCTGCCAGTTCGCGAGTCCGGCGCCCGCCATAGCAGCGTGGAAACGATCCGTTTGCGTCAACGCCCACATGGTCATGAAGCCGCCATAGCTCCACCCGGTGATTCCCAGGCGATTCGGATCAATCGGGGCGGACGCGATCGCCGTGTCGACGCCGGCGAGAATGTCCTTTAGATCACCGTAGCCGAAATCCTTCACATTCGCGCGCGTGAAAGTTTCGCCCTGCCCGTAGCTTCCCCGAGCGTTAGGAAGAAATACGAAATAGCCGGCGCTGGATAGGAACGCGGCATATTCTCCGCTCGAAGGCCAGTGCGCCGAGACGGCCCACGCCGGACCCCCATGAACCGATACGACCATGGGATATTTCTTAGCCGAGTTGGTGGTGTCCGTCTTGGCGCTGTCGAAACGGTTTGGATAAATCAGCCAACCCTGCACCTGAAAGCTGTCGCTGGTCCAGGTGATGCTTTTTGCCTCGCCCCAAGGTGTTTTGAGCGCTGCGTTGAGAGCCGTCACTTGCTTCCAGGAGCCAACCGAGCCGGCCCAAACTTCCGGAGGATGCGCGAACGATTGGCGGACAACGGCGGTGGTGATGCCATCCTGAGCAACTGTGAAACTCATATTGAATTGCGAGATGCCGATGGATTCATCACCTTTCCAAAGTTCGCGTAGGTCGCCGTTGGCGGTGTCCACAACACCGAAACTGACGCCGCCTCCTACGCGAGCCTCAAAGAGAACTTGCTGACTTGCGGGGCGCCAGGCGATCCAGGCCGGGGAAGAGTGAATGCCGGGCGTGACGTCGCGGGCTTCGCCACCTTCTGCTGTAACGGTGTAGATGTCGCCCCCGGTAAGACCCTCATCGCTCATCAATCCGCCAATAAAGGCGATGGTCTTGCCGTCGGGCGACCACCGGGGCGTGGCCATCTCCGTTTGCGCGTCCGGCTTATAGATCGAGTGCATGGCGCCGGTCGCCACGTCAATCGTAAAGAGTTGCGCAATCCACCAGTTGTCGTCGCCCGAGCCTTTGGCCGACGTCGCGACAAGTTGCTTTCCATCGGGAGCCCAATCGTATTCGTAGATGTAGGTGTCCGCCGGCGTGATCTGCCGCACGCGCTCCGAGACAATATCCACCACCGCCAGCCGCTGCTCGTAGGGATGGTCGGTCACCACGCCCTCATCGGGAGTCTCAGCCGCGAGCGGACCGGCCGTGCGTGGCGCGTTTTCTATAAAGAGCAGAGCGATGCTGCGTCCATCCGGCGACCAGGATGGGGAGGCCAGCGCGCCTTTCAGGTGCGTAAGGCAGTGCGCCGCCGCGGTGACGGCGTCGGCGATGCAAAGTTGCTGCTGGCCGGCCTTGGCGGCATCGGAGAGGAACGCGAGGTGTTTGCTGTCGGGCGACCAGGCAACTTCATTTTCGGTGTGCACGCCGCTGTTGGCGGCGGTCACGAAGCGCGGCATGCCAGTCGCGGCGTCAAGATCGCGGACGTAAATTCCAAACTTTCCGGCTCCCGGCAGACTTTCGACGAATGCGACTCGCGCGGCATCCGGAGAAATCACCGCCTGCGAGAAGTGGTGCGTGCGGTCGAGCACCTCCATTACTCGCGCGACTTCGCCATTCGCCGGCGCGGCTTGGGCTCCAGCGGCCGGAATACCAGCCGAAGCGCAAAGCAGAGCGGCAGCCAGGAGCGAAAATCGGGAAGCAAATTTCATCGTTGATCTCCGCATATCAATCGGGCAGACGCGTCCGCGATGCAGAGGGTTCCACACCTAGGCGGACGCGTTCGAGCTTAGTCGTAATATTCCTGCCCCAAGTGAGTAATCAGATCCTCGCCCATCAGCCAACGCAGGGTGTTTTTCAGCTTCATGGACTGGATGAACAGATCATGCTCCGGATAGAGCTGAGGGGCGCACATCGGGGATTTGAAATAGAAGCTGAGCCATTCCTGGATCCCTTGCATCCCAGCGCGCTGCGCGAGATCGAGAAAGAGAACCAAGTCCAGAACAATGGGCGCCGCCAGGATCGAATCGCGGCACAAAAAATTTACCTTGATCTGCATGGGGTAGCCGAGCCAGCCGAAGATATCGATGTTGTCCCAGCCTTCTTTATTGTCTCGGCGTGGCGGGTAATACTCGATGCGGACCTTGTGGTGAATGTCGCTATAGAGATCGGGATAAAGCTTCGGCTGCAAAACGTAATCCAGTACGCTGAGCTTCGATTCCTCTTTAGTTTTGAATGACTCGGGATCGTCAAGCACCTCGCCATCCCGATTGCCGAGGATGTTCGTCGAGAACCAGCCGCTCAACCCTAACTGACGAGCTTTTAGGCCCGGAGCCAAAATCGTCTTCATCAGCGTTTGGCCGGTCTTGAAATCCTTGCCGCAAACCGGCATTTTGTGCCGCGAGGCGAGCGCCTGCATCGCCGGAATGTCCACCGTCAAGTTCGGCGCTCCATTTGCGAAGGGGACGCCGCTGGTGATGGCAGCCCAGGCATACAGCATGGAGGGCGCAATGGCGGGATGATTTTCCTTCATCGCGCGCTCGAGGCGTTCTGGCGTCTTGTGAACTTCGTTCGCCGTGAGATAAGCCTCGGTCGAGCCGCACCACACCATTACCAGGCGATCGGCCTTGGATTTCTTCTTGAAATCGGCGATGTCTTCTTTGATCTGCAGCGCGAGATCGTATTTGGTCTTTGCCTTCTTGATGTTCTTGCCGTCAATATTGCGGACGAAATTGTGATCGAAGGCGGCCTTCATAGGTTTGATGCCGCTTAGGAATTTCTCCACCTTGGACAAGTGCCCCGGTTCGAGCACACCGGCCTTGGCGGCAGCTTCATAGGCGTTGTCAGGGAAGATGTCCCAGCCGCCGAATACCAGATCGTCGAGTTTAGCCAGTGGCACAAACTCGCGGACTAGCGGAGATCGATTTTCGGTGCGCTTACCGAGCCGAATGGTGCCAAGCTGCGTCATCGAGCCGACCGGTTTCGCCGCGCCCTGCCGCACCAACTCGACCCCGGCCATGAAGGTGGTGCTAACGGCGCCCATGCCGGGCGTAAGCACTCCAAGTTTGCCCTTCGGCGCGGCGATACTGGTCGGACGACGCATTTCATTTCCCCCTGGATCGTAAAATTTACGCTCGCGGCACAGGCAGGCAACGAGTAAGGATGCGCGCAGTGAGCACGAAACACAGTACTATGCGCGATCAGCGCAGGTTTTGCAACGCAGACGAGACGGGAAATATGAAGAGAGTGGCACGCCAACTCGACGCGCCGCCCTGCCCTAGATTGATAAGTAGACCCGCTAAAGCTTCTCGATATAAATGGAGCCGTCACCGCTGCGGATAGTAAGCGGCAGGCCGCCACCGCCCAGTTTCCCGCGAATCGTTCCGGAGCTGAGCGAACCGGACATGGTCACGGCAAAGTCGAGATCGATCTTGCCGTCTCCGGTGTGCGCGTCCAAATCAGCGCTGAAGTCATTGGGCAGACGCATGCGCACATGACCATCTCCCGTATGGATGTTCCAAGGTCCTTTCATGCGGGAGCCGTTTTCAGCGGTAAGCTCGATATTGCCATCGCCGGTGCGAGCCGCCATCTCTTCGAAACGTCCGCGGAGGGTGACGCTTCCGTCTCCCGTATCGGCGTCTACATCGCCGTCCAGGCCCGATCCATCGATATGGCCGTCCCCTGTGTGGAAGCGGAGGGTGCCGTGCAAACCATCCACGCGCAACGCGCCATCACCGGTGTCCAAGCGCAGATTGCCGTGGACGTCCCTGGCCGTCAGGTCGCCGTCACCGCTATGAACATCAAGGTCGGATTCGCGGGGAACCGTCAAGTAGACTCGTACGGAACGACTGTTACTCCCAAAGAAAAAGCCATTGTGGCGTGGAACGCGAACTTCGATCTCGACAGCGTCGCCGGTCTGTTGTTCGGAGATCTGCACCTCGGAGGAGCCGATGCGCCAACCGCTGGTTTCCACGCGGACGTCGATTTTGTTGGCGTCAGCCGAAATGATTTCGATTGCGCCATCGTTTGTGGTGAAACGCAGTTGTGCATGGCCGGCAATCGAATAACTTTTGTTCCACTGGTCGGCTTGCACGGCGCCGGAGATCGCCAACATCCCGGCTAGAGCCACAATTAAGGTCAGAATTCTGCGCATGGATTCTCCTGTTGGGTTACACGTTCCCTTGCTAGGAAGGTACGCAGACCGAAGCAAAAGTGTTCCCAAGGGGGGCCGGATTATCGGTGGTGGTTAGGCTCTCTTGCCGGCGGTGCGGCCGCGGGGGTTTGGGGCGTTGGGGGGTTGCGTTTTGGCCAGGGATTCAACCACGGCGTTCGCGGTACCCGGTTTTGTGCGGAGCGCTGCCAGGAACTGATCGAGCGGCAGGGTGTTTAGGACGTCTTTCTTTTCGAGCCAGCCTCGCCGCGCGACCTGCACGCCGTAGCGCATCAGGGGTAGGTGCCGGGTGCTGTGCGAGTCGGTGGAGACCACGACCTTTACGCCGCGTTCGCGTGCCATTTTCAAATGAACGTCGCGCAGATCGAGCCGGTCCGGATAAGCGTTGCACTCCATCGCGACGCCATTTTTGCGGCAAGCATCCAGAATCTTCTCCATGTCGTAATCGAAAGGCTCGCGCCGCAGCAGTAAGCGGCCCGTGGGGTGGGCGATAATCTGCGTATAGGGATTTTCGATGGCGGCGAGCATGCGCTCCGTCATTTCGTCGCGCTCCATGCGCATGTAAGAGTGCACGGACGCGACGACCACATCGAGTTGCGCGAGGACTTCGTTATCGAGATCGAGCTTGCCGCTCTTCAAAATATCCACTTCGATTCCCGCGAGCAGGCGAATGCCTTTCACTCGCTCATTGGCTGCACGAATAGCGGCCGCCTGTTCGAGGGTGCGTTTTTCGTCCATGCCGTTGGCAACGGTCACGGCCTTCGAGTGATCGGTGACCGCAATGTATTCGTAACCGAGAGAGCGCGCTGCCTCGGCCATCTCTTCGATGGTGTTTTTGCCGTCGCTCGCGACCGTATGCATCTGCAGGTCGCCGCGAATGTCGCGGAGTTCGACGAGCGAGGGAAGCGCGTGCATCTCCGCGGCGCCGATTTCTCCCAAGTTTTCGCGCAGCTCGGGCGGAATGAAGTCGAGCTTCAACTTTGCATAGATTTCTTCCTCGGTGGCGCCGGCAATGCGCTTTTCGTCTTTGACGGTCGAAAGCGCATATTCATTGAGCGTATAACCCATTTTCAGGGCGCGGCCGCGCAGCGAGACGTTGTGCTCCTTCGAGCCGGTGAAATAGAGCATGGCCGCTCCGTAGCTCTCCTTTTCAATCATGCGCACGTCCACCTGCAGATCGTTCGTCATGCGGAAGCTGACTTTATTTCCACCGCGCGCAAGCGTCTGGTCAATCGCCGGAAGCGTCAGGATATGTTCGGTGATGGTCTCAATGGCGTCCGGCGGATGATCCTTGGGCAGCAACACGATGAAATCCAGGTCGCCGATCGTTTCGCGGCTCCGGTGGAGCGACCCGGCCGAGGAGACCGACTCGATCTGTTTGCCGAGCTTTTGGATGTGCTCGATCACCTTTTCCGCAGCCGCCTCGGCGGAGTTGATCAAAAATCGCCCGGCCGCTTTGTGAAAGACCGCCGCGGCCTTCACGATATTCTGTTCGCTCTTCTCGCCGAACCCAGGCAAAAGCCGAAGTTTGCCTTCCTCGGCTAGCTTCTGCACCTCAGCGACGGTGCCAGCCTTGTAGGCGCTCCAGATCAAGGCGGCCTTCTTGGGGCCGAGCGATTGCAGTTGAACCACCTGCAGCAACGTGGCGGGAAATTTCTTTAGAAGTTTCTGCCGGACCGCATAGTCACCGGTGCGAAGTATTTCCTGGATGTGCTCGGCCATGCGGTCGCCGATGCCGGGAAGTTCCGTGAGCTTATCCTCGTCGCGGGCGATGTCTTCGATGCGTTCGCTTAGGTTTTCAAGCAACTCGGCGACACGCTCGTAGCTGCGATAGCGGTTGTAAAGTGCCCCATCGATCTCGAGCAACTGGGCGGTTTCCCGTAGAATTCTGGCGACGGCACGGTTTTCCATGCGGGAATTATACGGCGAAAGAGAGGCAGTTTGGGAAGGCCGGGACCGATACCTCGAGAGACTGAAGTGGTCGGGTCAGCGCGACGAGTGCAGAAATCGCGCGTAAAAAAGAATTCCAGCCACGGATTTTGCATCGTGAATCTGATGTTGCCGGATCATTCTGAGCAAAGTCGCCAGTTTGAAGGGCTTCGTGGAGATGCGCTCGTCATCGTCGGGATGAGATTCGCCAGGCACGAGTCCCGTAGCGGCGTAGACCACCATACGCTCCTCGACAAACCCGGGCGTAGGGTAGACGTCCATCATCATCTTCAAATGCTTGGCGCGGTAGCCGGTCTCTTCCTCGAGTTCGCGATTTGCGGCCACGGCCGGTTTTTCGCCGCGTTCCATGCGCCCGGCGGGCAACTCCCAGAGAAAATCACCGACGGTATGCCGATATTGGCGCACGAGCAAGATCCTTCCGCTCAGGACCGGCAAGATCACCACGGAACCGTTATGCGTGACGACGTCGCGCAGCGCATCGACTCCACCGGGCTCGACCACACGGTCCTGCCGGACCCCGAAGACTTTGCCTTGGTAAATCATCTTGCTCGAGACCACTTTTGCTTTTGGCTTCGCCACGCGATCCTCCTGGTATGCGCCGAAATGCGAAACGTGATCTTAACAAGGAACTCAACGAGCGCCGGCGGCAATTCAGACTTCAATTGACATTTGCGCCGCGCGGCAATAGTTTTGCGGCGCTTTCATCTACTGCGTTATGCAATCTGCCAAAAGGCAAGCGGAGGAACTCATGAAGTCCATGCGCACCCTGGTTCTGGTTGGTCTAGCGATTCTGACGCCACTCAGCGCGCTCGCGGCGCCTAAAGTGGTGTACGTGCGCTGCGGCAAGCTGATCTTTGACGCGGAGAAACCGCCCATCGCGAACGCCGGCGTGGTGATCACAGACGGCAAAGTCACCGCCGTCGGCGCGGACGTCACCGCTCCCGCCGGAGCGGAAGAGATCGATCTTTCCTCCTACACCGTGATGCCGGGGTTGATTGACGCGCACACGCACATCTGGAGCGGCGCTTTCGGGTCGACGCCATCTTCGGGGTTGGCGCTGCTCCGCGGCACAAAAGCGGTCAGCTATGCGTTGAGCTCCGGCATTGTGGCGATGCGCGTTCTCGGCACGTCGGATTTCATTGATGTTTCGCTGCATGAGGCGATCGACGAGGGCACGATTCCCGGGCCGCATATGGTCCCGGCGGCTCACGCCATTTCGATTATCGGCGGCCATGGTGACTTCTTCTCGCAGCCGGTGCAATTTCCGCTCACGGACTATTACACGCCCTTGAACGGATTCATCAATTCGCCGGACGATGCCGAGAAAGCGGTTCACCTGCAGATCAAGTATGGTGCGAAAGTGATTAAAGTGCTGGCCTCAGGCGGTGTATTGTCGCCGCTCGATTCGCCCACCGCCGAGCAGGTTTCGCCCGAGGAACTCCGCGTGATCGTGGAGCAAGCACATATGGACCACCTGAAGGTGGCCGCGCACGCGGAAAACCTGATGACGATATTGGCCGCGCTACACGCGGGAGTGGATTCCATCGAGCACGGCTCGGAACTGAATGCAGAAACGATCGATTACATGAAGTCGCACCACGTGACGCTCGTTCCCACTGTCTACATCGTCGACAACCTAATGCAAAACGGCGAGAAAATGCGAATGCCATCCTATGTGTTGAAAAAGGCCAATGAGGTCGGGGTGAAGCAATTGGCTAGCTACAAGTTGGCACTGCAAAGTGGCGTCTACATCGCTGCCGGATCGGACCAGTCTTACGAGCCAGGGCAGGGGACCGGCCGCGACGAAGTGATGAGCGAGGTTAAGTTCGGAATGAGCCCGCAGCAGGCTCTGGTGACCGCCACAAAGCACGGCGCTGAGCTTTTGGGAATAGACGATTTGCTGGGCACGGTTGCCGTAGGCAAGGAAGGCGACCTGGTCGCCGTGGAGGGCGATCCTTACTCCGATATTCGCGTCCTCGAGAATGTGCGCGCAGTGGTGTATCAGGGGCGAACCATTCCGCCTGCGAACCGCAAATAGGTGGTTGTGCTCCGCGGCCCACGTTTGAAGGGCGCAGAGCCGCAGGCCTATACTAGAAGGACCGTGAGCATCAACACGCTGATCGTTGACGACGAGAAACCGGCCCGTGACGAACTCGCCTTCTTGCTCAAAGGCTTTCCGGAAGTAAATATCGTAGCTCAGGGCAAAAATGGCGAGGAAGCCCTCACTCTGATCAAAGAGCACGCTCCGGATGTGGTGTTTCTGGACGTGCAAATGCCGGGATTGAACGGCTTTGGCGTGATCAAGAAGCTAATGGACCGCAAGATCCGCGTCCCGCATATCATCTTCGCTACCGCCTACGATAACTACGCCGTGCACGCCTTCGAAGTGAACGCCGTGGACTATGTGCTCAAACCTTTCGATAAAGGGCGCATCGGGAAAGCTGTGCAGCGCGCCAAAAAGGCCGTCGAGGCAAGCAGCCTGCCCGCTGACCGGCTCGAGCTTTTGGTCAATCAGCTCGAACAGGCGAAGTCACAACCGGCAAAAATCCTCGTGAAATCGCAGCAGAGATTATTGCTTGTGGATGCCGAGGACGTAATTTATGCGTCGATCGCGGATGGCTTAATTACCATCGTGACGCGCGACGTAGAAGGCAGCTCGAATTACCGCACCATTGAGGAACTCCAGGAATCTTTGGATTCGGAGCGCTTCTGGCGTGCACACCGCTCCTATCTGGTGAATATCAACCAGATCAAAGAAGTGGTGCCGTGGTTCAAGTCTAGTTTCATGCTCAAGATGAATGACAAGAGGGGTTCCGATATACCGGTGAGCCGCGCGCAAACGAAGCGGTTGCGCGAATTATTTCGCATGTGAAGACTCAGCCCATTGCCTGCGTTGTGCCACCCGAGGGTACTGTGTACGCTGTATATGCAGCGACATTCCGCTCGCCGCTTTCCACCGGCAACCTCTGAAGCGATAAGCGAATCAAACTCGTGAAGCCACTGGCCGCGATTCGAGTGGCGGAACGGCCCCCAGCCAAGTTCTGCGTCAAAACTCCGATCGTTAATATCGAGGTGCTTTCCCATTGGATGCCCTTGTGCCTTCTGTTCAATTTTGTACAGACGAAGTAGCAGGCCTTGAGTAGAAGATACTCCGCACCTAGCTTACAAAAGGTCTCTCACGTTTTGGTTGGTTTGCCAAGACGAATGCGTGAGGCTCGCGATGATTCGGCAGCGAGGAGGTAGATGAAACCCAGGGGGAACATGCTTCCAGAGCCATCGAATGTCTTTACTACGGTGCTCGCCGCAAAACGGCCGGTCCATTACAAATCTGGCGAAGTGATTTTCTCGCAAGGCGATAGGTGCTCAGACATTTATCACATTCTGGAAGGCCTGGTGAAATTGCCCTTTGTATCCAAGCGAGGGAAGGGAGCGTTGCTGGGAATCTTAGGACAAGGCGATTTCTTTGGCGAAGCGTGCGTAGTAGAGGGTGGAACACACCTGACCTCGGCGATCGCCTTGGTGCCAAGCTCCATTGTGATCTTGAAACGCAAGACCATGCTGCGTCTCCTCGAGGAACAACCTTCGCTCGCATCACATTTTGTGAACTACCTAGTAGCGCGTAACGTCAGGATGGGGCAGGACCTGATCGATCACCTCGTAAATTCGAGCGAAAAGCGGCTGGCGCGGATCCTGCTGATATTGGCGCGATATGATGACGAGAGCAAGAATCCTTCCATCCTGAAACAGATTAGTCAGGACACCCTTGCGGAAATGGTAGGTACGACACGTTCCCGTGTGAATTTCTTCATGAATAACTTCCGGAAGCAGGGGTTGATTCACTACAACGGTGGCGTAAAGGTTCACGAGTCGCTGCGCACCATCCTGCGCGACTGAACGTTCTTTGACCTCTGCAAAAGCCCGAGCCGCACGGCGAGAAGAGTCTCCGACCTAGCCTCGGCTCGTCCCCGTCCGAGCTGCGGCCATTTTCGGTTTTGCTCGGCGCTGTGCTAGCATCGCTTCTATTACGGAAACGATGGATTTTTCTCTCAGCGACGACCAACGGCTCATCCGCGACACCGTCCGCCAGTTCATGGAAGCGGAGGTGCGCCCCAAGATTCGCCAGTATGACCGTGAGGAGCACTTTGCCGAGGCGGAGCTGCGTCGCCTTGGCGAATTAGGTTGCTGTGGCATGCTCGTGCCAGAGGAGTGGGGCGGATCGGGCCTGGATACGGTCGCTTATGTGGTGATGCTTGAGGAAGTCGCTCGGGTGGATGCCGCGATTGCGGTAACGCTGAGCGTCACAAATTCAGTGGCATGCGTTCCTCTCGCCAAGCACGGCACGGACACGCAAAAGCGCAAATACCTCGAGCGGCTAGCGCGCGGTGAAATCCTAGGGGCGTTTTGCCTGACCGAACCGCAAGCCGGGTCGGATTCAGCAAACTTGCAAACCCGCGCGGACCGGCAGGGCGACAAATACATACTCAACGGCACCAAGAGTTGGGTCAGTACTGGCGGGCACGCGGGCGTCTACGTGGCCTTCGCGAAGACTGACCCGAGCGCGGGCGCGCGTGGCGTCACATCTTTTCTGCTCGAGGCGGGTTTCCCTGGGTTTCGCGTCGCTCGTTACGAGGATAAGATGGGTCTGCGCTCTTCCCATACCGCGGAAATCTCGCTTGCGGATTGCGAGGTGCCTGCCGAAAATCGGCTTGGCGAAGAGGGCCAAGGACTAAAAATTGCCCTCGAAGCGCTGGATGGCGGACGCGTCGGAATCGCCGCCCAGGCTGTAGGTATTGCGCAAGGAGCTTTGGAAGCGGCCGCGCGCTACGCAAAGCAAAGACGCGCGTTCGGGAAAAACATCGGGGAGTTTCAGGCGATTCAATGGATGCTGGCGGACATGCAAACCGAGGTAGAGGCTGCCCGGGGACTCGTTTACCAGGCGGCCTGGGTGCGCGACTCCGGCGGCTCGCGGCTGGGTCCCTTGGCGTCCCGCGCGAAACTCTATGCCAGCGAGATGGTGAATCGCGTAGTGTATAAGGCGGTGCAAGTGCACGGCAGCGCCGGATTTTCCCGTGAGAGTGATGTTGAGCGCATGTACCGCGATGCGCGCGTGATTTCCATCTACGAAGGCACCAGCGAAATTCAGCGCATGATCATTGCGCGCGATTTATTGGCGCAGGCGGGCGGAGTTAACCACGCGCAGCGTTCCGCCGGCACGAAGACGGCATGAATGTCGAAGACCAGCATGAGGAACGAGCTGCTTTGACGAACGCATCCGAGGTCAAGAAAAAGCGAGTGCTTAGCGGTATGCGGCCGACTGGGCGTCTGCACATCGGGCACTATTTTGGCGCGCTCGCGAATTGGGAAAGACTGCAAAACGACCCCGCTTACGATTGTTTTTACTTCGTGGCCGATTGGCACGCACTGACGAGCGATTACGCCGACACGTCCGCCGTCGCGCAAAACACGATCGAAATCGGCATTGATTACCTGGCGTGTGGACTCGATCCGGAAAAGTCCACCCTCTTCATCCAGTCGCAAGTCCCCGAACATGCGGAGTTGAATCTACTGCTAGGAATGATCACGCCGCTGGGCTGGCTCGAACGTGTGCCGACGTACAAGGAAGCCATCGAAAATATTCAGGGCAAGGATCTGCACACCTTTGGCTTTCTCGGGTACCCGGTCCTGCAGACGGCCGACATCGTGATTTATGGCGAGCCGGATCGCGCGCTGGTTGTGCCGGTGGGCGAGGACCAAGTGGTGCACGTGGAGCTTAGCCGCGAAATCGTGCGGCGGTTCAACACGAACTTCGGATTCGCAATCAAGGACGCGCTCTTTCTGCCTGATAGTCTTCCGAAGCTTCAGCGTGTCATGGACGTGGTTACGTTCAACCCGGCCGACTATGACGACTACCGGCCCGCTTTTCGAAGCTCGATCAGAAAGTCAGCCGGCGAAATGGGCATTGCCAATTTCATTGAGAAGGTCGGCGATGCGGCTGAGTTTTTCTCGGCGAAAACTGTTCTGCAAGAGCCCGAGGTCATGCTCACCCACACACCGCGCATCCCTGGCACCGATGGCCGTAAAATGTCGAAGAGTTACGGCAATGCCATCATGCTAAGCGAGAGCGACGAGAGCATTTGGGAAAACATCCGGCCCATGAAGACCGACCCGGCCCGCAAGCGCCGCACCGATCCTGGCGATCCTGACGTTTGCCCCGTGTACGATTGGCACAAGCTCTTTTCGCCAACCGAGACGCTTGCGTGGGCTGCGGACGGTTGCCGCACGGCGCGGATCGGTTGCATCGAGTGCAAACGGGCGATGGCGGATAACCTCATAAAATGGATAGCGCCGGTGCGCGCACGCAGGCAGGAATATGAGGCACGTCCGGGCCGTGTACTGGAAATTCTGGATGCCGGTTCGAAGCGTGCCCGCAAGACCGCGCAAACGACGATGGAGCGCGTCCGCGAAGCTATTTTTGGTTGGTCTGCCAAACGCGCCGAACTCGCTCAGCCAGCCGGTGCAGGCAAGCCCGGAGGAGGGGAGTAGTAGCCGATGGAACCGACGCCTCAAGCCACCGCCCC
>Ga0209420_1000658_pt1 | contig 17379 bp, 11 predicted proteins | sample BlaSpr_A8_OM1_O1_FD_187972 | JGI IMG/M metagenome (GOLD analysis project Ga0209420, IMG submission 187972) | Forest soil microbial communities from Thunder Bay, Ontario, Canada - Black Spruce, Ontario site 2_A8_OM1_O1 (SPAdes) (version 2) | ecosystem: Environmental > Terrestrial > Soil > Boreal... | reverse complement strand
CTCAAGGGCGGAAATACCGCAGGTTGGTGGTACAGCGGCAAGCGCCTCTATCAAGTCGTTTTGGAGCCATTTTACGATGGAGGCCCATCGAAAGGCACGCTGCTCGGCACGGTCGTTGTCGGCCGCGGCATCGATCCTTCGGCCAGCGGCCTCAAGTCAATTTCATCGAGCCAGATGGTTTTCCGTTATGGCCGGGAAATCGTGGCGAGCACGCTCTCTTCGGCTCAAGAGCAGGAACTTGCTCGCCAACTCCAGGACAGAACTTCGCAGGAACAGATCCAGATCAATGGCGAGCGGTTCCTGGCGAGTTCGGTCGAGCTGACCTCGGACACCCAGCCGGCCGTAAGCCTCACCGTTCTCAAGTCTTATTCCGAGGCCCTGGCATCTTTGCAGAAGCTCAACCACCTTCTCATTGGACTGGGCTTGGTGGCGGTCCTTTCAGGAGGAGCTCTCGCGTTCGCCATCTCCGATAGATTCACCCGGCCGTTGGCCTTTCTTGTGGAGGGAGCCCGCGCCCTCGAACGCGGCGATTTTGCGTATCCTCTGGCCGCCGTTGGGGGGGATGAAGTCGCACAGGTTACCCGTGCCTTTGACCGCATGCGGGGCACCCTGAAGAGAAACGAATTGCAGCGGCAGAAACTTGAAGACCAACTCCTCCAAGCCCAGAAGATGGAAGCTATGGGGCGCTTGGCGGGCGGCGTCGCCCACGACTTCAACAATCTTCTGACGGTCATCAAGGGACACTGCAATCTGTTGGTCGATCGGCTGCAACCCGTCGATCCCAACCATCGCAGCGCTAGCCAGATCGACAAGGCCGCCGACCGCGCTGTCTCGCTCACCGGTCAGTTGCTCGCTTTCTGCCGCATGCAAGTGCTGCAGCCAAAGGTGCTCGATCTGAATGCACTCATCTTAGAGATGTCGAGCCTGCTCCGACGCTTGATCCGCGAAGATATCGAGTTCGCTTTTAACCCCGGCGAGTCGTTGGGGCGTGTGAAGGCCGACCCCGGACAGGTCGAACAGGTCATCATGAATTTGGCGGTAAACGCCTGCGACGCAATGCCCGAAGGTGGCAGATTAGATATCGAAACCCGCAATGTGGTAGTGGACGAAGCATTCGCACAAGTGCGATCTCCCATGTTGCCCGGCGAGTACGTCCGCTTGGCGGTCAGTGACACCGGTCAGGGAATGGATTCTGCTACCAGGGACCGTATCTTTGAGCCTTTCTTTACTACCAAAGAGCAAGGCAAGGGCACTGGTTTAGGTCTCGCTACCGTATACGGCGTCGTGAAACAGAGCGGCGGGTGTATCTGGGTGGAGTCAGAACCGGGAAGGGGCGCCCGATTTGAAGTCTACCTGCCCATCGTGCACGAGGTTGTCAAAGATAGCGGCTCGTCAGGAATTAGCAATCCTTCCGCTCATCGGTCTGAGACCATACTCATCGTTGAGGATGAGGATGGGGTTCGCGAGCTGGCGGCCTTATTTATGAAATCGACGGGCTGCAAAGTACTTACCGCCAGAGACGGCAAGGAAGCACTCGCGATGGTCGAGCATTCGAGCGAGCGGATTCACGTTCTGGTCACGGATGTGGTGATGCCGAATATGCGAGGTCCGGAGCTCGCAAAGCGGCTCAAGGCGCTCCGTTCTGATATCAGAATCGTCTACATGTCAGGGTATCTTGAGTACAAGACGGGGAGCGGCGAATATTTGGAGGACGGCTTCTTCCTGCAAAAGCCTTTTACGCGCGACACTCTGGTGAGTAAGGTGATCGAAGCCATAAAGGCCGAGCGATTCGTGGGCAGCTCATCGGTTTGATCGAATCGGCCTGCGTTGCGCGGTCGTCCCGCGTATCCCGCACCTGCGGTCCTGGCGATTCTCAACAGCTATAAAAACAAATTCAGTGCCTGGCTGCCCGGGACCGAACCTGATGTCGCAAACCTTTTCTTCGATCGAGCATTTAAGAATATAGGCGCAAGAGATATGATGGCAGAGCCTTTTTTCAGGAGTGATCCGTGCCCAAATCCGTACTGATCGTGGACGATCATGAAGCAGTACGAAGAGAGCTTCGACGTTTGTTTCAATCGCGGCCCGAGTTCACGGTGTGCGGAGAAGCGGCCGATGGCGCCGAGGCCATCTCGAAAGCAGAGCAACTTTCTCCCGCTCTCGTGGTCCTGGACTTGGCGATGCCGGAAATGAACGGCTTGGAAGCCGCCGGAGCGCTCCGATTCATCGTGCCGGACGCGATCTTGTTTCTACTCACCGCGTACAAGAATCGAGAGTTGGAACTGGCGGCGTTTCAGTCTGGAATACGCGGAGTGTTTTCGAAATATGACGATCTGGACGGTCTCATCCGGCGAGCCTGCGCGGAGCTGAAAATTGAAATGCGCTCCGATTCTGAACCCACGCAGCATTCCGGGAAATCTCCCGATCCTGCCGAAGAGGGCTAGTGGGTCCTGTGTCATTCCCGTTGAAGCGTGCTTCGCGCCCGGCTAATGGCTGAACAGGGCGATCAGTATGATGATTGGAATCGGCACGCCCAATAGATAAAGCAGAATCGAACGCATAGAAATCCTCCGGTTGGATCGCGAAACCTAAAACCTGCCCTGCAAGCGTGTTACACCAGCTTTACGTGATCGCGCTGCCTGCCGCCTATAGTGGCGGAGAAACTCGCGCAAAAAGCGCCAATCAACAAAGCCGCGAAAAGCCACAAGGAAAGGTGCGCAAGTGCCTTGCGAGCCGTATCGGCGGTAACCTGAGCTTCGACGAAAGTGTCAGCGACCCGGCGGTCAGCCTCTGATTCGCTCACGCCGGTCCTTGCCGCAACCAGTTGCGCCAGGTAAGGCCGGTCTTTTGCGGGAATACTTCCTTGCCGGAGGGCATTGGTGAAAATGATTCCGACTTCGGTCCGCAAGGAAACATCGTTTCGCTCCGAACTGGTCGGCTTCGCCCGCATCAGGCTGTCCACGAAATAAGCGTTTGCGGAGTGGTCTTGGGCGTCGGCGCCCATCGCCGACTCGCCAGCGCGGGAGATCGTCGCGGCATTGGCATTCGGTGATCCGCCCATCATCGAAGCGGCCGCGGTCGCCAGAAACGAAGCTGTGATCACCAGTCCCACGGCCCAAACCAGGAATCCATGCGCAGTATCGCGAAAATAGACTTCGTCTGTGTGAATGCTCGCCCACCTGGTGCGAAGCCTGCCGGCCAGATAGCCTCCCATCGAGCAACTGATGGCTTGCATGAGGATCAGCCAGATGATCGCGCCCGCGGTAACGGCGGCAGCAGACGCGCCTGCGCCGGACCAGGGAGAGACAGACGACAAGCCCAGCCCGGTGCCCAACGAGAGCAGGATCACCGCGAGAGCGGCAGATACAAAAGCGCCCGCGATGACCGCGGCCCAAGACACGCCCGAGGAGTGTGCTTCGTTGTGAACCCGCGGTTCGGTGCGTATCGGAGTTTCAACAAAACCAGTTTGTGGGCGCGAAGTTACTGGAGCAGTGGAAGAGTATTCCATTCGGATTCTACCTCTCGGAAGCGGCTGCCGAAGTCAGATACAAGTGAGCTGCAGATACCATAGGCACGAAGTTCAAGGGGCGCCATACATCGAACGGCTTAGCAATGGCTAACAGATGCTGTAGTGCTCCCGCCAATGCGCCTGGCAACGCGCCGATGCGGGTTCAGCTGATTGCTCTAGCTCCCGTAGCGTATCCAAAACGAAAAAAGTTCTCCGCCGGCCAGATTGGATGGGAGTTGGAAGAACCTATCCGTGGACTTCAAGAGGACGAACCTGATTCTTGACCTTAGCTTCCTTTTGATTCCGTACGACTCGCAAATCAAACTCCGACTGAAGATTAAGCCAAAAATCGGGAGTCGTTCGGAACGCACATCCGAGCCGAAGAGCCATCTCAGGCGAGATACCGCGCTCCTCCTTGACGATATCGTAGATGCTTGGAGCAGGAACGTGCAGAGCCAAAGCCAGCTTATTAGCGTTCAGGCGAAGCGGCACCATAAACTCTTCACGAAGGATCTCGCCGGGATGAATTGGTTTCAGTCGAGCCATGTTTCCTCTCTCAGTGATAATCCGTAATCTCCAGGTGGTAAGCGTCTCCGTCACGCCACACAAAACAAATACGCCATTGGTCGTTGATGCTTATGCTGTGCTGCCCGGCACGCTCACGTTCCAGTTGATGAAGTCTGTTACCCGGAGGCATTCTCAAATCCGTCAAACGTTCGGCCGCGTGGAGCATCAAGAGTTTTCATCTCGCTGGCTGTCGAATGTTCACGAACTTACGAACACTCTCGTCGTGAAAAGGTATCACGTAAGAGCTGTCCGTTTCCGACCTCAAGTGCAAGACTTTCTCATAGCTGTGTCAGAACACGCCCGTGCTCTACAAAGGTAACCGGAGCGGAGGCATATCGTGCTCACCCAGCACCGCGCCAAGCTTCAGAAGGATTCGGTACTCCTCGATAGTCGTGGGCGCAACCCGTTCGTAGTAGTCCCCTCCATGGCCGCCAAGGTTTGCGCCAATTCGGACCATTGATTCTGATGTTTGGACGTCAACCCGAGTTTTCGAATCGGACACGGGAGTGAGCAAAAGCTTGAAGTCGGCACTGTACCGCAACGGAGTTTTCCACCAGAAATAACTGTCCGACATGCTGATTTGATGCATGTTGTACTCTGTTTCGGCGGAGCCATGGAAAGATAATCCAGAAGGCGCCCAGGAGCCGTACCTACGTCCTTCTTGGTGCGCCGCACTAGCCGAAGCGTCGATGGCGTCCCTTACGGCAGAGGCCGGTGAATTAAATACGTAGGAGACAGGGTTGGCGGTTTCCAGTTTCCGTTTCGAGAACGTCAATCCCTTCAGAACGGTGTACCCGGGCAACGCGGCGACGCAAAACAATAAGACCAATAAGAGCCAGTTGATTTTGCGAAACCTCACCATTCGAGCATTCTACCGAAGACCTGTTGGTCAAGCGTGTTCTTTGGCCCTTGGTTGCCAAAACAGGACCATTACTGTGCCAATCGCCCAAGTGAGCGCAGGAAGCAAAGCAGCGTCAGAGAGAAATCCAGCGACCAAGCGCAGAAATTTAATGCCGGTTGGCTGAGGCGCACGTTTTTACGGCACCTGAACCCCGAAAATCCTTGTTGCTTAGGGCTGCGCAGATCAATCCCGCCTGATTCATGGTTCGCAATATCTGCTGCGGGAGAATTTTACGAGAACGATTCTCGTTCCAAGAACAGCGGAGCGGTTACACCCAAAAACAAAGCGCCCGAGTCACTCAGCCCGGGCGCTTCGTTTTGCAGATAACGGAACTCAAGTAGCAAGCCGTCCGTAGATGTCGATTTGCTGACACCAAATACGCGGCATCTCATCGCACAACTCATCGAAATGAAGATTGTCTCGACGGCCCGGGCCGAGGTAAGATCGTCTTACCATGCACACCAAGGTATCCACCAAGGGGCAAGTGGTGTTGCCCGGTCCGCTACGCGAGCAGTTAGGGTTGAAACCTGGAGATCCGCTCGATGCGAAGCTTGAGGGCGGCAGCATTGTGCTCACTCCCAGGCACCGGCGACGGCACAAAGCGAGGATCGTCGTCGATCCTCGCACTGGTCTTGCCGTGCTGACTGCAGGACCTGGGGCTCCCGTCCTGAAGAACAAGCAAGTGAAGGAAATCCTTTCCGAATTTCCATGACAAGATATCTTCTGGATGTGAGCGCTCTGGTTGCCCTCGGATTCAAGGAGCACGAGTTCTTCGAGCAAGTTGTCGCCTGGGTTCAGACACTGAGTCCGGGGAGCGACAAATTCGCCACGTGCGCGATAACCGAGCTGGGTTTCGTACGTGTGCTCACGCAAGCTCCGCAATATGGGTTTTCGGTCGCTGAAGCGAAGGCCGCATTGCTTCGATTAAAGTCCAGCGGCGGCCTTGGGTTTGCGTTTGTCGCAGATGATCACGATGCGGCACGTCTTCCGGGCTGGGTGAAGACGCCGCGGCAAACTACCGATGGTCACCTTGCGCAGCTCGCGAAGGCAAACGACGCGATGGTTGCTACCTTCGACCGCTGCATTCCGGGCGCGTTCGTAATTCCCTAGAAACAATCCATTCGGCGCGCAAAAGAAACGCCCGGGGCCTGTGTTAGGCGTCCGGGCGTTTCGTCACTGGGCACAGGCAACAGTGTCTGTGCTACCTAGTAGATGTCGTATTGCTCCCAGTGCAGCGTGGCGTCGGATTGGATGATCACATGTTTGTGCGTCGTCTGCTCCAGTTCGTCGATCAGCATCGACTCGCGTGTCTTCAGCGCTTTGGCGATTTCTGGGTGAACGCGCAGCGTGAGATTCGGGCTCTCATGGTCTGCCGCCGCCATCTTGCGCGCTTCGGCTTGGATTTCGTAGCAGAGCGTTGGGCTGGATTTGACCATGCCGGAGCCGGTGCAATAGGGGCAAGGCTGGCAGAGAACGCGCTCAAGAGCTTGCTTGGTCCGTTTGCGAGTGATGCAGACCAGGCCAAATTCGTTGAACGAGAGCGCTTTCGAGGGAGCCTTGTCCTGCTCGAGGGCCTGCTGCAGCGCCGACAAAACTTTCTCGCGGTTGCGGCGTTCTTCCATGTCGATGAAATCGACCACGATGATGCCGCCCAGATCGCGCAAGCGGATCTGACGGACGATTTCCTTCACCGCTTCGATATTGGTTTTGACGATGGTGTCTTCAAGCCGTGTGGAACCTTTGCCAACGAACTTGCCGGTGTTGACGTCAATGGCCACCAAAGCTTCGGTGTGGTTGATGACGATGTAGCCGCCGGACTTCAACCAGACCTTGGCTCGCAATGCTTTGTCTAACTCGTGCTGGATGCCGAACTCTTCAAAGATCGGCGTTTCCTTGGTGTAGAGCTTGACGCGGTTGACCAGCTTTGGCTGGAAGCGGCTTACGAACTCGACGACCTTGCCGTATTCCTCCTCGTTGTCGATCCAGATGGCGCTGAAATCGTCCGAGACGTAATCGCGCAGCATGCGTTCGACGAGATCGAGATCGCGGTGGAGTAGCGCGGGCGCCTTCCGTTGCTCGCTGCGCTCTTTGATTTCGTTCCAGGTCTTGCCCAAGAAGTCGATGTCGGCACGGATCTCATCGTCGGTCGCTTCGCCTGCAGCCGTTCGAACAATAAATCCGCCGGGATAAGCATTGCCGGCCTCGCTGACCAGACGTCGCAGCCGCGAGCGATTCTCGGCTGAAATGATTTTGCGCGACACGCCGGTGTGATGAACCGTCGGCATGTACACGAGGAAGCGGCCCGGGAGAGCCACGTGACTGGTGATGCGAGCGCCCTTTTTGCCGAGAGGTTCTTTCGCGATCTGGATGACGACGTCCTGACCGGCCTTCAGCATTTCGGAAATGAGCTGCGGACGGCGTGGCGGGCCGGAACGTCCGCCTTGATAGCCGCGGTCGTGTCGCGGGCCGCCAGGGCCGCTGGGGCGTCGTTCGAACCGTCCACTCGGGCGTCCGCCGCGAGGACTTCCGGGGCGTCCACCACGATCACCACCACCGCTGCGATTGTCGCGTCCACGATCGCGTCCACCGCTCCGGAAGGGGCGCTGGAAGCGTGATCGCGGGTTGCCGCCGATGCGGGCGGAATCGCGCGGAGGGAAGTCTTCACGGGGAGCGTTGGCGCTGCGTGGCGACCGCGTTTCTCCGGGAAGAAGAATGACGTCCTCTTCGACGGTCGGCTGCGCGGCGTGTTCGCCTGGCGCCGCTTGAATAGTTTCGTGCTCATGACTGTGTTCGGTGTGTTCGTGGTCGTGGAGGTCGCTCTCCGCAGGTTCGCCGCGGCCGGCGTCGTGTTCCGCGTCGTCATGGGCCGCGTCGGCTTCGGCTTCGGCACGCTCTTGCGGAGTCATTTGTTCGCGTTCGTTGGTTGTCTCTTCTTCGGCGGATTCTTCGGAAACTTCTGCCTCTTCGGCGAGTTCCACGAGTTGGACTTCTTCGCTTTCTTCGGTTTCTTCTTCCGTTAGTTGGGACGCTTGTTCCGCCGCCTCTTCTTCCTCATCTTCGGTTTCTTCATCGTCGAAAACCGCTCCACCGACAACGGTGTCGGCTGCAGCTTTGGCTTGTGTTTCTTCTTGTTTAGCCTCAACCAGACTTGACGAAAGAGCAGCGACATCCTCTTCGCTGAGTGAGTTTTCCACGCGAATGCGCTCGGCTTCTCGAGCTTCGGCGGCTTCGTCGGCCGGGTTGGTGGAGTCTTCCGCTGTGGGGCGGGACGTTTCAGCAGAGCCGGTCTCGGCCTCCGTGCCGGTTTCGGCGAGCAGCCAGCGTGGAAGGCCGCCAGACGAGCGCCGGGGAACATTCGGGCCCACCGGCAGACCAGTGGGTTGCGTTGTGGCCGCGCGCGGCATCGGCTCTTCGATTTCGGGTTGCGGTTCGTGTCGCTCGGGCTCTACGACCGGAGCGATGGGAGCGGCGGCAGCAACCGGCTTATTGCGATACTTCGCAAGGGACTCGCCCGGCAAAATGATCTCGTCTTCCGCGCTGGTTTCCACCGGTCCGACCGGACGGGAGCCGCTTTCCGGACGGCGATTGTCAAAGCCGCGCGGTTGTTGACCTCGAGGTTCGAATCCGCGAGGCTGCTGGCCGCGCTGGTCGTAACTGCCGCGGGAATCACCGGCACGCTGCGGGTCTCCACCTTGGGGTGAGGCGTATTTCGACGGCGGCAAATTTCGGCCTCCGCTTGGGCCTCCTGGTCCCGATGGGCGTCCGCTGCGACGGCGTCCACCGCGACGGCCGAACCGGCCGCGACCCCGGTCTCCGCCACGATCGCCGCCCCGGTCGCCGCTCTGGTCCCCGCGACCAAAATTCTGCCCGCCACGGTCATTCCGTGGGGGGCCGCCACGATCGGAGCGCGGAGGATACTTCTGCGTGGGGTTGTAATGATGGCTGAAATTCTGAGGCGCCGAGGCATTCGATTCCGGTTGACGCTCTTCGGGTTCCGCGTGCACGTCGGAATGTGTGGAGGCATCGGCGTCGTGATGTTCTTCGATGGCAGCGTGTTCCTGGTGATCGTGGACATGCTCGGCATGATCGTCGTGCTCATGCTGTTCATTTTCACGATGCGAGTCGTGAAGGGTTTCGGCCTCGGCAAGCTCGTGAGGAGCCGCGTCCTCGCCGTGCTCGATTCCGTGCACGTCGCCCTGGCCGATCGTCTCGCCCGGCAGGGCTTCGGTGTGCACCGCTACGGAGATTTGTGGGGAGGCCGCGGAGTGTGGCTCCGCATGCCCGTGACCATGATCGTAGTCTTCCAGATTCTCGAAAACGTCGCTGACGTACAGGAAAGCGTCGCCGTCGAGCCCGATATCCACGAAGGCAGACTGCATGCCCGGAAGCACCCGGGTGACCCGGCCCTTATAAATACTACCGACCAGCGCGAACTCTTTTTCGCGCTCGATGTAAATTTCGACTAACTGACCTTCTTCCAAAATCGCGACCCGCCGTTCGTGGGAGGCCGCGGAAATAACCAATTCTTTCGACATGAAAACTCCTCGTTATGTGCGGCGCCGGCCAAGCCGGTGCCGCCTTTCTGCGTGTTCCCGGACAGGCCGCACCTTGTGGCGGGCAAGCCAGGCACATCGCACTGCGTGGCGCCGATTAGGGCGGAGCCACCGGACGGCATCGCCGCGGGCTTGTGCTCTGCGGGGGTCCGAACCAATAGCCTGCCCCGCGTGAAGCGGGGATACGTGGGCGACACCTTTTGGGAGATGATGCCTGTGCGTACGAAGCCCGAGGGGTGGATCCCGGACACGCCGGGGTCAGTACTGACGCTGCACTTCCTCTTGCTTACGAGGCCGGTCCGTTGCCGGGAAGGGCAAACGGCGGACGATGCTGTCCTCACTCTAATTTTCCTAATTTCAAGAAACCGGCGCGGCCTTCATTAAATTCAGGCGGCGCGCTCGGCGCTGGCGAATCGCTCAGTTGACGAACCGGCGAATCCGGACATTCATCACCAGACCAATCGCCAGAAAAACAAACAACGTGGCTGAACCCCCGTAGCTCATCAGCGGCAACGGGATGCCGGTGACCGGCATAGCGCCGATCACCATAGCCACATTTACTAAAACATGGAAACCTAGCGCGGCGGCTACGCCCATGACCAGAAACATTCCGGCGCGATCTTTCGCGCGTTGGGCATTCTGCACGAGTCGCAGCAACAACGCCATATACAAACCCAAGGCAATCAGCACGCCCTTGAATCCCTGCTCTTCAGCCCAAGCCGACATGATGAAATCCGAATACCGGACGGGGATGTAGCCCAGTTGGTTTTGCGTGCCGTTGCGAAAACCCTTGCCCCAGAAGCCGCCGGAGCCCACCGCTATCTTCGATTGCAACAACTGATAGCCGGAGCCTTTTGCGTCCTCTTCCGGGTGTAGGAAGGAAGTGATTCTCTCTCTCTGGTACGGCTTCAGTATATGCTTGCTCACGGGTGGATAGAAAACGCTTCCTACCAACAAAGCTCCAGCTAATGTAATCACGGCTGCGTGCTGCCACTGCAAGCCCCCGAGAAAAGCGCCAACCACCAACAGGGGCATGAGCACTAACGCGGTGCCCAGATCGGGTTGCTTCAGAATCAACGCGAGCGGCAAAGCCACCAAGAGTCCCGCTTTAATCAGATCGCGCAGGGAAAGCTCGTCGGTGCGCACTTCAGCGAAGAAGCGCGCCAGCCAGATTATTATAATCAACTTTACCAATTCCGACACCTGAAACAATTCCCCGATCAGGGGGAGCCACCGTTTGGCCCCAAAGCGGGTGTGGCCGAAGATCAGGACGGCAACCAGCGCCACCACTCCGACCAGGTAGAGAATCCAGGCTTGATCGAGGATCAAGTGGTAGTCCAGTCTGGACAGCACGAACATCAAGATGAAGCCCAGGGCCAGCCAGCGGATCTGTTTGGTGTGCATGCCGGCCAGGCTGCTGCCCTGCGTGGCGGAGTAAATCTCGATTACCCCCAGCGTGCAAATCGCCAGCAGGATGGCGATCAGCCACCAGTCGTAATCACGTGTTCCGGGTGCGTCTTTCATACTCTCTCGTCAGATCAGATTCGTTCCTAGCGACCCCCCATCAACGCGGGTTCACCTCGGCGCGGGCCCGAACAGGAACGGCGTTGGGCTGCGTTTGCTGCTTCAGGACCGGCGGAAGGGCTGTTGCCGGCGGAGCGGTGTTGCCAGGGTCATATCCTTTGCCGTCGGCCGTGACCTGTCCATCGAATTTCTTCGCTTTCTTGTCGTAATAAGCCTTAATGACATCGCGCACCACCGGGCCAGCCGCCTCGCTGCCATGTCCGCCCGCTTGCACCAGCACCGAAACAACGATTTCCGGCGGGCGGCGAGGAGCGTAACCCACGAACCAGGAGTTGTCCTTGAATTCCTTGCCTTTGCCCAGACGGGTGCGCAAGTCGTAGTTGATGATCTGGGCCGTGCCACTTTTTCCAGAAAACTCGATCCCGGTAAGCTTGAGTGCGCTCGCGGTGCCGCCGGCTTCGTTCACGACGCCATACATCCCGTCGGTCACTTTCTCGATCGTAGACGCAGAGATCTGGAAGCGGTCTTCGCCGACATTCTGCGCATCCTTCAGCAGATGCGGCTGTTTGTAAATACCCCCCATTGCAATTCCGCCGATCACCTTGGCCAACTGCAGGGGCGTCGCGGTCACCGCGCCTTGCCCGATGGCCACCGAGATCGTTTCGCCGGCATACCACTTGCGGTGGTACACGCGCTGCGCCCATTCCTCGCTAGGAACCAGCCCGGGTTCCTCTGAAGGAAGATCGATGCCTGTGCGGCGCCCCAAACCTAGGTGGCTCGCGTAGTACGAGATGCGATCGATGCCCAGACGCATACCCACGTTGTAGAAGAAAATGTCGCACGACTTGGTGATGGCGGTGTGCAGGTCGACGGTGCCGTGCGAACTCTTGCCATACACCCAGCACTTGAATTGACGCCCGTAAAATGTGGCGTATCCAGGGCAGAAGGCCGTAAAGTTCTCCGGCGGAACCTTGTCCTCAAGCATCGCCGTAGCCATGATGATCTTGAATACCGACCCCGGCGCAAGCTGCGCCTGGATTGCTCGATTCAACATCGGCTTGTCGGGATCGTCGTTCAGGTCTTTCCACTCTTTGCCGGATATGCGGACGGCGAAATCATTTGGGTCAGCCGCCGGGTGACTCACCATAGCCAGCACTTCACCGGTACGCGGATCGAGCGCCACGACGGCCCCATCGCGGGGGCCTAGCGATTGCTCCGCGACCTGCTGCAGATCGTAATCAATCGTCAGCTGGATCTGTTTGCCGGGAATGGCTTCTTGCGTCGGCAGGCGATCCACTTCCTTACCGACGCTGTTGACGATGACCCGGCGCATCCCGTCCGTGCCCTGCAACATATCGTTATATTGACGTTCCAGCCCTGATTTCCCGACGAAATCCCCTGGTCGCAGCTTGCTGTTGCTGTCTTCAATCTGTTTTTCGCTGACTTCACCAACGTACCCGCTGGTGTGCGCCATGAATCCGTTGGGCAAATACCGGCGGCGATGCACCATCAGCATCTCGAGTAGGGGAATATCGGACCGATGCGACTCAATAAAAGCCACGTCCGCGGGTGTCGCTTCGGGTTTAATAACGATTGGCTGAAATTTCGGCAACTCACGCGCGCTATCGAGTTGGTCCGCCAGGTCGTTGAGCGGTACTCCCAGCCCCTCCGCGATCAGGGGGAGGTCCTTCATCACCAGCGCGGGATCGTCGCGCAGTAGCAAAACGCTGAAAGAAGGATAGTTATCGACCAGAACACGCCCGTCGCGATCTAGCATGCGGCCGCGTGGAGCAATCACCGGAATCGAGCGAATCCGGTTGCGGTCCGCCCATTGCGAGTACTTGTCGGAATCGATGACTTGCAGCTTCCAGAAACCAATCAGCAGCAGTCCGATCATGCCCACGATGACGTAGGAGACCACTGCCAGCCGCGCTTGCGGCAATCGATTATCGTTCCGGAGCGAGTACGACACGAAATCCCCGCGCGAGCCTTGCCCTCCGCCGCCCCTCAGGGCCGCGCTGTTCGGGGCTGTTCAAGCCCGCTCCGATTCACTCGGAGCCTGCTCGCGTCATAAAAGTGCACTTCTGACGTGTCTCCCGCCTCGCGGGAGCAGTCCTTTTCACCGTAACATTGCTAACGGGGTGTCGCAAGCCGTCCTCGGGGACAGGTTCCTTCCAGACACCCTCCCATCATTCGACCTGTAGGGGATCCTCGTCGCGACGCCTTATCGTGCCGGTTCGGCCGCTCCTGAGGCAGCGGCGTTGCGGCCAACGGCGATTCATTCGCAACGCAGCGCGACCACCGGTTCGATCCGGGCCGCCCGCCGCGCCGGAATCCAGCAGGCCAGCAGCCCGGTCGTCAGCAGCAGCAGCGAGACGCCTACGATCGTTCCGGGGTCCCGCGCTGATACTCGCCAAAGCTCGCCGCTCAGCACGCCAGCCGCCGCAAGACTCAGTGCCACGCCGATGGCGACCCCCAGCACGATCCGTCGCATGCCCATTCCCACAACCAGCTTTATGGCCGAAGCTTGATCCGCGCCCAACGCCATCCGGATGCCGATCTCATGAGTTCGCCGGGCCGTGGCATACGCCACCACGCTGTAAACGCCAATCACCACAAGAACCAGTCCGACCGCGGCGAAGATTGCGGTCAGCAAGAATGTGAAGCGCGGTGCCGAGAAGTCGTACAAATTAATGTAATCCTCGAGGCTGCCGGTCAGTGTAATAGCCACCCCGCGATCGGTGCTCCAAACCTGTTCGCGCACAGCGTTCAAGAGCAGCAAGGGATTACCGGCAGTGCGCACCAGGATGCCGCGCGGAGCCGACCCGGTCACCGTGTAAGGCACCCATACCTCCGGCCGGATCGGACGGTGAACGCCGTCGTTCATGATGTCGCTCGTGACGCCGACTACCTCGAACCACGGGTCCGCGACCCGGTCAGGGAAATTCCCGAGAGCGTCGACTCGGATCCTCTGCCCGATCGGGTTCTCGCCCGCCAGATACGTTCGTGCAAAAGTCTCATTGATTACGGCTACTTTCCTGACGTCGTTGACTTCCTCTTCACGGAAAGGGCGGCCCTCCAGGAAGGGAACTTTGAGCACCAAGGAGTAGTCTTCGCTGCAAAGCTCAAACACCGCGTTCCATTTCTCCTCATGGGTCCGGCCGAGAATCTCGATATCGGTGGGAATTCCGCCATAAGGCGGCAGCGTGCTGGTCTCGGTCGCGTCAATCACTCCCGGTGTCGCCTTCAGGCGTCCGAGAAGGGGTCGAAAAAAGCGCGTCACCTGCGCGGCCGTTTGATAGCGCTCCTGAGGAAGGGGCAATCGGGCCACGAGAATATGATCCGCTTGAAACCCGAGATGGGCCTGGCGAAGCGCGACAAAACTCCGCATCAGCAGCCCCGCGCCGACCAGCAATGTCAGTGAAAGTGCCACCTCCAATACCACGACCGCGTCGCGAAACCTCGCATGCCGGAAACCGCCGTTCATCCCTTTTCCGGCGTCTCGGAGCGGATGGTTCAGGTCGCGCCGCGCAACTCGCAGCGCAGGCACCAACCCGAACGCTAGCGCCGTGGCCACGGCGACCCCCAGCGCGAACAGCAGTACCGAGCCATTCAACTCGATCACCGTTTCCGCGGGAATGACATCCGGCGGAACAAGTGACACCAGCGCACGAAGTCCGCTCCAGGCCAACGCAACACCCAGCGCTCCCCCGGCCAACGCAAGAATCAAACTCTCGACCAGCAACTGTCGGACCATGCTCCAGCGGCTTGCTCCGAGCGCCGCGCGTACCGCAAACTCTTTTTCCCGGGTAGTCGCTCGTGCCAGCATAAGGTTCGCGACGTTAGAACAGCCGATCAGCAGAAGAAGAACTACGGCGGCCAGCATCAGGTACAGCGTGGTTCGAAAATGTCCCACCACCATGTCCGTAGCCGAAATGATCTCCACCACGAAATGCTCCGGATAGCTTTTCGGATATACCTTGGCCAGCTGATTGGCCACCACGGTCAGGTCCGCTTGCGCCTGTGAGAGGGAAACTCCTGCCTTGAGATGTCCCATCAGATACCAAACTGGCGGAAACTCTCCGGCGACCACCGGAGTTTCGGACCGCGTCGGCTTCACCGGCAGGAAGACATCGCCGTTGCCCCATCCAAAGCGCGGTGGCATGACGCCTATCAGCGTGCGCGCGACTCCATTGAGGAAATATGTTTTGTTCAGCGCCGCAGGATCACCGTCAAAATGGGACATCCAGGTCTTGTATCGCAGGACGAAAACGGGTGGCGCGCCGGGCTCATAGTCCGCGGGTTGCATCACGCGGCCCAGCAGCGCCGGTAAACCGAAGAATTCGAATGTGTTTGGCGTGACCAGAACGCCGTGCAAGCGCTCGACTCCTTCGCCGACGTTATAGATGACCTCTTCGGAGGCGTTGGCGATGACCAGGTCGAAGACGTGATTTTTCTCCACGTAATCCAGAAACTCCGGTCCAGGATATTCGGCACGGCCGGGGGACCCGCTGCGATTCGCGTCGTGAATTTCCACGGTCATGAATCGCTGCGCTTCGGGATAGGGAAACGGCTCAACCAGGATGTTTTCGATCACACTGAAGATCGCCGTGGAAGCTCCGATTCCCAGACCCAAAGTCACAATGGCAACCACGGCAAACCCTGGTTTCTTCGTGAGTGTGCGCAACGCGTAGAGAAAATCCCGCCAGAGACTCTCGAGGAACATAAAACTCCACATCGCTCGGGTTCTTTCTTTCGCCAAGGTAGCGTTGCCGAATTGGCGTCGCGCCGCGTAGCGCGCCTCAGTTGCGTCCAGCCCGGCGCCGCGATTGCTCTGTTCTCGCATGGCCAGATGAAACGCGATTTCCTCTTCGAGATCGCGATCGAGTTGGCCCGGCCGCCCGAGCGATCTCAGGCGCAGCCAGATTTGTCTCACTCTGCGCAGCATGCTTCTACTCCACGAATCATCGCCACCCGCGAAACGCGAAATCAGTCCTGGCGAAGCGCCTGCGACGGGTCCATGCGCATCACGCGACGCCCGGGGATGGCACTGGCCACCGCCACGACACCCAGCAGAAAAGCCGCGGCGGCCGCAAACGTGGCCGGGTCCACGGGCGAAATGCCAAAGACAAACCGTCCCATCAAGGGCCGCATGGCCCAGGCGCCCAGCAATCCCAATGCGGTGCCCGCCGCGGCCATCTGCAATCCCTGCCGCAGCACCAGCCACAACACGTCTGCTGGCTGCGCCCCCAGCGCGACGCGCACCGCCAATTCCTGTCGCCGCTGCGCCACCAGATACGACACGACGCCATACACGCCGACTACTGCGAGCGCCAGCCCTGTCGCCGTGAACAGCGACAGCAGCATGGTGATAAAGCGCTGGCCGCCGGTCTGGTCGGCGATCATCTCGTCCATCGTCTCCACCTCGGCAAACACCATGTCGGCATCGAGATCGTGAATCTGGCTGCGCACCGCGGGTTCGATGAAATGCGGATCGACCGCGGCGCGAATGACGATGTCCTTGAAGCCGTAGTTCACCACCGGTTGCTGCGCATACAAACACACGATCTCCGGCTCGGGCTGGTTGGCCAATCCCGCATTCTTGAAATTGCCGATCACACCGATCACGGTTACGTCGGAGGAGTCCCAGGTGTTGCTTCCCGGCACCGTTCCAAACGCGCCCGCGGGAGGTCCGATGTGCAACTGCCGGCCGATGGGATCTTCACCGGGGAAAAAGCGGCGGCGGAATTCGTCGGTGATCATGGCCACCGGAGGGCTGGTCGCCGTATCGGTCTCGGTGAAATCGCGCCCTTGGAGCAGCGGAATCCCGAGGGTGCGCAGAAACCAGGCATCGGCTACGCCGAAGTACGACATCGGAAGCTGTTCGAGCGGCGGCGCGGGACGCCCGGCGACGATGATTGGCTGTCTCCACCTGCTGTTGGGCGGATAGAGTGTGGTGACGCTTGCAGAAGTCACTCCCGGAATTGCGCGCACCCGTTGACCGAGCACGTCCGCAAATCGCGTAATCGCGGCGGCATTCGGATAGCGCGCGGCGGGAAGGTAAAAATGTCCTTTCAGCAAGTGATCGACGCGCGCGCCAGTATCTTGCTGCTGCAAGCGTACGATGCTCTGCACCAGCAGGCTCGCGCCTACCACTAGGACCAGCGACAACCCCACCTCCGCCACCACCAGCGCATTGCGGAGTCGCATCCGGTGGGCGTCCGCACTGCCGGATCGCCCGCCCTGTTTGAGCGCGTTGATCACGTTCACGCGCGTGCCCGTTAGCGCCGGCGCCAAGCCGAACAGCGTGCTGGTCAATAGCGAAG